>Ga0099798_10278_pt1 | contig 17654 bp, 11 predicted proteins | sample Uncmet_Sort29A_1_FD_89870 | JGI IMG/M metagenome (GOLD analysis project Ga0099798, IMG submission 89870) | Marine eukaryotic communities from CALCOFI LINE 67, Pacific Ocean - CN13ID_Sort29A_1 | ecosystem: Environmental > Aquatic > Marine > Oceanic | place: Pacific Ocean: Monterey Bay | collected...
CAGCAAACTAGTTAATAAAATAAAGGGAAAAAAAATATAAGTCACGCCACGACACGACCTAAGAAAATGCCTTCTTCAGTATATTACGCCATCCCAGCTGACGGAGATGATATAGAACATCCTAATGTCTTCAGCGTGCCCATGTCACACGATAAAATGCGTTTGAGTCACCTTCAAGAGAATTTCCCTCTCCATGGTCTTTACCATTTCCGCGCAAAATATAAGTGGAAAGTAACATATGGTCCGTCCCTCTCTTTCCATTACCTCCTATTAAAGAACAATTTTTTAGAAGATTCATGATCTTTTTAATCCCAGTTTGGCTTGATCTTGTCAAAGCAAACGACAAAGTTCCTACTTTTGAAGGAAATGTTATTGTTAAAGTTGCGCGTGTTGGTAGAGCAACCGGAAGAGAAAGTGGGCAAGAACAATTTCCTGACACGAGACAGGTTAGTTGACTTCTTTGTCGATTCAATTATTAGACCGCATTAACAATTTTTAACGTATTTGTATACAGACTGAAGAGGCAGTATCGGAGACGGAATCAGAGGATCATCAATCTGAAGAGGACGAAACAGAAGATCCAACGGACGAGGAGGAGCAGTCCGGAGACCAGTCAGTGCTGCTAGATTTTGATGAAGATGATGCTTTTGCGCGGCGAAAATCAATCCAGAAAGATGATCTGCTGAACCTTTTTGGCTGACTGCCTCTTCGCAACATTTTTGAGCACACCACTTTGTTTTGCGAGCGGGAAAGGTACATTTATGTACAGCTACCAGCAGCGTACAGCGGTGTACTTATAGACATGTGTCGTGAGGAATATAGATGATCCACGGACCATTAAACTTTTTTTTGGCGCTCCGCGCTCGGCTCCCGGCTCCCGAGTGAAAATTTATTTTAAAATGCTTGCGGCTCGTGAAGCGAGGGTCCAGCCAAGCCGAGGGTACCGCGGGCCCCTGTTGGACTGTTGGAGGAGCACGACCCCCTTTCGAAGTGATCGAGGAAGAAGTGGCGAGAACTTGGCGAGAACTGCTGATCCAATTTCGCGATTGACGATGAGCGTGGCCGTCCATGAGGTCGTGTTCTCTAGGGAAATGCTGGAGTTCACCCTTTTTTTGTTCACTACCCGGGGTAACTGCAGTATGCATGCATATATATATATATATGAAGGTCGGACAAAATAATGTACAAAATAAATCAGGAAGTGGGATTTTTTGCCAAATATTGAATTGTCATGTACTCTCTGCAGATGGCCGACCTAGTACAACTTTGTTAGTGTGTGAAATCTCTCCAGCAAATATGTACATATGCGTCCTCCACGGTCATCCCGCTACGGTCATCTCTCTCAGCCTCATTACCGTGTCAGCAAGGCACGTCGTCACGAGCCACCCGTCAACATTTCCTGTCCGTCATAATGCCGTCCCGTGGCCAGGGCGCTATCGCATAGCATCACTTGTCGCCTTCCTTGCACTTTTTCCCCATGGAAACGGTGACATCGCGAGATTGAGCGTCCGTGGTGCCGGCCGTATCGGTTACTGCACCATGCAGATCCAAGGCCCTGTCGACACCACTTCTGGTGTTTCACTCATCTATAAGCGAGGCGGGGTGGCGGACGGCCACAAGTGGTATCGAGGCGTCTTCCCCGCCGCTCCGGCAGAGGTAGCTTAATAAGCAAACAAGGTCGGCCGTTGCGAAAGTAGTAGGAGGCTGCTGAAGCTCGAATAGGAAGCCAGCTTTCGGGAAAGCGCTGCTCAAGAGTGAGAGTATCGCCGCTCTTCCCGCGTGGCGAGCACCCTGTCCTGCTTGCAACCTGCAAAGGAAACTAAGTTTTGTAAAGAGATGGCTAAGATATAACTGGCATTATAGGCCTGCTGGCATGCATCATGTTATCGACTTTACGTTACTAATTCAAAATCTGGCGAAAACCCCCACTTCCGGAGTTATTTTGTCGGATCTTCATATTATATACATACATGTAGACTTCTTTTTTTTTTTTTCGGTGCCCATAGGAAAAAATAAATAAATTTACATGTACAGCTAGTATGCATATAATAATACTGTATGCATATGAATGTGCGCAGTACATAAAAATTTACATAATGTACTAGTACATAATACACACATGCATATACATATTATACATAAATTTATATATTTATAATATATATATATTATATATATATACATACATATACATGATGCATGATGCATGATGTACATGATCATCATGTACAGTACATAAATTTATGTGTATTGCAGCTGCAGTGTATCAATGACCAATTTTTAGAAATAGGTGGAAACGCAAAACATTGAGTAGCCCGGGGGGCGCCAGATAAGCCCGAAAAGCAGCCGAGAAGGGGAAAAGAAAAATTATTCGGTAGCTACCGTACGTACTAGTAGCTGTAACTTAGTAGCCACGGATCCTTATTCTTCCCCTTTTTTAATAACAAGCCGTTTATTACACATTCGCTTAGAGAGCACCATGGACAGCGGCTCGACGAGATGTTTATCTCAATATTTGGTTGGACGCTGACAATTAAGAAATGAGTAAGGTGCGTGAAAAAGACTGACCGGTCCTTTCCCCCCTTGGTCAGCTCCTCCTTGCCCTTGCCGATAGCACTGCGGAGCGCTGCGCCCTTCTATTCTCTTCCTCCACTATCGTCTATCGTGCTGCTTGTCCCTTTCGTGAAGGCAGGAACGACAGCGAATATCTACAGGTTTATTTTTGGTTGGCAAGAGCAGGTGGCCAGGCAGTGGACGAGAGACGCAAAAGCTTTGGCTACGGAGCAGCGGGTCTCGGCACTACCACCCGGTGTTGTTCTAACTACTGTCCTCATTCTCTGCCATAAACATGACTAAATGGTTGGTTGGCGTGGAGCAAAGCATTTTGGTGGGAAGGGAAGAACTTTAGCTTTCTGGGTTGAAAATAGGACGCGTAAAGCCACACGGCTCAATTTCTTGCTTCTCGAGGAATGTGCGGTGCTACCACGCGGCGGGTATTTACTCAATGGAACTTCTGATTGCTTTTGGCGAGAGCTCGTGCAGTCATGAGCAAGTTCGACTTTTTGCACTTCCACCTATAATTGAAGGTTGGTCATTGATATATATATGCTCATATATACATGATGTATGTTGTACATGTATATATATATATTTTTAATTGTCTTATATATACAGCTGGATTCAGCGCCCCACTTGTCCCGCCGGGTTTTCTGTACAAAAACAATACAACCCTACTTTGTTGACTTTTTGTACGCAAGGGGATTGCTTTCTGAAAAAAAGTGATCTAGGTGTCCTACAGGTACTTTTTGACGGAGAATCCATTTCTGTGACTACAGAGCGTTTTATCAAGTTTAAATAGCAGTTCATCAAGCGTTTTCGATCATCCAGAGGTCGAGAATCTCTGTAGTCACGATTTTCCCAATCAAGACCAACAAGTTTTATTAGGAAAGTGAAGTCATCAGAAGTATTCTCCCAAGTCCTTTGCGTACAATTAATGTTGAAAATAGAAGGTAATTCACGCCATTTACTGTAATAAATTTCGCAAATTGTTCGGCCTCTACTGTACTGTTATGCCGAATTCCAGTACCCGGGGTACTCCAAATTTAAATTTTGCCTTCATCGTTGGTGAGAAGATGGGGAGAGGCCTTTTCCATGGAGCTCGTTTAGGCTGTACAGCCAACCATTCGAACCGTGCTCAACGGGACGAGTTGGGCAATGTCCACGAGATCACTTATAGGTTGCAAGCCACTGGCGCCAGTGCAAGCCAAAGAAGGTAGGCTGCTTGTTTTACACGCCAATGAATTTCTGTTCTCTGCAGGTGGGCGTGGCTCGGCCTCTGATTGACGCAGTTGCTCTACGTTGTCGCCACGCGGGCGCTCCGGTGTGCCTCCGCGCATCAGGGCGGAAGCGGCCCAGGATGCCGTTTCCCGCTTTCTCCTCCCCTCCCTCATTGATGAAATCTCCGTGTAAGCGCAGCGCGTGTGTGCGGGTAACATTGTCGCAGATGACTCCGTTCCACGGACGGTTGGAGTGCAGGATGACTTTGGCAAGCTTTTTTTGTCTGTTGTCGTATGCCGGGTGAGTTGTGAGATGCACTAGAAGTCCCGGTGGGCGCGAGACTCTGCGGCCTGATTTGGTCCACGAATTCTTACATTATCACGGAAAATGAGTTTCGCCGAGATTTCAAGGTTGAGGTGTTGTCCCGCCGACACGGAGGGTGGGAAGTGATTGGCGATGTATCTGATGAAAGTAGAACCAGCTAACTACCATAGAAACCTCTTAGAAGCTGAGATATTACGAATTTGATCTTCCCATCGAAAAAATCTGTGGGGCGCTGAATCCAGCTGTATATACAGCTGTATATATACATGTATTATATATTATATATATATATACATATTATACACTGAGGTATAAATTTAGTGTTTAACTATATATATATATAAATAATGTTAGGACGGCGTTGCCGTAGGATCTCGTGGTACATCGTCTTTCTAATAAGCGAGAAATCTTCATTGTTGCTTCTTTATACTCTGTAATGTTTTTTAAGAAGCCTAAATTTAAATTTAATTCAAAATTTAAGGTACGTACATGTATTATGTATTATTATATATACTGCAGTCTGCAGTCTGCAGCGATACATGTAGTACAACATACAACGTCCCCGGGCCAGGCTTGGTAGCAGTGGAGACGCTCATCTCGGAGACCTCCAGCATCAAAACGCGGTGAGAGATGCATGTTGGTGTCACTAGGGGTGCAGAGGCATGTCCCGGCGGTAGAAACACGCCGATGCCAAGACCTTGCTCCTGCGAGCGGCAAGTTGCGCTAGTCAGTCGCTTGAGGCGCCGCCCGCGCAATTTCATGTTTTGTCGCCGAGTTTGCAAAATGCAAAATGCACAACACAACGGCTGAGAAGTGAACCTATGCACGGCAGACACGACGAGCAGTTGGTGTTGTACTTCGAGCGATGCCTCAAGCGCCTAACTCTTGCTACATGTAGCGTTTTTTTTTGCGTAGCGCATCCCTTAGGCTACATCTGTTGGCACCGCAGCAATGACGAGGCTGCAAATTTGGTCACCGGGTAGAGCACCTGCCCGCAGTCCGGCTGCTGACCTTTCAGGTGCCAAGTGAGAGTGCCGGGCCTTCACTACGGTCGACACCTTGTCATTACCGCCCACACTACAATCCTGCGGGGTGATAAAATTTATAAGTGAGCGCCGTTAACAGAACATCTCACCATCTCACCGAAGACCATGGTTCAAGGGAATCCGCGGCCTGTCCGCGGCACGGGCGAGCCAGGCATCATGGCGCCAAAAATTTCAAATTCATCGCAACCCCAACCGCCGCAAGTTTAGCCTTTTCTACCATGGTATAGCCGTTTTACCCCTTCATAGGCAGCAAGGACTATAACTTCAGGGAGCTCTAAAAAAAAAATTAGACCGAAGAATTTTGCTGAAACTTCGTAGGTCACTCGGCATGCCTACTGAGGACTAATGAGCCGACGCGGGACGAATGATTATAGTGAGAACCTATTTTTTGTACACGGGTTTGAAATTATCTGAAGTTCATAGAGGAACATCGCGATGTACCGGCACTGCGTGCTTTGACTAAAGTCAAACCACTTCGCCACCGCGCACACCCACGAGATCCTAATACATGTATAATATATATATATGCAACATATGCATATATATATAAGTTTATATAAATTGTACAACATGTACATAGTACATACATACATACATTACATACATGTATGTACCTACTACACTGCAGTAGTGTACCATGCATATGTTTTTTGGGGTATATGCATATATATTTTAGTTGTTAGTTGTACATATTCATTACTTTTTATTTTTCAGAGGCAGGGGGGCAAGGCTGGATTACATGTAAGGTTGCTGAGAACTGCCTGTAACTGTGTAACTGTATAAGTAAGTATGCATGATATATACAGCCAGAGTATAGTCATGCAAACATCTCCTCGGCAATGGTTATGTTATAAGTCGCTTTGTTCATATTGCCGTAAAGAAACTCTGCATCGTAGGCTCCGGGCCCTGGGGTAGTGTCTTTGGCCGTGGGCCGAAAAAAACGTTTTTCTTGAGACACCAAGATCGCTTTACGATTGTGGACAGCGTGCGGTGGACGACGGGACATTGCGGTGACTTTCGTGAGATCATAGGCACCCGGACCTGGACCATCAGAACACGGTGGAGCTGCATTGAAGCGCTCATTCATACCGGTCATGATGCCGCTTTCGGGGTTGCCTTTTTCCCAGGACACACTAAGGTCGTAGGCACCCGGATCAGGACCGTCCTTCTGGGCCTTCGGTTTGAACCGCATCGCCCCCGAGGAGAAGAACGAGCTTGCCTTCGCCTGCGATCGCTGCTTCGAGACGCTCACAAAATGATCACTGTAAGAACCAGGGCCTGGAGCTGCGTTTTTTTTACGGCCTTGGGCCTTGAATCGCGCAGTGCTGGATCCAAAGACACCACGGCGACTCTTAGCATTCTGGCTCATAATCCTTTCTGCGAATCCTTTCATCATGTAAGTCCCCACTCCAGGTGATTTGCCAGCCGCCACGCGGCATGTGCCGAAACGCCGCGAGGTCGAGGCAAAACCAACACCACGTTTAGTGCCTTTGGTCCTCCTTGCCTCACTGCCCCTTATTCTTTTTGTGACCTTATTCACGCCATAGGCCCCAGGCCCAGGGTTTCTCGAGGTTGCTTTCTCCTTAAAGCGGCGTGAGGTACTCCCAAAAAATTGCATTTTTTCAGGCGCCTTCTGGTTTCCAAAGGCACCGCCTAGTGTGTAATTGCCAGGGCCCACGCTGCTTCCCCCGCTCCCAATTTCTAAGTTTGATCTTTTGGACTTGGACTTAAATGCCGCAGATCCACGCTCTGGCTGTCCAGCCCTCAATCGCCCAGAATTCTCATAGGCCCCAGGCCCAGGGATCGTTTCAGCCTTGGCTGCAGTGGAACGGAGAGTACGAGAAAGACCAAAGGATACTGCACCCCGTGTCCGAGACCGAGGCGGCACTCGCTCAACACGATACATGCCCGGTCCCACTGTGTTTCCCTTCGTTCCAGAGTGGCCTTCAACAGGTGGCGGCTGCTTCACCAGGCCACCACGCTCATTTTCCTCATAACCGTACTGATCTGAACGTCCGGGTATTGATGGTGCGCTTGGTACCCGCACCCACTTGACCTTGCTGCTGCTGCTGCATGCTGTTGAGGCCCGTTTTGCACGATTTCTTTTCGTCCAGCTCAGGCTTGGCGTGTATTGCCCCGGCCCTGGCAGCTGATCATCCTCGTCAAACTCAGGTGCTGAGAAGCGTTGCGTACGCGATTTGAATGCTCCTGTTAGTGAATTTGTAATGTGCTGCGGATTGTCAGCCCTGTGGTAGGTGCCTGGCCCAGGTGTTGCACCACCGGCAAACTGGATTCGGGAGGAGGTGCTCTGAAACGGGGCGTAGCTCGGTCGCGTCTCCCAGTTGCCGGAGGGAAGGGCGTACGCCCCTGGTCCGACCTCGGTCGCGGTCTGAGGAATTTGAAAGTTTACCTTGTTGGATTCGCGCGTTGTGCGGTGAACAAATGCCATCTGTTTTTGTCGTTTCGAACCCAAAGACCACGTTGTCTAAAAAATCGATGCAAAAAATTGTCGTCGTTACGTGATTCAGTAGTGAATCACACGGATGCTATACAGCTGTAGCTTTATAATAAGCCTGTATCCTATTAGTCTGGGTACCGAACCCTAAAAGGCTGTAGCGGTGTGATGATTATAGCCGATTTTTTCTAGTCACCGCGTGGACTTCTAGATAGTAAACCTCGTTTAGGCACTCACTGGTTTGAAAATTTAGCGTGGGCCTGTACACTCGTACATACGTGAATCATCAATCACTCATGGGGTATGGTGGACACCCCTCAGCTAAGCCTAGCTAGCTAGGAGTGTCTAGGAAGAAAGTTATGCCAGGTCAAAGTTGCACAAAAGTGAAGCCTTTCTTTATTTAAAAGGCTTCACTTTCGTGCAACTTTGGTGCCCTGGTTGACAGGGACAGACCTAGAGACTCCAAAAACCAGTTACATATTCCAAATGCAGATGCTTGCCTATTTCCATTAAGCTGCCCAGCTTGGGGCCTGCACGCTAGCTCGCTGATAAGCCTTTTATAGGGTTAGAACACCCCCAGACTATATCCTATCTACAGTAGTAGCCAGTAGCCGGGTGATTACACCCGGTACTAATTTAGTACTACTCCGTGTCATCCATCTAGCCGCTAATGCGACGGTGGTTTAAACATATGTCTTTTTTATTTTTAGTTCTTATAATGAGTTCGAGCAAACAAGTGAGGTCTTATTAATATTCAGTTAACTCAGTTTCTGCACACTCATACTTTTCGGCGGTCACCATGACCGTTGTTGCGGGGCGTCGTGCAGCTAGCTAGATTTTCTCAACATCAATATCGGCACCGGCACCGGCCACCAAATGTTCATCTTTCTGCCAAACTGACCACTTGTGCACCAAACCCCATCGTGTCAGCACTGTTATTCGTCCCCCATTTTATTTAGCCCCAATCCAGACCTGGCTCGTGCTGCATGCATCAAAGTAGCTGGCATGCAGACCATCACCAATAGTGGTCTTTGTTTCGAGCCTCTGAGAATGAGGAGAGGTATTTCAAAGGATGAATTTGCGCGCGCGTACGCACCTTTTTAGTGACTTTAATACCACGCCCACTTTGTGTCACGGCATCGCTCCCACCTTCACCGATCTTCCTTTCTCATGATGCGTGCGTGATGCTTTTTTAATTAAACAAGCTTCGCGCGCTCGAGCGAGTGAAAACGGGAGCGCTACCGCGCGATGGCCGGCGGCCATTCACTCCCTCCCTCTCCGTCTATAAAAGAAAATTATATTACTCTCTCGGAGGGAGGGAGGGAGTGTAATGGCCGGATTTTAGGCAGCCATAGCTAGTGGCACCATTATTGGCGTTATTTTGTTGCCAAAAATGGATCAACAACAATAAAATGCTACAATAGAAGAAAATGGCGGGCTTTTCGCTACATGTACCTAGGAGGCCAAATATGATGTCATGGAGCTACCAACTTAAAGAGGATGGCCAACAAGGCCTAAGGTATGGAAATTAAGTCTAAACTAAAACTATGGTAGCTGCTAGCCTCGCCAACTACCGGTGGCCAGATGGCTGGGACGGAGTAGTATGTGTGGTACGAGTTGGTAGGGTATCATAGTGGGGTACGATAGCGAGCTTGGAGCAATATCAATATAACGATATGTCCAGCCGGACACGTTTTCACAACGAGACGATATGACACTGTCGTGCCTTACATTGTGCCTTTGCTCGTAACTCATCAACCTCCTTCACACACTAGCGTAACTCTTGAAGCACATTCCTGTCAACAGTATGGCGTGCCTGCATACTATGCATAAATAATAACCAAAAACCAATAAAACAACAATAAAATATATGCAAGCAATCAATCTCAATCTGCAATCTGCTATCTGCTATCACTCCCACTGCAGTCGCTTTCGCTCCTTGTTCGTCTCCGCCTTTTCTTTCGTCTCTGCACATGTTTCTTCTTGGACTTTCTTTTTTTTCTTTTTTGTCGTTCTTTTTTCTGGCGCTTTCTTAATTGCCGTGCCGTGGCAGACGCTGCAACTTCAAGAGCCATATCGTCAGACGCAACGTCAACTTTTGCGTTTCCATCTTCACTGAATGCGTTCGACGATGTAAGAAACGACGCCATCGGATCGTCCGTCCGCACCTTCGTCATGCGGTACGCTTCCATCTCTTCCGGAGTGACATCAACGCTCCCGGAATTAAGTGAGTTATACTTTCGCTTGCGCTCATCTATCACCACAGTTTCATGCCGCTTTTGCTTCGCGCGTGCAACCTCTTTCTGCAGCTTTTTTTGGTCCAGGTCTCCTGTTGCCTCACCGTCGCCGTAAAGCGCCTTGGCACCACCTTGTCTAGGTTGCGAGTCTAGTGCGGCCTGCCTGTCTTCTCCGCGCCCAGATAACATCTGGCGAGCCACCGGTGGCGGCATAGAAACCCGTGGTGACGGGGCAGCAAGGCTTTTCTGAGCTGCGCGCCGTTTCAAGATTGCCTTTTTGCCGCTCACTCCAGTACAGTAGCTTCCCTTGGTAGTCTGCCAACAACACTGGAACCCCCATGAGTCAGTGTCGCGGTCGAACCAAGATCCCCACACTGAGCGGTGGTTCCCAGGCAATACGTCTTCCTCATACTTTGTCTTCGGCACCGCTTCCACTGTGCCCTTGATCTTGCGCCCAGTCTTGTCATACTCGGTGTACACCTCCGTTTCCCCTAGCAGGAGCGAGCGATCTGGCGCCTCGAGATGCTTCTGGCCACCGTATTTGTCCAGGATCCGCTGTTTTTGCGACTTTTCCAGGTTTGCCTTTTTGGCCAAAAACTGCTTTTTAAGCACTTCCACCGTCGTCGGATCGGCCTGAAGACTGACTGCCTGTCCCTTTGCGTAGGCCTCCCACGCAAATATTTGGTTCTTGGCGAGATCTACTGCGTCCCCAGAAATGCGGTGGGCGTTATCACCAGAAAATGTAGAATTTTCCGGGGCAATATTTGGGGTTGGATTCGAACGCATCGATCGTGTTTTCGGGTCGTAATACGCCGAATTGACGTCCAAATTGCGCAGATACTTCGGAAGATCTTCACGTACGCGCAAATTCCGCACCGAAGCCTTAATCTTAGTTGTCACGCGGAATACTTTCGACGCACCAACACCCTGCTGCGAGTCAGTTTCACGAAGATCCTCATCCTCGTCCGTGTCTTCTTCATCAGTATCGGTGTCGGTGTCCGTATCAGTGTCCGTGTCAGTGTCCGTGTTGATACCATTTGTGACCTTTTTTTTGGAACGCCGCGTCCTTGTCTTGCCTCTTTTGGACTCTGCCGCTGCGGCCGCATTTAGCTTTTCAATCTTTTGTCGTCGTCGCTCACCAGCGATGGCCTCAAACTTTTTGATCGTCTGAGCATGGTCGTTATTGTCGTAACCAAACCAGCGATCCCGCCGCGTGTCCCATGTAAGCTTGCCTGCCTGTGCCTCGACTCCGCGTCGGATGCCAACTTTGGTCGCGCGGATATGTCGAAGCTTTACTCTGCGCTCAGTCTTTCCATTCTCAAAAACAATGTCCGCGCTGCCGTCCATGTGCACCTTCAGTACCTTTCCTGGCACGTGCGGCGCCTTGCCACGTACTTTTGCCTCCACCCATTGGTCTTTCTGCAGCTTCGTTTTGTCCAGATTTGTTCCCCTCACATGCTGCTCTATGAATGCTTGCGTGCCGGACAGCGTCGCCAAGTCGACTCGTTTTTGAATGGCATGATGCTTCAAAGACGGCCCCGAGTCACCGAGGTACCACGGTCGCTTGGTGATAAATTCAGGGTTGTGCGGATTAATCATATTGCCATCCTCATCGACCTCCGGTGCGAGAGTGCCTGCCTGACGAGCCTCTTGGACTTCCTTTTGTTTTTTGTAGTCCTCACGGGACAAGCGCGGAGCGGCAGATGCCATCTTCCTCGCGACTTGGCCTTGGATTATTTCCCGGGCTCGGCGCGCTTGAATTCCCGAATTCAAGTGTATTACTGTATTATGCATCAAGGTATCACCCCTGTACATGTACCCGGGGTACAGTATTTACTTTAGGAATACACAGAGTAAAAATCTCAAATTTGGACTGGGTTTAAATTATTATTATTATTATAACAGAAAGCGGAGCTTAGAACTCGGGCGCCGCTGTGCTTTCTAAAACGCAGTTTACTTCTCTGCTACACGCAACTAGGAGAAACTCCTTTTTAAGCTACTATAATAGAATTAGTGGTTAGCATATATATATGCTAATACAAGACTTCAATAGAAAACCGTTGGTTTTTTTGAACGAAGATGGCAGGGTTTCGCCCCCCCGTGCGGGGGGGGGGGGAATGCCGCCTTCCCCTGTCATCAATGCGGCGTTGCCCACCACGTCTTCGGCATCGCCTTCGTCGTCGGCAAAACGCATTGCCGGCCGGCGATAAATGGCTCTTTTCTCGGCAAGCGCAAGCTACTCTTCAGCGACGAACTGTGTAAGACCTGCGTGCTTCAACTGAAGCTCCCCTCATCATACACACGCTGAAGATCGCCGAGCCTGGTGCAGTTTCTGGCCAATCTGCCAGGACCAAGAGTTTTTGAATCGGCTCAATGAACGTACGTCGCGGAAGACTTGTTGCTCGTTATCATCGTCAAGAGATTCTCATCTACATGATGGTTTTTTATCTACTACATGAAGTTTCTCTTTTACTTGTATGGCTGCTTGTGGGATGCGGCGCTGTGGGAGGGGACCCCGCCCCTCTTGAAACAGTTAAAGCGCAGAAACATAAGCAAGGGCGCCGTCGAACACTGATGTCAACTATAACATCATGAAGGACATCACCATCTCTCAGGCCTCATGGACGGCCACGCTCATTGTCAGTCGCGAAATTAGGTCATACATTTTTTTGCTCAAGACACGAAGTTCTCGCTCGCCACCAGCTTCACTCGGTTGCACGCAACGTCCGGCGCGGACACTGTCGGCGCTCAACTTTTTCAATCCCGGCGCTCGGACTATCCTTACGTAGGTTTCTGACCGCACGACAAGAGCCGTGCAATTGCTTGAGTACTCAGTTTTGGTTTGTTTAATGTTACGTCATAGTTGAGCGTCGCTCCGCCCCGCAGAAGCTCGACCGTTCCTGCACTGAAGAGGTTGAGTTGAACAAAGCGTTTGGAAATAGTCAAGATGCGCATGCCGTGCTTGACCACGGCGGACGCGTCACCACCGCGAGCCCAATTGGTGCATAGGACTCGCGCTAACCTGCGCCGCGCTTTTCCTTTCTTACATCATGCGATTTAATGAAAGTCGCGAGCCGTGCTTCGCCGCGTCGCCAGGTCGCCAAAGAGCTGCCGTGGTGGCGCTGGTGGCGGACTGCCCTGAGGGATGCCCAAACTCTAGAGAATTCACCACTCATATTGGTGGTGGCCGATTGGTGGAAAATAGTGATTCCTAAGCAAGAAAAAGATCGCTACCGGCTAGATGGCGCCGGGAGCTACAAAATATACGTCTAGTAGGACAAAAAATGGGCAGTAGCTAAGCTCAGCAAAAATATTTTCTTCAACTTCAACTTTGTCGAAAAAAAAGTTTTGAGCTCTGAAAATAATTTCCGGCCGAGAAATCAACAGATCCATGTGAACGTGAGAAAACCATTATAAAGCCATCTGGGGCCTCTCTAAGCATCTAATTATGATCCGCGCCAACCAGAGGTTTTCAGAACTGGTCTCAAATTTTTCTGAAAGTGCCTACTTTTAAAATAATCAACAGAAGACTGACGGTGGGGCATACACAGAATTCCACTGTATACATGTCCATACATACATACATACATGTACATGGCTGTATATTATAATATATAATATGTATCATAGTACTATTTATACGGCACATGGCCAATTACATGATGTTGGCCTATTCATCAAATCGGCGGATTTTGACACGAACGGTGGTAGGTGCCGAAGGGATGCTATTGTTCGATGGCTCATCGATGATCGAATACTGCGGCCCATCAGCAGAGGAAACCTCCACAGTCTGGAGCATTGCCGTTGCAAGCATCGTGGCTAGAGCAACACCATCAACGTAAGACTTCGTTGTAGGCACCTTTGCCCCGTTTGGACTGGCAGGCTGCCATGGCTTGATCATCTCTTTCGCAGCCCACCCCCATGCCACATTTTTACCACCGAGAAAACAAACAAGTGACGAGGTCTTTGCCAACGGAGATTCACGGATCGGCTCTGGTGCAAACCGCGGTGGGAGTTCCTGAGCAGGCCACCAGCTTTTCATTCCTTTTTGCTTCGCCCAAACGAGCTTCACATTATCTCGATAAGCGATGTGTGAATCATCCAAGTTAGACGCCTCCCGACCAGTGTAGAACCGCAAGCGACATTTGGATGCCCCTGGGCCATTCTCGCCCATCTTCCAAAGCACAACTGCCGGATTCCACGCCGGCAATGAGATACATGCCTGTTCCGAACTACCTTCAGTTTGCCCCAAGGAGCTGCAAAAGTAAAGTGCGCACACACGATCTCCCCGTGAGAACCGGGAAGGTGGTGCAGGAGCTGGAGCCAGGGGTTTTGCCGGGGGTGGCGGCTTGCTTGCGCGTGCACGCTTGGCAGGAGGCGCATTTTCGATCCGGTGACGCCGCTCGCGCTCTCGCTTGGTCCTTTCCAACCGTTTCACCATTGCGTCAATGCATGCCGAGACCACCTTCCTGATTCGCCTCTCCATCGACTGGCGTTTCCTTTCCTGACGAATCCGCTCTTTTTCCAGCCGCTGCTTCTGTTCAGCCGCCGCTCTCGCCGCCCTGTTCCGCTCCTTCTCCACGGCGCGGCGCTGTTTCTCTTGTTGCCTTTCCGCCTCGCGAGTCTCTCTCACTGCACGCTTCACTGCTATCTTATCAGCCTGCTCAACACGATCAACAAGCTGCTTCAGCACTGTGGTGACGACCGAGACCCGAAAATTCTTTCGTCGCTGCGCCTTAAGCACCTTTGCAGCCGCGCGCTTTCTGGTCGCCGCCTCCGTCCTCAGCCGGCGCGCCAGCAAGAGTTCCTTTCTTTTCTTCTCAGCACGCGCTTCCCTCTCACGAGTCACCAACGCCATTTTGGCACTTTGCACGCCCCAAGCAGGCGCCGACATAGCCCCACCAGCATTGGCAAAGCTCTCACGTGTGTGCTGTAGTGCTTTGGGATCCAACAAGCTGCACATGGGCATGGCCACTTTAGCACCTGGCAGAATCTGCGACACTTCATCTGCACTGTAGGTCGCTGAGGTGGCTCCTGGGAGCTGAGCAAAAACGTGAAGCTCCAACCGCCGCCCCCGCACGCGGCCGAGTTGTGCATCGAGACGAAGACGAGTTGCACTTCGTGCAGATTCACGCATGTCGCTGCCGTTATCTCCGTCATCAATGAGCTCGTCGTCACTCATTAAAGCTTCGCTTTCCCCAGGCGAATCACTAAATCCGTCCCCATCCTCGTCCTCAGAGACGAGCTCTTGTGAGTCCTGCGGCAACTCCCATTCTTCATCGCTGTCAACCTCATAGTTCTTTCTGGGGTCTTTGGCGAGAAAACGCCGCCCTCGGACTACAGCACTTCTCGGACGGCGGCACTGACCATGGATCGGAATGGAAGATGATGGTGGCGTGAAGGGAGAGATATAACAGCGAAAAAAGGCTGGGCGCACGTCAGTGTGAAATTGGAGCAATACACGGCTGCTGGATGGTCGAATTTGCTCTTGCTCTCGAGATTGTCGCATGCGGTGACGAAGCTCATGCACCAGATCAGCGTGAGCAGGGGAAACTGTCTCCAATCTCAGCGCAGTATCTATAGCAGCAATCCTAGCCATCTCTGCTTTTTTTCTGGCAGTGTTAGCCTCAGCTAAATAGGCGGTAACGCGGCCGTCCTTTTTGAGCTTGTGCCATTTTGTTTGGATAGAACGCTTGCTTCTGCCAGCCAGGGCCTGCATGCAATGGTGGTGGGAGGCCCAGAGGAGAATACATCATAATACATTTTCACACCTTAATAAAATCTGCATCTTTCATGAGGGCGCCCCAATGAATCTTTTTGTTGCTGTTTTCTGCCGCTCCCTGCGCATGGGCTGCGGCTATCACAGCTCGTATTTGAACCTCGTTCCATTTCGGTAGCTTGCTACGCTCAGTCGTGCTGTTCATTTTCTTTGAGCCAGATCTTGACAACTCCTTTGCTTCCACCACAACCAGAGGGCTTTGGCCACGAGACTTTCTTCGTTTCAAGTTTGAAAAGGATTTCGGGCCGTTCGACGAAAGCCAGCGGCGCTCCCACAGATCGCGATCTTGCTCAGCAGCTTGCCAGCATACCAAAGCTTCCCTGTGCACCAGAACAAGGAATGAGATTTTCGAAGGAGGAAAAATAATGAAAACATACTCGTATTTTTTGCGCCAATAATTGCAGGAGTCGCAAGGTTGATTGGTCGCGGGTAATGTATTTGGGTGGGGGGTTTCGCTTGCCATGGCCATAGAAAAAAAAAGTTGCAATATTTGAGTATTAATTTAATAATCCCGCAACAGCGGCTACGGATCTGCAGAGTAAAATTAAAGTGGCCCGGGACAAGATGCACTTGTTTGCGGCAAGGGCGGTAGCACTGTTGCCGGTGCTGCAGTCTTGAACCGGAGGAGTCAGCCCTGATGGGTTGGCTTCGGTGGCCGTTATCATCGTCTTCGTCGGCCCCCTGACCTCATCCGGGGATGATCATGTGATGGAGATCACCTGAGCGGAGAACGTTGCGACGGTTTCGACGCCACCTTGGAAATGGAACTCCATCCCAAAGAGGTCCACCGCGCGCGCCGACCGGTGCGCGGTGGGGCTTGGAGTTTTCGCACAGATGAGACGAAGAGAAGCTGTGCGATGTCTGTCAGGGTGCATGTTGCTATGATTTAGTGTAGCAATGATGTGTTTGTACGGTTCCAAGTAAAAATCTAACCAGCTAGCTTGTCTTGATATATACAGTGGTGGAAGTGCGCTATAATACCCCATGGAACGACTGCACTGTATGGTTAGGCCCCTGCCAGGTGAGGTGAAAGGTTACGACTGGTCCCCTTTTGCTCTCTCTCGTCTCTCCTTCTGTTCTCTCTTTTTAATAATTAAAAAAAAAATATATTTATATTTGAAGCGGCCGCTCATCCTTACCATTCTCAAAGAGAGCAGAGAAAGGTTCTTCCTCGGCGTCACGACTGCGGAGCCATGTCGTTTCTGGCCACACATGGTTTCCAGGACAGCATACCACGAATGGACTAAATGGCCCGGGTGCGTGATTATAATTTCCCCCCTCCTCTTTTGCTTGAGATGCTCCGGCGCCACATCTGCCACAGAAGAACTCTAGAAAAAAAAATTAATAACGTCACCCAAGCCCACCCTGGCCCATCCTTATTTTCATTAATTAAAGTGGGTAATAACTCAGTGCAAGTAAGCTTACTAGCTAGCTAGTAGGTAAGTAAGCTCAGCAAGTAAGTTACCCACCCACCCAAGCCCACTCGAAGCTACTCGTAGCTCTCACCCTTTGTCACCCAAGGTCACTCAAGCTTGGTTTGAAAATTTAGCGTGGGCCTTATCTGTATAGCTCACCCGAGGGCACTCTGGCCCACCCAAGCCGACTCTGAGAGGATCTGTTGATTTCTCGGCCGGAAATTATTTTCAGAGCTCAAAACTTTTTTTGCGCCAAAGTTGAAGTTGAAGAAATTATTATCGGATAACCAGATCTAAACACGTTTTTTAGAATGCTGTCGTCCCTACGCGAAATTTTGTTAATCATGTCATTGTCGATGTATGAGGAATTGCCTGTTGGCACCTGAACTATTTTGCTCCTTTTGCATGGCATACAGGTAGCGGAAATTTAGAATTTGAGGACCAAGTTGATATTGTCGGAGTTCTGTAGTTGTCAAATATTGGACATTCTCCTACTGGAAAACCTCCTAGAAAACTACTATAGCTTGATTTCTCCTCGCCCTTCTGTTAGACGATGATGATGGTCGCAGATGGACTCTCTCAACTTGGGTGGGTGAGTCTTCTGTTGATATTGACCTTTTG
>Ga0099798_10279_pt1 | contig 17600 bp, 5 predicted proteins | sample Uncmet_Sort29A_1_FD_89870 | JGI IMG/M metagenome (GOLD analysis project Ga0099798, IMG submission 89870) | Marine eukaryotic communities from CALCOFI LINE 67, Pacific Ocean - CN13ID_Sort29A_1 | ecosystem: Environmental > Aquatic > Marine > Oceanic | place: Pacific Ocean: Monterey Bay | collected...
GAGCAATATTGCTCAAGAAGTTTCGAATATGGGCGGTACCGCCCGACCGGTTTAGAATGTTCTGTTTCTTTAACTCTCCTGTTTTTTACGTTTTTTCAGTAATGTTGTTTATCGGTGCGTGTTCCTCGCGGCAGGAAGGTTCTATTATGGTGTGTCCTCGGGTTTCGGAACACCCGTAATATAGATTTTCAACTTTCGTCCGACCCGATTTGTACTGCGAAAGGAATCTCCTTCCCCCCCCGCACGGTAGTTCCTGTAAGTATGAAAGATTTTGAGTTTTTCGAAAAATGTGACCGGATCGGGATTTGCACGGTGGTGTTCCAGAATTCTGTTTCAGTTCCATGGTGATCGTTGGCTGATAGAATTTTGTTTCAAGAAGGAATTTATCTAGTTCCGCCTTCGAATCTTGTTTCAGGAAGCGGAATTTATCTAGTTCCGTCTTTCCACCCCTTTTTTCGTCACTAATTCGATTTTACTACCCCGTGAATTTCCAAGGTTGCTAATTCTTGAGAAGATGCATACGGGAATCATTCATAGGAAACTACCGTAGTGATTGGCCGTCCGGCTCGACGAAGAATTTCCTCCGGAGGTTGTTTCGAATGTTTCTGCGGCCGCAGGAACATCCCACTCTTACCCCCCTAAACCCTATTTTGTTGGGTAACCCGGTCTGAGATTACAAATTGTCCTTCCTTATGTAGTTATTTTAACAGAAGACTTGTGAATCTGCCCCGCTACCGTGTTTCTCCGGTGAGCCGCGCCCGTAGGAACTTACTGAATTTTTGCACCCGGCCTTATTAGATTACGAAACCCGACAAGCACCCCGACGCGGACGGGCATCGTCTCGTTTCCGGAGAAATCTTGCCGGTATTCGAACGCGGACTTATCCGGCGCTTTTGTTAATAAATCCGCGGGGTCGGCATAACCCCCCGCGCGGCGGACCCCGACCGGTTCCGCGCGGACGGGCCCGTTTAAAATGCGGTAATCGGCGGCCGAATTCTGTCCCGCCGGTTTCCGTACCGGGTCGGTGCTCGCGGGAACGTTCCGGGCGCCGGTAACCGCGCGTACGGTTTCGTGTTCGTCTAATATACCCGGAAAACGTAATGTATTAATAATATTAAGACCATGCGACGTTGCCATCCTCATAGCAACCGGCCCCGACCCGGTAGCCGAACTATATCGCCGGTTCGGCTTTGTCGACACCCATCCCAAAACGTTCATGGCCGAATTGGGATAGAAGTGTACCTTGGACCGACGTTCCGCCGCGGAAGTTTTGTTTAGTTCCGCACCCTTGACGGGGTCCGGTATGCTCCTGCGCGGTTTCGTGTCCGGGTTGTTTGATCCTACTAGTGTATATACGGCACCACTACGATTGGTACCCGACGCATCCGCCCGTATTAGGGGCTTATATGAATGCTTGTCGTTCATTTTACCATTCGTCTCGTTTCTGTAGGGATCAAAGCGTCGCAGAAGAATTCCCCGTTCGGCACGATCTTTCACGTGCTTGATTAGTTCGTTCATCCGCAAAATTTCGGGAAGTAACCCGTCAATGTTGTCGACACCGGGTTCCCCGCTGCGTACTCCCTTTTCTGACGGCTGACATACTGAAGCCAAAATTTCTATTCCGGTTTTACTTAACCGATTCGGCTCCCCGAGACGTCCCCGGAGGGGATTCTTGCGTCGCCGAAGAAAAAACTTGTTCTTCGGTAATCGTAGTCTAGCTCTTGTTTCAAAATACCCGACCGTGTCCCGGCGCGGGAGATATTTTAGTTTCTGCGCGTATGTTGGCATACACATCCTCAGAGAATATTCTCTCTTGCCGGTGCACGGGTTTGTTTCCCATACCATCCGGAGTTCCCTCCCCACGAACCGCCCAACGTCGTCCGTGTCGGGACCCCCTAGCCCGTCCGCCTCGCAATCAAACTTTTTCGGTAATGCCGTGATGCGGTCGGGGAACCTCTGGTTTCCGAAAAACACCGCGTCATCCGCGCGAAACGCGGGGTAGCCGTCCGCCCCGATAATTTCTTGTTTCGATACAAATTCTGCGGATAGTGCTTCTGCGGTCTTTACCGCCTTGTATTGCCGTACTTTTTCCGTTTCAGATTCCTCGGGCAACGACCATGGTGACGTGTCGTTCCTGCTTTTTACAAACCCAGCTTGCTCGGGCTCCCCGTGCGGGCGACGTTCCCGCATCACAGGCGCGTCGCACAATCCGTAGATGCTCTTGTTTAGCCTTACACATTCCTGAATGCTCTGATCATCCACTTCGTTTCGCGGGATTTCGAGGGCTTCGGGCGGCAATCGCATCCATATCTTTGTTTCGTCGCCATAGTTGTCGCCTTGTATGAATGCTGCTCGGATGTCCGCAGAGTAGATCCGAGCTTGTTTGATGACTGCCGTTTGCAGGAAGGAGATCGGGTCGGCATCCGGGATCATCGACGATCCGTTGTCCATCTGGTTTCGTTTGTCGGGGAAACCCTTTGCAACCAACCTCGCCTTTGCTTTTACTAGGCGACGCTTGACAAGGTCAATCTTGATTGCAAGTACGAATCTACTCGCAATAACGTTTTTTCCTTTCGCCGTCGGATCCCGGCCCTTGAACGCGTCTGTTGTTCTGAAACATCCGTAGCGATTTAGGTCTTTCACCCCTTTGATTATCGCCGGATCGAAGTTATCGGGTAGTTTCCTCTTCGTAACCCCTTCCGGATCGATCTCCGAAGTTCCCTTTTTCTGATCCCCTATCTGCTGATCATACGAAAAATGGAACAAATCCTCGTACTCCGCGCACGCCGGTGATTCGCCGTCTTGTTTCATGAGTTCACCAATTTTCGGGTTTACCTCGAAGTGAGTCGCCATAAGAATAGGCTGCAGATTTCCGGTTTCCTTGGACGGCAGGAAGTACCGCACACCTTCCCCGACGGGATAAACTCCGTCCTTCCTCGGTGCGTGATGGATGGTCATGGCTGTTACATATGCCCTGATCTTTTCCGCATTGTCGGTGACACTGAGCTCTAATTCACTGTCGATATTGTTTAGCAGTTTGGTCATGGCGACGGAAGGTTTGTCTGTACTTCCGAATCCGTGATCCCTCGCACTGTTCTGCAGCAAGACATTCACTGCCTCAGCAACCTGATAGAATTCTGAGAAGGGGTTCCCATCCGTTGGAACCGCCATCAGTCCACCGTCAGCCTGGGGCGGCAGGTATGCACGGCCATGTTCTTCCGGAAAAGCTGCCATTTCGTCGGAGATGAAAGTTTCATTTTGTTCATTGGAGAACACATTGAAAAAGTTCTGCCCAGCGCCCTTTTGTCGCTTGGCCGCAGGATCTGTTTCCGAAGACGATTCGCGCTCGCGCTTTCGAATGTTTTCTTGAAACTCCTCCGGCTTCTGCTCCGTAAGCCGCTGTCTCTTGTTTCCTAGTGCTCTTAGTCTTGGTTCGACCTTTTCTTTCATCCGCTTTCCACCTTCCCGAAGAACTTCCTGCAGCGTGTCTCCAGTTCGGAGGGTTAGGGGCGATTTGGAGGATTCGTCCGATTTAGGCCCCGGAATCTGACTGATCGATGGATCTGGGGCTGATCGATCCGCTAGTTGCATTATCTCCTGCTCGGTCCCATCTGTCTGATAGATCTCACTGCTGTGAATTGCCGACATTTCACGTACAGAGTTACCATCGATGCCCGGGGATTCCAGAATTGCCGTTTGGTCTTCCGGCAGTTGTCGGATGGTGGGATCCTCCGCTTCGCCTTCTGACGACACGGATGTGTGCGTCAGCTCCTCGAGCTCATTCATTAGCTCTTGTTGCAGCCTTGTCATCGCCTCTTCTCTGAATTCAGGATTTTGTTTCAGGATGTTGACCGTGTGTTTCAACGGTTGTTGCTTGGCTCTACTCAATCCGGACTGAGACGATTCAACAGATTCATCGCTTCGCGACCCGTCGTCGTGTCCGTCCTCATTTGACTCATTCCCTCGCATATGTGTGTTCATCACCGACCCCACTTTCGGGGTGCTTTCCGGCTTCTTTTGCCCTACTTTATGCGTGGTACTCTTGCCCAGTTCGGTTAGAGCATGTTGTTGCGGTAGAACCTGAGGTTTTGCCGCCGGAGATGACGCCGGAATGACGGTTTTTGATGACGTTGCATGTCTCCTCTGTTGTGTATCACCCGTCTTTTCCGCCGTTTCTCCCCGGACCATTATATCCGTCTCCGTGTCGACGCTTCCCGACGGGCTTTCTGTCGTTTCACCCGGTTGCGGCTGTACGTATGGTAGATCCCGATCCGTGGGGTACTGCTGTTGTTTCATAATACGATGAAAAACATCCGGGTCTTCTCGTTTCCGGGGCCCCCTCTTCCTTCGCGCTGTCCTCCGGATACCCTGATATTCTGTGTTTCCTAGATACAGTAGTTTTCGCCGGAACAGATCGGGTATGGGCATAAATTCGTCAGACTCCATATGATGGCACTCCCGGTTTACGTCGGTACATTCGAAGTGCCGCCTTTGAAAAAAGCCTATTTGACGAAGATCAGATGTTTCATAGTCCACAGTGCGACACTTTTCACAGTTTCGGCATTGCACGCTATGACAGAACTCTGTGCCCTTCCCCTCCGGAGGTACCAGCATGAATCCGGGTGCGTCAAAACCTGCCTCTTTGAATCTCGCGTATTCATTCTTCAGCATTTCCCTTTCTTTCCAGTTGAATTTCTCCGTGTCGACCTTTACCGGCTGCCTCGCAACCTGTCTTTCTGTAAAACGCAGTTCTTTGTCTTGATCTGTTTCTATCATCTCAACTATCTCTTCCGCAGGAAGTTCCACCGCCTTTATCTTGAAATGCGGACCTTCCACAAGTCGTCTCTTGAGATCCCGGATGCGTGTCAAAATAGCGCCGCCTCCCGAGTCATACCGTACGGAGACCCGGTGTGGTGACACAATCGCGGTGACAGTCCCCTCCTTGCTCCATGAGTATTCTCTCCCTTTCTTAGCTCGGATGTATACTCGCTCCCCTACGGCAATTTCCGACGAATCGCGAAAGAAGGTCGCCCTGCTGTTTTGTCGTTTCGGCGCTCTTGCCACGTAGGATTCAAAGTCCCGTTTGTGTACTACCCGCTGTATTACTCTTCGTAGCTCTGCTTGTTTCACCGTCGTCTGAGGAATGCTTTGCCCGTGCCGTTCGCCGTCCCGGACGGGATAAACACGCCGCGGGCGGTCCGGGTCGTCCGTCCCGAAACGGACCGTATTCGGTGCCGGCCCGGTCTTTTCGAGTATGGGGGTTCTGTTTAGAATCCGGGACGGCATTTCCAATACTCCGGACTCCGACCCGAACATCTCCGGGTTCGCTTTTTCGACGTTGCGGAGGTCCGTGTTCAGACATTCCGAGTACACTTCCCTCATCGTTTCTTTCTGGAGTATAGCCTGCATGATCGTCTGTTCCGAATGCGGGAACCGTGTCAGTTTGGCAATTTGTTGTTTCACTGCCTTGTGACTTGACTCCAGTTTGCCAATCATCTGCCACTTTTTGTTCGAGATGTCTACAACCTCAATTCCTAGCCGCTCTGCTACCGGCTTGAAGTTTGCATCCATATTTTCCGTGCCCAAATCCGCCATCAAAATATCAGGCACGCAACGCGCCATGCGGGCGAATTTGGGCAAATTACGGCCCGTGTTCGACCCCGACTTGTAGTTTCTCAGATACGCACCGTTGAGATGCGACCCAAAGTCTAGGAAGTGTGTGATGTAGCCTAGTGCCGTTGCTGAGGTATCTACCCCCCGTATCCGCCCCGGTCCCGCGGCCGGTCGGGCGATCCCGGCTTCCATGTTCTTGTTTCCTACATCGTTTATGATGAAACACCGGCGACACCCCTGGAGACGAAACACCTCCGGGAACTTCCTTTCCGACGCGCGTTTCGTTATGAATGGTAGATTTTCCAGTTTTGGTGAATGACCCCTCATTTTGTGTTGTTTGGCCAATTTCAGCGCCTTTTTCTTCGTAAGAGGAGGTACTGACTCCACATCCTCGAAATACTGGTTGATTCTGACGACTATGTCGTCGATTGCCGCAGATTCGTCCACGTCAATGACAATGCCCCGGTTTTGTTTCAACAGATTCCTTGCTACCAGCAGCTCGTCCCTTTCCTCCGGGGTGGGTCCCCTGATGATGGGTTTTAGATTGTCTTCCACAACCTCACTTTCAGCAAGCTCGACTTTCTGTCCAGCATCTCCTTTTGTCAGGACCGATGGCTCAGGTCCCCATTTCGAGCTCATATCATCATTCGGAGTATGCAGTGTTTTTTCCGACTCAGGTACTGGCGCCTTGTTTCGGTTCTTTTTACCCTTTTTTCCAGATTTGGATGGTGTCCACCCAGATCCGCTCCGTCCCTTCGTCTTCGTCCTCGGTCTACCCGGTTTCCCGGGTTCAGACTCGGACGATTCCGATGTTTCATCTTCATGAAACTTCCCAAAATGTTGTTTCATGTCGATTCCCGGCCGTTCTATCGAGACTTCGGTGGGATTCGGTTCCTTGACCTTCCTATTGTAGGGAGCCTTTTTCTTCGCCCCTCCTGCTTTTCTGGCCCCCCTTTTGCCTTGCGCCGCTTTCTTTTTGGCTTCCCGCATTTTCTTTTCTAATTCTTTCTTCCGCGCTGGCGTCTTCATGCGTTTCCCGATATCGGCAAATGCGATCCCTACTGCCTCGCCGACGGAGGCATCCGCGGATTCCCGCCCTCCCCCGCCGGACGCTTCCGGGGCCGGCACGTCCGTTTGTTCGGAGGGTATCGGATCGAAGAAGAATTCTAGTTTCTCATCTGTGCGACGGCAGACGCCGTTCCGGATGTTGCTCGTAACTCTGAGTCCCTTGTCACTGGCGTTGAGAGTGATCAGCGGTATGCCACAGGCATCAATCATTTCAACCGACAAGCCCAGATTTCCTAGCAACAACAGCGGAGGCTGTTTTTGACCAGATATTTTTCCGTCATCTGGTCCAATTATGTGCCCACCGTGTTGCCCAAGCAGGCTGTAAGGCATGATTATAGGAAAGTCACCGGCACCTCCCTCCATCACGTGGAAGTTGAGTTTGACCATCCTGTGTCTGAATTTGATGGGTAGTTGAACCGAATATTTTGACGTTGCTGAATTGTTCGTCACGTTTGCAAAAGAGCGACGACACCAGTAGTTTTTCTCGTACTTCTGGCCCGTTTTGGTTTGTATTTCCTCCAGTGAGCCTTCAGGAATGATCCCCGAGGACCCCCCGGAATCCGGTAAGGAAAAGTAGCCGCCTCGACGAACCGCCTCTTCTTTGTTTCGTGCCGCATTCTCGTTTCCCCCCGGATTGTATGATCTATGACTGAATACCTCCTCTTCAGACTGGGCAGATTGCTTACCGAAGCTCCGGTCCTCCGAAATTCCCGGCTCCCTACCGAGGTAGGAATCTGCCGGGATGCCCGCTAGAACATCAGTAGTCGGCTTTTCTGTAGTCAGATGCATTGGAGGAAGTTTCGGCAGAAGTTCCGGATTTTCCTCGCACTGTTTTAGGAACTTCCTAATATCAGTCTTTGCTTGCAGCACCTGTGCTTCTTCTTTCGTTATAAGTGACACTTTCTTGGCAATACTACCATCCTGATTGATTTTCCAGTTGGTAGTTTTTCCGTACTCCGGCACTTTTTCCACGGCATCCACATACTTCTTCCTCGCTCCGCGGCACCGATCTCGGTTGTTCCTGACCGCTCTTCCCTTAGGCTCTTCCTTTTTCTCTTTAGGATCGGTCCCGTTTGCAAGGTTGGTTGCCTCTTTATCTTGTTTCGTATGGGACTCACTACTCCCATCTTTTTGTTGTTTCGTCCCCGTTTGCTGATCTGGCTGTTCGTTGCACTCAATACAAAGTAAGTTTTCTGCGTTTTTCTCCATTGAGTCAGCGTAAAAATTGCGTGGGAAAGGCATTTCTTCTAACGGTTCTCCCGACAACCGAGAGATATCCGTCGGTCCTGTCGTAGAGTCTGGTTTCTTTATATTTTCCTGTTTCTGACTATCCTTTTTCGTTTCAGCTTTCTCTGGCGGTGTGTCTACCTCATTTTTGGATGGGAGAGGATGATTCACGTCCTCTTTCCCACCCCCACTTTCTTTTGCAGCTGAGGATAGTCATTTGGGGCCTTTTTTGCCCCCTCCACCATTGCTGTTCTTTCCTCGACCCTTTTTGCCTTTTCCGGGCCGATCCGCAGGATGTTCCTTGCCGGGATTTTTCGCCTTCCACGCATTTCGTTCCTTCTCACGTTCATTGCGAAGATCTTCGTTCAGCCAGGATTTGGTGTGTACATACGGACATCCTATCATGTCCGCGCCCGAAGCCGACTTAAAAGGTTTGTCGGTAGTGAAGTCCTTACAGTTTTGCTTTTTGGGGCACAAAGGCATGTTCTGACACATTTTTGGAAGATTGGCTGGACACTTTTCTCCTGACGCAAGCGTGTATGTTTCATCACCTTCTTGTTTGCGTTCATGTTTAGTCCACTTTGCATGTTTCAACGTTAGCGGTGGAGTAGTGTCAGCTCCTCCATGTACGCCTTTGCCACCTTTTCCTCCTTTTTCTCCATTTCCGTAAAAGGCCGTATCAGTGGGCGGTGGATTAGTTGCGGGAGCCGGAACTCCCCCCGGCACGGTGGGAGTAGCGGCGGGCACCCCTCCGGGCGCGGCCACCGGATACGCACCTCCTCCCCGGGCGGGATGAGCATTTGCTTTTGCCGCGGCGCGTTTTTGTTTTCGCGTAAGCCTTCTTGCAGGAACCCCAGCTTCTGCCGGCTTCTGATTTGCCCGCTCATTGACCCTTTTGTCCGACCGGTTCATTGACATGTTTCCCACCTGACTGGTCTGTGCGGGAGGATGTTGTTTCAGATACCGTTCATACACCTTCCGAGCATCTGGATTCAGGGTCTCATCGACGCCATTACCCCCCCGTAGGGGCGGATTGTCAACTCCGGCCCCTTCCGGATTGTCATCCCCGAATTTATAAAAAATCATGTCGGCCACGAATGACCAACTGGGATGCATTTTTTGGCTCATATATTGATGCACATGTGGCTGAAGATGTTTCGCGACTCTCGCATTGGCATAGACAAAGCGACCAATGTCCATCGGTATCGCAATACCTCGATTAGCCGCTGTCACCAACAGATGTTCGTATTCCCTAAGGTACGACACATACGTCTGGTGGTTCCGTCTCTTCAGTTTTAACAATCCATCGTGAAGCTGTGCTTCCGCCCCCAAGGAGGTTGGTTTTCCATCGAGATACAACGTTTCCAGAATGTTCAGAATGTTTGGGCAGATGTCCGACTCCTTGGCACCACGCGCCACGGAAAGAGCGTTCGCATCGTTGACCGGCATGTGCGTTTCCAAAGCTTGGTAACATCGTTCGGCAGCATCCTTTCCAATCGCAATAAAGACCTTTTTAAACCACATGAGTAAGCGGTAGCACCTATCCCATATGGGAAATCGATGATCCCACCGCGGCAAATAGTCTTTTTCCAGATTGTTTCGCGCATCGTTTGCCCGCATCCCGGCATCGTATCGTTTCTTTTGTTGCTCGTGGATGTACTTCCAGCCATGAATGTTTTCGTCCCTTCGCCGGTTGTCAGGATCTAGTTCCCTGTGTTTTCGAACATCAGGAGTACGAAACACCTTCCGCAGTCCAGGAAAGCCTTCTGCATAGTCATCGGTCTGATTGATGTTCCACGAGGAAGGTTCCTTGAGCCCGTAATTATCATCCGACAGATCAGATGCTACCGATGCCGAGGAGACGTGGTCCACCGAAGGATTTGGCTCCTCCTTCTGGGAGTCCATGTCCTGACCCCACTCTTGCCGTCCCCGATAAGCATCCCATTCGTCCGGATTCCACGCCGATGCTCCTCCGTCGTCTGTCTGCGGTTGATGCGTTGCATTTCCCATGTTTGTACCAGGATGTGCACCAGTAGGCACCTGTTGATGCCGAGCCGGTTGGGGCTGCGGGTTGGGCATTGCCCCTGTGCGGTCATTGGACGAGTCGCCCGGCTGGTTGGCTTGGTATGGAGCCTGATGACTCGCCCCCTGTGCCGGCATGTGCGTCGCATGGGTAGTAGATTGACCCCCTCCCGCTTGATGGAATCCCGCCGAAGACTGTTGGGTACCCGTTTGTTCGTTACCACAAGATTGTGGGTTGCGCACGGTGGGCACCTGTTCTGCTGCCGGTGCCTGATTTACTCCAGCACAGTGAGAACTGCCCATATTCTGCGGTGCCAAACCTGTTCCCGTACATCCTGACTTCCAAGCACTCCGTTGACTTTGTGCAGAAGCCATTGCAGGCGATTCGCTTAGTTCCACACTGTTCAACACCTTAGCCGGGATTACCATCGGGATTGTTCCCGCGTGTTTGCCGGCGGATCCCTTGCCGGAGTAGGTCATTTTTGTTTCCGTACTGCGTCCACGCCGCTTACCCTGCATTGCGGAGGGTCTTTGTCCGAGATTGTGTCGTTCCAAGATCATTCTAGCCATCTGGAACTCTGACCCTGCACATTCTTCTGCGTCACTTTCTGAGTTGACATCATACGGTACATCCCACCCGTGCTGTCCTTCCGTAGCAGAGAACGGTCTCTTCATGCTGAAATTTTTGTTTCCAGAGACTTGGGATTTCGATCTCCCACTATACACAGATCCCGTTCCGCTTGCCGACGATCCGGAAGCGGGGCTTCCCCGTCCGTCGTCGCGATGGGGTCGGTACCCGCAGAAAACTAGCTCATCCTGACCGGGTTCATACTTGTACCAATGCTTCATGTGCTCAACTTTTTCCTCATGCGGACAGAATATCCGCCACCCGTTTCTTCCGTCGAAGCACGGTAGATTGGCCCCATTCTCGATGGTTTTCTGAAGCAGCTTTCTCGATTGTTTCACACACGGATCCTTGGTCTGCTCCAAGAATTTGGGTTGTTGAGCCAGCGCCGACCGAAGTACCTTCAGAACAGCAACCCCATGTTTCCGGATCGCTCCAACCACTACTCTCTCATTCAAGGTTAGATCAGCTTTCATAAGAGTTGTGTCCTTTTTGGTGGCAAAATTACACAAGGCACCCATAGCGAGTCGCAACGGGTTTTCCGGTTCCAACCTTGGTGTCGAAATCTGAAACCGTTGCGGGTTATGGGGCGTTCCGCGAGGGCCACTGTCCTTTCGGTTTGAAGGTGTTTGTTTCGGGGACCGTTTTTTCGAGGTCTTCGAGGAGCTATCCTTCACCGGTGTAGCCTGGATGGATGAATTTTGTTTCAAGGCGGGAAATGAAGATTTCTGGCTGGCATACACGGACATCGGCACTGTTGATGCTGCTATGGTGGATGTTGCCGGCGTTGGATTTACCGACTGAGGACCATCTGTTAGCCGGAGCTCTCGCAGCTTACATCGCTGTCTTTCGGACAGCAATGGACACACTTTCTTCTCGTGGTTTGCGGCTTTGGGACACGACGCGCAATGATCCTTGAGTTGAACGTAGCACATTCTCCGGTGATCCAGCGGACAATCAGGATGATTCGGTACATGGTCCTTGTGACCTTCCTCGTAGCTGATAAAGTGAGAGAATGTGTCCATCATGAACGGTGGCGTCTTGAGTTTGGCCGATCCCGCAATCGTAGATGGTGACTTGCTATGCGGCACCATCTGTCTCGGCGCGCGAGGTTGAAGAAACTGTACCTTCAGTATGTTCCCCTTTGTGTCCTCATAGAATGATTGTTCCTGAATCAGTTCTTCATTCTCTTTCATCCATTTCCCGGAGAAGGGGCCATCTACTTTCTGTCTGTTCCATGTGAAAAACATCTTCTCCGTCTGTCCATCCCACACAGCTTGCTTGTGGCAGTAGGTTTCCCTCGAAATATTGGTTTCCACAAATTCACGATATCGTTTCATCTGCTCCCTTTGCCTCAGCTTCTTCGTGGTTAGTGCGCTGTCCTCGGATCCCTTGCCCGCTCCGGATTCGGATCTCGAAGGAAGCCGTGATCCCGCGCCCGATGCCGCCGCCATCGTTCGGGTCGGATTTCCGTTCCGCAGAGTACTATCCTTGCTTCGAACAATTTTCGACGTGTTCATTCGTTGTTTCGGACGTGCCGGTGGGGAGCTTACCCGTGCAGCATTGGGAGCATCCTCACAGGGTGCCACGTAATCTCCATCGAGCGTTCGAAGTGGGGTGGGTGTCGCGTCAGCACAGTCCTCGGTTACAGGCGCATAGTGTGGCAAAACGGGCTGTCTATGCCGATATGGTGGTTTCCCCGGATGATTAATCATCCACATGCCTCCGGCCGGGTCTCGTTTCGGTTTGGGCGTTTCGAGTTGCCTCTGAGTGTGTATGAAAGGACATCCGTACTGGGTGGCTACAGAGCCATCCCGATGTTTCATCTTTAGCTTTCTGTCAAAGATAAAAGCCTTACATTTGTCCCCGCTTGTACAAACCGATGCACCTTTATGGTGCATGTCCGGAAGTTCCGGCCTGTCTTCCTGACGCGGCTCGTGCTCTATCTGTTCGCGTTCGCGATCCATCTGAATCCTATGTTTCGCCGTCTCATCCCCAATCCAATTATGCGCTTCGCGACGACGATCCCCGGCGGCGGCGTTTAGACTTGTTTCAGATTGTGGGCCAGTCGGATTAGACAGATCAACGTGGTAGCTCAACCTCTCGCACAGTTCGTCATCGTCGGAGACCCGGCTGTGGTCTCCCGTCACAAAGCCATCCTTCCGACTGTCAGGAAGTTTCTCCCACAGTTCCGAGATCACATGTAGATCTTTTGGAACAGGACGATTGTTGTTGGCAATATCATTCAGCCCCTGAATACGCTTCTTTCGAAGTTCTCCTTTCGCCTGCGTGACGAGCAATGCCCATTCATCGTCTGAATACGCCATTCGATGCCGAGACGGGTTAGGAGCATTTTGTTTCGTGGAGTAGTTCAGCATTTTCAGCATTTCATCGTATAGCTGTAGATCTCTCGCCCACAGCACGGTTGACGCTGATTTGCGGGCTTCCGCCGCGCTCTCAGCATCTGTTTGTTTCGGTACGTTCCTGACGGCTTCCGCTTGCGGTCTTCGTTTCAGCTCCCCTTCTCTGTTTCTGAGTCCGGGATATTCTCTCACATCCGCCGCAGCCTTATTCCATTGTGCTTCAGAATAATTCGGTCGGTGATCCCCCAGTGCTCCCACGCACGATCTACCGTGCCCCTCTTCCAGTAGCTCTCGCATGTATGCCCGGAACTTCGGGTTATCCGTCCCGTCCCCGGTCGTTCCCCCCGTCGCTTCCCCATGTATGGTGATGTCCCGGATGATGCCGCTTTCTTGTTTCCGTGTTTCAGGCATCCGGTGATGAGGAGATTGACCGGAAGGTCCGTCTAGTTTCCGGAAAAATGCCGATTTCGAGGAGGTGCCTGTGTCTCGGGGGGTTTTTCTACCTTCCGGAGAAATTTCCCGTCGCGACGTATGTGTTCTGGATCGCTTCGGGGCGGAAATTGCTCCCCCCTGTCGCCCCGCACGCCGTTCTTTTTCGGACTCACTGCTTGGCAGATCACGTACCAACGCACCCTCACGGAATACGTGCGTATTCCCTTCGCCTTCTTGAGATGTGTACACATCTCCCGCGCCTTCTTGGAATGCATGAGCATTCCCGACGCCTTCGGTGACCGCACGGGCATTCCCATCGCCTTCGGTGAATGCATGAGCATGCCCATCGCCTTCGTTGAATGCATGAGCATTCCCATCGCCTTCGGTGAATGCATGAGCATTCTCGTCGCCTTCGTTGAATGCATGAGCATTCCCGTCGCCTTCGTTGAATGCGCGGGCATTCCCGCCGCCTCCGGCGGACGCCCGGGCATCCCCGTCGCCCCCCCGATCGTTCACGGGGACCGCGTGCTTGCCTCGGCCTTCTTGTCGATGTACAGAGGCCCGGTGCGCCGAACCGCCGCGCAGCAGGAAGCGTGGTAGTGTTTCATGTACAGCAGCGATTTGTCGGTCATGCTCGTGTACGGCAACAGCAGGCTGATGTTGTGGTTGAACGTGCTGTTGTTTCTTCGCATGTTCGGGTCCTCCGGCACCGTCGGCTAATGGGGGAACATCATTTTCTCTACTTGACTGATCTACTAGTACAAGTTCCGTCGAGAAAACAGTGCTCGTCGTGATAGGATCAGACCCCCCGATCGGGAGGGGTTGTTGTTCATCGGACTGCGGGCCCTCTTCTCCGTCGGTACCGATGTTCCTCCGGCTGCCTTGTTTCCCCTTCCCGCTCCCGTGTGATTGCATTTTGCCGAGTGGTCGCGCAGAAGGGTCAAGACAGTCCCGGGTTCTCGGCACCAGTTTCGACAAAAGTGTCACCGGGAACCTTGACCGATGGTTCTGTTATGACTCGACTGATTGACCGGGCAGGCTCGGACTTTGATCTTGTGACTTGAGACTTGTCGACCGAGATTCGGTGAACCTTTGTATTGACAAATTGTTCACGCACGCGTAGAACGTTTCGCTACACCTGCCGGGTACCGACGGAGGCTCTTCGTTTCTTAGGCGTCTCCCCTTCCGCAAACAACCCCCTCCGTCTGATCCTCATCACCGTTGTGGAGTTCCTGCGGAACGTCCACTTATTTGCTTTTATTAATTGGTATAACAGTTGCCGACCGAAATCGACTCCTATTAACAAGTCTGTGGTTTTGAAGTGAGGAAATAGGTTTTTCGGAGACGTTCCGTAAATCAGAACTTCCGGAACGTCAATCGTCCAACAACACCGTTCTCATAGGGTTCGTTGTCCCCCCATTGTAGCGGGTACTGATTGAGTGCTTGGAAACAGCATGTCTCTATCTCTCCCGCTAAACGCACGAAAGTATGTTTCAGTCCCTTCTGCTAAACGCGCACGGAGATGCCCGATCCCCGCTGCCGGCCGCGCTACGACGTTCGTTTCGGAACATACGGCATTGCTTTACTCTTCCTCATTTGCAACTTCAAAGTGAATCAAAAATGTGCGGTCCAACATCGGCCGAGCAAAAGGCGAAAAGTTGCAACATTCTACTTACAATCGATCTACTTTGACGATCTTCATCGGCGGCCGCCGCGGACGCGCGTTCGTTTCCCGGCGTCGGCGGTTCCGCGACGGTCCGCCCCCGTCCGCCGCGATGCCCCTTCGTCGTTCCTCCATCGTTGTCGGCACAAAAAAGTGTTGAACCATCGTATATGAAAATATGTTTTTTGAATGCGTTGTATTAACAAAATACGACGAGAGGAAGTCAGACACTCGACCACCAACCATGCTGTTCGACTGTCTTATGACGATGAGAGGGGGACCGAGGAGGGGGAGGACAAATTTCGGACTTAAGAAATATGGTCGGAAATCAGGGATGAGTTTTATCGGAGAAATACACTTCCTTAAGACTATTATTCCCGGTGATAGTTGTGTATTTCTGCTCCTGCAACAGAAACAAGCAAAAAAAGCAATCAACAATGTCCCCCACAAACTCGCAAGACCCGTAAATTTTTGATTTTCGATCCCAAAGGTATACCGTTTTTTCATTTTCAGACACCAGATACTGTTCGGGGCGAACAAAGACAAAAACCACCCCTAGCGTGACAGGAACAGTATGCCGATTGGCTGTTTTTTTGCCCCCGCGCTTTGTTCGGAGAATCTGAAAAACAGGTGTCGCGATTTTTCCGGACAGGACTACCTTGCGCGACTTTTCTCGACGTTAAAAATATTTCCTTTCCTAAAAACTCCAAAAAACGCCATTTTTTTGAAAACCTAGCCCCCGCCCGTGACCCCGTTTTCAGAGAGCATACTCGCACGGTAAATCGAAAAAATGCCCGAAAAAGTGTGACACGAACGCAATACCCACTTTCAATTTCACAGAAATAGCACTGCCGGGGTGATCAAAATGCAAAAAAACGCCTTTATTTTTGAACACGAACAGCATATCGGTCTTTTTGCTATTTTTGGCCATTTTTTTCGTCATTTTTTGAGTTTTCCCGAAAGGCATACGAATATTAGGGTCATTTAACAGGTCTATGTAAGAATTATGGAGGAAACCACCAAATTTTACAAACTCCTAAATTGCGTTTGCACTCGGAGTCCGAGGGGTTCAAATGTTGTCAGTGTGCTGATAATCACAATTGAAATATATTCCACAATGTTTCAGACCACTTCTAAGTATGAGAATTCCACCGACTAAAAAGTCTTTTCCATGTTTTGAAGTCGGAGAGACGAAAAGTGTTATCGGTGCATTGATCGCCCCCGCGTGGACCATCGACACATCAGTTGCTAGATCCCGATAATAACACCGTGGATTCCAGCAATCCAGCAATCCGCCACGCCCCGATTAGCGGCTCTTTTCAGTTAACGGATGCCCCCAGCAATCGATTGACCCCCGAAGCAATTGATTAATCTGGCCCGCTAACTTTTCTGCATCGTCTTGATCCACTGCACGAACACACAAGTCCACTGCACGTGCGCTTCGGCGCACACCGAAGTACTTCCCCGAGGTTTTGATGATTCCGTCCACCTTTGTTAAGTAGTATGGCGCGCGGGTGGATTTTTGAACTGACCCCCGCTCATCTCAACTTCAGAATCCGGAGTTGGAAAAACAAGAAGAAAGACCTTGTTCAAAAAAAAGCCACCTTGTCGTCGAGGGCCGCCAGTTTCGAGGAGGAGTCGGTGATGCAGTCCACCTTTGTTGTGTAGCGAGTTATGGTGGTGGTTTTTTGCGCTCACCGCCCGCTCATCTCCACTTCAGAATCCGAGGTTGGAAAAAAAAAGAAGAAAGACCAGGCGCTTCAGGTCCTGCAGCCGGCGCTCCGGTGACCCTTCAGGGTAATAAGGAGTAAGAGTCGCTACTGGACTTCCTACTAGTAGGAGTTGGTAGAAATTGAGTAGGAACAGGTAGGAGGTTCGAAGGAAGTTCGAACCTCCGACGGAAAAAGACGGAGGAGGTTCGAACCACCTTCGAAGGTGGTTCGAACCACCGACGGAAAAAGGGGGTAGGAGGTTCGAACCACCTCCGAACCACCTACGGAAAAAAGGGGGTAGGAACTTCGAAGGGGGTTCGAACCGCGAACTGATTTTGCGGGGTAGGGAGTTCGAACGAAGTTCGAAGGGGGGGCGGGATAGATATGGGTAGGATAGTCGGGTTTGGTGTTGGTAGGAGGAGTGGGAAGTCCGGATTTCCTACTGGTAGGAGGAGTAGGAAGTCCGGATTTCCTACTGGTGGGGGGAGTAGGAAGTCGGAGCTTTTACGAAGTTCCTACCCTTCCTACCTCTCCTACCTTTCCTACCTTTCCTGTCCGCCCCGCCTTTGCAGCCTTTGCAGCCTTTCCCGCCCCCAGAGGTAAGAAAGGTAGCAAAGGTAGCGAGGTAGGGAGTTGCCCAGAATTGTGGCGGTCAGGGGGGTTTTCGACCCGTAGGAGAAGTAGGAAGTCGGAGCTTTTACGAAGTTCCTACCCTTCCTACCTTTCCTACCTTTCCTGTCCGCCCCGCCTTCCCCGCCTTTTCCGCCTTTGCAGCCTTTCCCGCCCCCAGAGGTAGGAAAGGTAGCAAAGGTAGCGAGGTAGGGAGTTGCCCAGAATTGCGGCGGTCAGGGGGGTTTTCGACCCGTAGGAGAAGT
>Ga0099798_10280_pt1 | contig 17521 bp, 10 predicted proteins | sample Uncmet_Sort29A_1_FD_89870 | JGI IMG/M metagenome (GOLD analysis project Ga0099798, IMG submission 89870) | Marine eukaryotic communities from CALCOFI LINE 67, Pacific Ocean - CN13ID_Sort29A_1 | ecosystem: Environmental > Aquatic > Marine > Oceanic | place: Pacific Ocean: Monterey Bay | collected...
TTTATGGGTTCATAGATAAATGATTCCAAAAGATATTTCAGATATTATTCACAAATATATTGCCGATATGATTTTATTTGAATCGCAACCAATTCCGAAAGAAAATGGATTTATCAGACCATTAAATTTAATTATTTTTGGAATCTGTACTTTGAACGAATTAATTATTCATCAGATTTTACACACATCGTTTTTATATGACACAATCGAAGATGAACAGGAACATGAACATTTATCGTCAATTTGCGACATAATTTCGTTGCCAGACAATTTTTTAACTGATTTTGAGAGAGCGTGTAGCATATTTGACATGAGATTGGGTGTTTGGAATATACATACTAATTTATTACCTACAGAATGGATCGGTACAATTCCTTACATCACACTTAATTTCCTGTTAAATTCCGATTTAGATCAATTAGTAAATGGAGTTGGAGCTTGGGTAAATGAACACACAAAAGGCGAATCATTCAAAGATCTTCTGTTACCCAACCCATGAAATTGAGCTTTTACCTGTACGCAAATGATGCGAATATTGTAAAATTATGTATTGTATTTCATCAGGCAGGAACCCGACAATTTTAAATGGAAATCTATTAAACATGATTTTTAAATATTTCGTTAAATTTGTTGAGTATATCTCCAGTTTTTTCTACACCAAAAAAAAAGACGCATTTACGCAGACTTGGTCTCCAACGAAAATCATAAAAATTACACCTCCAATGGGATTGTTAGATCATCCTTTGTCAAGAAGTGTACCAGCGCTTGGGGAGAGTCGTACGCGAAGAAGAAATTTACGTTTCGATAATTATTATTAATTGGTGAGGAATCGTCTAAACCGTTGTCGTAAACCTTAACATTTAACGGCATGTGTTTATATTCCTGAAATGAATGTGGATTAAAAATAATCATTTTTTCAATTGTAGGTTTCTCCACACATTTCATCAGACATTCAAAACCGTAGCTGTGAGTTGCAACAATAATCGGGATGTCGGCGTATTCGCGAGTAAATTTTGATAATTTTTCGGCTAGAGGATTTTCTTCAATCCCTGTTAGTTTCGAAATATCTCGGATTCTCTTGCAAGGTGCACCTACAGTAAGAACGCAAATTTCACCATCACACCAAAATGCGGAATAGCTTGTGCTCAAATCTGAAATAATTTCAAACCCCCGAATATTCTCACAAAATTTACGTTCATACATCTCTGCCAGTAAAATTAACACAGTTTGCGTGTCTTTTGAAACATGTACAGGGGGTATATCACGCTCCAAAGGAATGTCTAGGATTGGGTCTATATTTTCAATAATATAAAGCATTGCGTCGTAAACTCTGCCGGAAATTATAAACTCATTGTCAGTCTGATTTCTAGCATGTTCCCGATAAATTAATCTTGATATCGTTCTTGGTTTTGACTTAATGATTTTATCAAATGACGACTTCCTGATTTTTCGCGATAGAGTAGCACTTAACAATTGTTTTGCGTATTCCTGGATTCGAACCCAATCTCCCGTAGTTATAATTGCTAGCCATTGGATTAGGTGCTCGAAAGTGTTCGGTAAAATACGTTGGGAATATTCCATTGTCTCCGATGTTTTGTAAATTGGCATTTTAAATTAAAGTACAAAAATGTTGACTATGACGGAAACATCCGAAACCAAATTTATGGCTTGGATCTACAAGGATGGGAAGAGGTTTCAGAAAGTGTTTTGGCATCCGAGACGTGAATTAAAGTATAGAAATTCGGTGAAAGATTTATCAATTTTTGATACCGAGGGACTTCGTGATTTATTGAATATTACCCGAAATCAATCCAAAACTTTATTCGAACACCTAAAAAATGATACTGAACCAGATGATAACTCAAAAATGCAAAACAAGTATTTCAAATTAAAAAAAACTGTCGCGGAACTGTTATTTTCTGAGATGGATTTGTCCGACATACCTAATATGCAATTTGTCACCGATTTTCCAGAGAAAAAAAAAGATTGGGCTGGTTCAGAATTCGTAGCAGGGGCGTCATCAAGTGGGAAAACTTATTATATCAAAGAAAAGGTGTTACGAAATTTACGTGGTCCCGCAAAACAGAGACGAAACTTTCTTTTTATTTCGAATCAATACGATCTAGATGAAACTCTTAAGGAATTGAGAAAACCTAAGTATAATAAGTGGTTTCATGGTATTGATGTAAGTGATGAGTCAATTAAAAATGCAATGGAGCTTAGTAATTATACAGTGGAGCAGTATTTTGCAGAAGAAATTCGGCGCCCCGTGTACGATATGCCAAAGGGAAGTGTAATCTTGTGCGATGATCTCGAAGATTCGTTAATAAAAACACCGATGTTTCACTTAATCAACAAAATGCTCAGAACTTTTAGACACAGAGGTGTTGGCGTTATTTTTATCATCCACAGAATAAAAGCTGGAACGTTAAGCTCACAAGCAAACCAATCTGTCAAATATCTCACAACATTTCCGAAGAGTCAGCGTGGTAAAGTACTGCAATTATTTATCGACATGGGGATGAGAAAAGTTGACGCGGTTCGGAATCTGAATGATATGAAGTTGGCGCGTGGTCGTCATTGTTCTTTGCACATGTTTGCTCCAACGGCGTTGATAACCGAGGAATATTTGAGGCTGTTTTAGTGTTGGGGTAGTTTCAAGCTACGTCATAATTTCACAGCGCTTTTTACGGCGCTCATGATTTTCGATTTTATTGTGCCTCGATATTATGCCATATTAACAAAACGTGTGTATTATTCTACTTATAAAATTAAAAAATATTTTCTAATACTTTCATTTTTTTTCATTATTGTTCCTTCTTTCTATTATTCTTCCATATTAAGTTAAAAAAGAGAAGAAAGAGCCGTATTATATATTTTTTTCTACTTATTGCGCCTTCTTACAGAAATAAACAGCCCCACAACTGTAGAAAAGAGCCGTATTACATTGGATTTCTCCGCGTAATTTTTTCCGCTCATAGGGTGTACTCATCGCACGTGTTGGCAACCGATGGATTTTTTGCTGCGCTTTTTGCGGCGCTCCTGATTTTCACAGCGATTTTTTCTTCGCTCATGATTATTGCACCACAATTTGCGGGGTAATAGATTTGATGTGGGGTGCTCAGACCAAATGCAACAAATTAATGATGTAAGTCTGTGTATCATATCTCGTGCTCAGACCAAATGCAACAATTTAATGATGTAAGCCTGTGTATCTCCTATCTCGTGCTCAGACCAAATGCAACAATTTAATGATGTAAGTTGGGGGGTAGAAAATATCTACGTCATGATTTCCAGTTGTAATTTCACTTCGCGATTCTGTGCGATGTTGATTTTCAGATGTAATTTCACATAGTATTTTTTCACTAAGTGGATTTTCGATGTAATTTCACCGGGCGTAAATGAGCTCGGTAGATTTTCGATTTTATTGCACCACATTTTGCAGCGTAATTTTTTTCGCTCCTGATTATTGCACCACAATTTGCGGGGTAATAGATTTGATGTGGGGTGCTCAGACCAAATGCAACAATTTAATGATGTAAGTCTGTGTATCTCATACCTCTTGCTCAGACCAAATGCAACAATTTAATGATGTAAGTCTGTGTATCTCGTGTCAATGCAACACCAAGTGCTGTAGATTTCACTGAAATAAAATGATGTCGTCAATGCAACACCGAGTGCTGTAGATTTTACTGAAATAAATAAGAACGTCGTCAATGCAACACAAGTGCTGTAGATTTCACTGAAAAAAAATGACCTCAAGTTGAACTGAAAAAATGGGTGTTTAATATTCATTCCGTTACAGAAGATGGTTGGATTTTCTCGGGATTGGATGGATATACTCCCTATCCCTTCTATATTGGTTATTATACTATATTTTGGTTAAAACTTTAAAAAATAATATTATAAGAATAACAATAATTAATAATTTCAATAATATAGTTATTGTAAAACTCAGATAGTAATCCGGACCAAATATCGACAAATCTCGCTCAGAAGTTGGTTGTTTCTTTGAACATGCATCAAACATACACAGGGTTGAGTCAATTTTCGCAAGTTTTATATCTTGTGCATCATTTTGACAGTGAGCTTCTCGAAGGGGATTTTAGTGATTCCCGAACACATACTCAACCCTAATGATATTTAACACATTGAACAAGTACAACCCAATTGATTTAATCCACCCGCGGCGCAATAATCACAGAACTTGTATGAAACTTCACCGAACATCTCGTCTAACGGACACTTAGGAGCTTTTGTCTTGCGAGATGGTTTTCGGATTCTGCGACTACGCTTTTTCTTCTTGCGTTCGAGACTTGGGTGTGGGATTTGCTTAGCCTTACCAGTAGTTCGCTTGGGTTTTGTAATGACTATCTTGTATTTTTTGACAGGGGATTGAGCTTGAGCGGAAACAATGCAATCAGGCAACTTCCTCTTAGGTCGCGTTTCAGTTGGATCTTGAATTGGAGACAATACCACAACCGGGAAACTTACAACGACATCCAGCTTACGCTTTTTGTTTGAAGGTAGAGGAGTTGAGAAAATTTTGCGCTTTCGCTTCTTCAATACAACAGGTCGAGGACGAGGGTGATCTGGGAAACTTCCTTCGTTTCTGACCTTACACTTTTTGTTTGAAGGTAGAGGAGTTGAGAAAATTTTGCGCTTTCGCTTCTTCAATACAACAGGTCGAGGACGAGGGTGATCTGGGAAACTTCCTTCGTTTCTGACCTTACACTTTTTGTTTGAAGGTAGAGGAGTTGAGAAAATTTTGCGCTTTCGCTTCTTCAATACAACAGGTCGAGGACGAGGGTGATCTGGGAAACTTCCTTCGTTTCTGACCTTACGCTTTTTGTTTGAAGGCATTGGAGTTGAGAAAATTGCGCGCTTTCGCTTCTTAGGACGAGGCAGAGGGGATCCTTCACAAACTTCGATCGCGTCTGCCCAAATTCCTGCATAAGATCTCTTCATCCTTGTTCAACTGATGCAGTAGTGATAACGTTAGTGCGCGAAAGAGTGGCGTAGTTTTGTTAGTAATTGAACATGGATCTTATAGAATCGATCTTAACAAAGCGAGTACCGGTATTAATCGACACATCACTGTTATACACTGAGCGTTGTTATCAGGTACTAATCGAGAAATTATTAACCCGGGAAGGTTTCAATGTTGCTAGTGAAATTTACGTTGCTTATGAGACTGATGGAATATTATTTGGACAGGGTAGAATCGACTTACTTGTTACACTGAATGATATCGTTGTTATTATTGAACTCAAGGCAAACACACAGGGAATCCAATCATCAATTCAACAGGTAAAGCGATATATGAAACATTACAAGTCTAACAGAAAGAAGGTGATAGGTATGCTGGCGATGTATAATGTAAATGGAAGACAAATTGTGTTTAAGAAAATTGTTTGAGATTGTAGGAAACTCCTAGGGAACTGTTTGATAACGATCCTGCCGTCCAAGCGACGCCAGCTAATTTTACTACTATTTCCGACTATCTGACGTAAAATTGACTTAAATTCCTGGGTTCAAAGTTAATGCAAATTTCCCTTAAATTCCCTTAAATTGACTTAAGATTGACTTCGTTTTGGTGGGGGTTTTTGCGGGGAGGCAGCTCGGCCTGCCGGAGAAAAAGGGGTCCACTCAGGCATAGTCATCAGTAACACACAAACAGGTTGAACAATTGGTTGGATGCGAATGAGGCTCAATCAATGACACAAAATATTAACTCACTTCAGAAAACGCTCTGGAAAATGTTCGCAAACTCCATCACAATGCCAGATAGAACTAGATCTACAAATGACTGGTATTTAGTGCATTGCCAAATTAATCGATCGTGATCTTATCCAGAACGCCATCATACCTACACTTGGTGTGACATGATCGTTATTCTTGTCGAGATTCGCTATGAGTTCCTTCACTTGTTCGCCACCCTGGAACACTGTCCCGCAGATCATGCACCGTGGTTCACTCAACGGATCTCACGAATCGATCCCACACAATGACAAAATTGTCATGTTAATTACAATTATCGCCAAACAGACCAGGTAACAATCATGCTCTAAGCTTACTGCCTAGGGTGGTATCGATCTCTAGCAAATCATCGTCGCAACGGTGTTGCTGTTTGCCAACATCGGCGAAGTTATCTCGACTTTACCCTGATCCGACTATTCCATAGATGGCGTAAATTCGACGTGTTGATGTTTGATGGATTTGGACGACTCCATCTATGATCGTCACTAATTTGACTGTTTCGAGAACCATCGACTTCATTCCTGGAAACAGATAATTATCACAATCATGAACAACCTGATTAATAACTAAAGGGATCCTAAAGGTTAACAAATCATCGCACTGGTAATGCGGACTGGTTTTACTCACAGTGTCAACTTGGATCAGACCTATTCTTTCAAAGAACCCCCTTGTTGTTTTTAAAGGGTTAATATCAAGTACAGCAATTTTTTTCTGCAGTTTCCAAACCGGTCAAAATCCGTGTCCAAAACCGTTTGTTCCCAAAGAATACACTCGTTTCCACGCTGGTATACAAAACATATTCAACCATGTTGTACAAACTGTTATTGGGATCCTCTTGGTACGATTTAGCTTCCGCTTGGATCATGTACTCACCCTATCCGCCCGTACCAGTGCCTTGACAACAGCATCAAACTGCGAGTTGACAATGATGGTTCTGACACGAATCTCGTTGTTTTTCGGGACCAAAATCGAATGCCAGGTTCATTGAAACGCATTTGGAGAATGTTTCAAGTCCATGTTTTTAACCGATGCACCTCGGATTGTGCTCTTGGAATTCCCAGTTTGACAAATTTGTGAAAAACCATTTTCCAAAATATAAATTCTGAACAAGACTCTAAGATCCTCATGTGCTTTCTTATTTTCATAATGACAGGTCTGAGGTTGTTTATGAGCCGTTCAAATCACCCTTTTTACAATGAAATTATGTGCCTGGTTATCATGTTCACGAGACGTCCTGCAATGGAGTATCAAAAGTCGGTCGATACTGCGATATCCCAACCTGAAAAGAGCACTGGGACGTTTCAAGTGAATACTTCGCTCATCCTGTGGCCTTGACCTTTTTTTGGACTTGTGCTTCATCCGAGGGGTTGTAAGGATGTCATCCCATCTCAATCAACTTTTGTAGAAGCCAGGCGCTCGTACATTGGTTTTCCATGCTTCAAAATCCGGTTCAAACTCATCGAAGTGTGCGAACTGACAATTTTTCGGTGGTCACTTCAAATCCTGTTTTTGTGAACCATTTTAGTGTCAAATACACTTCATCAAACCAGAGACCTGTTAAATTAAAATCCATTCATATTAACCCTTTATTTAAAAATCTACAAAATCCCATTCCATTATTTCCCCTGTGTTTTTGATTATTTCCCTTTGCCGACGGCCTATGGAGCGACCGCAGGGAGCGGAATGGCCATTTTTTTGAGCGAAACAGGGGGGTTCTTTAAATGTGGGGGTTTTGGCACACACACACACAAAAACGCGCGCCTGCGGCGCACGATTTTTTGCTATAAAAACGTTCAAAAAGTCATTTTAATAGGTTTCCTATGATAAATGACGTCAAATCCACCAAAAATTCCGCTGCGCGGCCAAATACCATATCCTCCCAAACATTTTGGAGCGAAACAAGGGGGTCTTTGTAGGGGGGTTCTTTAAAAGAATAGGTCTGATATTAACGATATCATCCTGTTTCTCAAAATGTCGATCGACTGGAGCTCCGTTTTATCCAGAACCTGGTCGTTGTTGGTGTCGAGCTTGTCGAATATCACCATCGCCGCGCACTTCATTGCAGCCAATGGAAATTCACCAATCAGTGGTATTCCACTTAAGAATACCCCCCTCTATAAGAATACCCCCCCCTTGTTGCCGACGATCTGAGAACAAGGGGGGGTATTCTTAGACGGTGTCTGCCGCGCAGCGGAAAATTTTGGCAGATTGTTACGTCAGAATCATTGAAAACCTTATAAAAATTGCATTTCAGACGTCAAAAAGCTCAAAAATTTCCGCGCCTGCGGCGCGCTTCTCAAAGACACCAATTTTTGTTAATAAAAAGAAGTTAATTTGAAGAAAATCGGCGCCGAAGGCGCCGAAAATTTTTGGGATTTTCGGTCCGTCTAAGAATACCCCCCCCCCCCTTGTTGCCGACGATCTGACAACAAGGGGGGGGTATTCTTAAGTGGAATACCGCTGATGTCATTCGAGAATGTTGTTTCCCCCAAACAACAACAGTTCTAGAACAGTTGACAGTAAGTCGGTTGTTGAGCGTTGGTTTTGGACAGTCACACAATGGGCTGTGCGGCGTGCTCGTCGCACCAGTTTACGAGATAGTTGGCAACCAAGTCCGCGCTTAGTCCTTCCGAGATCAATCGAATTCCTGGTCCAGATTTCTCAAGACCGTTCAATCCGAGGCAATAAAATAGCGCTAATTATTGTCGAACTCCTCCTGAATCAACAGCGAAATAGTGGGATGACTGATCTCGACTTTACTCTCAGCCAGGAAAGCTTTGAGTGTTTTGGCCAATGGTTTAATAATACTATGTTCATTTATCAGTTCGTCCCAGAACGGTTTAGTATTTTTGCTCTTAATCAGAAACGAATCCGTTGAGAAACCAATGGTTTCTTCAATGAACTGGGCAGGGGTGAGCTTACAAATCGCAGCGAATCCGTTCTCCCATACGCGGTAATTTTTTATCAACGATATTTAATTATTTAGTGTACTATGTCTTGTGCGTATGGATCGAAAGCCTCCTGTGTTCCCGCGTCATTCGTTGTGAAAGAACAGTTATTGTCAGTAGATCCAGTTTTCCCTGGATGGTCTGGTGGGTCAGAAGTAACGGAAATGATTGTCTGTCATTGGCCGAGTCCCATTTTGAACGGCTCTCCATTGATTCGTTCTTGTAGCAAGCTCCAGGACAAACTTGCTAAAGTCCTCGATGGGGATCTTCCCTTTCTTCGCAAGCTCATCGAAAACCTTGTTCGGAGAACATTGTTACGAAAACATTGAGCTGATTGTGTGTTTCTTTAGATCTGTATGGTAACAATGCGATCTCGCCAAACTGCAGCTGATAATCCAAATAACACAGGTTTACCCAAGACTTTCAGTATTATTAATATAATTATAATAAAAAATACAAAATAATATTCACCAGCTGTTCCATTTGCCCTCCTCAGCCATCGCGTTTATCTTATCCAGCGGTGAGTGTCTGGAAAAAATGTACATAAATCTCGGACCTGAATCTGAATCGGGCTGATGGTGAGAAATATCAAGGGCTTTGACTGGTTCCCAGTCCAAACTGATCAAGCACGATTCAATTTATTTCACAACGCTGGACTGAGTTAAATGTTCTTCATTCCAGTGCATTATTAATTTTAATACCAAGGGCACTATTTTAATACTCATCACGAGTTTTTTACATGTCGCGGAGATCTCGTTTTCGTCTTCGTTTCGTGGGGTAATTTTATATTTCATACTGTATCTCATCAGGTGATTTCAAACATATCATTCTTCGGAGAGCCAGACGCTTCCGCCATCGCTCGCGACGTTAGACAGAGTTTGGGAATCAATTTGATTGTGATCATAATGTCGCAGACAGAGTTATTTTTTGCATTTGTGGGGTGGGCTCTGCCCTGAGCAAAATTAAATGTTGCTGATCGGTTTGTGGACCGGAAAGAGCCGCCTAAGCAAGCGAGTTTGATGGACAGAGCCCTTCAAGTCACGAAGAGAATCAAATAGCACTGCTAAGTTACAACGTCTTATACCCTCAGTGTCCTCTCTATTCTGCTGTTTTGTAAATCAATTCGACCTCAATTCATCTCCCTTGGAAAACATGCGACCATGGAAGCACCATTGATGAGGAAGTTTAGCGAAGCAGCGCCCGAGGCAAGGGTCAACACGGATTTCCGATTTGTGAGAAAATCTCGAAGGACAATCCCTAACGTTACAAAGTTACGGAGTTCAAAAACTGTTTTTATTATTATCATACCGCTAACGTTAAATAATAGGAACATAGTGATTAAATGCTACCAACATTATTGACACTCAATCCGCTCCAGACAGGATAAGCAGAAGGTGCAATCGCAGAAACGAATATCCAAACTCGTGAAAGGAACGCGGACAAGCTTGATAAATCACACTTGGCTCACTCGTCCAGAGAGACGACAGTATCCTCGAATTACATAGGCATAGACAGTGTGGTGAGTCGGACAACAACTCAATCGTGAATCAGACCAACGATCTGGTAGCAACTATGTTCTAGCTGAAGTTGAGAAAGTGAAAAGCCTCCCGGCGTCCGACATGGAACCGGAGCACCTTACTGGCTGCAATCCATGACCATGTGAGTGATCTGTGAGTTCTTGGCGTTACATTTGAATCTATCAGCGTGAAATGGGACATTGCTAGCAGTGAGATGGTGAAAGGTTACAGAATCAGAAAAAATCTGATAAAAAACAAAAGAGCTGTGATAACGGATTGGAAAAACCGCATCCTTGGTGTGATTTGTCTTAGAATCCATTTATTTTTCCATTTGCTTCATTCTTTTCACAAGCGCGACGCTCATGAGAGAGGGCGAGAGACATCCAGCAAATCGACAAATGGCCGTGGCTCGAGCACATTGAGGTGGTTTTGGAAGATCAGTTCCGATAAAATTTAATAATCACGATACAACAAATGGAAAGTTAATCGTGCATCGGATATTAAACAATAACAGACGGTGTACAGTAAATTTTGACCTAGTTCGTCACTGGCCTAGTTCGTCACCCCCTCCATTTCAAAACTCAGGTAATATTCGCCTAATTCGTCACTGGCCTAGTTCGTCACCCCCTCTGACAATCCCACAAATTTCACCTAGTTCGTCAGGTAAAATGAACATTTTTTGATATAGATAAGAGAAAATCCTGATGTTTCCGGAGGAAAATTCACATTTCGCCTAGTTCGTCAGTCTGAAGAAAACGAGGGAGATTTTGGCCTAGTTCGTCACTGGCCTAGTTCGTCACTTTTGCTTGATTTTTCTCAGTGTTCGCCTAGTTCGTCATGACGAACTAGGCCAAAATTTACTGTATATAATTTTATCATAAAAACGGAACTGAAATTTGGAAGCAATTCGACCTCGAACCCAAAGACACTTTGGACTTGTCGAAGCTGCTTCATTTGTGCTGTATTACCGACTCTGGGATTACGGTAAGATTTTCTGAGTATGTACTTGTCCAGTCCTGGAATTATACTTGGGAAGGAGTTATCAATGGAATTATCGCGCCGAAGGCGCATTTGAAAAGATCGGTCACCGTACCGTAGTAGATTCAAGGCTGTCTACCGATATATATATATCTCTCTCGAAAAGTCACCGATGGTGTTTAGGCAACTTTTTGGCGCCGGGAGCAGCCGAGTTAGGATTTGTCGTAAAGTTTTTCTTGCTGCACCCATCCTGAACTTTCAGAAAAATATAGGGTTTGTATGCGTGCGACCAAATCTTCCCTCTCAAATCGGCGGATCAAAAATGGTACAGACTATGTGCAATCACGGGCCCAGATTTTCTAACTTCCTTAGTTTTGGGAGTTACGCGCTCAGAATTTTTTATAATTTGTAATAATTTAGGTTTGATTTTTTAGAATTTTTTTGAAATCCCACGTCAGCGATCTAAAATTTGGCTAAATTCCGATTTTCGCTCCTAACTTCCTTAGTTTTGGGAGTTGCGGGCTCAGAATTTGCAGGATTTAATAATATTTTAGGTTTGATTTTTTAGAATTATTTTGAAATTCCACGTCAGCGATCTCAAATTTGACTCTGTCCCCGGTCTTCCGCCTTCGGCGCCCCCATGCCGTGCGCGGCTGGTTCTAGTAACACACGATTCGGCTCGAGCGAGGAGTTGCAAGCTCGCGCATTGTTTCCCCCAATGCTCGAATGTTTTGCTACATAGTGATGGTTCTGTTGCTCACCAAACCAGCGCCGAGCAGGGAAATCATTCTATGAGTCATGAAACCGAACCGCGATCATTGGAAAGTGGTCATAGACGAAAACGAGAACGACTTCCTGGACCGTGACGAAGTCGAGATGTATTGTCGTTTGATCCGCCGTCAGAGCGTCCGAGCGCGTGACATTGTGTATGACATTGTGTTCTTGCTGGGCCGACATTTGAGTGATAATCAATGCTTGTATTATTAAGCTTAATATATTATATAAATTTAGAAGTCCATAATGGCGGATGTATCCTTCTGCGAACAGACTGGAACTCTTGGATCATGTCTCCGAGGTTTTCAAACAGAATTAGTAACCAGACAATTAGGCAAGATACAAAAATAACTGACAACAATCTCCGAATGAACCCAGTTTCTCCCGGTCTTATAAAAACGTGTTACTGATGAGCAATGATATTTCGCGGGGTTTACCCCCCCCCCCCTGTTTCCAGAAGGAGCAAAACAAGGGAGGGGGTAAAGAATAGAAACCCTTGGATTTGGACCAAAAAGGAGCAAAACAAGGGGGTAAAAGATGGAGGGGGTAAAGACCCGCGAACTATCATTGATAAGAACCGTGACAACAAAATATCGGTAGATGAGCTCGTCACGATGATCAGTTTTGGTCTTCTATTTCATTTCTGAAGGAATATACAATATGGAGGACCGTTCTCATAAATACTATATTAATTATACCGTAGTACATAAATCTAGTACCGGCCTATGCTGACATAATAATTGGTGTTATAATAATTAGTAATTAATATTTGTCTTCACTGGAAGACTGATTACTCGTAGAACCATCAATGGTATTTCTCTGGTTTATTCCCCCCCTTTAGGTTTATTCCCCCCCCCCTTGTTTCGTTACATTCTGGCCAAAACCGAGTCGATTTTTGGTTTATTCCCCCCTTGTTTCGTTACCAAAAACAACAAGGGGGGGGAATAAATCAGAGAAATATCATTGATGGAAGAAACGCAAAACCTTGAGAAACAGGACCAGGGGAGCGGATTCGATCAACCTTTTACCGGTAGTAATCGCACGATGTTTGGAAATTTTACTCTGAATAATATGTTTAATATTATGCCGATCTTATCCCTGCCTGTGAACCTCTGTTGATAGCGCGTTTTCTGAAGATTGAGTTAACGGATGTAAAATTAATCAATGGTAGCAGTATTTAACGCTGAGGCGTGAACAAGACTTCGTGGAGAGAATAATTATCGAGCGCCGTATTCAACGTTCAAGCAATAAAAGTGCCCATCAGACACAGCCGACAGTCTCTCTATATTGTGAGAACACTAACCGAGTTGCATTTATAACTCAGACCCGTTAATATGTCATGTTATTCAAATAATCAGCCAAGCTAATTAGCTATTCAATAATGTCATATTTCCCGGAATACCACTACCGGTACAAAAATCCAGTTGAGAAGTTACCATAATGAAATTTTATTGTTCGAATTAGGTCATTACAAGCACACTCAAGTCATTTGAAATGCGGTCACCGATAAATATTATTTAATTATTTCCAAACCAAGCTGATTAATGTAATGGTGCCCCAAATCACTCGTCGTCCTCCAAAAGACCTTGCATCTTCATCAGCATTCTGCTGAGCTCTTTGTGCCCACACTTTGAATATTGACAATGTACCGTATTCGTGCGCCTCCGTCAATCCAACGCTCCACGATGATGCCGTGAATGCACAGAGTGGAAAGGTATCCAGAAACCCCATACGATTTTACCACCGAAAAATAAACACCAGTATGCAGTAGAGAGATTTAGAATACTGTTCAGATTACATCGAGTATTGTAGTTTTTGTGGTGGTAAATACAGGACGAGGTTTCTTAATACCTATTACAAACCAAATAATTATAAATAAGTATAAAAACTGTAACGGGTTTATTTTACTTTTTTAAAAAAGTTACCTATGAGGTTTGTATCCACACGCAGACCACTCCTGGGGGTGGATTGAGTACCAAATAAAACCCCAACAAACCGGTCGAATACATATATAGAAGGAGGGAACCACTTATTAACCATATTTTTCGGGTTTCAAATTCTATCCACAAGAAGCAAATTGGTTATTCCAGGTGTATAAAATCGGAATAGTTTGAGAATACTGTAGCATCGCCTCAGAGAGAGGCAAATTGTATTGGGGTTTTGTTTGGCACTCGGACAACAATTCCAGGAGACCGTTTACCATGACACTCTACAAGTAAATTTATGTACCGTACACCGTACTATTTTTTTGCTAGAGGGAATGCCTTGGTAAATGGTCTCCCTGACTGAATGGGATTGTGCCAGGTCGTCTTCAAACTAGTGCGCGAGTAAATATTGAAGAATCGATATCTTCATGGATTGAATATTTCGGGTTAATTTTACCTACGGTAATAGTATTAAAATCAAGTTTGCTTGTGGGAAATTACCGTATTATTTCGGATGAACACTATAGCGCACTTTGTCCAAAGCCGGCATCTCTGAGATCACTCCAATCCGTTTCAAGACCCCCCCTATCCAACACCACAACCATTTTTAAAATTCCTCTACAATATTTATTCCAGACTGTTTTTGCAAACAAGAAATTGACAAGGGGAACTAGTCTTGAAATATGGGACTGGGTTGATCGACCGATGACTTTTTGTAACACTTGAGACACTTGTAACACTTATATCGGCGTTTATAATCTTTAGCAATTCTTCAACTGGCATGGGAGGCGTAAACGTGGGGTCGGAATTTCGGTGCCACTCAAAATGTTCTTCCAAATGTTCTTTTCTTCGAAACGATCTGAAGATATTTTTCAATCCACAAGTAATACAATTGTAGCCGTGGTGCGAGTCCAAATGATCCTTCCAGCGAGATTCTGTCCTTCCATCTTTTCGCCGTAGGCATTTGGGACACTGATGATTTTCCCCATGCTGTTGGTTGTAATGCCGTTTCCGATGCTTTTCGTGAGTGAACCGGACCGGACAGGAGTCATGCTTGCAAGGCAAGGTGTGTGGAGTATTCTGATGCTGAGCAAACTTTTCGGCAGACGTTTTGGATGGGTTCCGATAGAGTTGACAAGTTAGACATTGGTTGTTGAGAAGTTTTTCTCGATCAACCGTTTCCAAAAATTGCCCATACCATCGTGCGTGATGCAAATATGCACTAGTGTACACAAATGCACGCACATCATCCTTATTCCATAATTCCTTGACACCTTTGTAAAACATTTCAAACGTTTGGTTAGTAAGTGTCCCCTGAACAATTGACCCTTGGTTGTGTCGAACGAAATCTAGTAACGCACTGTGTCCATCCAAGTACTCCGAGCCCTTTCTTTCACGATCTTCTCTTAGCAGCAATCTCATTCCCGGAGAATTATCACTTTTTTTATAATTACGCATAAAATCAACATTCTAAAGTGATTGTCCCGGAACGTAAACCAACCCAGAATTTCATCCTTGTCCAGATGGCCAAACTCGCGTTGAACCGTAGACACCAAATCGTTTTGCAACGAGTTGCTCAAAACCGGTAGAGAGGAAACCAACGCTGGATAATTTGTGTTTATCCAATTTGCCAAAAGCGGAATGTGTTTCTGAGTCTCTCGAATGATTGGGAATAAGTAACGATAAATGAAATGGTGCTTACTCCGCTTCCCATCAATATTGTACCTCAGTTTCCCTGAACACACGGCTTGTGTGGCAATGTTCCAGCACTCTTCCACAACAAATGATGGCAACTTTTGCTTTACAGTAGTGTCCGATTCATCAAACGCATAGATAGCCGCAAACGTTAATTGACTTTGCACACTCTTTGTCTCCAACCACCCTTTTACGCCAAGCGTGTTTCCAAACGCCGCCGTTTCTGCAAACAATTGGGCGATCCCACGGATGAGTTCCGTGAGATCTATATATTTTGCACTCATCACGGTTAGCACACAAGTCCCGGTTTTACGTTCGGGTTTGAAAAATTCGTAACCAAACTTAGATTTACAAAAATAAATTACACATTTTTTACCGTAGAGTATCTGTTTGTAAGTCGCGTTGGATCTTTGTAATGTTCTCTCGCAAGATTCTGGAATGCTCTCTGTTGAATTTTGTGTGCGGTAAACACTGATCAACTATCAACTGGTTTTAATTATTTATCCACTAAACTTTCCACCGTAGTCGCATTTTAGCGATTTTGCCACGCCCTTTACTATTTTCTCCAATTCCCCAACTGCTCTCAAAACAAAAAACAAACAATCGAATACATTATCAATCATTGTGTAAGTTGAATTGGATAATATTATTCGAATTCGATATTGATCAGTTTAAGCTTAGTGAAACACACACCCTTTCCCCTGCTGGCGCCATTGCTTGATTATTTGATTCTTTTGTTTATCAGCCGTGATGTTCTCCGTCGGGAAGTCGGGCCTGTCACAATGACGGCTGATCGGCCTCAAGCTGGACTCTTGCCACCAAATTCTTGAGCATCTTGGCATGGCCGCTCTGAGTGGCCCGTCGGGTGCTCCGCCGGGCCATACGGCCAGCAAGGGACACACCCGGCCGGGGTGAAACGCCGACTCCCGGCACCGAATTGTCAATGATCATAATTACACGCAGGTGGTTTGTATTTCGCTATTTGGCCAGCCAACAGATTTTAGCCCACACAAACACACAGAAAAACGACTCACAAATACCACAAACTATCCTAAAATCGAAAATGGTGCGCGTACCAAAAGTTACAGAATTCATTTTTACCCAATGGTACCGTCATCCAAAAACCAAAGATTTACCCAATGGTACCAGCACCCAAAACGCAGTGAAAATACACAAGATTTGCCCAATGGTACCGGCACCGAAAATGATCAAAATGTTATTCCCAAATCCACAAAATCGCCGATTGTGAACACGGATTACCGGCTACGGCAAACGTAGTTCTACCAGTTGAATGGGGCACATTTGCCCGTTCTCCCTAGCCCATCCCCTGTAATCTGGGCTGGCCCTAGATACAAGTTTTTGCCGGTCAAAGTGCCAAAAAGTGCGATTTTGCGAAAAATGCCGAAGTCGAGTACTACACCAATCGATAATAGTATTTGTATATTAACTTAATGTGGCTGCAATAATTAATGTTATCGCAAAATGACCATTTTTGAAGTTAATTTTGATTTATTTCACCAATGGTAATGGAACTTTGATGCTCAAAATGACCATTCTTTAGGTGGAATTATAAATTATCTCATCTAAAAAATCATGTCATGGCTGTATAACACTGTATAATACCCAGAACGTTGTGGGTAGCTGAGCTTATAGTCATCGTTATCATCTCAGCAGTCATTTCGAATTAAACTAAGTATGCTAATTATAATTATCTGATTTAAAAACATTCAGAGATCAGCTTCATCCATCGCGTGTCTAATATCGTTGATTGATGCAGAGTCTGACTGAATACTGGTACTATTTTTTTAATAATTCGAAATTATCTAGAAAATATGTTTAAAAATAATTAACAGATACTTTCAAAATCGTTTCCTGTAGATCATAACCCATCTTATTCATCGCCTTTTTCTGTAAACTAAAAATG
>Ga0099798_10281_pt1 | contig 17452 bp, 14 predicted proteins | sample Uncmet_Sort29A_1_FD_89870 | JGI IMG/M metagenome (GOLD analysis project Ga0099798, IMG submission 89870) | Marine eukaryotic communities from CALCOFI LINE 67, Pacific Ocean - CN13ID_Sort29A_1 | ecosystem: Environmental > Aquatic > Marine > Oceanic | place: Pacific Ocean: Monterey Bay | collected...
ATCGCTAATTCGCATACTGGATCCAATTACAGCGCAAAACAAATGCAAACCTTTATTCGCACTTGCCAATTACTATTCCCAACCGGTGCGTACCTGATCACATCAAACATCGTGACCAGCCTGCACATTCTGAGGAGGTTGTACATTTCCAAAGATAACACGATTTTTTTATAATCAGACTCGTGTTTTTGTTTTTTCTTTTTCATTTTTTGGCTCATTTTATTAAGGGTTTTGTTCATTTTGTTGATCATTTTGAGTCGGATTATAAAAAAGTCGCGTTACATACCTCCCGAAAATACTCCAAACCTGCTTTGGGGCGTGAAGTTCATATTTTTAACACCTGGCGTCATAAAAGCTGACTGTGGCATAGCATGGGGCTTCGAAGTTGACATCGGTAAGCCCTTGCTGGTTTGCTGGAAAGGCTGGTGAGTTGAGTTGTTGTTCGGCATGTTGATATTGTTGTTGTTATTTACGTTGTCGTGTGTACTTCCGTTGTTATTTTTGGGTGACGTGTCTGGGCTGAGGTTTTTCAGGCTTTTTAACTCTAATTCCATTGCTTTCAGTTCGGAATTCAATTCCATAACCTTCTTACTCGCCATGTAATCGCCCGCCCAGTCTTCTAAAGAACCGTCATACCGGTTCCCTAGCATTTTTTCTAACTCCTCTATTTGATTATTTCGACTTGAAATCTCCTCATCAGCGTTGTCCATGACATTTAATAATCCTTCGTGCTCGTCTTTCAACGTGTCTATTTCCTCGTCTTTCGTTTTCAGCTCGTTTTCTTTAGCGGAAACTTCCGCCTGCTTCGCCGCGACCAATTCGGTTTTTTCGATCAACGCCTTTTCTAACGCTTTAACCTTCGCCATAGCAGCCTCACCTTCGGACTTCGTCGCAGATAATTCTGTCTGTACTTTCGATGACATTGCGGATTTAGATTGTAGGTCTTTATCTTTGCTCGTGTTTTCATCTTTTAATTTTATCACTTCTTCTTTCAAGGCTGCTAGCTGTTTTTCTAGGTCCGTTTTAAGAATGTCACTGATATAAGCTTGGTCTTTTTCTTTCTTAATTCTAGCCGATTCAGATTCTTGGTGCTGTTTTTCTAATTCTTCGATCTGGTTCGTGTAGCTGTTCATTTGGATTTTCAAAACATCGCATTCGGACTTCCACTTCGCCGCATCTTCTGACGTTTTTTGGAACATTTGCTGTAGTTCTTGCACTTTGGTATCGTTTTCCGATTTGGATTTCGTTAAAAATTCCATCCTTTGCGCATCTTTTTCAGAAATAACGCGGCCTAACTCCGCGGTTTTAAGGTCTAGCTGTTTTTGAACCGATTGTCTTGAAACTTTTTCGTTCTCCAAATCCGACACCAGCTTCTTATACCGTTTCGCAGTTTCTTCGCGCTCGACATCGAGTCTCGCTGCGGCGGTTAGTTCTGCATCTTTCATTTGTTTTGCTTTTTTAGCCAAGTCGTTGTTTAGAACCGTTTTCTCATCGTTGAATTTCTGTTTTTCAAATGCTAACGTGTTTTCTAAATCGCCGATTCTATTTTTTAACTTGTTCTCCTGTTCAGCGAATTCTGAGACTTTGTTTTTCGTGATGTTTTCGGTCTGTTCGAGTAGTTGTTTTTTCTGGTTGGTTTCGGATCGCATTTTTTCGAGTTCGCATTTCAGGTCGGACATTGCGGTTTCGAACTTGCTGTTTTTTTCGACTGAGGCCTTGTTTAGCTCGACGATTTAACACGATTTTTTTATAATCCGGCTCAAAAATTCAAAAAAAAAATCAAAAAAACCCTTAAAATGGGCCAAAAAATGGTTTTTTTGAGTCGGATTATAAAAGAATCGTGTTATTTGCAGTTCCAGCTCTTTCCTGATTTGCTCTTCCTTCTTTTCGTATTCGATTTTTAACAAGCCGCCGAGTAAATCAGTGCTGGGACAAAAATTTGGATTTTTGGCAAAAAAAGTTCAAAAAACCGTTGATTTTTGATGTTTTTTGGTCCACTTTTGAGAATTTTCAGCACTGATTTACTCGGCGGCTTGTTTTTTAACCCTGCTACCATTGAGTTTGATTTCTGATCGAACAGAATCGTTTGGTCTTTCTGCTGTTCTTTTACCCTCGCGAGTTCGGCCTCTTTTTCTAGCATCAACTGGTGTAATTTCTTTTCAATCTTTTCGATACGTACCATATTTTGGAAAAAAAATGTCAAAAAAAACGTTGTTCGATCCAAAAACGTATTTACGCATCGAAAAGATTGAATTCTTGTCATTTTCATTGTGGAGCTCGTTCAAGGCCTGGTTGTGGGCTTCGTTCAGCATGGTGGTTTTTGACTCCATTTGTTTTTTCAAATCTGTTATTTCAAATATTTTAGCGTTTTGGGTTGATTCAAATTCTGACGTTTTCTTTGCGAACATCGACCTAAGCTCTTCCAATTCGCTATTTCTAATATTCAACGTCTCTTTCAGCGTGTGTGTTTCCGCTATTATAGTGTCTTGTTCTTTTTTAAGAGCAAATAGTTCATTTTCCTTCGCAGTTTGTGTTTGTTCCAAATACCGCTCGCGGTCTTGTTTCTCAGACAGTAACTGGTCTTTTTGCTGCTTCAAAAACATGGTTTCAGCCCGGAGTTCGCCGTTGTTTCCGACCAACCCATCGATTTCTAACTGCAGTTTCCTTTGGGTCGATTCTAAATCCACGTTCGCCTGGATTAGTTTGGTCTCCAAATCTAATATCGTGGTAGCTTTCAACTGCAAGTCTTCTTTGAACCTTCTCTGTTCTGTCTGCGCTTCGTGTGCGTGGATGTTTGTGATCTCCAGCTGTTGCGCCTGCATTCTTTGTTCTGTAATTTGGATTTGTCTTTGTTTTTCCAGTTCGTGGTTTTGTTTCGCGATTTCCATTTCCTGTTTCGCCTCGTTTAGTCTGTCTTTTAGACTCGATATCTGGCGGTCTAGGTCGCGGATAGTGATCGCTTTTTCAGACTCTTGTTGTTCCAAGTCCATTTGGGCTTTCGTGCGGAGAACTTCGATGTAACAAGATTTTTTTTATAATCCGACTGGTTTTTTCCATTTTTTGGTCCATTTAAAGGGTTTTTTGATTTTTTTCATCATTTTGAGTCGGATTATAAAAAAATGGTGTTATGTCTTTTTGCGCAATTGAGTTCGTTGTCTCGAGCTCTGACCTTTGAGATAACCAGTCACGTTGCTTTTCGTCGATTTCTGTCTCTTTCTGGCTTAGTTTCATGCGCAAAAGGCTAGTTTGTTGTTCAGCGCTCTCGTATTTCGAGGTTTCCTCACGAGTTCTTTTAACTGCCTCGAGTAATTCATTCGACAACGCCTGGATTTTCTCGTCGTACTGTGAGCGGATGCCTTTTTGCTCATTGGCAGCTTCTTCCTCTTTCAATTGCAACCGGCCGTCGAATTCTGATCGCATTTAACAAGATTTTGTTATAATTGAACTCGTTTTTGATAAAAAAATGCCAAAAAACCTTAAAAATGGACAAAATGAAAAAAAAAAACGAGTCCGATTGTATGAAACAATCGTGTTATTTGTGAAACTGCGACCTCGTGCTCAACTTTCGTTTTTTGCAACGTCTGCTCCAAATTATCTTTCGCTGCCTGTAAATCGGATGAAAAGTTTTTCTGGAAAGACAATGTGCCTTCTAAGTCGTCTCTCATGTTTAAAGCACGGTTCAATTCTGCCTGTAATTCCATTGACTGTTTGACTGCGTTTTCGTTTGTTGCGGCTTTCTGAGAAAGCTCTTGCTGTAGGTTTCGCAGATCGGTTTGGAGGTTCGCGATTTTCGCGTTCGACTCGGCCAATTTCGATGACAATATCTCGTTTTCCCGTTTCTTCGACTCATTTTCCTTCGCTAGCTCTTTGTGCGCGTGCTCCCACTGGGACCGTTGAGACGAATGAGAATTTTGTTCGCGCTCTTTATCAACCGTTAGCAGTCTGTTTTCATGCTCGATTTGATCGAGTTTCATCTTCAAATTCTCATGGTCCATTGCGATTCGGCGTTTTTCTTCACTTAAATCAGATTTTACTAATTGGGTCGATTCCAACTCGTTCCTCAGGCCATTGCGCTCAGATTCAGCTGATAGTTTTTCGCTTTCCAATTGTTTCACAATGCTTCCCAGCCTCGCGTTTTCAGACTTCAAATCTGATATTTCAATTCTCAATTTCGATACCGTTTGCGCTTGTGAATTCTGGATCTTACTTGCCATCCACCTGGCTTCTTGGACATCCGCGTCATTTGTAGTGCTTTGCAACTGAGCAACGGTTTGGGGCCGTGTTCCGTAATTGGGGGACGGGTTGTTTGCATCGTTTGCTTGTTGGAGCTGTTGTGAAAGCTGTTTGCCTTTAGATCCACCTAATAAATATTGGTTTCGTTGTTGAATGTTGTTGATGTCGCCCACTGAATTTGGCCGATCGGGGGAGTTCCTTGAATTATTGGCGCCGCTGTTGTGGGTATTGTTAAATTGGTCCGCTGGGGTCGGGGCGAAGCTGTTGTTCCCTGAACCTATCGCACCGTTTGCGACTCTCCCGTTTGCAACTGGCACCGGCCCTTCGTTTGGCGAACTTGGGATTCTTATATGTGACACATCATTATTAGTATGTTGTGCTTCGGTAATGTAAGATACGTTCCCGTAATAATTGTTTTGAGAAACGTTGTTTGGGTTTTGGAGACCAATGCCGTTGACATTTTGCCTACTTCCAGGTGGTGATCCAACTTGCGTGGCGGGAGAAACCGCTCCTTTGCTCAAACAAGATCCGGTTAACGAAAAAGCCAAACTCAAACAAACCTGAGGATCAGTGTCTGCACAAATATACCTCGGGTCAAATTTAGAATTCTGTGGATCGCCAACAGCAAATACCGGTACCCACTGATGTGAATAACTGCCACCACCTTCAAACTTTCTGGTCGCCAGGTTGAAACGGGAAAAAAACTGATTTTTTTTTTGGTCAAAAAATCAAAAAAATGGCAAAAAACAGCGATTTTGGGCCAAAAAACGACAAAAAATGACATTTCAGACCTGGCGACCAGAAAGTTTGAACCACCGCAGAAATCGTAAACTTCAGACAGAGGTATATTGCGGGCGTACTCTAAATAACGTAACCTAAGACCAGCGTCCGGAATTATTAAGAGCAGCAAAATTATATTTTTTGGACCAAAAAATCAAAAAAAGTAAAAAAAAGTGCTAATTTTGGATCAAAAAATTGATTTTTTTGCTGGTCTTAATATTTCCGGATGCTGGTCTTAGATTTCGTTATTTAGAGTACATTATTGTGGACGTTTGCTTGTTCTGGATTTTGAAAACAAGTTCCGGCTTCGTAGTGGCTGGGGAGGGGCCGACGTTTGATAAAACATCTTCGATCGAATCAATGTCGAACTTAGTAGCCTCGATTTGCAAATGCTTTCCAACATACGGCGACGATATCTCATCATTGAACACGATTTTTTTATAATTGGACTCATTTTTTCATTTTTTTGGCCCATTTTAAGGTTTTTTTTTATTTTTTTTTGTCATTTTGAGTCCGATTATAAAAAAATCGTGTTATTGTAATTTTTCGTCTGTTTTAAATGCACAGAAATGAAAAGATTTCTTAAAATTAGGTCTGACCGGGAAATTCAAACTTTTCGATGCGTACATACATAAAAAAATGAGATTTTTTCCCTACAAAATCAGCAGTTTTTTGGGCCAAATGACCCAAAAAATAGTATTTTTTTGTCGTTTTTTGACCCAAAATATGTACGCATCGAAAAGATTGAAGGAAAGGTTCCGGTGCTCAGACACCTGTACGTGGACTTGGACGGGCATCTTTTTCCGAAGGATTTAACAATAATCTATAACAACAATCCGATATAATAATTTGGGCTTTACATTTTTCAAAAGAAAACAACAATTTTCATAATGATTTTTGCATTTTTTAGGGGGCCTACTGCACTATTGAAATCATCATGTTTGTCGAATGGAAAATGATGGCCAATTTATTGATGGAACAAGATTTGTTCGAAAATTGAATCCAATTTTTAATCGATATAATTACTAGTTCGATATCCACCCGCGCCCTGCAATATTTTTTTCACACGATATATGTTTTTAAGAAAATTGTCGTGCTAAAAAAAAAAAAACAAACAATAATAATCGGTTTGACTTGAAAATACACCAGCACTTTGCCTGCAACTTGCTCCTTTTTTTCAAAAATGTTATTTCTCTCTGTACAAAAATGCGAATTTGCATTTGCGTCGAACACAGCTTTTGGTGGTGTTTATGCGTTAGCTGAGATTTTTTTTTCAATTTAGGGAGACAGATGGGTCTCAGTCAGGTGGAGGTGTGTGTGTAGTCATTTGTTTTTCTTTTGACTTCTTCCATTTTTAGTTCAAACTTTCTGGTCGCCAGGTTGAAACGGGAAAAAAACCGATTTTTTTGGTCAAAAAATCAAAAAAATGTCAAAAAACAGCGATTTTGGGCCAAAAAACGATCAAAAATGAGATTTCCGACCTGGCGACCAGAAAGTTTGAATTTAGTAAGAGATTGGGAAGGCACACGGACTATACAAAATCTCTAATTATTCGGTGAAGTTCGCTTTTGTGGCGGCTTTTGAAATTATTAGTGTTGTTTTTGCGCAACAAAATTGTGTTGGGCACTTGGAGGTGTATGTGATATCGTTAATTATTATCGCCACCGCTCATTTTGAAAATGTTCGTCAAGTTTTATTCCTGTAAACAGAAAATACGACGGTCGCTTTAGACCAAAAACTGAAGAACAATAAATCGGCAACTTCAGGGGTGTTGTTCCTATATTTGTTTTGTTATTGCGTTAACAAAAATGTAAATTGAAAAAATACTAAAAGAATCTGATTCTAACTTGGATATTATTTCTATTGGCCAAATTATTATTGCTGTTGGTCATTGTTTCCTTGTTGCGGTGCGCCTACCCCGGGCAAATTCCGTTGTGAGAAACTGAAATTCAAACGATTCAGTCTCGGGTTTGGTGTTATAACGCCCAGCCGAGGCGGAGCGAATGGTGACTGCGCTTGGCGATTGAAGTTTAAATTCAACAAACTGGAAGACGGGTTTAAGCCTTTAACGTTCTGCACCTGTTGCGCTTGAGAAACTGGGACAGCTGTCACGTTCGCCACTGTCATGCTATTCGCGTGGGTCGGAACATGAGCTTGAGGTTGCGCATGTTCAATTCCAGCAGCACCTTCCAAACTCCGAAACCCAGCCATCGCGCTCGCGTGAACATTCACCGGCTGAGTCATTACTGCTGCGTCTTTCGATGATATCACACGATTTTTTTATAAATCGGACCCGTTTTTTATGTTTTTTTTTTGGTTCATTTTAACGATTTTTTGGATTTTTTTTTAAAATCATTTTCGAATCCGAATATAAAAAAATCGTGTTATATCTTCTGCATCGACGGTGGTACGAGTTTGAAACTTAACAAGCCGCCGAGTTAATCAGTGCTGAAAACTTTCAAAAATGGGACTTTTTGAACTTTTTTTGCCAAAAATTCAAATTTTGCCCAGCACTGATTTGCTCGGCGGCTTGTTACTTGCGGACAAACTTGCGTGGGATTCTGACAGATCTAACTTCGCTAAAGACCGGGGGGAAAGTAATCCTATTGCTGTTATTCCTAGATTTTGAACCGGCGCAGGGTTGAGGTTTAAATGTTTCAAATTATGCGTCAGAGGCTGTTGCGTTACGTTATTAGTATTTGTTGCGGTGCCGTTTTTTCCACCATTACTATCGGCCGCAGAATTCATACCGTTTAATAAATTCACCTTACTACTTCTCGGAGTTGATAAAACCGAAGCTGGGCAATCGGTCCTAGCATACGTGAACGTGTTATTTGCGTGCACTGGTCTGGCCACTGGGACCGATTTTTTACCGGTCGCGATCCCGGCGCCAGATCTGCGATTATTGTTGTTTTTAGTACCACTTACACCGGTGTTGTTGTCCTCGTTTACCGCTTGGACAGAAATTACTTTCACAACCCGGGATTTTTTTCCGACATTTCCAGTTGACCCTCGGCAATTCGTTTTCTGTTTACCAGGCGAGTTCCTCTGATGCGTGCTCGGGCGGTTAGTAGTCGATCTCTTAGGGCTGTTTTTGCCGTCTTTTTTAGGTAATACTTCTCGCCATTTTTGCTCAGTTGGGGTTTTCCGTTTAGTATTGCTATTTTGGGCAATGTTATTACTATTTGGTGCAGTTTTCTTCGACGGAACATCCGGTGCATCGCTTTTCTCACTTTCGTCATAATAGTTATCCAATGCGTCGTTTAAATCAGCCGAAGTTCCAAACTGCCTCTCTTCTGATTTTATTTGGCTGGTTTTTTTCTGAACACCAATATTATTGTTGTTGTTGCTATTGCTGTTTCCACTTTTTCTAGTAACCAAAGGCGCTACATTGGTAGTGTGTCTCGCTGGCTTCGCCCCATTTGTATTTCCATTCGATACTCTAACCACTGAGCTTTGCTGCTGTTTTTCCATCGCGCCCACGGTCCTGCGCGGTGGAAAAAATGGGCTCGCGGCGCCAAAGAAGTTGTTATTGAAATTGTCAACGGTTCTGTTCATATTCGTCAATGTGGATGAGAGCATTTTTCTATTCCGAGACTCGAAAGCGTACATCGAGCTCGGCTTCCGGTTTGGCGGTTGTGTTTTCGGGTGATCAGAAGTTGTGGAATCTGCAGGCGTTTGCGTTGTTTTTTCCACACTTAAGTTATTGCTGTCTTTTTCAACAAAAATTTCCGCATCGACTGCAACGATCTCAGATTGACCGTCGTGGTGTTCTATTATTTTCTTCGAAGTGTTTTGGTGCGTTGAAGAAACTAGTAGTTCTGGTTCGTTATTGTTTTCATAATCATCTTCGTAATCAGCACCGGAACCGAACCCAAATTGGTCATCGTTTTCCTCCAAATCGTCGGGAAACGGTGGAGTTGCGTCGTCATCGAACAGGAAATGGTTTGGGTCAGTCTCATCATGCGCGAATTCCAATGCGCTTTCGACTGCGACATTGTTATGTGAACCGTCACTGTTTTTTCCGACACCGACAAATAACTGTTCATTACCGTTACTAACAACTTCTACTTTCGAACTTCCGCGTGATTCTTCGTTTGCATTTCCTGAATGCGAGTTGCAGTTTGATGACATAGCAAAATACTGGGGGTGACTTTCTTCTAACTCAATCGTGCCTGCGGCAGAACTTGAATTGTTTCCGAAGTTATTATTTTCATCTTCTTCGTGTTCTGACATGGCCCCTGGCTGTGGGAGGCGTTTGGACGCTGATTTCGAAGCCATTTTGTCGCCGTTTGAGCTACTATTTTTAGAAGCTGACGAAGTAAAATTGTTGTTGTTCTCAAAGTTGTTCATAAACCGTGCTGTACTTCTTTCCTCACTCGCTTGCAATTGTTGGTCGACCAACGGTGTGGCGTCTTCGATGTTTTTCTCGACCACGGTTTTACTGTTGCCTGATTTCTGATGGTCGTGAAGCGTCAGGATTTGCTGCGGTGGGGAGTGGGAAGAGTTGTTCGTTTCTTTGCTGGCATCGTTCGTGTTTTCTTTGCTGGAATGTCGACTGCTATTAGTATTTTTTCCAGCCTGGTTTTCCCCACCATCACCACCTTGCATCGGATTCGACACGCTGCTGCTACTGCTATTTTCAGTTTGGTCAGTTACATCGCGTTTTGTACCTGAATTATTATTTTTTTGTTGCTGTTGCTGTTGTTGTTGATCCCTATGGAGCATGAATTAACACGATTTTTTCATAATCCGACTCAAAAAAACCATTTTTTGGCCCATTTTAAGGGTTTTTTTGATTTTTTTTGAAATTTTGAGTCGGATTATAAAAAAATCGTGTTAATTTGTCGCTGGACCTTCTGCTTTTGAACCCGCGTGAGAAGTAACAAGCCGCCGTGTAAATCAGTGCTGAAAATTTTCTAAATTGGACCAAAAAACATCAAAAAGCGAGCTTTTTTGAAGATTTTGCAAAAAAATCAAATAATTTTGCCCAGCACTGATTTACTCGGCGGCTTGTTAAGTTTTTAATCACGCCACCAACTTTCGTTTCCAAGGACGATACAGTTATCATGCCATCTTCGTTCGACAGTGATACTGGTTGCTGGTCCTCAGCGGTGTAAACGTTCAATTTCAACCTCTGGGTACTCTAAATTCACTAATAATCGTAACGGCGCGTAATTGGTCAAAATGTCAAAAAAATGTCAAAAAATGAGTTTCACTTGAGTTTGGTTTTCCTTTGCTATGTTTAAGCTTTTTGCGCCTGATCAAAATAACGTGCGTTTTCCCTGTGTAATTTGGACCAAAAAACTCAGATTTTTGAATTTTTTTGATCAATTACGCGCCGTCACGATTATTAGTGAGTTTAGAGTACCTTCAACCATGCAAAGGATTTTCACCAACTCCAACACTTTTGTGCTTCCATCACGCATGAACTGTTTTGCCTCATCAAGAGTTTGTATTTTGTTTGCGGATTTTTCAGAAAAACGATCTGAATGTGCGATTTGTTCCCGCAACAATTCGAGTTCATGATTGTCACGAGCGATTTGAGAAGCAAGGGCTGTTTTTTCTTGCAATAGTGCTGTGTTTTGAGATTTTAATTTTTCAATTAGTTCTTGGTTATCTTTTCTCTCTTTTTCCGTAACAGCTAACAGTGCGTCGAATTTATCCGCATTGTAGAGTAGTAGATTGTTGCTGCTGTTTTGCTGTGAGATGTTGGTTGCTGGCGTTGATTTTGCGGACATGTTTCCACTTGCTCTGTGGCTTGCAGATAGTTGTTGTGATAAATTGTTGATTTTTCCACGCGCGCTGTCACGGCGGTGTGGTGGGACGCCTGGCGTGGTTGCGGAAGATTGTTGGGTAAAATTGGAAGCCGCAGCCGTATTGTTTAGCACACCGTCTAATTCCACATGCCTTGGAGAAACCGCAGTTGGCGCCTTTAACCGAGAGGGTTTTCCGAAACTGTTACGGGTTGATAAATGTTTCGGTGATAATGCGCCGGTATTATTTGCGTTCGAATTTCCTCCCGCCTCGCGCGCAGACAGCATGGATCTATTAGCAGTACTTCCGACAGCGTTTTTCGGTGACAACATAGTGGTGTTTTTTTGCGGTTTTTTAAGCTCGCCTTTAAGCTCGCTACTGTTTCTCATTTGATTCGACCTTCTTTGAGATGGACCGGTGTTCGAATTAACACGATTTTTTGTATAATAAATCCGACTCAATGTAGTAAAAAAGAAAAAACACAAAAACGCCTCAGTGAGTCAAAAAAAAATGGAAATTTCAAAAACCGAGTCGGATTAAAAACATCGTGTTAATTGATTTGCTGCCTTCCTTTCCTCATTGCTTGTTGTACTAAAGCTTCGGACTTCGCCAACATTGCGTCATGAAACTCTAGATTCATGAACTCTGTGTCTTGGTCGTCATTGTTTTTTTCAACATTATTTTCATCGATTTCGCCGAGCATCAGTCCTGCTTGTTTTTGATGAAATGTTGTGTCAACTTCTAAATTATTATTCAACAAACTCTCATCATCTGCCCCATTTAATATTATTCCACTCTGGTCCAATAAAAAGCTGGAATTGACTTCTGGAATTTCCGTCTGGCGATTGTCATGCCCGCCAATTTTCCCACTGTAAAGTGGTTTTTGTCTGCCGTTTATCGAGGTGACCGAATTGGTGACGATTCTCGGAGACCGTTTGCGATTGTTAATGGCCGAGCTCATCGCCTTTGGGTTCAGTGACCCGTCTTGCTGTGGAGTTTGGAGGGTACTGCTGTTTTTAGCAGCAATATTATTGTTGTTCATGCTTTTCTTTCCCGAATTTAAAGGCCCTGGACTGGTATTATTTTTTTTGGCCGAAGAAGATATAATGCTATTTGGCGTTGCCGCAACGCTGTTTTGGCCACCAGCATTAGTACTTCCGTTATCAAACGTTCTTTTCCTTAAAACCCCATTGCTCGTACGCTTGCCGGCTGCGCCACCGACTGATCTCGTATTCGAGGGTGGGGTAGTGGTAACGGTGGTGGTGTTTGTGGCAGCAGTGTTATTTGCGTTCAAATTGTTCGCGCTTTTACGGCCAGATGTCAAAGTACTACTATTTCCAGCTGTTATGCTGCTGCTGTTGTTTTTTCGCGGTGGGGGGTTGCCGCTGCTTTTTTTGCGGATCACGTTTTCGGGCAACGCTTTCTCCTCGTTCCAAGACGCGGCAGAAAACTCCATCATCAGACCGCCGGATGATTTTTGCACGAGTACAGACTCCGGTTTCTTTTCAGACGTAATTGGATTAGTATTATTTTCAGTCGTTGTTTCTAGTACTTCAGACTTGTCCTTACTCACACGTGTGGATGAAGTAGCCGACGTTTTTGCGGTGGCGGTTACATCTGCTGACTTTTCTGCTGCAACAGCTTCTTTCTCTTTTTTCACCGAACAAGCCGCCGAGTAAATCAGTGCTGGACAAAATTTGAATTTTTGGCAAAAAAAGATCAAAAAAACCGTCGATTTTTGATGTTTTTTGGCCCATTTTTGAAAATTTTGAGCACTGATTTACTCGGCGGCTTGTTACCGATTCTTCCAGTTTTTTCAATTCTTCCATTTTCTTTTTCTGACAGGCCAAACAAGCCGCCGAGTAAATCAGTGCTCAAATAATTTCAAAAATGGACCAAAAAACATCAGAAATCGTCCCTTTTTTTTAACATTTTTTGCCAAAAATTCAAAATTTTCCCCAGCACTGATTTACTCGGCGGCTTGTTGCCATTAGTTTCATGACTTTTTTCTGCGCCGATGCAAGGCTCTGGGTTTCTGATTTACTATCGGTTTTCGACGCTGAGGAGGGCACTACTGCTGCTGCTGTATTATTACCGTCTTTGTGTTGTTGTTTTTCTTCTTTTTTTTTCTTTTTTGTTGCTGAGTTTTGGCTGAACCTGCGTTTGTTTTTCAAATGTTGGAAAGGGCTCGACCTCGCCTCGGTTCTTGACATAACCACGTAATTTTCCTCCGTCTCGGTTTCGGTTGCGCAACTGCTGCTATTACTGCTGTTGTTTTGAACATTGGTTTCGGTTTCTGTCGCGGTTTTAGACGCGTTTTCTGAACTACTGGAGGACGGGCATTGGTTATTAGTAGGTGGTTCAGTTGGTTTCGACGAGCTGCTGTCCTCTGGGAAAGTGGATTGAATAAGCCGCCGAGTAAATTCAGTGCTCAAAATATTTCAAAAATCAACCAAAAAACATCAAAAATCAACCCTTTTTTTAAGATTTTTGGTCAAAAATTCAAATTTTGCCCAGCACTGATTTACTCGGCCGCTTGTTATTGTTGTTGTTGTTGTTGTTGTTGTTGTTGTTGTTGTTGTTGTTGATTGTTAGTACTGCTGCTACTGCTGCTTTCTGCCACCGGTAATGGCGGCGTGTTAATCGCCGGTCGGTCATTCGGCGGTGTGACGCAAACCGGAGTTATTTCGTCCGTGCTGCGCCCAGTGTTTAATAGTGGTGCGATGGTGTCGGTTGACATTTTTATCGCTTCCGGCGTGGTTTGTTTTTTAGTATTGCCACTGGTTGAAAGCAGCATTTTCTTCTGCCCATTGGTCTCTTCTTCCCCATCACGGTTGTTCCTACTATTTTTCGGTGATACGCTTTCGTACACGCGCTCGATCAGCCGTTCAGCTGGGCTACCTCCGCCTTCAACCACTTCGTACCCTGGGGATAGTGGAGGTTTACTGGCGTTGTTTTTATTATCCACCGATGATACGTTTTTTGTCGGAAGTTCGATCTTCTTTTTCGCCAGATCTGGCTCGCCAATCGTCTCACGGCCAAGTTTACAATTCTCGGGCGCATCTGGTCCTTCTTTTGCAGAATTATTATTTTTCTGGCCACCCGATGATCCGGTTGCTGGAAATTGTTGGTCGATTGCGTACGGGTTCATGTCCATAGAGACCGCATTTTTTAACTTTTTGATAGGAATTCACGGACAAATTGCGTTTATATTTTTTTTCAGAGTTTTAGCATTTTTTATTTTTTAAACTTTTTGACCCACAATTTTTGATCAAAAAACATCATATTTTTTTGTAAACCATCACGAAACAATTGAACTAATATCATCCGCATACGGATTAAGATCCGATGGAGAGGACGCCATCCTTGACTTTTGCGGTAACGGGAACGCAATCTCTTTGTTTTTTTGCAAAAAAGACAAAAAAATGAAGACTTCTTTTCGGCCACTATAAAATTTTTTTGACAATAATTTGAGGAAAGGATGTGAATTTGAGTTTAGGAGAGGATGTGAATTAGAGTTTTGAGATTATGCAAAATGTGATAAATTATTTATGTCGATTGTATCTTCGCACGTTTTTGATTGAGATTATTTTTCCCCTGAATTTTCCGAACCAGTTTAACCGGACTGACTCGTAGCTTAAATCAAACTCAGAAAACGCGACGTTTTCATTCCGTGTTTTTTTGTTTTCGTTCTTTGTTTACTGCACAAAATATAAATTACGTCACTTTTTCAACCGAAAATTGTTTGTGTTCATTATGGAGAAAATCGTATATGCGAAACCAATTTTTGTGGCAAGAAAGGCTGGCGTGCTCAAAATTTCAGTGTTTATTTCCCTTTCTTTTTTAAATCCACTTTTCTTTTCCTCCCGCTATAATTCAGTGCAACGAACAACATTTGGCGCCAAAATGTGTCAAATTGTAATTCGTTGATTTTGCTCACCTCACTCTCCTCGAGGTGTATTGTACTGTGTGGCGTTTTTCTTTCCTATTTTGTTTGTTCCGTCTAAAACAATCAAATTACTCGAGTAATATCCCTACCAAATGTGTTTCAACAAACATTGTTGTGTTTTCAAAAAATCTTAGTAAAATGTGTGTGTCAGTTCGATATATGGTTCATTTTGAATCTTTTGTTTTGTATTATAAAAGTTTGACGCTTCTTTTTTTCGAGGGAACTATATAGTGTCAGTTGTTCTACGAAAAGTTGTTTCTCCTTTCCTTTTCGTACGTTTAGGGCAAATTTCAAAAAAAGGGAACGAAATTCTAAATGTGCATTGATTGTAAAAGAAACTCTGTTGTCGTTTGCTAAAAAAAGGGGTAACAAATTGTTTTTTTGGTCGGAAATGTCATGTTGTCGGTTTGCAAAAGGGTTGTTGTTAAAAAGAGGCTGGTTTCGGGTGGTGTTATATTATACGGAAATTTTTATTCTCGCCAAAGATTTAGAGTGTTTAGTACTGTGTCAACAGGTTTTTTACTGTTTCATTTTTCAAAAAACGGAAAAGGGATGGAAATCAGTCTCCAAAATGCCCCCCTCGTAAAGACGCATGCTTTTTCCTGCGAAAATGTTTGCAAAACAAGAACTTGGGCAAATTGTTTTTGAAAGAGACTGAATTCAAAAAAACACAAACTTTTTTCAAAACAAAAAAAGGGAGTAGAAAAATTATTATTTGCAAAAAAAAATCCCGTTGCTATAAAAATTTGACCATTTATTATTTTCCTAAATTCAGCTGGAAAACAACAGACGGCCGTCATTTCTATGATTAAATTTCGCTACATTGTGGCTCATACTGGTTCCTACTTCCAAAAAGGGTTGAAAAAATAAGTAAAAACAAATTGTGCATTTCTTCTCAAAATATTACGGGAGTGGTTTTTGTTCGGCACAAAAATGTAGAAAATAATATGCATTTCAAATTCCAATAAGAGAAACTGGGATTACCAAAGTCAATCAAAATGTAATTTGAACAAAACCAAAATATTATTGTATAATTATGCTATATCACAAATCTCTTACCGAGAAAATAATATCTACTATTTTTTTTCCACCGCGTGGTAATTATTATATTTAGTCCTGCGTCAAAAACATATCGTCTCTATCTGGTCCAACACCAATCCAGCTCACCGGTAACCGCACAAGCTCTTCAATCCGTCTCATGTAAGCAATAGCCTGTTTTGGTAATTCATCAACCTTTCGGCATTTAGCAATATCCTCACTCCAGCCTTCCATCTCCTCGTATACAACATCGACAGCCGCGAGGTCTTCTAAATTGTCCGGGAACTCACCGTCCTCGAGAATTCGGCCTGTTCTTCTATCCTTGTACGATACACCGATTTTAAGCGGGTTCAAACCAGTCATAACGTCGAGCTTGGTGATATTCATGGATGTGTAGCCGTTCAAAGCGTTGGAAAAATGCAACATAGGGATATCTAACCAGCCACACCGTCTTGCTCGCCCGGTCGTGGTTCCAAACTCGTGTCCAACCGTGCCCAAGTGTTCGCCAACGTCGTTCTGTTGTTCAGTCGGGAACGGTCCCTTGCCAACACGGGTGCAGTACGCCTTCACAACACCAACGCAAACCTCGATCTCACGGGGTGGGATCCCGAGCCCGGTATTCACTGCGCCGATGCAAGTGTTCGAGGACGTCACATACGGGTAAGTGCCGAAGTCGATGTCGAGTAAAGCCGCGTTGGCGCCTTCGATCAAAACGTTCTTGCCCCCGGCGAGAGCCTTCTTCATCCACAAAACGTTGTCGCATATCTGCGGCTTTAACATCTCCGCGAACGCCTTATACGTCTTGATCTCGGCCTCAATATAACACAATTTTTTTATAATCCGACTCAAAATGACAAAAAAAATCAAAAAAACCCTCAAAATGGACCAAAAAATGGAAAAAAACGAGTCGGATTACAAAAAAATCATATTATATCGATCTCAACGCCGTAGTGCTCGATCAGCCACTCGCACAGCGTGCGGAGCTTCTTCTCGAAAACCTCAAAGTGCACCATGTCGCCGACCCGCAAACCATTTCGGATGGTTTTGGAGCTGTAGCACGGGCCAATACCACGCTTGGTGGTGCCGATATTCACGCCCTCTTTCTTCGCCAAGGAATCCTCGAGCATACCGTCGATAACCCTGTGGCAGTCGAGCAGCACGTGGGCGCGCGAAGACAGCCAAACGCGCTTCAACGCATCCGGGTCGAACTCTTTCAAAGCTTAACACGATTTTTTTATATTCCGACTCAACATCCTGGAGGGACAAAATTAAAGAAAAAAAAAACCTTAGAATGGATCAAAAAAATGGAAAAAAAGTCGGGTTACGAAAAATTGTGTTGCTTCGAGCTCCTTCATTAGCGTCGGGATGTGGACGACGACTCCGTTTCCGATCAAGTAACACAATTTTTTTATCATCGGACTAATTTTTTTTATTTGTTCGGCCCATTTTAAGGTTTTTTTTAATTTTTTTTTCATTTTTTGAGTCCGATTATAAAAAAAACGTGTTAAGTTCTGGCACTTTCTGTTGATCATACCGCACGGAAGCAGGTGGAACGCGTATTTCTTTCCCTCGACGACCAACGTGTGGCCAGCGTTGGCACCGCCGTTGAACCGGGCGCAGATATCGGCCTGCTGGGCAAGGATATCGACCAATTTGCCCTTTCCTTCATCACCCCACTGAGCTCCGAGAACGACG
>Ga0099798_10282_pt1 | contig 17429 bp, 6 predicted proteins | sample Uncmet_Sort29A_1_FD_89870 | JGI IMG/M metagenome (GOLD analysis project Ga0099798, IMG submission 89870) | Marine eukaryotic communities from CALCOFI LINE 67, Pacific Ocean - CN13ID_Sort29A_1 | ecosystem: Environmental > Aquatic > Marine > Oceanic | place: Pacific Ocean: Monterey Bay | collected...
TTTGTTGAATGATTTTGAAATTTTGTTCTTTTCTCAAACGGCGAGGGTGGCAACGCTGGCAGCGTGCGCAGAGAGCTTGATGGCGTGGAGCATCTTTGGTAATTGACAAAATTTATTTAGAAAATTTGTCGTCTAGATAAATACTTTTACTTACTTCTGTACAATAATTGTGTTAAAAACAATCTAAAACTTGATGTAGCGATCACAGAGCGCTAACAAAAAACTGGGGAAGTGGTTCGTTACTGCTGCAGCAAAAAACTGTTATTAGTAGCGGGGTAACGTAAACAAAGAGTGGTGGTTGCTAAAAACGCGATAGTTGTAAATGGTCCTGTGGAAAATAAAATAATTTGTTAAAATTTGAATGGGGCAAATAATTAACATCAAAATGATGGAAACATTTTTTGTGGAAAATTATTGAAAATGGTTTTGTAGAACATGATCAATTTAAAATTATTGTTGAAAAATATTTTTTGTAAAATTGTGATGTGGAAAATTTTCAAATGATGATGAAATAATTTACAATCCGATGAAAACAAATGATGATGAACAATGAAAACTGAACGAAATGTTTTATTTTTAAAACAAAATTTTAATTTTATAGATATCCTAATTTTTAGAATGATCGAACATGCACGCACTTTGAAAATTTATTTTGAATTTTGTAAAATACTTGAGTCACAATTTGACTTTTGAAATTTCAAATTTTGAGAAATAATTTTGAATTTTGTAATTTAAATTTTTGATGACAATGATGAGATCCGACGAAATCAGAACAGGGGTGTTCCAAAAAACACACAGCACATTTGAATTCTCTAAAACTGAAACAAAATCTCGTTTAAACGTATCACTCAGAACTGATCTCTGATAAACTGTTTCCACACACAACGGCGACAATCATAACGACGATACAAGAATAGCATTGTGATGGTTCAAAATGAAGTAAGTTCAATATTGTTTAAAACCCAAATGATACGTAATATTGTTGTGAATTTCAAACAATAATTCATACGTAGTATTGTTGTGAATTTCTTAAGCACACGCGTCAGCGTGTGAAAATTTTTCATTGCTACGATTTGTTACGTGCGCGCTCAAACGAGAACGCTCCAAAAACGTTGGCAAATGTCAGAAACATTTGCAAATTACTGCTGCTAAATTTGGGAAACTGTTAGTCAAAATAAAATTTGGTAAAATACTTTGGCCAAGCCGTTTGAAAATGTTTACGCTTTAAAAATAATATTACTGGTTTGGCCTGGCAGCGCACTAAATGTTTAAAAAAGAAAATTAGTAACTTGTTTCGACTGGAACTGTAAGAGAAGTTGTAGAAATATATGAATATCTTGCGTTATGTGAGGCTAATAAATTTTACCAATTAATTATAAATTTAAAATTATAAATTATTTTTGTACAAACTTCTCGCATTAAAACTGTTTAAACTTTTAACTTTTCGTATAATTATGTATGTATTGCACTGGCGTCGTTTTGTAGACGTTTTGTGCAATTACTGGCCGCGGCCGCCTCGACCACCTTGGCCCCGGCCACCTTGGCCACGACCCTGGCCCTGACCTTGACCGCCACGACCTTGGCCACCCTGGCCTCGGCCCTGACCGCCTTGGCCACGACCTTGGCCCTGACCGTCACGACCTTGACCTTGGCCACCTTGACCTTGGCCACGACCGCCTTGGCCTTGGCCTTGTCCGTCACGACCTTTTCCGCCTTGACCTTGGCCGTCACGGCCTTGACCTTGATGGTCACGACCTTGACCTTGGCCACCTTGACCTTGGCCACGACCGCCTTGGCCTTGACCTTGTCCGCCGCGTCCTTGACCTTTTCCTTGACGACCTTGACCTTCGTCGTCATGAGGTTTTTGTCCATGACCATCACAACCTTTCAAGCCTTCGCAGTCGTCATCATCGTCATGAGGTTTTTCGCCATGACCATCGCAGCCTCTTTGTCCTTGGCAGTCATTTTCATCGTCATCATGCGGTTTTTGTCCGTGACCATCACAGCCTTTTAAGCCTTCACAGTCATCGTCATCTTCGTCGTCATGAGGTTTTTGTCCATGACCGTCACAACCCCTTTGTCCTTGGCAGTCATCGTCATCATGGGGTTTCTCTCCGTGACCGTCACAGCCTTTCAACCCTTCACAGTCGTCAGGTTTTTGTCCTTCGCCATCGCGACCTCTTCTGTCACGACCTTTTTGTTGCTGGTCTTCGTCGTTTTGTTCATCGTTTTCATCGGGAATGACTTCATCGTCTTGGTTTTCATCGGGAATGATTTCATCGTCTTGGTTTTCGTCGTTTTCGTCAGGAATGATTTCGTCGTCTTTTTCTTCTTCTTCGTCGTTTTCCTCATCTTCATCATTTTCTTGATCTTGATTTTGATCTTCATCTTCATCCTTCTCATCGTCATCCTTTTCTCCATCTTCATTTTCGTCCTGATCGTCTTCATCCGGAACGACGTCACCGCCATTCTCCTCAACAACCTGGTCGTATTCATCGTATTGATCCTCCTCACAAGTGAATCCACTCGGATCAACCATAACATTTCCACTCCAAATCGCCTGCAACAAACAAGACGAATCCTTTCTCGTCAACTTAACAGGCGCACGCGGTTGGTATTCATTATCCACCGGCGCGTTTTCGTCTTTGCCGAAATTGTAATCGGCAAAAACGACACCGAAACGTTCGCCGTAACCTGCCAGCCATTCGAAATTGTCGGAGAAACTCCAGCCGATGTACGAGCGCACGTCGACGTCGTCCTCGTCAATGGCCAAACGCATGGAGGCGGTATAATTACCGTAATACATAACTCGCTGCTCATCGTTTTTGCTGTCACCGTCAAGCGGCATAGACCATCCGTTTTCGAGCAGGTAGATGCCGCCTGCCGGTTCGTATTCGTTTTTAATATAATTGAGCAATTTGCGGAAACCCCACGCGCCAGAGGTGAGCCAGAAGGAGCCAGGACTTTGAATGATAGACGTGACGCCGTCGGGTGTGCCGCCTTTGGTGTACTTGTTAGCAGCGGTACCGTCTTCTGATGCGTCGTTCATGGTGAAGCCGGTGCCGTAGTGGTTGAAACCGAAATAATCATTGGATCCTTTGACAAGTTCCAACTCTTCATCCGTAAATTTAGGCAAAACGTCTCCCCACATGACACGCATGGAAATAGGATAATCACCTTTATAAATAGGCTCCGCGAACCATCCAATAGAACTGTCCATGGCGCGCTTGGCGGCGGCGACATCGGCGTTTGACGTGGAATAAGGTTCAACCCATCCGGTGTTACCAACGATACCAATTTGTCCGTTAGTATAATTTTCACGATAGTACTTCACGGCAAGCCCGTGCGCGATCAAAATGTTATGGCCGCAGGTGAATTTCCAGCTCTGAGTGAAATTTTCGTCACCTTCCATCTCGGGGAGCCCCGGAGCCATGGAACCTTGTCCGTTGCCGTAAGCGCAAAACGTAAGCGGCTCATTCATAGTCGAAAAAATCGTCACGCGGTCGGCGAAATTTTCAAACACAATCTTAGCGTAATCGAGGTAAGCTTGGACTGTTTTAGCGTTGACTCCGGCGGGGGTTTTGTTGTCTTCCTCACGGGCGTACCAGCCCATTTCTCCGTCGTTCATAAGGCCCTGAGGAAGATCCCAGTGATACAAGGTGACGATAGGGTTGATGTTGTTGGCGAGCAAGAGATCAATTTCGTGATTGTAGTGGTCGATGCCCGCCTGGTTGACGCCTTCGTTACAGTCGCCGGTAGGGCAAATACGCGACCAGGCGAGACTGAAACGATACGTGGGAAGGTTCATCTTAGCCATAAGTCCGATGTGGTTGTCGAGATCGTTGTACTGATTAATGGCGACGTTCCCCGTGTTACCTTGGATTTCAGGCTGGGGCTCGTCGAGTGGCGGCCAGGTTTGACGATTTGTCATCCAGTTGTTAATCAAACAAGGCTGAGATTCGTCCTCGGGGCAGTTGGTGGCGTTGGCGCCGGCCATGCCGCGCGTGTTTGCGCCGGTGTAGGTGTCCCAAATGGTTGCGCCGCGGCCGTCTTCGTTGTATGCACCTTCAACTTGGTATGCGGCAGTGCCAAGACCCCAGACGAAATCGTCCGGGAAAGGTTTGGCGGAATAGTCGTAGGTGTCCGGCCACGGAATTGGTTCATCGTCGGTTGGAATGTAAGGCCCGGGGTACTGCGGGCAATCTTCTGGGGTTTTGGCCTGGAAACCGTAGCAAGAATCTGGGTCGTCAGAGTTTTCCTCGTGGAACAATTGACCTGGAACAAATTGAAATACAAATTGGAACAAATTGAAATTTTGCAAAATATGGAAATTTTGAAAATTGAAATTTTGAAATATTCAAATATTGAAATAAGTAATTTGGAACAAAATGAATTGTGGAGAAAAATCAAAATGAAATTTGAGAAGATTGAATGCGAAAACTACACTGCATAATCTAATAGAATCAATAAGAAACTTTAATCTTAACGTAATTTCTAAAGAAATTTCTAAGGGATTTAACGTAATTTGAAAATTTCTATGGAAATGACGGGTTTCGACGAAAGTAAACTCGACGAACAAATTATTTTCTTCGACTCGAATTTGTCACTCCAGCGTCTGTAGCATTTGTTGTGTTGCTGATGGTGTTTGTTGCGTTTAGAGGTGTTAAACCTTAGAAATTACGTTAAAATTAAAGTTTCTAATAATCTATTAGATTGTGTAGTTTGGATTTTAAATTTTAATAAATATTAACATAATTCAATATCGCGCTCAAAAAAAGAATTTGGTGAACACATATTTAAAATTTTGGAATTTTCGATTTTCAATTTTGAATAAATTTTTGTCCAACAATCGGTGGCGTTCACATTTGCCGGAAGGGAACAGTCGACGGCCTCGTCGTTTTTGCAGCCTGTCAATACAGCTGCGAAAGTAGCGACGCTGGCCGCGTGTGCTGAGAGCTTGATTTTATGCATCATCTTTGGTTAAATTGACAAAATTTAATTTAGTAAATTTGTCGTCTAGATTTTACTTACTTACTTTTAAAAAAATACTTACGTGCCAAAAATGTTTCGGCAATTTAAAAACTGGAAGGTTCGTTACTGCAACAAAATGCGGGGTAACGTAAACAAATGGTGATTGGTTGGTAAAAACGCTGTAATTGTTAATGGTCCTGTGGAAAAATAAATAAATTTGATGTGGCAAATTATTTAAAAATGATGGAATGTTTTCAAATTTTGTTGGAATCAACAATAAAATTATTATAATTTTGTGGAAATTTTGGAAGGTGGAAAATTTCAAAATTTGGTGATGGAAATTTGATGATGGAAAATATTTACAATCCGATGAAAACAAATGATGATGCCCAATGAATCGAAATCAACGAAATGTTGTATTTTTAAACCAAATAGATCACGTTTTGTGATATCATATTTGGGCAGAAAGTAGCTGGGTGTCCTTCCAAATTTCAAACTGTTTTTGAAAAAGGACGCAAAATTTTTAAACTTGTTCTTTGAACTTTTGAACTTTGAAATGAAAAATGAAGAACGATAAAAATGATCGAACATACACACACTTGCAAAATTTATTTTGAAAATTTTGAAAAATATTTGTTTTGACTTTCAACTTTTTGATGACAATTTTTTGGTGACAATGATGAGATGCGACAGAACAAGATGTTCGAAAAAACAAAACACATCGTAATTCTCTAAAACTGAAACAAAAACTCGTTCACACTTTTGACACTCAATCCATCTCGAACAAACATCTGCACATTTTTTTTAACAAATGTTTGAACGGTGAAAGATCCTGGATCGACAACTCGTCTGACAAAATACAAATTCAGGACATACATGATGACCGTCTGATATCTTGAATCTTTTCAAATTGATTCGTCACGAGCGAAGATAAAATTCGTTTTTGAAATCGATTCGGCACGAGCGAAAATTATTTTTTTTCAAAACCAAATTTTATTTTGAAACCTTGGTTGATCAAACTTTTTTTGACGCAACAGATCGGCGGAACGCAAGACACTCAGAAATCGGAAGAGAACGTCGGACACGATGGGGTGAGATACGACATACGGTAGAATGGAACGTGGTGCGCGTGTTTTTTTAAAAAATAAATCCGATGTTGGCTTCTGGGTCTCCAATAAGCAAATGAAAAAAATGAACACACATGTTAGTTCAAATGATCAATGAAATAAATCAAAATTGAAAAAATGATAAACTCTTGAATAATATGTAGATGACGAAATGAAATGGTTTCATGCGACAAACATTTCTGTCGACGAAAAATATTTTACACATTGAACGAAATCTGACGAAAAATGATTTTTGTTGGTACGACATAACGAGGTAAAATGGTTTGTGCGACAAACATTTGTGTCGACTTCGAGGGAAATCAATACTTATGACGAAAATTGCGAAATGTTTTTTTTGGTAGATACTACAACATGACGCGATAAGATGGGGTTTCGTACGACAAACATTTGTGTCGATTATTTTTCTGCACTTTGAACGAAATTTGACGAAAAATGTGAAATGAACTCGTGCGACAAGCATTTCTGTCGATAAAAATAAAATGCACTTTTGATGAAATCTTGCGACAATATTATTTCAAAATCAAACACGAAAAATTCTGGAACGCTAGATGACGAAATAAACTGGGGTTTCTTGCGACAACATTTGTGTCGATGAGAATTATTTTGCACTCGTGACGAAATTTATGACGAAAAATGTGACATGATATCGACGAAACTTCTGGGATGAATTTTCTGGTCTGGTACCACACTTGCGACATGCATTTGTGTCGATAAAGAAATACGTTTGGAGAAATTTGACGAAAAATGTGAAATGAAATCGCTTCTAGGTCTCGAAATAATCACATGAAAAATTTGAAAAAATAAATTGTAAAAGACGAACGCGTGTTGGTTCAAATCGCACAAATCAAAAAAATATGAAACATTATGGAACCCGCGGGATGAACGAAATAATGTGGTTTCGTGCGACAAACATTGTGTCGATGAAAACTAAATGCTACTTTTGATGAAGTTTAACGAAAATTATGAAACACACGTTAGTTCAAGTCCTGATAAATCAACAAAAAATGAAAAAATCTGGAACCCGGTGGATGACGACATAAGATGGTTTCGTGCGACATACGTTTGTGTCGATGAAAAATAATGCACTTTCGGCGAAAAAATTGAAACTTGAAATTTGACGAAAAATGTGAAATATTTTTAGTACAGCACCTTTTTGGTGACAGATGTACTACGAACGAAATTTTGGAATGATAAACCGCAACGAAAAAATGTGTACGAACAATCAAGCTACACAAATGGGAATAGAAATATTTTTTTAAACGTGCTGAACGATAGAATTTAAGCACTTTGGATGAATATCAAACGAAAAATCTGTATTTTTGTCTCAACTTGACACCTCCACCACACGTCGATAACTCAACTGTAAACATTCGCCACACGTACAAAACATCTCTTCTCTCTTTGCTGAACACGCTGAACGCAAGTAATCAATTAATGCTCAACAACTGCCGACGCGGGCACACATTTAACCTCGCGACACGCAACTTTTTGTATTTTTTTGATTTTTTCCGGACGTGAATCGGGCCGATCATGATGCTCGAACAGGCTCGGCGAGCTGACATGTTCGTCATGACACGTCCGCGCATGCTCGGCCTGGACATAGCATGACGAATGTGTCCCCGCACGCGGTGCCATATTCGTGCGGTGACACATTCGTCATGCTACGCTCCACAAGAAAACAGATCGGCTACGTCCGGGCAAGTACGACGGCGACTACATACATTGTAATGACGATGAAATGGCACTCATTGGTCTAAACATTATTGTTTACTATTTCTGTTCTGTTTACGATTTACGATCTATTGGTTTTGATTATTTGTACGATTTACGATCTATTTGTTCTTTTAAACGATCTACTTTTTTTTCAACTATTTTTACGGTTATACGATTACGATCTAAATTGGTATGATTTTAATAGTTTTTTACGATTTTACGATTGCGATCTAAATGTGTGATATGACGTTCAAGCATGTGGGCCATGTTAAACGCGTGACTTTTTCTGTACATGGTTCAAATTAACTTGAATTCCATTGTCAAAATTTGGAAAATTCTGTATATTTCTGTAAATTTTGAAACTGAACTATTTCTTGCAAAATCAAAACTGATGCTTAAATTTAAAATTTTGTATTTTTTCTTTTGAGGTCACTTTTGCGTGACCACAATGTTGATAATTAGTCCACACGGTATGTCACACCGGGTTCTCGTTGTCTCAGATGCGAATGCTGTACTTCGACAGGACGCTGAATCGACGCTGTAGAATCTCGACCCTTTGTCTTCCGAATTTTCATAAATACTAACATGCGATTCCATGCACTTGAAAACGAATCTCGAAATCGTCGTGGTGTGGGATGGTCAAACGATACGTCATCAGCAAAACTCATGGTCTCGAGATGACCGAGTCCCGTACCTTCAACTTGATATCCATCCGAAAAGCGATCGATAGTAACTCGAGGACACAGCGATAGCAAAAATTCAGAAGGCTGCCGACACATAGGACACGTGATTTTTCCGGTTCTCATGACCATCTCTCTGAGACACTCGGTGTGAAATCTATGATTACATTCTAGAGCTCCAACTTCTTCTTGACCTTTGCACAAAAGTTTGGATTTCAATGAGTTTGAATCGGAATTTTCGTTTTGAAAAGAGAAATTTAATATTTATGGAAAATTAGCTTTGGAATCTTGAATTTGTAATTTTCTGTCGAACTGAGATTTTCATAGCAGATGCCGCATGCAGCGTCGGAGCAGCTAGAGCTCGCGCCAACTTCTTGAGGGTCGTTCATTCTATTCAAGTCGATACGAACTTTAATTTACTTACTGGCGTAAAAATTATGAATTATTTTCTTGAAACTTGATTACTTTCTTGCGTAAAAACTGTTCTTATGAACAAAGATGGGGGGAACTAAATATGAGTCTATTGTAATATTACTACGTGACTTAATTTTGTCTGGATAAATATTTATTATGTAGGGTCCTTTAAATGGAAAAGATATTTTAAATTGAAAATGTTGACAAAGATATTTTGAATTTTGACAATGACATGTTAAATGTGAATTTGAAAATGTGAAGATGATAATGTGAAAGCAGGTAGTCAAGCAGCAGAACACGCACGAATGGCACATAATTAATTATTTCGAAAACAGATCTGTTAATAAATTTGTTGGCATGCAATTATTTGAATTTGAATTTGAAATATTTGACGTTGAATCTTGAATTTTAACTTTGTAATTTTCGGAAAACGTGAAACTTGAAATTTAAATTTTGATAGCATGAAGCTGTAATTTTAATGATTTTGGAAAATGAATTTGAAACTTGAAATTTTGGACAACATGATTTTGGACAACATTTTATTTTTGAAAACAATCACAACACACAAATCTCAAGACACAAACGTGATTTCATCCACTATTCTCAGGTTGGCACTCACAAATGCTTGACTCACGATCGCGATTTCTGAACAACAGACTATTGGTCTGCTGTTCAGAAATGGTTAAAACAAACGACTCCGCAGCGATTCGTGCGGATTAATGACCAAATGGGCTGCCAATTCATATAAAACTTTTCGTGGATGTGTCAAATCTGTGTTAACGTTGAATTTTTTTATTTTTTTGAATGTATTAGAAATATGATGTGGTTCGGATGAATTCCTGTGAAAATAAATTGACGGCGCCGAAAATAGTTTATTGAAACAGCGAAAATCTCAATGGAGATAACGGAGGCTCCTGCAACCCGAGCTTCCGCCAAACATCGAGGCCTACCTCAGCTCGGCATAATGGGCATGTGCTTCCGTTCTTTCGAATGGCCTCCCGGATGCAATCTGTAAATGATTTTTTGTTCGACAAATTAATTGTTTAATAACGAATTCGATGCTGACATTTTGTAAAACAATGCTAAAATGTTGTAAACAAGTGCTGGAATTTTGTGAAATGTGTGAATTTTCAATTTTAACTTTTAAAAAATAATTACTTGCGTGGAAAGCATGATTGCACTCTAGAACTGTGATACACTGTGCGCAACCCAAATTTTCGTAACATATGCTGCATTCTTCCACATCCGTTTCGGAATTAGCCTGAACCCCGCAATCTACCCGGGCCGCCGACTTCTTCCGCAACGCCACCGTAATCTTAAACGTCGACATGAAAATTAAAACCGCCACGCTCACAAACAACGCCACCGCGCTTGATATGAACTTTCTGTACGTCTCCTCTGACATATTTTCCCATCGGTTTTGTAAGTATTCGAAACTGACAAACGACGTTTGCAAAATAAAATCGTAAGATGTGCTTGCCGTATGTGAACAAAATGGTACGAACGTATCGTGTAAAAAAATATTACCGCGTGCGTAAAGATGAATTGATATATCATAAGCCCATGGCGCAAGGACTTCGTTGTAATATTCAAACGCGCGTAAGCTCAAATTTTTGACCGATTCGCTCGTACGCCGTCCTGTAGAAACTGCGATTGGTCTGATGACCTGATCCCAGTCGATTGCGCTATTCCAATTCACAAAATTGACCGCGAACAAACCAATCTTGGAGCATAACCAAAACGCGCCGTACGAAACACACGTAGTAATCGCCGTAAAAACCTTGAACATGACTGGAACCAGGACGCTATACACGAAATATTCCACATTTTGTACGTTCACAACGCCGCGCGATATAAAATACGCAACTAAAACTATCGCAGAACATATTCCAAACCCGATCGCGAATATTTTTTCGTCGCTTTGTTTCTCCGCGCCGATGATTCTACAAAAAAATCGATTTGCTTGGCATGATGTAACAACCACGCGGCCCAGAAACATCGGAACTACCACCAAAAGAATTAACGGAATTATTTGTGATCCTAGGAAATGAAATCCTGCCAGCGATAGCAAGACGAACCACAAGCTGTCTAGAAAATTATCGAACAACATGTTTGTGATAAATTTGGCTTTTGATTTTTAAGTTAGATTTTATTTTTAGGTTAGATTGTAGGTTTTTGACTTTTAAGTTTGGTTTTAGATGTTGAACTGATTTTTTTTTTCAATTGATCAATGAATTTGAATGTTAAAATTGAATCATTCAGCGATGGGATACTAAAACTGTAATTTGCGATGTGAGTGGATGATGATTAGTTTTAAATGAATCTGTGTCAACAGCAACAAGGGGGGCCAACATGGATGCAATTTTAAATGGGTGCTATTTTTTATGGGGGTCATTTTTAACATCATGATATGCAATTTTTGCGTTTTAACATATGACCATTCGTCGAATTGCTAAATTATTGTTGCTGCGCAGCATTCTCAAAGATGTCAACAAAACTCAAGTCAAAATGTCTGCTTGGCGATCTGCACTACACAAACTTTCACAAAAAACAATTGCAACACTTAAATGTTTTTCAAATTTCACGCAACTTCTTTCACAACCAACGATGCCAAAGGCCAACAAATCAACCGAAAACAAGCTTGCCAATCAACTATGCAATACAATGAGCATGGCGCGCATCAATCCGTTTCAAATTCCAAACTTGGAAATTTAATCGTGCATCAGAAATTGAATTGCAATTTTGGAATAATTTCATGAAACTTTCAAATTGAAATCGGCTTCAAAATTCAAATTGAAATCTGTTCAAATTAAAATATCATTCCAGATAAAACGTCTGATGAGGGATTAATACAAACTTTGGTAGTGCTTCAAATTGTTTTAAATTCATTTGGAGTAAATAAATAATTTGTTTAGAATGTGTTCATTCTGAGTAAATAATTAAATTCATTCTGAGTAAATAGTAATTTGGTTAATTGCATTTGAATAAATTGTAACATTGTTTCATAATTCATTTGTTTTTGGAAGATTCGGATAATTACATAAGTGTTGGTGTGTTCATTTGCGGGTTGGGTGTTCAACTTTATGTTTGCTTGATACTTCTGTATCATTTGTGTCGTGATGCACTTCAATGGTTTCATCATTTTATGCAATGATGCAATTGAAAATTTAATTGATTCTTGTCGTTTCAAAATAATAATATGCACCAGCTTGCGATTTCAAATTATGTGCTTCCACACTAAGTTGTAAATTTTTAATTTTGCCGAATTGTGTTTCAACACGTGTAAATTGTAAAAATTAGTTTGAACATTTTGCTTGGTTACATTTCAATGTTTTGTTTGTAAATCTTGAAACTGTAATTTATGGACTGCTCTCTGTATAACTTTTCTGAAGAGAGGCACCCCGGTTGAATCAATCGATGACGACCCGGCTGCCTACGACTTCAAATTTATATTAATTATTTACCATCTGTATGGGAAAATCCAATCAATTCGATGCATTATTATGAAAGGTTGATTAATTTGCTCAAATAAGACTTACTTACCTAATGCAAAATCAAGATTTTGGTCGACGAAAAATTTAAATTTTGGGGTGAAAATGTAGATTTTGGGGTTTTCGATGTCGGCGATTTCAAATTTTTAGGTCCCAAATCGAAATTCGAAAGGAATTGGAAAAAACGATTTTCAAATTTTCGAAATCAAATTTAAAATTTTAGGGTTTAGGGTTTAGAAATTTTAGGGTTTAGGGTTTTTAGAGGTCGATTTTAGGGTTTAGGGTTTAGAAATCTCGCTAAATACCCGAAAATTTTGTTCGCCCAATTTGTCTTCAACCTTCAAGTCGTAGTCGTAGGCTTGGGCGGAACGTCCGGCCGGTTCGGCGTAAACCAGTTCCAAGCCTCCGGGCCACCTGTGTTTTTTACAAACAATTTGGAAAACATTGACGGAATCTTTCGGTGTTTTGAGCGAATTTGATTATTGTTTCCAAAAATTGAATCTATATTAATTACACAATGCGGTTAACGCTTATTACAAATCAAAAAATTTAAAACATAAAAATTGAATCTGAAAATAATTATTTTGGAAACAAATAGTACCTCCGTGATCGAAAATCGTCAGGAATTCAGGCATTCCGGGCATGATCATGCCTTCGACTGGAATGTGCCAGCGACACGCCTCCCCGCCACCTAGAACAAATAATTTGGTTGACAAATAATTTTGCAAAAAAAATCTTAACGCCCAAAAGGTAAGTAATCTCATCAAAACGTTGAAGAAAATTCATCATTTTGGCAAGATTTTTGCATTTTAATCATTAATGTCATTTTTTTTTCAAAATTGTATTGAAATATCTAAATGATTATTTCCTCAACCAGCAGCGTGAAAAGTGTCTGCTTTAAGATGCGTTCCATCTTGGGCGGGATTAGGGTTTGCAGGTACCTAAAAAATCAACAAATTCGATGAAATGTTTGTGAAACTCGTGAATTGTGAACCGATTTCCGTCATTTTGGTGTCAAATTTTGAAAAATCGAAGATACGACAATTTTCTTTGGCGTGTTTTTCTTCAACGACTGCCTCGCGTTTGCACGCCTCGTTGTCAGGGTCTTTCTATAATACAATTTTTGAAAAATATGTTACAAAATTTTAACGATTTTGAATCATTTTTGATATGTTTGGGTCAAATTGTTGTTGGAATGTAATAATTAATTTAAAACGCTGAACTTTTTTTCATCAACATAATAGTCTGGGTCGGACATTAACACACCCATGTCAAATCTCGTGAAACGACCTAATTCATACAAAATCAGGATTTTGGTAAAAGATACATCGGAGTTGGTTTTTTCGTCGGGAAAACGATTTTTGGACGAAATTTTGACGTTTTTGGGCTAAATTTAGCGAAAAGTAACTAAAAATCGCCGCTGGAACATCAAAATCGGGGTCTCAAAACCCTTGTCAAATTTTGAAATCGGGCTCTCAAAACCCTATGTCAAAATTTGAAATCGGTGTCTCAAAACCCTTGGCTCTCTAAACCCTAAACCCTAAAATCGGGCACTCAAAACCCTAAACCCTAACCCTAAACCATGAAATCGAGCACTCAAAACCTTGAAACTAAACCCTAAACCCTAAAATCGGGCACTCAAAACCCTAAACCATAAAATCTGGTACTCAAAACCTTAAAAAAACCCTAAACCCTAAATTTGCCTACCAACGTCCAAAATTTGGAACACATTTTCGTTTTCCCGACGTCAATACGATTTTTTCCTTTTAAAAACCAAATGCGAAAATCATGATTTTGGTAAAAGATACATTATTTTATGTTGGATTTTGATGTTGCAAATTATTGTTTTGTAATTTTTTTTTCGTATCTCGTCAATTTGAAAATTAATACCAGAATTGATAACTTTTTGAGGATATTTTTCTTGAACCGCCGTTCGGCCGGTCGGAGTCTACAAAACCGTGGTCCTTAAGGCCTTTCATTGTATTTTTGAAGATCGCATCCTGTTTGGCTTTGGCACATTCAGGGGAGTCGGGACCCTTGCCACCTTCGTCAACTTAAATACACAAGTAAGATTTTGGTCGGGTTCCGAATTGAAATTCGAAAGGAAATGGAGAAGACTAATTTCAGATTTCCAAAATCAAAATCGCAATCCACTTGCAAAATTCCACGTGCCGATTTTTTTAATAAATTATTTTTTCTTCAACCCGGTTTGCAATATTGCCAGCCGCACACCTCGTCCCGAACGTATTCGATGAGTTTCTTCACCTGAATTTGAACGAAATATTTGGAAAGAAAGAAAATTATAGAAAAACTGATTTTGCACAAAAATCGCATTTCGCGGAAAACCAAATATTTTTCTTCAACGTGCTCGTCGCGGACATACACATTCGTGAAATCACCTGGCCAGATGACCTTGTTGAAATATCAAAATTGCAAAAATATCAAAAAATTTTACTTGAACAAATAATTAAGTTAACTCATTACTGTACTAATGACTAAATATTAATTGCTGATATTACTCACGAATGCAAATCATAATATAGTGCTTTCCCTGGGGAAACGATTTTTGAAACAAAATAAATTTCGGTCTGGAAATCAATGCGACATTTGCGTCATGAATATATTTTTATGTTCAACCAGATGGTTCATTTTGCGGGTTTTGAAATCATTCTGCTGCATCACGTTGATCCAGTTGTACGCTTTCGGGTACCGGATCATCAATCTGGGTGAAAAATGATAATCGATATAATTAATTGTTCTTTCAATTTGGACTTTAAATTCAAAATAATTATTGTTGCAAAAATATTAATATCAAAATTGTCATGTTAGGTTCGACGAAAAATTTCAAAATCGACAAATTGCAACTTGGCAACAAAAAACATACTGCACATAAGCGGAGACAGCACATTGCCCACTTGGAGCAGCTTCCTTGATTTTCGTGAGCTTTCCGGCATCCACCTGTTTTATTTCAAAATCACAGAAACAAAATGAAATTATGAATGCGCGTGGAAATCTAAAATCAAATTCAGATTAATTAATTATCAATGTATCATTAAATTTCAATTTGACAATAAAATTCTGAAAATGCAAAAACGAAAATTTGATCGACGATTGAACAAGACGAAAAGAAACGAACCTGCCGGTCGGGGCTTGTTCCGCTCGTAATGTCAGTGATGTCATCAATGAACCACATCTTCTTGGCCTCGTACCTAAAACGAAATTTGGTAATTTCGGTAGAAGAAAAATTGATTTTCGAGCGAAATTTTGTTGAAAAAACATGATTTTGCTATGAATTTTTGCATTTGGGCATCAAAATTTTGAAAATCGGGCTCTCAAAACCCTTTCCTGAAATTTGAAATCGGCGTTTCAAAACCCTAAACCCTAAACATCAAAATCGGTGTCTCAAAACCCTAAAATCGAAACCCTAAACCCTAAAATCGACACCTGAAAACCCTAAACCCTAACCCTAAACCCTAAAATCGGCATCCGAAAACCCTAAACCCTAACAAAATTTCATCCTGAGACCCTAATTTCCCTCACCTCCAAACCCTAAAATCCGATTTCGCGCCAAATTTCGCTAAAAAATCGACTGACCCTACCAAATCCAAAATCACCACCACAATTTTAGCCAAAAATTTGCATCTCCGTAAGTACCCGAAAATTTTGTTCGCCAATTTTTTCTTCAACTTGTACGCGGGCATGCGTTGCCAATGGTTGGTAATCTTGTTTTGGTCAAGATACGGTCCTTGCCCTTGCATCCAATTGATGTTTGAAGTATCGCCTTTGGGAAGAGAAGCTTGCTGAAAGGCAGTCATATCGTAAAACCTAATACAAAATCAAGATTTTGGTCGAAGAAAAATTTGATTTTTGAAGCGAAAATGTAGATTTAGGGGTTTTCGACATCGCTGAATTCAAATTTTGGGGTCTCGAATCGAAATTCGATGGGATTTAGAGAAAACGATTTTGGAATTTTGAAAATGGATTTCATGATGCCAAATCCCAAATTCGAAATCGAAATCATGGTTTTGGGGTGTGAAATTTTGATTTTGGATGACATTTTTCGAATCGAATTTTTTGAAAAATCGAAATTTCAAATTTTGGCAGAATTCTTATCCAATTTCGACTTCCAACTTTCGAAATTTCGACGAAATTTATGATTTTCAGGGTCTATATAATTTTTTTTTCTAAAATTTCGTCTCCCGGAGTACCCGAAATATTTTCCAAATTTTTCTTCAACTCGACAAGTTCCGCGGGCTGGCCTTCTTGCGTGACGATCTCTTCGACGACCTTTTCAGCGTCAAACTCGTCAACTTTCCATTCACCTGACAAGTCGAGGTAGCTGTGAAGTGCGGCATCGTCCTGCGCGACGAGCTGTTTTGCCACGTTTACCGTAGCTTTACATGACGTGCGTGGGGACAAATCGCCTAGGATAGTTACGTTGTCGTTGAAATTTTGCGTATCGGCGGCGTCGCAAACGTCAGCATCAATCGGTGCCGGCGGCGTAGCTGTAAGCGGCAGAATCTTATCGGAAGCACCGCGGACGGGAATCAATTTTTGAGTAAAAACGTTCATCCAATCCCTCCATTTCTTGCCGTCAACGTCCCTGTTAGTGTCCTTCCGCTCCATAGCGGCCGCGAATGAAATGTCAACAACCTGCTGTACCAACCCCTCCGCGAAATCTGTCACATGCGCCTGGCGCCGCGCCTGCCTCGCGCGATCCAATATCGTATACGTTTCCATCTCCTTAGCGATCTCCGAGTCCTGAGAGGCATTTAGACACTCACCAATTTTTGCGTCACGGTCAAGTGCGATGGTGACACTGTCTTTGCGTTTGTCGACGTACATTTTCTCTCTAGTGAATCGATTCTCGCGCATGACAAATTCATACTGCTGCGTTTTCCAAATTTGATAAGCAACACGATTCTCCTCACCACTCTCTCGGCAAATTTTGCCTAGCATGATGTCGTCGAAATCTTGCTCTTGTAGTCTTGCCTGGGCCTGAACATCCTCCACCAAGACGCGTCGCCGCCTAT
>Ga0099798_10283_pt1 | contig 17426 bp, 10 predicted proteins | sample Uncmet_Sort29A_1_FD_89870 | JGI IMG/M metagenome (GOLD analysis project Ga0099798, IMG submission 89870) | Marine eukaryotic communities from CALCOFI LINE 67, Pacific Ocean - CN13ID_Sort29A_1 | ecosystem: Environmental > Aquatic > Marine > Oceanic | place: Pacific Ocean: Monterey Bay | collected...
AACAAGAGAAGAAGGAAAAATACTTCCTCCAGGACCCTCTTCTAGCTGAAGATAGACGTAGAAAGAAGATGAAGGAGGAGAAGCATATGCTGAATTCAATAGTACCATTTGGTGGATTAAGTAATAATAGTATAAGTGGTTTAAGAAGTGATAATAATGCATCTATGGCTTCTATGCACTCAATGAAATCAGCAGAATCTTCAAATAATCTATTAAGAGAATCTTTGCTTCATCATGAGGCTGATCATGAATTCGATAATGAGAATGATGCATATTATTATACAGATGTGGAGAATAATAATGAGATAATAGGTGGTGGTGGTTTAAATGTTTTAAACGATCCTGATTATCCTTATATCCCACAAGAAATTAGTCCGTCATCATCTTCTGATGAATTTGAAGAAAATATTCAAATTAGAGGAAACTCTACTGCTAGTAGTTCTTCTAGTATTCCTCTAACTCTCAACGATTTCGATTTTCTTCAAATTAAGATTAAACTACATGGTTTATTTCTTTCCAGGCAGCATGATGTATGTGCATTATATAGTCATATGATGAAGAGACACTTTTTAAACTTCGATGCAATGGTTGATTATATGCAAAACGTAGAAGGTGGTAGAGTTTGGGTAAGGATTCAAGAAGCTTATCTGGCCTTTGCTTTGGTCTCGTATTTTCAGAAACAGCGCAATCTGCGGAGGCTGCGGAGCTGTCTAGATGCACGTTTTCCTTAATAAAAAGCATCAAATTTCCTTTATGATTATGGAGTGTAAAATTTGGAGAAAATAAGCTTATTTTCAAAGACCAAAGCAAAACCCAGTTATGATAATTATGTTGAAAGTTGTTTTAAAAGAAGTTTAGGATTAAGCATGGATGAGAGTAAGTGTAATGATGATCATAATACTAAGAAGATGTTAAACTTAAAATCCTCCTCTTCTAAAGCAACTGTATCTACTTCTGCAGAAACTGTATTAACAAATAATAGTGATTCTAATAATAATTCTCAATCCCCAATAAAAAAACGCCGTAGTTCAGGTAGTTTTGCTATACATCACCATCTAGATCAAATAGAAGATGATGATGATGATGATATTGATGTAGATGATAATATAGCAGCAAATAAGAAACTTCAGATTGGTCCTCAGTCATTACCTAAAGCTGCCTTTGTTAGTAAAACAATCTCTGTTGATGGGAGGATACATAAAAAGAGTAATTCTGGTGAAAAGAGTGTAGATAAGACTATCATTGAAGGAGACACTTCTACTCTCTCTGGAGGGTCTATTTCAGGAGGTTCTTCCGGAGGTTCTTCAGCTTCTTCATCTGCATCAAGTAGTGCTAGAGGAAGTAGTAAACATAAAGAGAAAAATACTACTTCTAATTCTACCCCTACTACTACTGTCTCTCCTACTAAGAAGACGAATCAACAGACTATTCTTCATCTTTTTACGACTCTCCCAGGAGTTGGAAAATATTTATCTAAAGTACTTGATCATCCTTTTCAACAAATGATGGAATGTATGAAGAATGAATGGTCGAAATCATCTCAGTATGCAAACACTATGTTTTATTCGCTTACAAACACTATGTTTTATTCATACAATTTAACACAAATTCATCAATTATGTACCCGCAAGGAGCAAGAGAAAAAGTTTAGGATTTTGTTGTTTTTAAAATTAGGAATTCACCTTTAGTCAGAGATTTCATGGACTACTTTGAGAAATCTACAGATATTGAAGCAGAAAATAGAAAACGTACTTACTTATTTAATTAAGAATTAGTTTAGTTTTACCTTCGTATAGCCTTCTAAAAAGAGGGCCCTTTAAAACACTATGTTTTATTCATAAAAAATGGCACAGATTTGATAATTATGTACCCTCAAGGATCACGAGAAAAAGTTTAGGTTTTAGAAGAATACATTTCTAGGAGACAGAAACAACAGAGGTTACTTTTACAATACAATAATTAAGGTATGCGTAATATGACACCAGCTGAATTTGAGCAGTTATTACATCCTGTATTCGAAGAGGACGAAGACTTAATCATTGCTTTAGGAGCAGTCTTAGGTTTGGTGGTTGGTGGAGTACAATGTATACGCATAAAACATAGTGTTTGAACGGCCGCCTCGGCGGCCGTTCAAACACTATGTTTTATGCGTATAGAATGACTCAAATTCGCTAATTCTGTACCCTCAAGGATCAAGAGAAAAAGTTTAGGGTTTGCTTCATTTTAGGTTGGCTTTTGGGAGCATAGAACTAAGAATTTTTTAAAAGAAAAAGAAATCAAAGATTTAGATTCATGTTGTAACTTGTAGATTTGTACTATTGTTGTTCAACTTACTGACTCCGTTATTGCTCGTATTTACTAAGTTATTATGATTTTCTCATGAAGTAGTAGATCCGTTAAAGTAGTTTAACTCAAACTACTAGTCTCGTCTTTCCTCCGCCTTAATCTAATTTCAAAGAGTCTTTCTTCCGCAAATATTGAACTGAATTATACAAAAGTCCGTGAATTCAAAAGAAATATTTCCGCCACAACACAACATAATCAAAACAAAAAAATAGAAACTGAAGCACAACAAAGCTAAATATTGATATTATCTTGAATCACGTTTCATATTGTCTCCGCAAAAAAAAAAAAAAAAGAACTCAGAACCTATTCGTCCATGAAACACGTTTTACTTTACTTAAAACTAAAATACAGCTTTACTCTGGTTAGATTAGAACTATATAATAAAGTGTGTTATTTTTGTTGCGGCTGCAATAAGCGACAACCCATGAAGCTAGGTATGTAATATTTAGTATAGTAGTTGAATTAAGAATTATAAAGTTACTTGAACATTATGCCACCTAGTAAAAATATATCTTCATCCAGCTGCAGAATAGTACGTCATCCAAAAGCTAATACATCAAATTCAACATCATCATCACCATCATCAGCAGTTCCTTCTCTTTCTAGTGTGGATTATCATGTAGAGTTAATACCATATTACTATTCTCGAGCGGTAGAGAAAGTTAAAGCTAAAAGTATCATTAGTACAATACGTAATAATAAAGGACTCTCTCTAGCTATTCATAACTTAAAGATTTTAGAAGAAGTTATAAAAGAAAGAGCATCTGATAATCTGCATACGAAGATTCTATTTCTACATGGAGGTGGTCACAAAAGTGGTATTGATGAAGAGATAGAAGGATATCAGAACCATGTCAACTATAATGTTAGTGATTTAGAGTTGAAAACTTTCCAAAGGTTCATTACACATTTGAAGAGAACTAGTACTAGCAGATCTACTTCGGAAGGAGAAGGAGTTAGAGGAAGATCATCATCCTTTCTAAGATCGTATTGCACGATAATATTATTACAATTAGGATCATCATCATCATTAAACTTGCAAGAAGAAGAAGGAGAGCATACTACTTCGAATGATAATTATAATCCTCATCATCATCATCATCAAATATTAAATGATATCGATGTCTTTTTTCACCATAATCAGATATCAATATTACCTAAAGGCTATGTTGATATTATCTTCTACAGTTCTGAGTCAGAGTCTGCTCACAGAAAGTTATTTACTCCTGACGTTATTGCAGTTAAGAATGATTTGAGTCATTTGGAATTGATAGGAAGTGATCATAATGCCGATGCTAATATTGGATATCTTTCTGATAATGATGGTCCCTCTAAACGCTATATCTTCTTCTTACCGAATGATAGTCAAAAACATCCTAGTAGTACAGATGCTAAAACTAGTAAAGATGATTTAGAGTTAGTACAGAAAAGTACTAGTAACATTAACTCACAGAAACACAGCAGCCTGCTTCTATATCATCAATTTGAAGAGAGACGAAAAGCAAAAGGAAAAGATAATAATATTAAAAAGTCCACTAGTAACAGTAACTGGCAATGCCAATGGCATCCCAAGCATCGTTTATTTCCTCTCTCTTATATATCAGATATTAGTACAGTTGCTGAAATAATTCAATCAGAAAAAGAAAAAGGAAGGATAGGAACTGTATCAGAAACAACTGCGAATAGTACTAATGATATTGTTCTAGTCTTTCTAATTCCCAAGTCTCAAACAGCTACTCCATTTTGGGGATACTCAAGGATGATTCGAAATCAATATAGGGCGACTACTGATGTCTATAGTATAGAAGTACCAGCGAATGAAGAACTTATTATTGGTACTCCATAAAAGATAATTATTGTCCTTAATCCTAAAGCCGTGATTTTAAGCCATTAAATCATACAGATTCTATAGGCAGAAATGTTGATTTTTTGATTATTTATGCTGCCGGATATTTAAAGGATTTTGAGGTTGACAATTATTTTATTTTAGGGAGTAATAGTAGTAAGTCAGTTGTAGAAGAAGTATGGAACTTATTGAGGAAAGAACCGTGTGATAAAGAATTTCGATTAATAGGGAGAAGAAGAGAAAATCCTAGTACTTAAAAACCTTAATCCTAGAATTACAATTTAAACACTATAAACTCCTTTGAAATATGCAATCTGTAACTGTTTTTGAGCCATGATGGGGATGCTGCCGGTAATCTGAAGATTTTTTCTAATCGGACAAATATTTTATTTTACAAGGTATTAATGTTAAAGGATTTCATCATGATCCTCCAGTAATCCGGTGGACAGTTCCAAGATTGAGAGGAGGATTGGTACCTAACAATACTAGTATCAGTGTTAATAATCCTCAATTATTATTTGATCCTTCTTCAACGTTGATAGTGACTGGTGGTACAGACGGAATTGGGTTTCATTTTGCTTGTTTCGCTATACGTTATGGATGTAAAAATCTTATTCTTATTCCAGATATTAAGAATCATTATAGTAATCAGGATTTGTCATTGAATGACGTCTATAATTATGTAGAAGAAAAGAATGCTACTAGGACTAAAAGAAGAGAATTTGAAACTCGATTAATTATTGAACAATTGCGAAGAGCAACTAGTAAATATAATTGTGATAATCATAATATTAACACTTCTAATGCTTTTCGTGATGTTATACAGGATATAAGAATAGCTATCGAGTTTGATATTGATTTGACAAATTGGAAATCTGTACAGAAGCTATTTGAAAAAAGATTTGAAAGAAAGAAATCAAATATTGATAAAGTAAATATAGTTCCAATTCGTACGAGTATTAATACTTTAGATACAATCTTGGATGAAAATGAAGAGAATCACAATATTCACGATGAAGAGAATAGTGAGAATCGTGTGGAGACAGCTAATACACAAACTAATCCAGCTAAAAAAATTAGACATGTAGATGATGATCCTGATTATGATCATGATGATAAAGATGTACATTCTGATGATGAGGATAAAATTCTTCATGGCGATAATCATGCAGATAATCATGCTAACGCAACAAAGAATATTTCTAATTTAAATCAAAAGAATAACAACAACTTCATCCAAAGACCACCAAAGAAAAGTATCACACGGAAAGTAAATGCAGTGAATCCTTATTCTTATGGTATTAACATGCCTTTTGGAGGAGAAGTAGCTGATCAAAAAAGAAGACAAGATGAGGAAAATGATTATAATTATGCTAAGTCCACTGATGATTTAGGCTTTATTTTACCAGAAGGAATTATTAAAAGTGAATTCGAATTCGAATCAGAAGTCAAAGCGAGAAAAGAAGATGATGATCAAGTTCAACATGATGAGATTCAGATCACCAATGATAGTAATACTCAAACTCAGATTCAGAGGGAGGAAACTAATAATATTGAAGAAAAAGAAGAACAAGGAGAAGAAAACGAGGATGAAGAAGAGAAATATGCTATTAGATATAAAAGTGGCATGAATGCGACTGCTCCTGCGAATGCTACAGCTACTACTACAGAAGAAGCAAAAAAAGATTTCTTAGAGTTTGTTTCACCTGTTAAACAGGAAGAGGCTCAGCCTCAAAGTGCTGTAACTGTTATTGAGGAACCTCAAAGTGCTGTAACTGTTGTTAGTGATGTTGATAGTGTAGGAACTGAAGCACAACCAGATAGTGCTGGTACTGAACCTGATAGTGGTATTCTTCAAGAAGGAAAACACGACTTATTATGTTGTAAAAGGAATAGAAAGAAGAAGGATTCCGATTATGGAGATAATATTATCTTCTATAATTCTGAATTAGCTAAAGCTAATGTTGTAGATCAAGCTGGAAATGGAAATAATAATTATTATAATCGAGATTCAAATCACTCAGATCACTCAGATAATTCAATTTCAAATGCCTCTTCTTTAAATTTCACTCTATCGTCGAATTCCAATTCTAATACCAATTCAACGGATAATAATAGGAGTAGAGGTTTCGTAGATGATGAGCCAGTCCCTAAATCTTCCTCTTCCCGTTTCTTCCCTCCCCCAAGATATATTATTCATGCAGCAAACTTTAGTTCTTCTTCTTCATCATCGGAGATTCCTTTCAATAGTTCTTGGCGAGCTAAGATAGAAGGTGCTAGAAATTTGAGAAGAGCTGTTGCTGAACTTACTAGAGATGGAATTATTAGAATAGAAGATCCAAATTATACTAGCCAATACAATGCCACTGAAGAACCACATCACATTACAGAACGTCTTCCAGCATTAATAGAAGTAGAAGGATCTCATTATGCATACAATAGTACTGCTACTAATGATGAAAGTAGTTCTGAAGCTGATCAGAAGAATGAGATTCAGAATCTTCGTTTCGGTCGCAATCCGATTGCAAGATTAGCTAATCATGTTACTCCAAAGATAAGTAAAGGTTTCAAGAAATCGGGATCATATACTTCAGAGAAGTTGCATTTAAGTAAGGATAGTGGTGTGACAAAAAATGAGATGACTTTTATTGAAGACGATAATCAGGATGCTAGCGTAGTAGCTCCAGAACCTACAAATGATAATATGTCTAAGAACGACGAGAAGAACATTGACAGGAATTCAATTGAAAGTTCTGAAGCTGGTCAGGATCAGAATCTTCGTTTTGGTCGCAATCCTTTTGCAAGAGTAGCTAATCATGTTACTCCAAAGATAAGTAGAGGTTTCGAGAAATCTCGATCATATACTTCACAGAAGTTGCATTTAACTGATGATAGTGGTGTGATTAAAAATGATATGACTTTTATTGAACAGTATAATCAGTATGCTAGAGTAGTAGTTCGAAAACCTACAAATAAGTCTAGCGTAGTTCCCAAACCTACAAATAAGTCTAAGTCTAAGAGCGACGAGAAGAACATTAATAACAGGGGTTCAATTGAAACTAGTAGTACTCAAGATTCAACTGGCACTCCTGTTTCTTTTGTCTCTACACTGTATCAAGATTATATACCACCAACATTAGATTTATTCTGTGCATTTACTTCAGTGGAAGGGTTTTATGGGGATACAGATAGTAATAGTATAAATCGTAGTAGTATTAGTGATTCTGCATTAGTAGAATTATTTAAGAATTGGAGATACAGTTACTTACCTTCTTCTCCCTCTCCTTCTTCCTCTCCTACTGATAGTACTAGAAGTACCAATGATTATAATTTCGCCTTACCTACTCTATGTATCGATCTACCATTAATAACGGGGGTAAAGAGATTGAGAACTACTTCATTCCCGGAACAGGACTCTTCAGATACTTCTTCTCTATTAGACTCCAACTCAGCTGCATTTATCAAATCTCGTAAGAGAAATCTTACCACTATAACAGCATCAAAGTTAGAGGAATTAATCTTTCCGCAAATTATGGAAGCTGTTTTGCAACATAAAAGAAATAGTGTAAAACAAGGTTGGAATACATTACCACCACATATAATGATTGATTCACCAAAAAATTATCCTGTTTATCATAGTTTTGTAAAGAATTTTAGTGTGATGGAAGAAGTTTATCCATGGTGGAAGATAGAGAGGACAGATAACGCTCCTTTGAGTTTAACTTTAACCAGTAGTACGTCGAAAGAGAATCATGATGAGAATGTAGTATATAATGTACATATAGATAATCATAGTTTTCATAATGATACAATGCAAGTGACTACTGCTATGGATAATCATAATGTACTAAATGCTGCGGAAGCCGATTCTGAGACTCAGAAGAGAATAACAGGTAATCATAAGAAACATGATCTTCAGTCTAAAAAAGAAAAAGAACCCGAATCACAACAGCAAGTTCAACAACAATCAAAGACTAAGTCTATGTCCATCACCAAGCAGAAGCCAATCGGAGGTTTCATAACTATCCGAATACCAGAACGTTTGAATTCTACTCATTTAAAACGTATCTTGACAGAAGCTAAACATGCTTTAGAAGAAACTCAAAGAAGTGTAATTGGTATCATCTTTAGATCATTTTTACCTGGAAAGTTTTGTTTGGGATGGGAGAAGAACGAAGGAGGAAACGAATCTGATTTAGAAGCGCTCTATAAGTTATTGGCTGACAATGAGAAGGTTCATCGTTGTCGTATACCTATTATTACTCTTATTGATGGTCCTTGCAAAGATGTAGGGATGCTATTTGCCTGTTTATCGACTGTAACGATTGCTAATAGAGAAACAGCTGGGTTTGGTTTCACTAATCAACAAGATAGTACTATAGTACCTTCTTCTACTCTCTTACTTGCTTTTGAAAGAACAGTAGGCTCTAATGGGAATGGGAAACGTACATTGATGAGATACTTATTAACTGGTGATAATATTGGTCCGATGGAAGCTCAGCGTATTGGATTAATATCAATAGTGAAAAAGGATTATTTAGATGTGGAATTAGAATGTGAAAAGATTTGTAGAAGATTAAGAAGTATGGCTGGAATAGTAACTGGAATGAATCACGACGGAGGAGGAACGTCTAGTTCTGGCTTGGAAAAGTATTTCAAGTTTAATTGTAATACATTACCAACAACAGGGGTAATAGATTCTAATACTAATAGTAGAAGGATTAATTCAGCTACTGTTCCTATTAGGAATCCTAATCCTATTCTTCGAAATACTGCTCATGTAGATCCTATTGAATCAGGTCAATTAAATCATTTTCAACCTAAACATGTGAGTATTCAAGCTGAATCTCAGACTCAGAGTAATGATGGGAATCCGAATCCTCATAATAATGTTCATGCAACAGTTTTAAACGATAACACACCTGAATTTTTGAATAGTGTTAATGAGATTCAAACCCATGAAGGAGATGTTGCTACTGCTAATTTAGATGAAGAGGATGATCTTCAAAGGTACATGATGAATTTAAGAACTACAGAGGTTAGTAATACAAATTCTAAATCTATTTCGAGTAGTAAAAACAACAGTTACATGAATTTAAGAGCTACTGACGTCAGTAATGCTACACTACTTTCGAGTAAAAACAACAGTTACATGAATTTAAGAACTACTGAAACAGGAGATGGTAATGATGTATCAAGCAAGAACAATAGCGAATACATGGATCTTAGAAACACTGATGTTAGTGAGGTTGGAACAGTTACTGGTACAGATAAGAATGAAGGTGTCAGTTACATGGATGTAAGGGAAACACTGTGAGTTACATGGATGTTAGAGACACACAGGTTAGTAATGTATAAATTGAAAATTTGTAGATGACTGTTTAGAAAGTTTGTTTAGTCTTAGATGTTTAGTATTAGTAAAAATTTAACTAACTAGAGTTTGATTGTAAGATTATGTATGTTGTCGAGATGTTACTGTATTTAAACTTTAGATCCTCATCATATTCTGATTTAGTTTGTGTTGTTCTCTAAAGAGTTTATCATATTCGTATGAGTGAGCGTGCATCAAAGAGTTTCTCTCTTTCAAAAATCCAAACGTCGAAGCAACATCCTTTGTCTATTATAATACACTAGTTCTTAATCGAAATCTGAAATAGAGTAATAAGTAAGTATTAAGGGATTAAGTAATAAATACCCAAACTTAGGCTAATAAACCATGGATCTTTCCACTCATTCTCATGGGAAAGGACACGTGAGGGTAGTTAAACTTAAAAGACATACTAATAAGGAACACGACTTCAGGCAATATTGTGTTGAAGTAAAAATTTTTGGTGAAACTGAAGAATCCTATTCACGAGGTGATAATTGGAAGGTAGTGGCTACTGATTCCGTGAAGAATATCATTTACTCAGTCGCAGAACAACATCCGATTTGTAGTAAAGAGTTGTTTGGAGTTTTTATCTGTGAAGCTTTCTTCTTACAGTACCCGGATTGTGTTTCGAGATGTGAGGTTAGGATAGAAGAGGAGTTATGGGAAAGAGTTAAAGTGAAGGATAAGTTTCATTCTCATGTGTTTAGAAGGAAAGCTATTGGTGGTGAAAGCGGAAGTACGTTTTGTGAAGTTGAGAGTGATTATTTTAGTGGGGGACTAAACGATTTGGGTAATAATCCTATCCAAATTACATCTGGTGTAAAAGAATTCACTCTCTTAAAAACAACACAATCTTCTTGGTGTAATTTCGTTAAGGATGACTATCGTACTCTCCCTGATACTGAGGAGAGAATGTTAGCTTCTGCAATGGATATTACGTGGAAATGGGAAGGAGGATTTGTTAGTAGTTCCTCTAGTACTGCTATTCCTGTTAGTGTCCCTGTTACTAAAACTCTCTCTTCAGAAACTACACAATCTCATACACCATCTGTTACAGGTTCTGTGGTAACGACTTCTCGTCCAAACTCTGCTTTGCCGCCGATAAGTGGTGCTTCACCGAAGAAAGAAGATACTAGTCCTCAATCTCCTTCAAAGAAATATGAAGTAGAAAGAGGTACAGCATCCACTGCTTGTACATTAACAGTAGGACCTGAATTTTCTAGAAACACTAGTATTAAGGATCTTCAACCTTCCATGCCTTTCATCCGTTCTTGTAGATCCCAATTAGATCAATTTGAAGTAGTCAATGATAAAATCATAGAACTGTTAACAGTTAGTTTTGCTGGACCTGTTGAAGAAGGTTTGTTATCTCTAGGAGTGCAGGAGACAGTGTATATTATGGCTAAAGATACGTTGAAAGGAGTTAATGGTGATAAGAAAACGTTATCTTCTCTATCCATTTCAGCTCCTAATCTTCATAATATTCCAGTTAATGTTGTGGAATCACCAGCTAATAAGAAAGATGGAGGAAAGCAAACTAATCGTGATAGCTTTGGTTTCCCTCACGTACTTGTTTCTACTCAGGAACCCCACGGCATCATTAGTATAACTATGGATGCTGATGCTGTAGAAGAGAAAGACATAGAAAGAAATAAAGGGAAAGAGTTATTTCTTCCGATATATGAAAGTTCGCCGTGGATTATGGAGGAGGCGTGTAAGAAGTTTCCTGAGAGTACTTGATATTTTGTTCTTAAAGTTTACCATGATGTGCTGTATGTGATTTTACATTTTATCAAATTTACAAAAAGTTTGACATATTTTGTTGCCTATACCACAAAATTTTATCAAATTTTACAGAAAGTTTATCGTAATCTGTCGCATGATTGTTAACATCTTATCAAATCTTACAAAAAGTTTACCATGATCTATCGCACCCACATACACATTTAAACAAATTTTACAAAATTAAGGTATCACTTCCTATCATCAAGTTTTAAATCCTATGCGTAAAGTTGTAGATGACAGTGGGAAAGAAAAGAAGTTAGCATTACTAAGGGCGCATCCTGATCTTGCAGGTAAATTAGCTATTGCTACTTTTAGTACTGAGAAGAAAGAAGAAGATACCACTAAAACTTCTTCTTCTTCTTCTGAAAAGGAGACTCTCACTACTCACTCTACTAAAGAACAAAAAGGTGCTGGGTTAGATCAGTGTACTGAAACTGAATTTAATCGATTCCACGAATTAAACAAGGTATAATGTGACATTTTAGAGCCTAAAAGCTCAATTCTAGAGTGTTAAAATTCCATAAGGATTTTATAAGGAAAAATCGCATTCTCATGCAGTTTTTTCAACAATTATGTATCCCCAAGGAGCGGGATCTAAAATCTTGAAATTTTCTAAAATGTCACATTATAAAACAAGGCATATAAAGAGAAATTCGGATTCCCTTTCATTCTAGCAGTAGCTGGCTTCCATCGAGAAAGGATATTAAGTGTGTTTGAGAAAAGAATTGGAAACTCAGTGGAGGTTGAATTGGAAGAAGCTGTTAAGCAGGTGCATAGAATTGCTGAAGTAAGGGCGAGAAGGATATGGGGAGAACTCTAAAGGATTTCTTTAAAGTTGAAAGGATTTTTGTTATTAAAGTTACTTGATGATAACTTTACCTTATCGAGATAGATATATTTTGTGAAGTAACTTTGAGTTCTTTCTTTGTGAATTTGATCTATATAATTTAGAAACGATTAAGTAATACAGATTGATGATGTTCTATGGTTGTTCGATTATCAGGTGACATTTTCTATTAATTTTCAGCTTTCGAGACCCCCCCTTTCCGGAAGCTTCAAAACGCTGTTTTTCAAGGCTTTTTGCATATAAAATCCTTTAGAATTTTGAAGTTTTCAAATATTAGAAAATGTCACCTGGTATGTTCGATAACTAATCGAAGCGGCGTTGCTGTGAAATTCTATGCTAGTTTAATTTTAACTAATCGAAGCGGCGTTGCTATGAAATTCTATGCTAGTAGTATCTCTATGTATTGTATAAATTAGCTAGCTTTCAAAAGGGAAGATAATCATAATTGAGTTGCTTTAAAAGTATTTCTTATAATATAAGACTTCTTCCACATTATTTCATCATGATGTTAAAAACAACAACTTTCTTCTCCTCCTTCTTCTTCTCTCCTCTCATGATCATCATGATCATCATTTCAACAGTAGCAGCAGCGACAGTTACTGCTTACGTCCCTTTAGCTTCAGGTTGTGCCAAAGACCTTATCTCTATGTCACCAGCAATGAGATTACGATTATCATTATCTGCTGGTACTATATCTATAAGTCAATGGATATTTTAGAATTCTCTGATCCTTGCGGGTACACAATCTTTGAAAAAAAACTCTCTAGAATGCTATTTTGCTAATGAAATCTGTATGATTTTTTAAGGTTTCAAAACTCATGAAATTTTAGGTCTAAAAAATTCCCTTTTATTAGGTAAACAACTCCCTTTAGATGCAGGTAAATACGGGTTGTGTATGAATCAAGAGAATACTAAGTATTATTTAGTTGCTGCTAGTGTTGAAGTAGAATATCATCAGAGTAAGAGTGGAAATAATGCGACTGAGGAGGAACTTCAACTTCAAGTTTTAGCTGATCGTTTAACTTTAAACAACAATAATAAGCACTATACAAATGTAATGGAGATGATAGAAGTTTTATATGGACCAAACATGAAGGGGAGATCGTTAGATAATGAATCACTATTATTAGAAGTAGGAGATGATAAAATAAGACCTTACGATCCCTTAACCCCATACTCTACCAAAAGTCCTGGTGAAAAAATTCCAGCTAAATTCGGCCTCTGCTTACCTAACTCTTGTACCAACAAAGATGTCGATAGGATTGTTTCTCAGTCAGAAGATATGTTAGTGAAGTTGCTTGGTCCTAAAGTACCTAGTGACATTTTAGAGTAAAAATTTTAAAGTCAAAATCAACGCATTAGATTACGTGTAAAACCGCATTCTGGTGCGATTTTTAGCTATGGGGATAAGGGGGGCATTCTGAGGTTCTGAAAATCCTAAAATGTCACATTATATCCTAAGGCAAAGAGTCTCAAGTTCGATCAAGTTCAAGCAGTCTCTCCACAAACAGATCTTTTAACTCACATAGATACATCTGCTAGATTAGCAATATGTTTATTCACTTCTTTATTCTTGTTAATTATAATCTCTACTATTCTAACTGGGTTAGAGAAGAAGAAGATGAGAAAGAAGAAAGAGATGGAAGAGGAGGAGAGAGTTAGAAAGTTGAAGGAGGAGGAGATGGAGAATGAGTTTAGAATAGCTAGAGAAAGTATGTTAAGGGGTAATGGTAGTTTTACTAATGATGACTTGGTGAGTGTCGGGAGTAGCTCAAGTAGTGGACAGCTACCATTACTTGGCACTAATGCTGGTGGATCTTCATCTTCTTCAAATGTTATTGTTGTTGAAAACAGTTCTCCTAAGCCTGAAGAGAAACCAAAGCCATCATCTTCTAATTCTAAAGAAGAACATCCTCAAGTCCCACTCCTAATCGAATCTTTCTCTTTGATCGGAAAATCAGGCACTCTAACTAAACTCATCGAAATGCCACCAGCTGATAACTCCAAACGTAAACCAACTGACTGTTTAAATGGATTAAGAGTCTTATCGATGTTCTGGATTCTTTTAGGACACACTTTCCTTATGCCTATGGGTATCACTGGAGGATATTTAAACTCAGAAGATCTAATTCGTTCTAATCTCATCTCTCCTGATAAGAGGACGACTTATGAAGATTCTCTCTGGTTGATGATCGTTTTACAAGCTGAACTTGGGGTGGATACTTTCTTCTATATGAGTGGCTTTCTACTTAGCTTTCTTACTGTACAAGAGGTTGATAAGAAGGAGAAACAGAAGAAGAACCAAAATGGTAAAGGAGGATGGAATTCAACTCAGAACTTCTTCTTAGCAGTGTTATTTCGTTATATAAGATTAACACCAAGTTTGGCTTTAGTGATGTTATTATTCTACAAAATAATGCCACTCTTAGCAACTGGAATCTTCGCAGGTCCATTTAGTTATGCCTATCAGAAATCAATAACGGATCGCTGTGATATTAGCTGGTGGAGTGAATTACTCTACACAATGAATTTCTTTCCATTTGATTCCAATAAAGTATGTATGGGCTGGAGTTGGTATTTAGGATGTGATATGATATTCTTTGTTATATGTATGTTGATTATACCAGTTTATATCAAGAAGAGTAAGAAACTAGCAATAGGGATTATTGTATTCGTGTTGATGATTCCAAGTTTAGCTATTACGACTTATTTGATACAGACATATGATTTATCACCTTATCTGGATGTTGCTTTTGGTTCCGCAATTTCGCGACTTCGGCAAATTGCGGGTCTCTAAATATAGCAAATATTTCACGTTCTACCCATGTAAAACAGCACTTTAGCATGGAGAATTATAAGAATGTGGATTACGCGATTTAGAGACCAAAGCAACACCCAGTTATGTATTTGATGATCATTATACAAGGTATAGTTATTACTCTTATTCTAAACCTTATTGTCGAATTCCAGCTTATTTGGTGGGTGTATTGACTGGATTTTTATTGTTTGTATACGCATAAAACACAGTGTTTTGATGGGCCGCACGCGGCCCATCAAAACACTATGGCTCAAATTCGATGATTATGTACCCGCAAGGATCACGAAAAAAAGTTTAGGGTTTGTTTCATTTTTAAGGAAATAGATAGAAACGAATCGTTGAAGAGGAAGAGATTGGAAGAAGAAGGGGAGAAAGTGGATATTTATAGAGCTTATTATAGTGCGAATGGGAATCCGAATCAGCAACAGCAGCAACAACAAATTCAAGCTAAGAAACAGCAACAGAAACCATCACCAACTAATACCAAATCGAATCGTCATCTTGTTTCTCTTAAACGATATATCTTCGTAAACTCCTCCGTCTGTCTATCTTTCGTAACTATAGCATATTTGATCTTCATCCCAGCAACTGACTCTGGCATCAATAAGAACTCTTGGTCACCAGTCCAATCCGATTTACTCCTCAACTACGGTCGTGTATTATGGGCATTATGCTGGTCAGTAATTACCTTTGCTTGTTATTACGGCTACATAAGATGGATCAACAGCTTCCTCTCCCATAGGATATGGACACCTTTGAGTAGGTTAACGTATGGTATGTATCTCGTTCATCCAGTATGGATAAAGTTCATGAGTGGAACTGAGAAACAATTCTTAAGCTTCTCTTATCTGGGTGTTGCTTTGGTCCTTGAAAATGTTAGAACGTAAACTTGCATTTTCGCTGTCTAAAAGTAGCTTTTTAGCAATAAAAACCATCATTTTTTTGATAGATCTAAGGTCCCGGGATCTGAAGTAAAATGTAAAAATGTCAGACCAAGGCGACGCCCAGTTATGAAACTCTTCTTCAGAGATTATTAGGTAATGTAGTGATGGTGTTGTGTTTTGCTACTTTGTTTTGGTGTTTAGTGGAACGACCAGCGATGACTTTAAGTGGAGCGTTGAGAAGGATGTTGATGGGAGGAGTTGGTGGCGGAAAAGGTAGTGGGAAGCGAAGTGGTTCTGGTTCTAAGAAGAAGGAGAAAGAGTTAGAGATGAATCAAGTAGAGAATCAGAATGAATCTCCAGATCAAGAACACGTTATAGAAGTAAAGATGGAAAAGAATCTAAATATGAATCAGAATAATAATTCTTTTATAGGAGTAACAAATCCATTAAATATAACAAAAGAACAAAGAAATCAAGAAGCATTAGTTAAAGATATTTCTCAAATTACAGTAGGAAGTATTGATGAAAATGCAGATGACAATAAAGCTAGTAAAGATGAAAAGTCCCAGTCTGAACCTAAGACTAAGAAGGATAAAGATGAGGATATACAAAAGAAGAAAAGTGCTGATGGAGGAGCTTAAAGTTAAAGTTGTATTAATGACATTCAGCAGTGAGTGAGTGATGTTAATCACGAATCTAATAGTACAGCTTAGGATTACTAAGATACCAATTACAGCTATTAACTAAGGCTTAGCTTTTTAAATCTTCTTTAGTCATGTGAATAGATTTTTTCAATTTGAATTTTTATTAAGAGAAATCTAAGTCTGTTAATTCAAACTACATGTGTACAGTACGTATTTTTTTATAAATAATAATAAGAAGAAATAGTCCCCAAATGATATATTTTTCGAAAAAATTACAGTAGTGGTAGTAACCAACAGTAGTAGTAGTACAAAAACTGTGAATCCACGAAATATTATCAAGATAATATTATATATGTGTACAAGGGTTGTCACTAGCACTACTAAGCTAATAATAAAAGGAATTTGATGTAACGGTAACCTGAATCTGAATTTGTTGTTTTTTCCACTATTTTGTCCATATTATTTGTCTGTCTACTCTACGACAAAGTTAAAGTTTTTTTCATGAGTACTAACAATGACAATGTTTTTTTGCTTATTATAAATAGTTTGATCTTCCATCTTCAATCGTGATATCTTCTTCGTATCGAAGAAATAATTAAAAACTAACTAAATATAATGATGTCGTGAAGTTCAAATACTTCTATTTATTATTTATAATTTATTCCTATTCCTACTTTACCAATACTTTTACTCGTAACTACTTCCTTTTTCAATCGAATCGATTTACAGAGGACCACTAGTAGACTTAATATAGATAAATTAAGTTTGACAATCATATTCCCTTATCACTAAACCATGACCGATTCCGACTCTGACTCCGACTACGGTGATATAGGCAGACAAGCCATCGACACTGGTGGTAAAGAACCAGTTAAGCCTGATTGG
>Ga0099798_10284_pt1 | contig 17392 bp, 19 predicted proteins | sample Uncmet_Sort29A_1_FD_89870 | JGI IMG/M metagenome (GOLD analysis project Ga0099798, IMG submission 89870) | Marine eukaryotic communities from CALCOFI LINE 67, Pacific Ocean - CN13ID_Sort29A_1 | ecosystem: Environmental > Aquatic > Marine > Oceanic | place: Pacific Ocean: Monterey Bay | collected...
GAAAGCGCCTCTCCGCCGGCGTCGTTGGAGCGCACGCGCGCCTGGACCAACATAACATAAGGACGCCTGGGGGGATTGCGGGGCGTTGCGGGAATTTGATAGGTGGCTGCCATCACTGGTGGGTGGGCGAGCTTCCAACGAGAAACTGATTGAGACACTATCATCTTCACCCCATTCATCGGACCCCATTTCGTATTCAGAATCAGAGAGGCAATATGTTGAGGCCGCAACATCGCAGCTGCTGTGGACGCCGGGGGGAAAGACGGTGGTGTCAAAAACCGGTGATAGGGCGACTGCTCTTCCAGTAACCGGCGAGTCGCAGCTGCTTATTTTGTGAAATTCGGGCAAGCATCTGGACACCATGATGTTTGTTTTTCAAGCTTAAAAAACTTAGTTAGGTTGTTGCGATTCAAAACAGCTTGTTGTACAACAGATGCAGTAAATTTTCCAGCCGTGGAGTCGACGCTGTAATCATCTTCGTTGAAAACTGATTGGGACTTACTTTTATCATCCTCACTTTTTGACACTGCGGAATTACCAGCTGGGAATTTATCTTCGTCTTCAGCCTCGGCATCTTCTTCTTGCACTGGCAAAAGATCACTTCTACGACGTTTGCCCACAATGTTACCGCCGCCGGAATCATTCACACTACTACAGTTTGCATTCGCATTTTGATGATTTGAATCTTGATCGCTACAAAAACCCTGAGCTGGTCCATGGGCCCCAACAGCCATGTGATTATCAGACGACGAAATTCCGCTTCCTGTTACAGAACTGACAGAAGCACTTCTCATGTTAAAACCTGATCTAGCATTGAATTCAGAACCAAAAGACGCACTGTCATCGGCATTGTAGATATTTCCCGTACTGTCCCAAAATTTTTGTTCTCCGCCGTTATTCGTGCCGTCGGATTCGTTTTGTAGATTCGTTCTCGCAATAAAATCCGCCACGGGAATGAAAAATGGAATAAATTCGTGTTTTGGGTCATTTAACACCGTAACCATCAGTTTGCGAATCAAACACGATTTCCCTGCTCCAGCACCACCACGGACTATAAAAGCGTAAGGATAAGATTTCCCTTCTTCGCGCTCGCCTGGTGAAGTGTTCCGAACCACTGCTTCCAACATATCCAGGCAATTTTGTACGTCTTTCGCGTTTAACTGCGTTTCTGCATCAGTCAATAATTGCTGAGACATTTATTGCATGAAGTCTGTAACGCCGTTGCCAACGGTCAATCTTTTGGGTTCCGGTACTGCTCCACCGGAGTTCATTTGGCTCTGAGTGTGAGCAACACTATTGTTTACTTGTGTAGACTAACCTGGAGAAAGCTGCTACAATCTGCTCGTACTATGTGGCGTTTGGTTATTCGAGCTGTTTGGGATCATATTCGGAACACCTGTGCGTCCAACAGACGCAAACTAGGCTGCCATCATGCGTTGTTGATCTACAGTTAGTGCAGCGAAATGCGATGCCTTATGAAAATGATTAGCACTAAATTTCGAATTATTTTGTAGAGAGCTTCCAGTGAGACTATTATTCAAACCTGTTTTTGCTTCTAACAGACAGAAATCAGCGCAATCAACCAAGACATCGAGTTTCACACCGCTAATAGAGTCGACAATAAACCCAAAACGAGATTTCATAAAGCCTGTGAGACGGTGCGATTCATCCTTATATTGTTGTAGAGTCATTTGTGTTGACACCGAATGATTCCTCGAATTTAAATCGACATAGAACTCGGACAAAAATGCGAGTTGCAACTAGTCTTTATTGTCACCCATACCGCGATTAATATCTTTTTTTTGGCTCGTTCTGCCACCGCCACTCGCGATTTTTTGAACCCGTGGCGACACTCCCTTACGACCTTTTCCTTTAAAATTCATTGAAGCATTATTGTGGCTTGATCTCGTAGCAGGAGCAGAAACCAACCTGTTGGCCTTCATTATCCTATGATGATCGATAGATGGATTTCCTGAGTTTCTCGATGACAATCCACCTCGATTGTCTGGACTCAAACCCTTCGATGCAGCGATTGCAGCAGCTTCTCCCAACGCTGGAATTCTGACTTTGTGATGGTTGCCGTGGCCGCAATGCTTGATGACAACTGCATCGTACCATTCACCATGAAAATAGAGCATAAGAGGAGTGTCTTTCGCATAGTGAAAAGATCTCGCTCCTGTGTGATTGCCAAACACGGGGTTGAAGCGAACGTTTGGAGTTTTATGATCATTATGATTTTACCCCTAAGTTTATTTCTTTTCAACAAATTCTGCTTGACTTCGAAACTTTCTTACATCACTACTTTCGGTCGGAGATTGAGGTGCAGAGCAATTGCCCCCGTCATTCATGGTCAAATCTTCTGAACCGTTTAAGGATTCAGCCCTTCCTCTGGCAGCTGTAGAATTAACTTTTTTCAAAGATGCGCTTAAACTTGGTTCTACGTTCTCTTTTCCGCCTCCAGCCATTACCAACCCAGCAGAGCTGTTTGCGAGCTATTTCAGACGCGTGAGTTGATCCTAGGAATCGAAATAATTGTTGTCATCATCATCATCAAGCATCATAAATTAATCTAGATCTATCTTTTTCGGGGAATGAGATACAGCTCTTCCTTCCCTTGCACTATCGAAGTTATCAAAGTTACTATTTCCATTTTGTTGATTAGAATCTTACCCTGAAAAATTTTTGTTATCAAATATCAAATCATAGGTTCCAGTTTCTGGCTAATAATCACCCACAGTAAGCTCAATGTATGTCAATCCATCGTCGAGAGATATGCCACTCTGTGGATTGTTGATCCCATCATCGATGGAAAAGTCCCCAAAAAAATTTCCTCCACTGGGACCACCGCCATACATAGAATGCCCACCGCGTACACTGTTCATGGAAAAAGTATGGCCAAAATTATGACTTCCCCCCATTGATATCTGATGCATGAGATTAGACGGTAAATGATTGATAATACTGAGTCTAGCGTCAACTCCCGACTCCAAATTATATTCAGCTTTGTTGCGCCATTGCCGCAACTAGTCTTTACTGAGAGCAAGTTTGTAACATCGATCCATTGGTAACCAAGTGGAGACTGCTGCGACTGAATATTACTGTGGTTGTGGTTATTGCTATTCAACATTAACAGAACTCTCGGGAGGATTTCCATCGTTTTATCGCGATAATTTGGCACTTCCATCTGAATTGAGATTATCAGAATTTGAAACTTGTCCAGCAGCAGTAGTACCAGCAGTCCGTGCTTAATTTGCAGCAGATCGGGCGGCAGCCGACTAAAGAAAATCCCCAACTCCGTAACCACTGTGATTCAGATTCAAAGTCGAAGGCGGTCTAAACGCATAAAAATTACTTGTTGTACTGCAATCCACTTTAACTCGAATTCTTTCCCCATATGGGTAGCAGAAAACAGGTTCGCTTAACCGAGTAATGCCTTCTAACTCCTCGATAAAAGAGTCGAAAAGCAGTCCTTCGTCTAATGCCTCAAAATCTAATTCGCATGATAAACGAACACTCTACTGATTTTGGTGCTGTTAATTTTGTGGGCCCTTTGCTGTGGTTTAGCCTTACTAGGCTTAGGACGAAGGTGTCGCTGGACTGCTGATTGTGCTACCAGCGGATTTAGCAGCAGCAGAGTCACGATTCCCAGACTAAGGTCCATTCACCAATAAATCTACTGCAGATTCACCCAACATATTTCTACACCGTTTGCTATACCCATACATATAGGCCAGCACATCAGACTGTTCCACCTTCACCACTCTATCTACGACGGCTTCAATACTGACACATTCGCGTAGCACGCCTCTTTCGAACAACTCTCGAGCCTCAAAGTCACCGGTTTGTTCCAAAATTGATTGAAGAAAGTCCCAATCATCGGCGCCATTTACGGCGCTGACAGTGTTGTCTGAAGTTGTTTTGGCGACGGTTGTATTATCTTCCATCGCTAAAACTTCGGCTTCTTGCAGGAGCAGCTCCTCTTTTTCCTTTTTGCTGTATGTTTTCAATTCCGAAGACGATGAAAAATTTTGGATTTCAAAATCGGACTGAATTTCCTGTTCATCTTCTCGAATTAGAGCTGATTTCGCTGAATCCATTCGAGTTTTGTCAAGAACTGTAGCTTCGTCTTTGTTTTGGTTGCCTTGTTGTGCTAATTTCGGTGCTAAAAACTTTTCATGCAATTTAGCAAAATCAATCACAAATTTCAGGCCTCCTACACATTGTTATTGCATACTATTGACAAAACCAAATACAACGTGTGCATCAGTCAATTTCTTAGTATAATTTCCATAACTCCAATTTGTACGCACTTCCACCCCACATATTTTCAATTGAATTTCGCATACTTCAGAAAAAAGTCCTCGCATAGATGGTCCAGCTAAGCTCGCTGGATACTAATTCTCTGATAATTATTTATCCACCTGATCATTATCATCTTGATCACCCTGAGATTCCTCTTGAATATTAGATGCAGTTGAGTCGGTTTTAGTGACGAAGTTGTCCTTAAAAACTGTAGACTGAGTAGGTTTTGTGCATAGCATTGCCGCAATTGACGCCTTTGAATATTGTGGTGAGTACGATCCATGGCCAGATTCCGCCTCTGCTGCAGCAGATAAATCATCTACACACTGGCGAGCATGATATAAACGTATTCTACGCATTAATTTCGTGACAGTTGGACAGCCGTTTTACATCAAAAACTGTGACTACTGAGTTTACTGCGTAGTGCTTGGTGCACTGTTGAATCCCATCATTCTCTTAAAGTTATTTTGGTTATTTTGATGCGGTCCGTTTCGTCCTACAACGTTCAATGCATTCATCATTCCAATTGTAATTTAGTCCTTGTTCAGGTGAAGAATCGATAAATTTTGTATTTGATTTTTCTTTGCAATCTCCAGACTACCGGCAATAGTCATAAAATCACCTGCATGAGGAAAATACCCGTATTAACCCTGTCCTGGTAGATCACTTGTCACGATACCACTAGATTCAAGGTAATTCATCGGAACAGGACAGAGAATTGAAACTTGGTGCTGTTCGGACTATCCATTTGAAGAACCAATTGTAAGAGCATTATATTGATTTAGATTAGAATTTCCCATACCATATCCATTGGGTTTTATGGGATCATTTGGCATTTCACTGGGAAAATCAGAGAATCTCTTACTGACAACGTTGCCAATAGCATTGGACCAGCGTTATGCAGCAGTAGACACCGATGGATCTAGTCTTGACCCTTGGCGCGTCATAGATCTGACTCGAGAAAAGCGAGCGCCAGCACTATGCGTGTGAGAAATGGGTGTCGGTTAACTTGTATTTTAGTTTGACAAGTTACTATTCGTATTTGCTCCGGGATTCTAATAGTCCCCATTCTGGTTATGATTCGTGGCACCACCTCCATTATTTACCGACTGATTTTGATAACCCAAACCAATAAGATACTTTTCTGGCAACTTTGTTACATCATCTATCGGAGCGAAATAGACATTGTTAAATGCATAGTCATACAAACAGTACTCGGCTAAGAGTTGTTCATTACTGGGATTTTCAAAAACAGCTAGGTTTTCCAAAGAATTTCCGGCTCCCGCACACATTGCGGCTAAAGCACCAAACATATTTGTGCACTTTCGCGCAGCACGACTGTAAATATCTGTTAAGACACTGTTACTGGGCTTCGGGTCAGGATCTGACAATGCTTTATCCAATGCCTGATCTATTTGTTTAACCAAAAGCATAACTAAATGTGTACAAATCGCCTTTGACCACGGAGGAACATCCTAGTAGCCCAAAACGCGATAAGCCTCTCTCAACAGAGGAAGATACAATTGCAAAGACAGCCCGTCAATAATCTCGAGCGGGTTTGATCGTTCAGTGTGACCGAGTGGCAGGTTGGATAAAACGGCTGCAATGCTTCTTCTTCGGTTATTCACTGATAAAGGCGGTGCTACTCGAGGAGGACCTGCTGCACCTGTGCCACTATTTGTATTTTACTGCAAATTTCCAGCTGCTCGCAGAGATTTACCTAAAGATTGTGACAGTGATACTCCAGACAAACTCTTTTCAGAACGAAAATGAACTGCTTTGTTTGCTTCATTGGAATTATTGGGAGTCTGTACCGCACTTTGCTACTGACCTTGGCTTCAAACATGAACATTTGCAGCAGACAACTAATTTACGTTACTGTTCGTGGTACTATTGTTTTCATTGATATTCATCGAAGCACTTGTGGGTAAATTATTGTCTTTCCCTTATGAGGCAGCAGCTGTTGCCGATGCTACTGCTCCAGAAACTGTATTTGCTCCTGGAGACATTGGCGAAACAGGACCATCTTCGTCGTCTTTATCCAGAGAACTTGCAGTTTGTAGAGAGAGTCTTTTTAGGGTGTACTTTCAATCTTCACCGGTATATTTCCTTAATCTACCTATTTGTTGTAAACTATATCGTACTGACGGACATTTTTCATCTTTTAACTATGATCCTGGACTGCCATTACCTGCCGCATTAGTATGATTAAAATCACCAGCACCACCTCCCAATCCGAATTTCGCTGCAGCACCCGGCAATAAAGGGCCGGTTCCACTTAAATCCGAATCGTCAACGCTCTTATGGAACTGCGTGTGCTTGGTGAGAGTAGTTACCCCCCTCTGCCAGAGCAGCAAAAGATTGTTCGACTAGATCAGGGTCTACAGTCAGTCGAGCACGCAGTGTCCTAACAAGTTTTTTAAACGCATTAGACTGCGTAGATGAATCTCCTCCGGAATTCTTTCCCGCAGCTGAGCCAGTGGCACCACTACTTTCGGATGAATTTATTAAGTGTTGCCTGGCACAGGTCAAAATCAAATTTTCTAGATCCCACTCAGAATCGACAAGCTCGGAAATAAACATGTCGTCAGGAAAATTAAATGGATTTCAGACGTGTTGTGAATCCGATTGCTCTTGAGATGATGACTCTGTGTTAGAATGAGATTCAGAATCATTTGGATTTTAACTACTGGTAAGAATATCGTTGTCAGAAGTAAACTGATTTACTGATTGCCTCTCTTGCGTGACTGACGACTTTTCAGATGCCCTCCCAACCACAGAAGATTGCTTTTCTTCGGAATGTGATGTCTCCTGTTAGGTTACGCTCATCTCGACATCATCCAAATTACCGTTGTCTAGTTCATACTGATCATCTTAGTCCATGTTTTCTGCTGCTTCGGCTGCTGCTTCCTCCTCAGCAGCCAGCTATTCTGCCCAACTAGCTGTAACCTCCTGGTATCTTTTCTGCAGTTCTTTCAATAAATTGAACATAACTTCCTCGGGGACACCACCTAACCAATCCCGGACGTTAAGTTTGCGCCAATCAGCTTCGGTAGATTCCGGCCCTCCAGCGAAAAATAACAGCATATCAGGCGTGACCGGTAAAATGGTGTACTCAAAAAGAAGTGCAACCTCCAGTTTTGCCAGATCGTTACAAAGAGGCATGTCGCAACTTGTTGCGAAATCAATCATCCAAACGGCATCCATTGCATCGATTAGCACGTTGGCTGCATTCAAATCACCATGGCCAAGAGCTATTAGAGGGGAATATGCTCGACGTTATCTGGGAGTTAAACACGGCCCTGCAGCTGTGTTGAATGTATGTCCAGTCGAACTAATAGGCTGCGTTGCGGTTTTAATCTTTTTAGTTAGACTGAGTACACTTTGACGAGCATCTGGAAGGAGCAAATCAAAGATTCTTTGATAGAGTTTTTCAACACAAGATCTTGCCGTGAAATCCTTGTTGAAAAAAAAGTTGTATTCTGTGTCTTTTCCCTTGAACACATATTGCGAAAAAATAACATTTTTGCTCCTTTTGATAGATCCCAGCTGTCTAGATTGCTACTGTTACTTAGTTCGTTGTTGTTCTAAAAAGTTTTTTGCTACGCCATGCACTAAATGCGGATGAGAACCTTCTCTTTTCACGTTTCCGTCCTAACCACTTCCTGGCGCATTTCCTGAAAAACTAGGAACCCTGAAAACATCATTGTTTTAAAAGCTAGCAAAATTTTGAGTTCGTCTTTGTACACTATTTCGAACTTGAGAACTAAGTAAGTGTTGAACTTTCGCAATGTTTTGGCCTCCAGGTGTTTCGTTTCCCGCAGGCTCCGACAAAATTTTTCCTATATTCATATTTGTTAGGCTGTCTTCATTATTGTTTACCGTCGATGTTTCTGAACGAGAATTATTTGTTACAGCTGTAGGCTACGAATTTTATTGAGCATTATTTGTATTTGGTGGCGTGACTGAACCTGTAACCTAAATCTGACTCTACGGTGCAATGGCACTACTAATTCGATCAGACCCTCCAGCAGCAGCAAATGCATTAGAATGACTCACTTCCCACGCTATATCTATAAGAGCCGTTGCTGCAGAAGCCCGTGATTTGAGTTGATTAAGTACCTTCGTACTCCCTGCATTATGTCGCATCGCGCGTAGCATACCGCCAGATCCAAATAACTCCGCGATTACCAACTGCACGCTCCCAAACGGAGGTTGTTCTTCGTATTGTCGCGAAAATCCCTTGTTCGTTGGCAGCATTCTTTGAACAGATTCGTAGATAAACAGGTCTTTAAAAGTCGATAGCAATTCCGAATTATTAGCAGATATAGTCGCAAATTCAGGGACCTGCCAACAAGCCCCAGCTAACTCAATCTTGAATGCTCCCAATTCCACTGGCTCAGCCGGACCCTGTTGGATTTGTGCTACCTATGCACCTGGCGGTCCTTCTACCATTGAATTATTAACAAATCTGGCTCTCGAAGTTCCTCCGATTTTTGCTCCGCTTGCTCCTCCAGTAGAATGCGAATCGTCTCCAGAAGTCCACCAAGTAAAAACCGGCTCTCCTAGCACTTTTGCCGCTCTATCTTTGAGAACGTCATAGACTTTCAGACTGTTTTCAACCTCAACCCTAATAGCCCGGCTTTTATCCAATTTCACAATCACAGGTTCCTCTGCAACGCGCCCCTCGAAATCATATGGCTAAACTCTTAAAACAAGACTACCGGAAAATCCACCGCAGAGTTTCGATGCTTCAAAATCCTATGCGAACATCTGAAGCAACAACGTTTGATAGGGTTGTCGAAACTTATGGTTTCCGAATAACTTATCCATGGTTGCTGTTAAATCTCTGCGACGACCCTTGCCCTCACCGTCTCTGGACCTTGCATCCTTAAATCCGTCTGGCCCAATGGGCTAATTCTCGTCGTTTTGGGCTGCGCTCGAGTTCGCTTGCAGCATCGCCGATAAAAATCCGTCCAGCGCGGCCGACTTATGCCATGTAAAAAAGTGTCGCACTCCGGTGTCACGATCGACGTTGGTGAATGCCATACCACGAGGAAGGCCTATTCGAGCTAGAAGAACACGATACTACTGAGAAATCATGCTGAAAGTAAAGGGAGACGAGCCAGATGTCAGGCTTGGTATAGTACGCCCAGAACTTTGCTAATCCATATTGGGATTATAACCCGAACCATCGTCGCCTTAGTAGGCATGTTGTCCAGCCGCACCTTCGTTGTTATTCACTCCTCCTATGGGTGTGTGACTCTGCGACAACAAATTGGAGGATTCCTTGCTAAATCTTCCTGCTTACAATTTCTTGCGCAACATACCCGCGAAACTACTGTTTCCTCCAATTTCCAGAGTTGAACCGCCCTCCTCCACCGAGGACAACAAAGCTCCTTTGCCCGAACTTTTCGTCGCCCGCGGGCCTCTGGTATGAGTATTTAATCCGCTTGCCGGTGGAATGGGCGTCATATTATTGAATTGTATGCCAGAACCCGGCCCTATATTCAGACTCATGCGACGAGAAACCATGAAACTCATGCGTGGTCCGCCTGAGTTTAGATTTACTTGAGGCTTCGCTAGTGCAGGGAGAAGACCCTGTTGACTGGCTTGTCTGGGGCCCAAAGTTGATCCTTCTGCCACAACGTTAGGATTATTACCGCCTTGCTGCAACATATTTGAGTCTTATTAAGCGCCCTATGAACTTTGATGGTTCTACGAAATTTCACCTACTTTCGATACTACTTGCCCACGAGTACCGCGGGTGTGATAAGAGCCCATTGATTTCATATTTTTTAGATTTCCTGCATCTTCACCAGCTGTAGACCCCAAAAGCGTTGGAAAAAGATTGTTGTGTTTTCCAGCAATTTCTTGTTAAGAGTCTGTAGAAATCACTGAATTTTAACGATTACTGTTCAAAATAGTTGAGAGATTTCCAGCCGTGACTGTATCTGGACTCTGAATAATCAACGTAACCTGGTGTTTTCGTGTCAAACATCTTAGTGGTAAGGACGCTTCCTCTGTTTCCGAAAATTGATAACATTCAGGCCCTTTGTCACGAACGAAATGAGCCAACGATAATCCAAGAGCCCCTGACGATAATGTTGCGCTTTACGAACTCAGAGTTTGCGAATTATTTACTCCTGCTATCAAACTCTAGGAACGTTCTAGAATCGTTGATGACGTTGAGCTCTGTTGCTACTGCTGAACAGCTATGCCTCCACTTCCAGTCACCAGGTCTTTGAGGAATCGTTCACCTGACTCCTCTACAGACTCTGTTAAATATTTACGACAAACAGGCAAAACCGTTTTACTGAAAACTAATCGCCCATCTGGATATTGCGTATGCGACTCTACTAATACGAGATTGTCTTCGGGGAAACAGAGTTTTACTTGTAAAATTTCAATAACCTTTCGGATTCCCGGGCCAATGTTTTAAACCGGCGGATTCTGTTACATATGTAGGGGTTTCATGGGACTTGGTGTGTGCAAGAGACTTTATTATTGAGCCGTCAGCCCGTTATGATGAGAACCATTCATCATCATTGATAATTACATGAGCTACTGATTCAAATCTACCCCTTAAAACTGCGCTAAGGCAGCCATTTGCTATAGATTTTACTGCATCATTAGCTGCTAATTCATGGATTCCATCCAACTCATTTCGTGACTATTATGTGATGACATCGTTGTTGCGGCAGATTGTAAAAAATTATTAAATCCCGGTGCCAACTGGAGAAAGTTCGGTCCATTTCCAGAATTCTGGTCATAGAAATTTCCAAATAAGTTTGTCATTCCACTACCACCGTAACCAGCTGTGGTTGACATCTACTGTCCTTTTTGCGTTGCCAAACCAGCTTACTATGCAGCTGTCAAAGACGATCTGCTCCTTCCATCATGATAGCCTGCCAATGCCGCATTCAATTGATGTGGTGAGAGACCGAAATTTGGCATAAAATTTCCTCTTTATTGTTATGCTTCGACGTGTCTCTTGTTATTATGGGACGATGCAGAGCCCATATTGCCCGAGGAAGTACCAGGGCCAGTAGCGTATTCCAGTCCACATAAACCAGACTTGATTTCTTGATACAAATCAGCAACAGTCGTACAAACAGTGTTATTCCCTGACAGATTCGAATTGTTCGATAAATTGTTATGACCGCCATGTCCAGAGTTACCTAGCCCTGGACCCTGATTCTACGAACCGAAGGGTTACAACGCATGACTGTGAACCTAATGGTCTGCGCAAACAAACCCAGTTGATCCATGATTGAGACAGGCAAAATCCTCATAAATATGCTCTGGAAGATGCTACCGCAAGAGACGGTGAAGCGCTTCTTCAGAAGGAATCGGAATCAACCGATTTGATTTAACCTTCGAGAGTTCCTCCTGGAGCTGTTTCGCGCGAGTTTGGGCTTTCTGGAGAGAAGCCTGGAGCTCTTCGCGAGTGGACCGAGAGGAATCCATTTAAAATTAGGATTAAAACCAAAATTCAAATTTCGGTTAATTTAAAATTACAAAGGATATCTCGTTTCTCACATATCTCAGATATACTCAAGAATAAAAAATACCAGAAACTATTAGATATAAGATAATGCGTTTAACTTTAAGGAGTCAGATTTTTTTTTTTCTACATTTTAACTTTAATTTTGTAACTGTAACTAGAGTTAGATTCTCCGTCGTACGCGGTACGAACACGGTACACATTAAATACATTCCTTCTGTATTCTTTCTTTCTTTCTAAAAAATACGGTTTACACATTATTTTTTTCTTGCGATTCTGACTAACAGACCGGTAGAAACAGCGTTGGTCATGCAAAAATTTAGAATTCCTCTTCTGCACATGATATGATAAGTTCTGTATAAGATAAACATAGTTATATTAGAATCTACACATAAAAACTGTTTCACATACTAGTGATTTTAAATCTAAATGCGAGGATACAGTGTCAGTCTGACTCTCTAACAGTGACACTACTAGTGAAGTTAAAACTTAAGATTCAACTTTTAGCACAAACGCTTCTAATAAGTTATTTTTCCCTGCAGTCTATCAATAAATTCTCTCTTTTTAAAACAAGTACTTTGTTTTCCGAGCTAATTTCTACTTCATATTTTCCGCTAGTTTCATCAATTTCTTTTTTCACAATTCCACTGAGCCCATTGTAATGCTGCTTATTTTGCAATCCTGTAATTCGAACCTTTTCTCCAATAATATTTTCCGGTTCTGGATCAGGGTCTTCTAAAAGAGTACCTGAAGCTTGTTGTTGTGCTCGTAATTTTTTAATTTCTTCTTCAGCCTTTTTCAGTCCCAATGGGTCTTGTAATTTGAAATCTGTGGAAGATTGCGCACTACTGGCACTGCTGGAACCCGATTTACTTCCACTACCACCGGAACGTGAAGACTTCTTCCCCTTAGACTTAATACTTGAACTCAATGTACTGCCACTAACAGTACTAGATCCTGACTTGGAGCCGCCACCTGAACTTTCTAGCGAGTCAAAACGTGAGTTTATCATGTTGGCCAAATGTTCTTGTGCCTGTTCATTATCGGGAAACATAGTTCCCATTTGCACCCTCGATCCTGGCATCTGAGTATCCATGATGCTGAAAATTCCCCAGGTTTTCTTATATAAGTCCGTAGAAAAACTCGTCAATACCGCTTTTGGGTTGGGAGCCATGAAGGTACTTTGTTTACTCAACTTCTTAAATTCGATTTCATTTGTCATTAATTTTTTGGCATTAGTTGAGTCTGATTCTACTGCTAGAGTAGAGTCCTCCTCATCAGGCTCTACCCCGATTTTTGTCTCTTTTAAGAGACCACCTGCAGTAAATCCCGTACCATGCGCTAGTCTGACAGCAATAACATCCCCCCGACAACGTACGCCTAATTCGAATTCGTCGTCATTTATGATTGATTTTTTGTCACTTGGCTGTGGGTCAACACAAAATAAATTCGTCGTACCTTCACCATTTGTAAAAGCTTTGATATGAGAAATTAGACCATCAAGATCCTTTTTTCTTTCTGATTCGGTCTTACCAGCACCGTTAGCAGCATCAGCCATCGTTGTCGATAGATGTTGTCTTAACAAATCTAAGTCGCGATGACCACTTGGCTCGCTAAAAAACAAGGGTGTTGCAATACAAGATGCTCGTTTATTAGCTGAAGAAATGGATCCACAAGCTTGTAAGTTTACGGTCTTGCTGTCTAATCGCAAATTTCCCCCCGATAATGCTTTCACTTCACCACATTTACCAGCTAAATCTGAGCATTTTCGTTCATCCGTTTCTGTAGATGGAATATAAACACCATATCTAGGCATCGGTTTCTCCCTCCAACTAGCTGTTCTTTGACCCGTCAAATAACAACTCTTCCGACCATTCAATTTTTGTCCAGCAGCGGAACTTAAGCCCTTAATTTCAACGGCTCTACCTTTTAAATCCTTACCGAAGTCTCTTTGAATCAACACAACATCCGAATTCAAGAGAGTTCCCTCATCATTTCCAGATGGAAATTTGAAAATTCGATTGGAGTTTCGATCCCAGCTCGGCTGAAATCCTCGATATGGCGTAACTTGTTCGAGATCGTCAGATTTTAGCAGCTTCTTCAGTTTTGCTACCGCCAAACCGGGCTCCTTAGGGATGTACCTAATATAGGGCTTAATAGAATCGTCACCGGGTAGAACCAGCACTGACACTAAATCAGCTGAAGGATCCGACACTTCGGCTTCCGGCTCTTGAGTATCATTGTCAATCGACAATAATCGACATTCGTTCGCGTGTTCTTCTTGATGTTGTTTCAGATGGAGGTCACAACAGTAGGTCGCTACTTCGCATTTCGGACACCTAAAAACCATACATGTTTCGTCTTTCGCGAATAAATTTCCCTCCGGATTTTTCTTCGAATGCATTGTTCGATCAGCTTCACTATCATATATCACGTTGTTACACTTCCAACAAGACTGCTGTTGACCAAACAACCTCATCTGACGCTTATCCTCTTGAGCATTCGCAAACCGTTTTTCTTCTTCTTCGTCCTCAGAATCGATACCCAGCGCTGAAAAAACTTTTTCCAGTTCTTTTTTTTGTTTCTCAGACAGGCTGTCTAGCACACCTGGTCCTTCGGTTTCCATCCTATCGAATATTCGTTTTAAATCTGGACTTTTTTTCATAGCGGCCTGAAATAATTCACGCTTCATTTCGCGTTTTTGCATCTCTTCTTCGGTTTCGTCACCTTTCTCGGATAGATTTTTCAGAATTTTGATAGCAGGTTTATCCTTCAAGGATTTCGATTTCGATTTGTCATCATATAAAGGATGCTTCTCCATCATTTCATGTAGAATGTCACCACCAAGTAACAACTTTTTTATAATGGTAACGGACTCTTTTGGAGATAGATAATCCAAAGGGGTTCCAGGGTCATTAGAATTTCGATTCAAATTAGAGGTATTTCCAATTAAGCCAGTTTTACGATACAAATCGAGCGAAAATTTGCGAGATATTTCCCAACCACCAAGTTGTGACTCTGATTCAGATTCAGATTGTTTACTGATGTTTTTTTGGCCAAAAAGAAGCTGAGACCAGGTTTCCTGATGGTGAATAGTTGCATCTGTTTCACAAAGAAAATTACACCATTCGTTTCCGTATCGAACACAACTCCAAAACAAATTCACATCATGATCGGCTAATTTCAGGGGATCCCAGAAATCCGTGAATTCCTGTTTAGACTCGAAATCTCTGGTAACATCGTACAGACATTTGATTTCGAAAATACTGTAATCGCGAAGACGGTCAAAGGCACAAGTTGGAACTTTATCACAAAATTGTGCCCATCTGACTTCGAGAAGGTCTGTGTTTTCGCCATTTGATCGAAACATTACGTAGGCCCCGGACTGAACAGCATCGTATCGACCTTTAGCAACAACGCCTGGCGCTGCCGTAAGCGTCATGTCTCGACTGAAATAGCGTCCACAATCAGAGAGAAAACTAAGTTTAGTAGAATTTTCTCCCTTTTCTAATCTAGCATCAAAAAGGTCTTCTAACTCAGATAAAACCCTCTCAGGGATAAAAGATTTCTGCTTTCTTAGTGTTTCGAATAGTTTTTTCGATCGCTCCTTTGTCACCGTAGTGACGTAATTGTAGTTCTCGATTTCACCATAACCGAACCCTCGATTCGTCGGTTTACAGTCTCGCGCTTTCTCATAGAACCATCTAGGGATAACAGAGTTTGAAAATTCTATTTCAACTGATTTCTTCTTCAGATGCGGCTTCTCGGCCAGTAATTTTAGGGCTTTTATCATCCCAAGCAGCAAGGCATGCGTGTGCATTACAATATCGTCGGTCGGAATGTGGCCGTCTTTTAGGATATCGAAGTCACGTGGAGTGATACCTTTTAGCGGACACATTCCTACTCCTAAACGACCAGTAGCCTGTGGAGCGGAACGAGTCCAGGACGACATAATTTGGAATTTTGCATCACAGGAGGACCTAGTCGTGTCCAGAACGCGACTAGAGTTAGACATTTTTATGCTGCGTGGCAATACTGAATAAATAAAATGAATTTTAACTATAAGCTACCTAGAATAATTTCGCACTGATAGAAAGTAGTAAAGGTTTGGTGTTGAACTTCGAATTTTTTCGGCGATAATTTAATTTATTCACTGGAAAGACTGTATACAATGTACATTTGCATTTTGATTATCAATGTCTGATTTGTGCTAAATTTCTGATTTTCTTCGGCAGACATAGTTACGACATAGCGGACTAAAGGCAATAATCCATAATGAAAACAAGTAGTAATATGCGACAGTCAATCGCGAGAGCAGACATACTGGTGGCAATATAATTCCAACTTCTCCCGGGCCTTGGTATACCGTATTACTAGTATATATCAGATTCTGATTCATTCCCCAACTTAGTACTCAAAATCAATGTGGATAAACTGTATTTTTGCTCTGCACTGATAATCATATTATGTGTTCTATTGCTATTTGTATTGGTGACTGCTCAAATTTCTTGCTTTGATAACTACCTATTCATTAAATTTTTTCGGTTTAATATTGTAACTTTGTAACTGCTCAAATTTACATTGCTTGGGGAATGATATCATAATGCCGATGCCCGGGAGTCTAATTGTTGTTGGGTGTAAATTACCTTTGCCAAACGTTATTCTGATCTCGTTATTAGATAGATTCTTCTCGTTTGTCGTATTTTCTCGTTTAGCTCGTTGCACCGTTTGGGAGCATGTTCATCCCTGAAAAAACTGGCACGCACTGTTGTAAAATCCAATACAGCGTCGTTGTCTTTTGTCCCATGTGGTTCATAATAAAATAAATCGTTCGGAGGTCGTTTATATGCCGCTAAAACCTCGTTTTGCTCCGCAGAATCATACGAAGCTGGGGTCAAAGCAACTATAGAATTTTTCAGTTGCTGTTCACGTGGCGCGGAACCACACGAAGAAGAAAAAATCCCTAAAACGAATGATACTAAGCTAATATCGTATATACTTCACCAAATATATTTTCTGTCTTTGCCATCCAAACTCAAAAATGCAGCAACAGATTACAATACTCTGTTTAAGATTTAAATCGATAATAAATTTATTTGAAACTCTTACATCTATAAAAAAATTTAGCGACATAACGCACAATAACATAAAAAATTCATATAATATAGAATCTTCATTGAACAACCTAACTAAGTTTTTTAAGCTTGAAAAACAAACATCATGGTGTCCAGATGCTTGCCCGAATTTCACAAAATAAGCAGCTGCGACTCGCCGGTTACTGGAAGAGCAGTCGCCCTATCACCGGTTTTTGACACCACCGTCTTCCCCCCCGGCGTCCACAGCAGCTGCGATGTTGCGGCCTCAACATATTGCCTCTCTGATTCTGAATACGAAATGGGGTCCGATGAATGGGGTGAAGATGATAGTGTCTCAATCAGTTTCTCGTTGGAAGCTCGCCCACCCACCAGTGATGGCAGCCACCTATCAAATTCCCGCAACGCCCCGCAATCCCCCCAGGCGTCCTTATGTTATGTTGGTCCAGGCGCGCGTGCGCTCCAACGACGCCGGCGGAGAGGCGCTTTC
>Ga0099798_10285_pt1 | contig 17359 bp, 7 predicted proteins | sample Uncmet_Sort29A_1_FD_89870 | JGI IMG/M metagenome (GOLD analysis project Ga0099798, IMG submission 89870) | Marine eukaryotic communities from CALCOFI LINE 67, Pacific Ocean - CN13ID_Sort29A_1 | ecosystem: Environmental > Aquatic > Marine > Oceanic | place: Pacific Ocean: Monterey Bay | collected...
TCTCAGCGGGAAGACTAGACAAGGTAGGGTTATTATGAGGAGGCCGTATTACTTGTGGCGGCCTTATTACGCTTTAATTTCGTAGAAAATTTCGCGGTTCGGTTGCATTTGCCTTGTTTCCATTCTTCAACGAATGGGTCGAACGAAGTGTGCAGTTCTTCATTACCAGCATCGAGGATCCGGACTTGCAATTTAGTGTTTGCCTTGTTTCCATTCTTTATTTTTTGCAAAGAAATTTAGAAAATAAATGTACTTTGAAATAAATGCACTTTAAAAGCTTTTTTTTCCATTTTTTTTTTTAATACATTTTTTTTTGATCAAAACATGCACTTGGAGCCATTTTCGTCACTCGCACCCACCCAAGCCATTGTGGCCACCTCAGGCAGCAGTTGGATTTCCGTACTGACATTTATTAAACATTAGTTTCCGCACTTTAGATCCGCACTTGGATTTCAGTGTTGCCTGATATTTACATTTTAGTTTCCACACTGGAAACTATGATAATAATAATAATTGTACCCGAAAGGGTTCTGGATTTATTCACAAAATCAACCGAATATTTTCTTCTAAGTAAACGGTATTCTTGCAGTCGCCTTTAATATCTAGTAACGGAACTTGAAATAACAAGTATTTGTTTTCTTTCTGTTGTCATACCACAGGGACTAAGTTCAAGTATAAATAATATCAAAATTGAAGCAAAAACTCCATTGTCTAGTAATAAATAATATTAAAATTGAAGCAAAAAACTCCATTGAAGCAAAAACCGCTTTCCCGGCTGCAATTTTCACATCAATCGCTTGGGTCTCCTCATTGAGCTCTACTAAAACAGGTGCAGAACCAACACCCAAAGAATACAACGGCGATGTGATATGTACGTTTGCGTGACTCGCCAGTCTGGATGTATGCACCTTTCAGTTTTTTAGGCTTTTTTGATATAGTCACTTTTTCTATGTTTTAAATTCCAAAGAACAATGCAAATTGATTGCGAGTAGCCACTTCCAAAGGGGTTGGAAGCGGCGCGCTGATTCATAGGGGGCTGGAGATTAAGAGGTCGCCAAGCAGTTTTAAGGCAAGGAGTTCGAGAAAAGTTGAAAAAGAACTTAGTAGTGGTTTCTTTTTCTAGTCGAGGCGAACGAGCTGGCCTGGGGTAGTCTCACGCCTTCCCCAGGTCCTGCTTTTGTGCTCAGAACCAACACCCAAGAAATACAAGGGCGATGTGATGTGTACGTTTGCGTGACTCGCCAGTCTGGATGTATGGACCTTTCAGTTTTTATTTTACACTTTTTTGATCTAGTCACTTTTTCTATATAGTATTATTTGTTAGATGAGCTCTTTTCATTAAACAATTTCCTTCAGTAGCGAACAAGTCACTACTTACGCAATTATCAACGAAACTGCAAGCTTTAATTGCAGTGGGTACATTAGATTTTCATACGATTATTGCATAATCCAAGTTAGACACTAAACCGTGCACGTTTTATTTTCCGCAATAGCGCCTATTTTGAAGCAACTGTGAAGCAACGTTTTGAAGCAACCTTGGATAATCTTGAAGGATTTTGCGAGGGTTTCGAAGCAACCTTGGATAAATTTTCCGGATAATTTTTCAGGTCATTTCAAAATTTTCGCAGCCGCTAAATTATATAACTAATGCAAAAATTTTTGTGCACAACGGCTTTTTTCTCTCATTAAAAAACAGCATATCAATCTGTGAGGCCCAATTCATTGAGGCGTCGTCAACCGTTTGAAGCCGACGGCTGACAACATCACCATTTTCCAAGAAATCAATGATGGTTTCATTTGGGGGAAAACCCAAATTTAATTTATTAATTCGCTACGAAAAAGCAATCCTCCACCATAAATAGCAACATTCCATGAAATCGACCATATAACAACCATCCACAAGAATTTCAGCAAACAGTAACAACAATTTCTTTTCTTATATTATACCATTACTCTTCAATTCTTATTCACGATATATTCATATAATTATATCTTCCAGGACCTTTGTTAACATTAGATTACTATTTTGATTCTTATATATTACTATTTTCTCTGCCCAAACCTATCCCGAGTGACAAACCTCGATTCAATTCAATGTTTCAACCTCTACTATTAACTAAATAAACCTGGGAATGTACACTCTACTAAATAAACGGCTCGGAATGTTCAAATTTTGAAACGAACAAGTAATTACTAAAATTTCATCTAAAACGACTGCTGCCAATATTATAGTGATAGACGTCCTAATCTTTTAATAATATAGCAAACGCGTTCAGATAAATAATAATGCTTTAAATTATCGTGATAGACATCCTAATCTGTTAATAATTTTTTAGCACTATCTATTCTTTTATTACTCTGCTGTTCAAAATATAATATTCATTCTCAAAGAATGCTCTCAATGATTGGTAATACTTACCTGACTCAACTGAGAATTTTGGAATGGCAATGAGAAATAGAAACTCAAAATAGTATCTAATTCTACAAATAAATCAAATAACTAAGGTCACACGTGTATAAAAAACTAATATAATTTCATTGCCATTGGTTACAATTTCTGGTATACCGACACGCAAAATCCTCTCGAGTCATGGTATTCTTAGTTGACGTAACTAAGTAATAGTAGGTTTAATTGAACCTGTGGCAAATTTAAGAATTTGGTAATGGTAGTAATATATATCTTCATTATTGCTGCTATGAACTATGCTACGAATCGATAATAAGTTCAATTTTATAATAGTTCTTCTACTCGCATTAATAATTAATAGTTTATAAAAAAAAAAAGTTTATAATGATAATAATAATAATAAATACAATAGTTTACAATTTTCGCTGTTAATATTAGATAGTTTATAATCCTCACTGTTAATTGATAATCACTGTTAAAATTCACTGTTAATAAAAAAAAAAATAGTAGTAAACTTATTAAAAAAAGTAGTAGTAACTAAACTAATTTATCAATTTATGTTTTCTCAGTATCAAATGAGTCCGAGTTCAAAACTTCCACCCTGAACAGCGCGAACTCCACGTAGAGAATCAATAAATTAATAAATTAAATAATTATTTAATTAGCTTTAGTAAATAAAATAGTTAGAATAAAAAGAAGCATTGAAATATATAATTATAAAAAAGAGCTCTAAGAACGAGCTACAGTATAAAAAAAAAAAAGAATAAGAAAGAGCTTCAAGAACTAGCTGTAGCATATATAAAAAAAAGTATAAAAAAGAGCTCTAAGAACTCGCTAGCTAAAGCATATAAAAAAATATATAAAAAAGAGCTCTACGAACTAGCTATAGTATAAAAAAAAAAGTATAAGAAAGAGCTTTAAGAACTAGCTGTAGCATATAAAAAAAAAATATAAAAAAGAGCTCTACGAACTAGCTATAGAATAAAAAAAAAAATAATAAGAAAGAGCTTTAAGAACTAGCTATAATATTTCTAAAAAAAAAAAAGTATAAGAAAAAGCTCTAAGAACTAGCTACAGAATAAAAAAAAAAGTATAAGAAAAAGCTCTAAGATCTGGCTACAGTATAAAAAAAATAAATATAAGAAACAACTCTAAGAACGTTTTTAAGTGAAGTATAACTTAAGCTTGAACTCTATCATTAAGAACTAGCTATAGCAGCACAAAAAAAGAGTTCTAAGAACCGCACGACCTATAGCATAACTAAGAAAGAACTATACCATATTTATAATTAAGAAAGAGTTGATATATTCAAAAGAGTTCTAAGACGATTTATTATTGTCCACAAAAAACAATTCTCCCTGTCCTCCTTAGTTATAAATAAATTCGGCAATCATTGGCCCTTCCTCCTTAGTTAGTTATATATTCGGCCATCATCGGCCCTTGTTCCCCCTCCTTGTTTAAGACCTCCTACTATACTCCCTGACCTCCTTATAAGAAAGAACTATACTCCCTGACCTCCTTATAAGAAAGAACTATACTCCCTGACCTCCTTATAAGAAAGAACTATACGAACGAACCTCCTTAATAATACACAAAGAAACTATAGTATATTTAAGAAAGATTCAAAAGAGTTAGTTCTTCTAAGAAGATTTCTTATTTATTATCCACAAAAAACAATTCTCCCTCTTCTTCTCTTTATTCGGCCATCATCGGCCCTTGTTCCCCCTCCTTATTTATTCGGCCATCATCGGCCCTTGTTCCCCCTCCTTATTTATTCGGCCATCATCGGCCCTTCCTCCTTATTTAGTTATTCGGCCATCATCGGCCCTTGTTCCCCCTCCTTAGTTATTTAGTTATTCGGCAATCATCCCCCCTCCCGAGGAGTGCTGCGGCCGCCGCATCATGCGGATCATTGCAGGGCGCGCCGGATCCTGCCCAATCGCCTCCTGAGCTTGCTGCTCCCGAGCTTGTTGCTGCTGCAATTGCTGCGCAATCGCCTCCAGAGCAGCTCGTTGCTGCGCAATCGCCTCCTGAGAAGCTTGCTGCTCCTGAGAAGCTTGCTGCGATTCCTGCCATTTCTGCGCAATCGCCTCAACCGACAAATGCTTCCGGAAGAACTCTCGCACCATTTGTGGGTTACGAGCGGCTTCCTCCCACTTGGCGAGAATGAATTCGTGAGCTTGTCGCATATCGCGAAGCAGCACCGTTGCATCATCTCCGGCTATGAAAAATGATGTGACCTCAGCAGATATCTCAAACACCTTCCGAAACAAGTTGACAGCTTCGAGAGTTAGGAGAGGCTTGATTAACTCTGGGAGCCGGGCAACAAGGTACTTGTGGACCATGGACAAAACTTCTTCTTTCAGGGCCGCAGATACCGAAGGGGATGCAAGGCGCTTTTGCTCTGCTTCCCACCTTCTGAGTTCTTCTCCGCTTTTCTGCCGAGACATTGCCTGCTTGGCACTTTGCTGAAGATTCTGGAACAACTGCACAAAAGCGCGCGTTTGTTCTTTTGCAACTTCGGCAGAGGAGTTGTCTCGAATTTGCTCGAGATATTGCTCCACAGGGCCTCGCGCAAAGGCGCAGTGATCCTTTAACACCTGCGGATCAACAAATTTTCGGCCCATGTCTATCGCATCGTCCGCAACATCCACATACATGTCGATCATGCCCGAAAACACCGGTTTCATATACGACCACACTTCTGGGTAGAGGTCGAACATTTCGTCAACTTTGGCATCTAGAGAAGCAAAATTATTAATATTATTTACATTAATATTACTATTTATTGCACGATGTTCATGACCGTGACGATGTTCATGATCGTGACGATGTTCATGACTGTGTTCCTGGACTTGCTGCCGCAAGTTCTTTATGTTAGTCTTGAAAGCGGCTTTGTATTCTCTCAGCTTTGTTTTCGAAGCGACCAGCCTGTCCGCCATGCGAAGGCTCAGGTGCATGAGAGCCTTCATGCGGGAAAGAAACGTCTTCATAAACGCGAAAATCAAGTCCTGGAGGAAATCTCCGTCACGGTCTTCGCGTAATTTCTGGAGGATTTTCGACGAGAGCTTCGGTAGTGCCGCGTCATCGACCAGAATCCGAAAGCCCATTGTTGGCGCGACGTCCATGAATTGCTGTTTTTTTTTTTTTTATTTTATTTTATTTTCAGCCAATTACGAAGCGCGTGTCTCTTTCAAAATATTGTAGCCAAATGTAATTTGGTCAACTCGCTAGGGGAAAACTATTAATGGGGAAAAGCGCGGGTGTATTTAGGTGGGCGCAGAAGGCACTGCAAAAAATAAATTGCGATTCTAGTCGCAGATAGGGCTCAAATGTGGGAGACTATTTGGACCCCTCCAACAAAAAAACGGCCAGCCGGCCAGCCAGCCACAAGGAAATACGATATGAAACTATCGATTTCGGACCATTTTTTTGGGTGTCCAAAAATGACTCCCCGGAGCTCAGATACTAGGCATGACGTCCATGATTTCCTTTTTTTTTTTCAGCCAATTAATTTAGGGCAATTAATTTAGCCAAGGTTGGGCGTAAAATCGTGATTTGAAGTGGTGAAAATCGTGATTTGATTGAGCTACTCTTATTTCTGGTGCCCAGCCCCCATTTTTGGAATAAATGGAGCTGGGCACGTTCCATTTTTGGAAATAAATGTTTTTGGAAATGTAACATTTTTCTTTGAAACTCATCGAAACAATCAATTTATCATTGGTTTTTATAGTCTTCAATTTCACGTGTCGTGTGCATGCTGATTGCTATCAATGGTTTTTCTTCGGACAGTACGCTAATTACGAAAAAAAAAAAAAAGAAATAATAATGGATCACCTTGAGGGCCTCTTCCTGCATCTTCATCTTGTATTCACCTCGAGAAATAGTCCCGTTCTGGAGCATGGCCATCATATCGGCAATCCTTATTATGAATTTATTAAGAAATAAATTGAGAAATTATTTTTTGCTGTCCTTATTATTTATAAATGTTGGGATGAGCACTACACTGACGTAGTCGGCTCGCTTTGATTGACACCAATTCACCTTCCTAATGCCAAATATAGAGTTAGTTTGGGTTCCACGCTGCACCTTGCGGCGTGGCTATTTAAGCGCTTAAGGAGCGATTCATAGCGACTCTCCTTAAGTTTCTACATTCTAACTCTTCGCCAAAATGGCATATTAATTGAAGAGTTCAAAACAAATGGCGTCTTCACGGTGTCTCCGACGACGGGCGCTGCCGCAGCCCATAATATTAAAATTGAAAAACATGGCGGCGCCTCCCCGTTTCATTGGCACCGGCCAAGAAATAAATTGAGAAATGATTTATTGCTGTCCTTATTATTTATAAAGAAATAAATTGTCCGTGCTGTTCTTATTGAAAGAAATAAAACATTTTTTTTTTGGCGGCGCCATGCACAACATAAGTTGGAAAATGAAGCCAGGCGACGGTGCCTAACGGTACAAGTCACCGGCTATGACAAGTAGTACTGTAAACAGAAGTAAAACCGGGATGCCAAAGAAACTAATGAAAATAATCGGTCTGCGGTAACTACTATAAAGGCTTGAGTTAAATAAGGTACTGCATTATTTTAATAGTTTCAATGGTAGAAGAAGTAAAATAAATAAGAAGTAAAAAAATAAGAAGAAGTAAATAATAAATGAGAAACTTTTGGCCTGTTGCAAAAGCATTTTGCGTTTGCTCGAAATTGATTTTTTCCACGCGCTCGAGCGTTTCCTCGTTGTCTTCCATCCCAGGGAAAATTGCGTCGGCAAAGTCTTGGGCTCCACCGCTCTGGATAATCTTTTCGACATCCTTGACACTCCTCCGTTGACCCAGAATTGCCTGCACCTTACTATTATTGGATGAATTTCTCGTACAGAGCCAATGAATGCCAACCACACCAATCGTAACAAGGAGAAGGATCGACAACACCACCAGAATAATGCGAAGCGTTCGGTTTTTCCTAGTTCGGTTTTTCCTAGTTTTTTTTTTTTTTTTTTGAATCTATTAGTATCCTATTGTTATTTTCTTTCTATTGGTGTAGCTGATTTGTTTAATACCCTTTTGGGTCTGATATGTGAAAGGAAGTGAACTTTTTGGGGTGATTTTTGTTCCAATGATTTTTCTTAGGCCTTTTCTTACGATGACGGAGTAATAATTTAAGTAATTGATATGCTTCAGGTAGTTAATTAATTCTAGGCTCGTCCCTCGTGCGTTTCAGAGAAAACCCTCGAACGGCTAGTGGGGCTCTAGGGGGAAGGCAACATGATAGTATTATAGTATTATACATAGGATTAATAGCCGTTTGGGAAGGGATCGAATGAATTGGAACAAATGGTTTCTAGTACCAATATACGAGGAAAAAGTTTGTAGTATCAAATAATATTATAGTACCTGGCAGTGATTTTCTTCCCTTCTCCATCGACCGAATCCGCCGAAGAACCCTCTGAATCGTCCACCGAAACGGAGATTACCGCATTAGTATAGAACCTGACACCCGGAGGAGACGCATTTATTTCACCATCTCCACCCGCATGACTAGGACGGACACCCATATTAATATCATTAATACCAATACCTGTATAGATATTGGATGGACTAACACCAATATCATCTGTAAAATTGGATGGATTGCCCATATCCGTATCAGTATAAATAATATTATTGTCGTCCTTTTTCATCGGGGCGATCATCTCTCCAAAGTTATAATTCATGTTAGTATTACTACCTGGCTCCATAATGCTGATTATTTATAATAATTATTAACAAGCGAAATTTGTTATTAAATAATTGAAGAAGTAAAGAATTGATTATTTATTGATTTATTATTAAGTAAGAAAACTTTAAAAGCGCAAAAATACTGTTTTTTTTTTCAACATTATTCATTTTTTGTCTGCCAATATATGTTCATTTTTTGTCTGCCAGTATTCATTATAATTGAATTATTAGGGATATATTTATTAGATTTGCGGATCAACCTGTCAACAATGGGATTGAAATGTCAAAGAAAAAGAAAAAAGTACAATAATAAAGCCTGGGCAGAATTGTGTTACTTGTTTTCGAATGGGAAAATGGAAAAAAATATTAGCTGCATTATGCAGCAGAAATAAATGTCAACATTCTTGAAGTAAATAAACACACAGAGAGACGATAAACACACAGAGAGATGATATATCAATATTTATTCATTCGAGGAATTGAAATATGAAAGAATAAATTTATTACACACGGAAATCAATATTATTACATGATTTTATTACATTGAAAGAATAAATTACACACGGAAATATGAAGGAAGAACTTAATACACACGGAAATCAATATTATTACATGATTTGAAATATGAAAGAATCAATTACACACGGAAATCAACATTATTACATGAATTGGAATATGAAAGAATAAATTACACACGGAAATCAATATTATTACATGAATTGGAATATGAAGGAAGAACTTACACACGAAAATCAATATTATTGTTTATTATTTATGATCTTAAACAATGAAAAATGAAGGTAATAAATTTATTAAAAATAAGACCACAAGAGTAGGTCTTATTTATCATTGACCCGTAATGAAATACATTATAATAATAATATCATAGCCGTTGTTCCTGCTGCAGGAACAACATCTGATATTAACGCATTGCCATTTCATTATTATTATTAGTATAATATTATTAAATTTAATAATTCCCGAAAAGGCACGACTGTTGTTGACCAGAGTTGGACGAAAGAAAAGGAAAAGAAGAGAGAAACATGAGACACACACTCTATTTTGACATCACATTCATTGTTTATTGAAATTATAATAGAAGAGGGAAACAGAAAAGAAAAAGAGAAACTGACACTCTAAATCACACGTAAGTTATAGAAATAGAAGAGAGAAAAAGAAACACTCTAAATCACACTTATTAAAATAGAAGAGAGAAAGAGAATTATTATTATTATTATTAATAATTCCCGAATAAAAAAGGCACGGCTGTTGTTCATTGATTTGGACGAAAGAAAAGAAAAAGAAGAAAGAAACTACACGAAACAAACCACACTCTATTTAATTTATAATTTTGACATTGATAATGATCAGATTTAATTATTAAAATAGAAGAGAAAAAGAGTAGAAAAAAAAGAAACACTTGAATCACACTTGACTTACTATTAAAATACTGATACAAGAGAGAAAGAGAAGAGAAAAAGAGAAGCACTCTAAATCCCACTGTGACTTATTAATTAAAATAGAAGCGAGAAAGAGAAGGCAACTCACACATTTCACATGGCTCAGAATTTGAGGAATAAGAACCGAATTGACAAATATTATTAATATTCCATTTGTTAGGTGTTATATTATTTTCATTTTTTCCCACACTGACATACTGTACATTAATATTATTATTACTATGTATTACTTTGTAATCCGCAAGGCAATTCAGCAAAATCAAAATTAGCAGAGCCCAGAAAAACCGAATCCAGAAAAGTCAAATCCACCAATATAAAAGCAAACAAACGCACAATCGTGGTCCCAATAGAAGAAATCTCACACCAAACCTCGTTCGTCCGCTGAAAACCCATCGCGCACTAGACAAACCGCAGCACAACCGCAGTGGTCTAGTAACTAATGCGTGTTTGTCGGACGACCCAAGTAAGTAGTGACGAGAAAGAAACCCCACAACAAACAGCCAATCAAAGCATCACCAAATGATATCGTTTTTTTTTCCAGCAATCATTTGCTTTCTTTTTCTCTCCTGAGTACCAGTGGGAAAAATAACGCCACTAGAAGAAACATGGGATTTTTCACGTGTTTTTTAGATGGGTCTTCTATTATTTTAACCATCCACGACGTCCCCAATCGCGATCGAATCATTCATCCACCAGCAGTGGGAAAAAATGGCTCCACTGCCAGTGGGAATATTAAGTAATTTCCGCGATCCTTTAAGGCCCATGTGAGCGCAGGTCGTTCTTTAATTAAAAAATATTAAGTCGCCCACCACGCGAGCGCAGGTCTGACTTCAAAAAATATTTATTGGCCCAAAGAATGCTCTAAAACTTATTAATTCTTAGTGTATCAATGAATATCAGATTTTTCTCAAAGAATGCTCTTCAACTTATTCTTCTTAATAAATTATTAATTGAGGACTAGGTCGTCTGACCAATGAGAGGGGTCAAATCAAATGTGTGTGTTTGTTGGAGGACGATGCAAGTCACATACAGCAGGAACGAGTCCGTAGATTTAATTTGCAGGAGAGAGAAGATTGCAGTAGCGAACTCCGCCGGGAAGAAGCCGTCACACTTTAGACCCACAATGAATAGCACCCCCGACCCAAGGAGTTGTCCCCTTTTGAAGTGTCCCCATACTGCGACCCTGGTCAAGGGTGCAGTGGCCCAGGTCCACGGCTGAAGGCATTCAATTATTAATTTAGTACAAAATTACAAGGTATGCGTTGTTCCGATGTTGTGCCGAATCAACTGTATAATTTTCGATAATTTATGGCTGGGAAGAGCTTCTGACTTCCTGACTGACGAGACAGGAAATGGCTGGATGAAATATCGACACATTTCCGAATCCGAATAAATATCCATTTCCTGACACAAGTTGTTTTTCTCGTGTGAATCCGAATATTTGGATCAATTTTGTTATGATATGCTCCTCGCTAAGTATCTATTAGTAATTAATATGACGGTCCTTGATGTGGATATATATACTCCCGCGACCAAATAATACTACGGAGAGAGAAAAGTTTTTCTCTATGTTCCGCAAGATCAGCCAAAAACTCGTTTTGTTTATCAGAATATGAATGTAGGTAGATCTATAAATTGGAGAGCCTTTTAGCCCCTATAAATTAGATAGAGCCCTTCCTATATTATATAGAGAGAGGTTGTTGCCATCAGACAAAAGTTACTTTGAAGATTGCCTTCTAGTAAAAATAATCTGGAAAGAATCAGATAACTAGGCCCAGCGCCCGTGTGCTTCCGCGAAAAATATGAAATTTAGCGGGGCTTTATTACGGGGAATTTCCAATGAATCCTTTTAATTTCCAGTTCAAATTGGATCAAATTGTGTCCAATTAATTTAAAGCAAATTATTGTGCCCAATTTCTTACATAATTATTAAAGTGATTTGAGCTTCCCCAACGGTTGTGGAGTGTCAGACGAAAAAGTTTGTAGTAATTATCAAATAATGTTCCCCAACGGTTGGGAAATGTCAGACGAAAAAGTTTCTAGTATCAAATAATCATTTTGAATATTGCTAAAAATATCTATTCCCCCCTCATTTTGTTTTTATCAGAATCTATCTATCTATTGGAGAGCCTTTTAGCCCCTATTAGATGATAGAGCCCTTCCTATATAGAGAGGCTGTTTCTATCAGAAAAAAATCATTTTGAATATTTCCGACTAGTACTAAAAATAATCCGGAAAGAATATTTGCGCATTTTGCAACACTTTCCACGTCGCGAGCCGTGCAAGGCGGTTTCCGGTTTCCCCGGCTGCCACGTCAGTGGTTTCTATATGCGGAAATTTGGCATCTATTATTTCCTCCCTTGCCACTTCCTCTTCAGCTCCGTCGCCACGTTTCTCCTCGACTATGGTGTCGTGCAAATGATAATTTTCTTCCAAAGTTTCGCGATTTTTTTTGTCCAAAGTTTCGCGATTTTCGTCTAGAGTTTCGCAGTTATCGTGTGAACTTTCGCGATTTTTGTCCAAAACTTCGCGATTTTCGTCCAAACTTTCGCGGTTTTCGTCCAGAGTTTCGCGATTTTCGTCCAAACTTTCTCCGTCGCCATTTTCGGTCCTATTTTCTCCAGGACTATTTTCGCGGAGTAATAGAGAATCTCCGCTGTTGGATCTTGATCGAACTCGTTCAGTATTATTTTCACTCCGTTCAACATTCTTTTGACTGCGTTGAATATTCTTTCCACTTCGCTTTTTCTTCTGACTGGGTTGTTCATTCTTTTGAGGAGTTCGTTCATTCTTCTGAATTCGTTCAGTTTCTTGATTTCGTTTGATATTCTTTCGATTTCGTTCGGCATTCCTTTCACTCCGTTCAATAATATTCTTTCGACCACGCCCACTCTTGTTTCCCCCTCGTCCATTAATATTCCTTTCCCCCCCACGTTCGATAATATTCTTCTTCCGACTTCCCTTTCCTCCATTCTTTGCTCCCTTCCCCCCAATCTGGCTGCTGCCCATGCGCGGAAACATATCTGCAGCGCTCAAATACAAAAACGTGATGTCCAGATTCATCGGTTCTAGCCCCCAGTGGTCGTTTCTGAGCGTAGTCAGTTTAGTGCGGAACACAGTTCCATTGCCGGTTTTAGCATTTGAGAGAAGCCCCTGGACGATCTTCACGAAATCAGTGGCGGAGAAAATCACGTTCATGGAGTGGTCGTGCGTCTTGGATCGGAAAGTTGTTTCAGCGTCATGGGTGTCTGAGTTTTTTTTTTTTTTAAACTTGAGCTTTCCATCATTTTGAGCATACTGATATACAATGGGCTTTCGGTTAGCATGGGCGTTTCTAGGATTTTTTGAATAGTATACAATGGCCTTCTTTAGGACTGATACCAATAAATTAAGGATATTCCAATCAATCACTTGAGAATGATTGTAAACTAATCAATAACAATCAGTTAATAAAGAAGAAAGAAGGAGCGTGTTTCTTTTTGTTAATAAATAATAGTCAACGTCACTTGGATTATTCTCGTGAAGAACAAAAGAGAGCCTAAATAAAAACATTAATGTGAAGAACACAAGAAAAAAACCTTCCAAAGCGATCGGACGTCTCAGGCTGTTAGGCTGCGCCTTATCAATCAGACTTTCGAGTTTATGGTAGCGCAAATCGAAGAGTCCAGTGAAATCGCTGCCAAAGCCCCCTCGGGGCTCGAATCCAACAACATCCGAGTAGGCGTGAATACCGTTCGAAACCCGCAATGCACCGAGCCGTCTACCACCAGAATTAGAATGAGCCTTCATTTGAGAGAGTCTACCAGTGCTAAGATTAGTATCCTTCATCTGAGCATTGCGGCCATCCCTTGCATGGCCGATAGACTTAGTCTCGTTATTTGGGGATTCGCCATCAATATTATTACCTGGGGATTCGCCATCAATGTTCTTCAAATCGCCATCTTTAGCATCACCCTCTGTGGTAGTACTAGCGACATCATCCTCTTTGGAATCTTCATTCTCCTTTTTAGCGTCGTCATTCTCCTCTTTAGCGTCGTCATTCTCATCTTTAGCACCGCCTTCGTCATCTTTAGCACCGCCTTCGTCATCTTTAGCACCGCCTTCGTCATCTTTAGCATCGCCATTCTCCTTAAAATATTGAGCATCGCGATTCTCCGCTTTAATATCGCCCTCCTCATCTTTAGCATCGCCATTCTCCTTAAAATATTGAGCATTGCGATTCTCCGGTTTCATAATATCGCCCTCCTCATATATATTAGCATCTTCATTCTCTTCTTCACTCTCTTCCAAAGCCCCATCGCCTTGGCCATCTTTAGAAGAAGAATCGTACACCATCGGGGTAACCGTGTCATTCCAGATGGGGGTAAAATGGTCCCGGAGGGGATCTTTGCCATTCTCCTCATCTTTAGCATCGCCATTCTCCTTAAAATATTGAGCATCGCGATTCTCCGCTTTAATAATATCGCCCTCCTCATCTTTAGCATCGCCATTCTCCTTCAAAAAATATTGAGCATCGCGATTCTCCGCTTTAGCATCGCCTTCGTCAACTTTAGCATCGCGATTCTCCTTCAACATAATCGGGGTAACCGTGTCATTCCAGATCGGGGTGACCGTGTCATTCCAGATTGGGGTAACCGTGTCATTCCAGATGGGGGTAAAATGGTCCCGCAGGGGATCGTTACCCAGCGGCAGCGGAGCCGGAATCATCGCGATTATGCGAGCATATTTCTTGCCCTTCGTAGAAGAGTGGTGCGTATTGGTATTTGCCCTTCTTCGGTGAGTAGTTCGTAGAGAAGGGGAATTGCTATTTCTGGAAGAGGACACGTTGTATTTTGTCTGAAGTTTGTAGAGAGCATCCAAAATGCCGGTGTTGTCACTCGACGCGGCGTCGAAGATTGCCCCCTTCACCTTTTCTGGGCTTTTTCCAGCTCCCAAAATCGTTTGCCTTTTTTTTTTTAAATTAATATGCGATCAATTCTATGGTTTAATTTGAAGAATATTTAACAACAATATTTCTTTAATTATCCACCTCCCTTCGCGGTTCCGACGAATCGAAAAATAAAAAGCGCGGGAATCATTCAGAAAAAAAAGACCTTTTATGGCTTTTTTTTCTTTCATCGGGGTGGTGGAGAAAAACGGGACCCTATCTGTGATCACCACATCGGGAGTGCTTTCACACGAGACTGGTTCTTTGTAAGTACTTATTTATTATACATTGATTGGGATAGTTAGGGGGGAGGGTCGACCTTTAGAGATGAAGCTATTTAATTAACAAAAAAATCGTAGATGTACCTCAATGTGGAAGAATCATCTTCTTTCACCATCTCGACCTTGCTCTGGAGATCTCCGTGCTTCAAATCTCTCCTTTGAGAAATAGCTTCTCTCCGAAAGTGAAACGCCTTAATTTTGTCCTTGCTCTGGAGATCTTCCTGCGTCAAATTGCCAGTGATCCCGCCGCCAGCAGCGAAGCTGGAAACGACAATGTTTTGGAATACATTGTCGCGCGTGAGAGGGGCTTCCATGTGTTCGCGCGTGTAGGAGCCCGTTGGCGCTGGATATGCGTCACGACGCATCGCGATTCCCGCGAAGTAGTCCGGGCGTGGGCGCCTTGTGGTGGTGCTGATTTCATTGTGGCTTTTCTCATTGTGGCTATTATCACTGCGCCTAGTATCATTGGGAATATCGTTCTCCTCGGGGCCAGCGATCCGGGCATGAAACAAATGGGGGAAAAGCTTCAACATTAGTTTCTTCTTGCAAAATTTCCGTTGTATCTTCCTTTTTGTCTTAAGATTATTTTTTCTTTTTTTATTAGGGTTATTTTTTGTTTTTTTATTTGGGTTATTGCTTTGTTCTTTAGCAATGTCACTGTTCTTGAGTTTATTCTTACTACTAATAGCACTAGTCTCAGCGTTCTTTGTTCTATTTAAATGAATATCATTGGTACGTAACGAGGAGAACTCTTCTGTCGCCTTGTGTTTTTCGTCTCTCAATACAATACTGGAGGTAGTGAATTCTTCTGCCCCGTTCTTCTTGTCTTTTTTTTTTCTCAACACAATACTGGAGGTAGTCTGCTGAATTCTTATCTTGGAAGGTAAAATATCACGTTCATTACTAATATTTCCACCTTTGAGTCCGACATCATTGATCTCCATCTCCCCATTATTGTTGGTAGTGGTAGAACTTGAAGTGACATGAATATGCTGATTTAGTGTATCATCCCGCTGATCTTCAACCTCGAAACGAGTGCCAGGGACAACATTGATCTCCCGGTTGTTATTGTTGGTAGAACTTGAAGTGGCATGAATATGCTGATTGTTATTGTTCGTAGAAGTGTTCTGGTTAATATCATCCCGCTGACGTTCAACCTCAAAACTGGTACCAGTGACAAGGTTCCGATCATCAGGTTCAAAACCACTACTATCACAGGAAGAATCATCGCTGTCAGAAGTATCACATGAACGCACCCAGCCAAGAAAGTTCATAGCTTTCAGAAACCGCTCTCTCTGCTTAGTAACCTCTCTCTTGTTTTTCTTAGTGACCTTAACATCTCTCTGTTTAGTGTTAGTGACATCTCTATTGTATTCATAAATTTTCTCGTTATCTCTTTTATTATCAGTGAGCTTTGTGCTATTAATAACCTCTCTAATATCGTCAGTAATCTCTCTATTGTTCATAATTTTCATGGTCTCTCTCGGTTTAGTATGAGAAACCTTTCTAATATTATCCCTATTCTCTATCTTGGGATGAACATCCTCTTCTCCAACACTGATGGTACTGTCCCCTCCATCACTGGGGTGAAAATCGATGGCGATCGGCTTTCCTTGGTCAATAGACGACTGCAGAAAGTCTCGGCACTTTTTCAGTCGTTCTTTCACCCGTTCCAGACGAAAATTTCTTCTCAGGGCAACAATTCCAGATCTGGAATACCTCTCTCGAGAGGAAATATTTATTGGTTGGCCGTTCTGAGCAGTAGTGTCAGACGACTGACCGCCGGTCTTGGCAATATTAGTATCATTTAATATACCATCTTCCTGCAGTTTATTACCGACTCCAGACTCTTCCTCAATAATAAACACTGCTATTTCTTGGGGCTCTACTTCGCTTGTAGTATTCTTCGGAGCTGGTTGGATGCTATTAGTTTCTCTAAATAATTTACTAATAGTAGAGGTCGATTTCGGAGCTGGAGATAAACTAGAAAATGACTCTGTAATATTAGAAGAGGAAGTTTTTTTTGGAGAATGGCTTCGGCGTACTAGTGCACGATGATGGCTTGTTTTAGACGAAGAAGATCGCAGAAGTTTCCGGATCGCTTCCACAGCCTGAAGCGACAATTCCATGACGTCCGAGCTCTGGCGACTAGTGCTACCGATTTTTGAACGGATGTTTTTGGTTTTTTGGCCATTTCGTCGCGTCAAAAAGGCGACCCCTAACAGCGAGTCCGCGAGGCTCCTTAACTGCTTCTCAACCTCATGCGGAATGGCGGTTTCGTTGATATTCTTAATATTACTCTCAACACCCGTGTGGTCTGTCTCTTTCTTCTGATTTTCCCCCTCTCGTGCTCTCCCTGTGGTCTTCTTCTTTTTGGTTCCGATACTGGTGGTGTTCTCCTGTCCCCTGCTCTCCTTAGTCTTCAGGATACTCTCCTCAGTCTTCACGATAGTACTCTCCTCAGTCTTCACGATAGTACTCTCCTTGGTCTTCACGATAGTACTCTCGTCAGTCTCCACGAAACTCTTTTCAGTCTTCACAACGCCCTCTTGAACAGGGTTATTA
>Ga0099798_10286_pt1 | contig 17354 bp, 8 predicted proteins | sample Uncmet_Sort29A_1_FD_89870 | JGI IMG/M metagenome (GOLD analysis project Ga0099798, IMG submission 89870) | Marine eukaryotic communities from CALCOFI LINE 67, Pacific Ocean - CN13ID_Sort29A_1 | ecosystem: Environmental > Aquatic > Marine > Oceanic | place: Pacific Ocean: Monterey Bay | collected...
GGACCCTTGTTTTTGAGACCTACTTAGCATTACTTAGTTGGCATTTAATCATATTCTTTTTTTTCATTAAATTAATGATTGAATAAATTTCAAATTACCACCATATGAAATGATTATGCATCTACCTCCCAATCTATTTCCAAATTTGACATGTTAATTTCGAGCATCTACGTTTTACACTTTAGTTGCACCATCGCCCACATCAGCATCATATTACACCAAAGATTTTCATTATTTAATGAATATTTTAAAATCTTAGTTTTATTCATTGATAATAATAAGTTACAATGCAAATTGTAAATACTTATTTAGATTTGAAAATTTTCATTCAATTCAATAATCAAATTTTTTATAAATTTTTATATAGCAAAAAATATTTTATTTCATTCACCAATTTGCAAAATGGTGGTCATCGCAAAATTTGCATCAGCAGCGCCCATCGCTTCTTTATGTTCCGCCGGCTTCTTCTTCTTCAAGCCAAGTGGTGCATTCAACGCCCATATCGATTTGGACTCGAATTATGAGTACGAGTTGAATAATATGACCAATTTGGACACGAAAGAGGCATATGGAAACTCGGAAATAATTAAAAACAACCAGAACGACAATCTGCAGGTCCGCCGGTTACGGCTGCCGGAAGATCTCTCCAGGGATTTTTACAAACGAAATTCTTTTGCTCCCGATCAGCTGCAATATGATTCAATTAATCCAGAATTTGAATTACAACAAGAAAACGTCCCAAGATCAATGCGGGAAATGATGCAAAATGGAAAAACAACCGTGGCGTTTCGAGACAAAAAGAAGAACTCAAAGGGGGATGGCCAGAGCAAGTCTAAATCTAATTACAACCCGAAGGACGAGTTTTGAAACTTTTTTTTTGTTTTTTTAGGAAAATTTGAGAATTAATTATGATATTTTGATGTCAATTTTATTCAAAAAATCCAAAAATCCATTCAAAATTCTTATTAAATCATTAATATTATTTATTTTTCATTTGGTATAAGGTACTACCAAAACACGATCTACGCCCAAGGTTATCCTTCCCGCGTTTGCGTTGGGTACTTATTTAAATTTTCATCCATTTTAAATTTTGTGATAAATTTTAATTTAAATTCTGTATGACGATTGAGATTGTGGAAGGAAAGAATGACTTGTTCTCATTATGCCCCGTGAGATTATTCACGAATATAAAAACAAAAATACTAGAGAGATTTTAAATAATTTATGTGAAAAGAATGTTCAACAAAAATTAGATGATTTTAAATTTTGTTTCATCCATTTTAAATTTTATGTCAAAAGAATTTCAACAAACATTGATGGAATTACCAATTTTGTTTTCTGATCTTTTATGTGGAATTGAGTATTTTTTCCAATTCATCAACAAAAATCAAAGAATGGATTTGGATAAAATTGAAAAATTGAAAGGGATCAAGTGGCGATGATTCAAACAACGTCTGCGAGCGGCAAAAAAGAGTTCACGTATTTCACCCCCGATTTCCCAGACGTAATAATATTGATTAATCATAATGAATAATTGTTAATTCCGAATTCGTCTTTTTCGTTTCCAGATTATTCAATTTTGATACAAGTTATTTCCATTTTAATTCAAGTGTTTTATGTTTGAAATATTTAATATTAGTCTAAAGATTTCGAATTGCACAGACAAAGATTCGCACAAAACAAAAATCAATTTTTGACATACCACCATTCACATTTGATTATACAATTCGTTGACTCGTTCATCGTTGTCTTTAATTTCCAAAAAATCATTTTAAATTTTTAATTGATTTGATTTTAAATTTTTATTATTTTCATTAAAAATTTAAAAAATGATTTCAAATGAAAAAATGAGGGTTGTGATTGCTTGTGCTACGATGTGGGGGCGCGCGGGTACCTGTGCTGCGACGACTACGGCTGGGACCCCCTCAACTGGGTCTTGCTTTTTTTTCAATGAATTTTCAATTTCAATTTGATTTCTTAAAAATTGAAATTTAAATACTTAATTTCAATTTGATTTCTTAAAAATTAAAATTTAAATGATTTGTTTTAAAGCTTAGATTAAAATGATTTGTTTCTCAAATTTAAATTAAAAAGCCAAAAATAGAATTTAAAAAAATCAAAAAAACCTAATTGTATCACTTTCTTCAGGATACAATTTGAAATCAAGTTATTAAAATGTTAAATTATGAATTGATTTAAAGTTTTATCTTTAACAAAGTTGTGCAATTTGGTGTTTTGATTCAAGTTGAAAGTTTTAAATTTCAAGATTTGTTCAAATAATGATTTCATTAAGTATTCCGTCGGCTTGATAATTAGAGATTTGAAATTAAATAATTATTGGAAAATTATTTTAAATCTCTAATCTCTAATAAATAATTATTTCAAAACAATTTAATCAATCAATTAATTAACCTTTTTGAGTATCATGGGGGCTTGTTGTAATAATTATTGGCCAGCGGGAATCTCTAATCTCTAAAAATAAATAATTATTTCAAAAGTTTTGAAATCGCTCATCTCTAATTTTCAAGCCGACGGAGTATTTGAAATTTAAATTATTATTAAAAATTCCAAAACGTTTTTAACTAAAACGAAAACGCCAAATTGAAGAAATTGATTGGAAATTCATTGAAATTTTTATCATCAATTAATTAATTAATGATTAATTAAGTAATTAATAATTAATCAATTGATTGATCGATTGATGCACAGAAAAATGTTTTTGGTGTTGCCTCTTGAGATTTGGGTGGCTCTCTTGATTGTGGTCGCGATCACTGGAGTAGTGCTCATCTGCTGCTGCGTGACCAAGTAATCATTATACATTAAGTTAATATTTTAAATTTTTGTGTAATTTTGTATTTTATTTTTTTTAAGAAATTATAATTGGCGCAAAAATAAATTTGTTTTGAAATTCGTCATTGCATTATAAATCATATTAATATTAATCATAAAAATAATTTTTCTAAAATTTATAAAATGCTGAACCAGTGACAACACCAGTGCGTTCGGGCGTTACGTGGTCACGCAAGACGGCCGGATGGTACTCCGCAAGATCTACCAACAGTACCCATTTTGCAATTGAATAATAATTTTGACAATATTGTTTTGCCTTTTTGTGCGTGTTTTGAATTTTCTTTTTTCATTTTAATATTTTTGTTTTGTAAATCCAGGGATGTTGTTTCCAATAATCAAGAACGCGGTGGAAATGATGATCATAATAGCAATGATTCCAATCAATATGGAAATAGTAATTTGAACGTTTCGGAAAGTTATAAGAATTTTTTATTTAAAATTCTGGCTATTCGAGATCAATTTTGGGCGAATTTTAATGTTTTTTCAAGGATTTTTGAGCATTTTGATGGGTTTCTTGAATTTTGATGGATTTTTTAGTCCACTCAATTTATAACTCACGTCCGTCCGTCTTTTGATCGAATTTGACAAATTGACAAATTTTAATTTTTAGGGTTTAGGATTTTTTGGAGCCATTTTTTATCAAGGTTTTTGCCAAATTCATTGAAAAATCATGGAAAATTGGATTTTTCATTGGTTTTTTGTCGTTTTTCAAATTTTGAGGTCTTAGGGTTTAAGAATTAGGGTTTAGGGTTTAGGGTTTAAAAATCCAAAATTAGGGTTTAGGATTTAAAATTGATGGATTTTAGGGTTTAGGATTTCAAACATCGTTTTCAAAAAATTAAATTTGGCCAAATGTGATCAAAATTCATTAATTTTCAAAAATTCAAAATTATAGTTTTCAAAATTTAAAATTTCTAAAAATCCAAATTTTGTCAAAAAACATCATTTGCCAAAAATCCAAAACCCATTAAAAAATCATAAAAAATCTCATCCCAAAAAATCAAAACCACTCAAAAAAATTCTTGTTATCGATTTTTAATCGGGTTTAAAGGTGTGCCGGCGAAAAGTGGGGCAGCAGCAACAGCACCGGTTGATGCCCCCGCCGCGCCCCAGCCCACCAAGAGCAGCAAGAAACGCAAAAAATAATTTTAAATCATTACGACCAAAACATTTATTAATGACAGATTTTATTTTTCGGTTTCTCATTCATGATCCAGATTAATTCAATAATTGAATATAATTATCAAATTAATTATAAGTATTTTAATTAATGAATTATTTAATAATTTGACTAAGGGAGCACGTTTTTTTATTTTTTCTGCAGGAGCAGAACGACCCCCCCCCCCCCCCCTCGGCCGATGGCCGGAGATTTTTTTTGGCCCCATCTGCACTTTTGGATTTTTTTTTGTGGTGTTGGTGTACCAAAAATGGAGTGCTGGTGCTAGCACTGGCGACTGGCGGCTAGCGCTAGCGGCTGGCACTAGAAAAAATTATTTTAGTGTACCAAAAACGAGGTCCTGCGGCTCGAACCGAAAGCGCTCGAAAAAATAAAAAAACGTGCTCCCTTTAAATGGTAAAAAATAAAAAAACGTGCTCCCTTTAAATGGTAAAAAATAATCGTCATATTTAAATAATGATTCAAACAATTTGAATGTGATTTGAAGTCCCAATCAATATGAATCAGTGTTCGGTTGATCGAGACAATCAGTGGCATTTAAATAATTGGATTTTCACATTTAGTTTAACAATTTTGGAATTCAAGCCGGCATCATTAATTATAATATTATTATTTCAATTTGTTTGTTTTTTAACAATTTTATTTGTTTGTTTGTTTGACATCTAAAATGTTCAATGTCTCCACATTGATTTTCAACAATTGATATTCAAAAATAAAATTGAATATCAATCTTAAGACATTGAGCATTTTAATAAATGTTGTCAGACAAAATGAAATATTCAGATAGATTATTTTGTTTGCCAAAATGACATTATTAATTTGTTCATGTTGTTTGTTCTTGAAATTCTCGATTTTCAATCAATCGGGTGCGCAAATTCAAATGGGAAAATCATTTTTTTTTGTCCAAAATATATATAAAAGTTTATAAAAGCATCAATTATTGGTCAAATAATGACCCGAGGGTTGACAAGTGTGATGTGTGGCCGAGCATTTATTTATTTATATATTTGCAATGTGGGTGTTCATTATTTATTGACCCAGTCTGGCATCTGCGATATCCAGCTCGCCCTTTATCAATGGCGCTTTCTCGGCGAGGGGTTGGCGAATTGCTGGACGAAAATAATAAATAGTGCGGCCGAAATGTTTCTCAATGGAAACGGTGACGATTTTCGAGGTATGTAGCGTCCGGTTGACCCGCGACGCTACATGAATGCGATTTTCTGTCTTGCGAAATAATAATTCATTTTTTTGCATCAACAGTGTTGTTCAATTTTTGACCCGTATCGGAACGGGCCATATCGGCTTGTGACATTTTTAATTGATGTTTCGGATTGTTGCATATTTTTTTTATTATTTTTGCTGCACCCCACAAACAATGGTGCAGCAAATGAAATTCAAATTCCATGACCCACCCATGCATTGTATGTGGTTGCTATTTGTATCCAAGCACAAATTTGGCCCCATCACCAATTTTCAAATTTTGACCTTTTGAAAACCTCAAGCTGGCAGTTTTTCTTGCCAATTTGAGATTTTGTATTTGTTGCAAGTCTAGAGAGAGAGAGAAGAAGTCAATCAATTAGTTGAGAGCAAAAAACGTGTTTAAATTACTATCAGTTAGGTGGTTATTTTTCCGAGAGCACATTTTGTTGAATTAAAATGCAGGTAGGTAGATATTTTGCAGCTAGGTAGATAGTTTTTCCGCGAACAAATTTTGCAATAAGATTTCTGCCTCATTTCATTCATACGCTCATTCATTAATCCATTCGTTATTATTATTCAATCAATCAAAATTAATTAATTGTCAATAGATTCATCCATATTTCATTCATCAATTCAGCATTATTAATTTTAATTTATTAATTACCAATTTTCAATAGGTTCATTAATTCGTTGTTTCCGTATTCTCAAAAACAAATTACCGTCACACCCCGCCAGTCCCCCACAATTCACCACACCACAACAATTTCTTTTTCATTAATTAAGATTTAAAATCATAAAATTTTTAAATTATTATTTAATATATACAATAATTATATTATTACGTTCGTTATAATTACGTTGGTTAAAACGATTGTTATTTGGTGTTAAGCATTTTTCAATCTTAATTAATTCACACACTTTGATCCCAACGTAGTGGGATTGTCGTGTCGTCCTTCTTAGTTGTAATAAGTAACGCCGTCCTCGGCGAATAGCTTTCTATTATTATTATTATTATTATTATTACGTTTGATTAAAAAACAAATATAATAATTCAAATTTAAATTTAAATTCAAATTAATTGATTTGGAATTTCAGTTTCTTTTAGTGCCAAACAGATAACAAGTAATTAACGGGTAATTAATCAATTTCTAATTCTGTTGGATATTAATCCCCAAAAAGAAAATTCTATTGTATAATTCTGTAACTAATTCTATTCTATAATAACAATTCTATCACTAATTCTATTCTATAACAATCCCAAAGAAGAAATTCTATAATTAATTCTATTCTATAATTTTCTATTCTATACTAATTATTCTATAATTTTAATTCTATACCAATCCCTCATTAATTACTAATTATTGAATTATTCTATTCGATACCAGTCCCCAACACGAAAAGCCAATCCAGTTGTTTTTTTATCACCAAGTTGAAATAGATTATCAATATTTTTGATCACTTTTTGAAATTATAGTCTATATAATAAATAATCTTAGAATCTATAATCATAATCATAAATATATAATCATCATCTATAATCATAATAATCTAATAATAAATAATCTATTATTATAAAAATTATATAATATATTAAAAATGTCGAACGCAGCAGTAGCAGTAGCAGCAGTAGCAGCAGCCGCAGAAAAAGACCGCGAAATCAACAACCCCGCGCAAAGAAAACGCCGTTTTGAAAATGACAAAAAGCGCGATACACAACAGCTTGCCAGAATTGTCATTATGAATACTAATAACAAGATGATGATGTTTGCAAACGGGAAAGAAGACGTTCTTATTGTTCCTGACAACGCAAACAAACTTGAAAGACGTTATTCCTTCCACATCTCCGGCACTGCTTCTGACGAAAAACGTAGAAAACGTGATGATGACTCCGACAACATCATTTCCGGCACTGTTCATTCTCCTCGTTTGGAGAACAAACAAATGGCCGACGCACTAGATTTTAATCAAGTAAAATTAAGTAGTAATAATAATAATAATAATAATGATGATGATGATGATGATGATGATTTAAAGTATAGTGACCGAAAATCACAGTCTCAAAATCACCCGTCGCGCGTCGGATACGGGCCGGCAAACACAGACAGGAGCGATGAGCTACCGTACCAATTAGAGAATACAGCGTTGCTGCCTCGCTGCTGCCCGTTGATCAGCCCTGACGAATGGTGCGAGATCATCCAGCAACGTCAAGTTTGTTGATCATTTAAAGTTTAATATTAATTAAACCCTGAATTCCACATTCAAATTACAATCAGTTTTATAGCAATATCTAAAAAAACATATTATTTTTGTTCAGAGGCTTGTTTCGAAACAGGTCATTTTTGTTGTTTGTGGGAGTTGTCTTTCAGAGTATTACTATTATTATAATTTTAATTATTAAATTATTTCAAAGTAAATTAATCAACATTAAATGAGTAAGTATTATTAGTTTGATTATAGGTGATCATTTCATGATAGTATTGTGTCGTTGTTTTGGAAATCGTCAGAAGTTTCAATTGTGTCAAATAATAAATTGAAATCATGAAATCTTTAGTTCGCACTAAGTCAGAAAATTTTAGTATTAGTTAAAAAATTATTTCACAATTGTGAAAATTATCAGTCAAAGGAAAGAATTCATTAGGCGTATCATAAGTCGGAGTCAGCGAGGAATAAATAATTAGTAATATCAGGGATTCAGTAGTTGAGCAATTGGGTCTAATGTTCGAGTCCATGTGTATTTGAAAATGTGTTCAATCAAATAATTACCATTATATCATGTTCAAATTTATTATTTTATGAGTTTATTATAATGTTATTATAAGTAATTCTAATTAATTGAATGATTTATTTAAATGTATTAATTAATTTTCAATGCATTAAGCAACATGGAAAAACCAAATTGATATCTATTGGTTTTCAATTTAATTGAATTGTTAATGTGTTACTAAGTATTAATGTGTCACGTATATTCTTGAATCTTGATTTATCAATCGTTGTTTTTTAAATTTTTAATTTTTTTAATATTTTTTTTAATATTTTGATGATTAAGTTTGTAAAGTTTACCATCGTGTTGTGATTGTCCGATATATGTTGCACCCTTTTACCGTGTCCCCTTCCATATTGCAAATCTTCTTCAATAATTTGTTCCCCAACGATCTATCCAATTCTAATTTTTCATTTAAATTTAATTTTAAATTAATCGTGCAAATTATTAATATTTTAATTTTATTTTTTAAAATAATTCAAATCTTGTCATATTTAAATTTATTAAATTTAAAATTATTTATAATTAAATCAATTAATAAATTTTTAAAATAAATTAAAATTTTCAAACGAATTAAATAATGTTTCAAAAATGTAAATTTGTTTCATCTTAATTGTGTTTTTGTTTTTCGATTTGTTGATTTTTCACACCGAATTGGTTTCTCTCCAGGTTTTCCTTCCCCCACTTGTCTGAGTGAAACGGATTTTCATAATCAATTAATTCATCACTCAAGTAATTAATTAATTATTTACCCCCCACATACCCTTTTTTTGCATTAATTAATTAACTAACCAATCCCCCTCAAATTTTTCTTCCAAAACCGTAACAGTAAATTTTTAAGTTATATAATTATTCTTTTTTATCTGATCTTTTTTTGTAACATTCAATCTATACAATATTATAAGATTCAATCCATAATTTTGTAATTTAAAAAATCAAACAATTTGTTGGTCAAACATAATCAAGTTTAAATAGTATTGAATTAATTAATTGTTATTAATTATTTATCATTATTAAATTTAACTTTTATTATTTTTGCAATTTACAAACGATTGAACAAATTACCCACCAGCCACCACGAATTCATTCTCAATCCCAATAAATTGTAAATCTAAATTTATCAATTTTGAGTCCGACGTTCAAATTACAACCAATTGTAATCACCCACCCATTAATCAATCATTTTTCTTTCGTTCAAATTTAAAAAACAAACGTTTAACAATTGTTTCGAAAAGTTGCATTCATTGTTTTGTTTGTATATACTAAGATATAATATATTATAAACAAACGTCGAAATATTGTTGTTTTACAAGCATTTGAAGAACAAAAAATATTTTTCAACGAATTTGAAAAAGGAAAAAGAAAAGATCCAAAATATTTGTCAAAAGAAGCAAAGAAAACCATCTGAAACACAGAAAAATTAATTCATAATTTCAAAACATTGTTTTAAAAAATTGACAAAATAAAACAAATATATTTTGCAAAACGAATTTGACACAATAAAACAAATATATTTTGCAAAACGAATTTGAAAAAATAAAACAAATATATTTTGCAAAACGAATTTGAAAAATAAAACAGAATTATTAAACAGAATCAAACGAAATTTGAATTAAAAAGAATTTCAAAAAAAATAAAACAAATATATTTTTAAACAGAATTTGAAAGCAAAATAAAAAAAATATTTTTTAAACAGAATTTGAAAAAACAAAAAAGATGGCTTGCGTTTTTTCCGGTCATGATTACGATTTAGACGATTGGGGTCCATTGCACACGGACGCGTCAATCGCACGGATCCTCCACCAGTACGAAGCTTACCAACAATCTCTGCCGCACCCCCCACCCCGCAAGTCCATTTTGAAGAAAATGAAAACCTTAACATCATCCAAAGACTCGAATGAAAATGCTGATAATAATAATAAATATCATCAAAACAAGAAAGAAAAGAGGCGTTTCTTTCCCGGAGAGAGTTTCGACTGGAAGCTGTTCCACAAAAATAGCATCTCCTCCAAACCCAGCCACAACCATTTGGCGACAATGAAACTCCAAGCGAAACAAGACGAATCAGAAGAAAAACAACAACAACAACAACAAGAAAATAATAGTTACGACCACAACAACAAAAAACAAGAAGAGCAAGAAGAACTACAAGGTCACATTTCAAATAATTCAGATTCCAAGAAAGAGCAATCAGAAGAAAAAGAAGGAAAGTTGAAGCATGATTTTTTGAGGTACTTGAAGCTAACGACGTATTTCCGCTCGAAAACGCAGCCGCAACCGATCGTTTCTCGCAAAACCAGCAGCAGCCGCCCTCGCGTGCTGCGAACCAATGCGACGACTGCCGTTTGACCGCTTCAAAGCATTCATTAATTATTATGTATATCACAAAATCTTTTGGATTTTTATTGAAATGTTCGTGTCGTTTTCGATGTCGCGTAAAATTTCGTTTCGCATGGTCGTCTAATTGTTGTTTGTTTTCATTATAAATTGAAATGACAAGTCACAATATGTATTTCAAATTAGACAACGTAGATGAGTTGCAGAATGGTATCTACTCAGTCAGGATAGTATTCAATAGATTACTTATAAAATTTACATGAAAGTATAGATGTCAAAGTAGAAGCAAATCCAAAATAGGAGTAATATTCCGTGATAATAGTAAAAGATTATAGAATTTCAGACGATAGTAGAAGTCACAGTAGAAGAAAACCCCAAATAGCAGAAGTCAATCAAAAACGCCCCACAATGTCTCTCTTCCTCATTTGATCTCACATCGTTTTGCCATTTCGAAAAAACACAATTAATTAAAATTAAAAATCAAAACAAAACATTTACAATCAATTTAAACATCAAATTATAATTTTAAAGTTTGAATAAACGGAGCAAGTCTAAAAAGTAACAAATAAAATTTTGAATGCAATTACACAATTATGAATTAATTAATAAGTATTTAAATTTTTGATATCATCAATTTGGTATGGTCACAATCGCTATTCGTCCCCCACCCCACGTTTCCATCCACAAATCATTACTTATGCTTTTCTTTTCCATTGTTTCTTCATCCAAACGCTTTATATTGACATTTAAAATGGGTCATTTTCAACAATTAATCATTTAATAATTAATCAATACTATTAAATATTGATTATTGATTCATCGATTACGATGTTAATATATTGATTCATCGATTCCGATGTTAAATTCATTTAACATTTTTCGTTTTGTTTGCTCCTCGGGCATTCCCAGTAATCTTAGAATAATTCTTCAAAATTAATTGCCATTACCAGTTTGATTGTTTTTATTAAATTTGAATTAATATTAATATTTTTACAATCATCAGACTTTAGGTTTTCTACTTTGTAAACCACAAACCTCACAGCGAAGAAGTCTTCTATTTCAAATTTTCAATATATTATAAATTTAAATACTTACATTATATATCATTATACCTTACTAAAAACCTCTCTTGTTTTTCTTCTATTTAATATTTTTCAACAATCATTCCAAATAATTACAATACAACATTTGTTCAATAATTTACAAGTTCAAATTATATTAGTTTATATTCAACGAATTCCTCATAAACAAATAAAATAATCAAAATAAATAAAAAACAATCAATAAAAAAAATAATCAATAATAAAATAAAATAATTATTAGAAATAAAAAAATCATTGTACAATATACTATCAATTTAAATACATTATATATCATTATACCTTGCTAAACGCCTCTCTTGTTTTTCTTCTATTTAATATTTTTTCAACAATCATTCCAAATAATTACAATACAACATTTGTTCAATAATTTACAAGTTCAAATTATATAATTATATTAATTTATATTCAACGAATTCCTCATAAAAAAATAAAATAATCAAAACAAATAAACAAAAAATCAATAAAATAATAAAAATAAAATAAAAAAATCATTGTAAACATGTACGTGTCGACGCCAACCCAGTTCAGTACCGCCGCAGGTTTTTTTGCAATGCAATCCGACACCGTCGGCGCTGTTTTCATCGATTTGAAGACCAGTTTCGCACAAGATGCGGGGATTGGCTCAGCGACGGGAGCACAAGATTCGCCCGAAGTTGGTGGAATTGGCAGTGGATTGGTGCAGGTTGGCGCGGAGGCTGGCCAGTCGCCGAGAGCTGGGCCGGAAGCTCTTCCTCAAGCACTTTCCGGGTCTTTCTCGCCGTCGTTCCTCAAAACATTCGGCGGAGAACTTCACAAAATTGATCTCCCGCGCTTTGAATCATTGAAGCCCAATGAGTGGCGTCCCAAGATTCATCATATACAGAATTTGGATTCATTCAAAGACCAGCTTCGAACAAACAACGAGCGTGCCATTTCGGAAGAAAAACGCGAGCCTGAGAGGATATATTTCGCGGTCTTCAAAGGGGATTATTGGCGCCAACAAATGCAGCAAGGAAACTTTTTCCAGACAGACATTGACCATTACATTCCAAAACCAATGATGGATACCGTCGGGTTTGATCTAAGGATTTTCTTCAATATAAATTTCAATATGATTGGGTTGGGTGTCCGGAAAACAAAATTACGTTTAATTCAGTATTTCAATTTGAGGTTTCGGGATGGTTTTTGAACGATTTTAGGGTTTAGGAATTAATTTTGCAATTTTTAGGGATTGGGGATTCAAGCTTAGGGTTTAAGGTTTACAATTTCAATTTTTAGGGCTTGGGATTTTTTGCAGGCATTTTGTATCTATGTTTTGTGCATTTTCATTCGAAATTCATCAAAATAGCTTGATTTTATTGAAATTTTGGTTATTTTCCAAATTGTTAATTTTTGGGGTTTGGGTCTTAGGGTTTAAAGATCAGGATTTGAATTTATTTACAATTCTAAAAACCAAATTTTTGAAAATTCAAGGTTTTCGACCCAGAACACTGTTTCCAATCCAAAAATCATTTCAAAAAAAAAATCGTTAAAAAAATATTTGCCCGAAATTTAGGCCAATCGCGGACGCTATGGTGTTGCCAGTGACCATCGCAATAGTGGACGACGAGCAGTTCCAATTCAGTTTCTACGACGTTTTGGACAGGTCAGTTGCCGCAAATCCACGCACGACATGCTTGACCGTCGCCGTCGGGCACGAAGACCAGGTCATTTTGTATTCTACAGAATCAAGCGAGTCGGTCAAACAGCAACGTTCCAAAGAGGAAAAGTACCAAAACAATTTGCGCAGTATCCTCGCAGATGCTCCTCGAATCGCCATGCAATATTTTCTAGGCGAGGAAGCTGCAAGCGCACACAGCGCCCCAAAAAAAGATTTTATTCTTTATGTCGCCCACGCGGTCACGCTGTTTTCAATTTACAATTTCCAGTACGCACAGGCCTATCAGCATGTTGCCGCAAAGTCTATGAGTGAGTGTGTTGGCGTTGATCGGGATAAGAAAGTAGTGACCATGTATAATTATATTTCCGAGGTTTTATCCCAGGAGGTCATTTCTTGTGTTTTTACCCAGAGCCAATTCATGGAACGACTTGTGGAGGTTCCTGCAGTTCCTCAAGGGGTTGCTTCAGAAAGAGAATTATTCATCGGCACTCTTGTGCCCGTTAAAATGGATGGTTTGGCTTTATTTCTCCTGATGCCTGCTCCTTTGTGGGACGATTTTGTCAGTGATTTGAAGACGACACAAGAAAAGCAAAATGTTTTGCGCGAATGGCTGCAGTACATTCAGTTTCTGATACGTAAAATGTCCGAAGAAGATTTCCGTAAACATGGACGAAGTGTCGAAACGCTTATGGGAGCAATATTTTCTAAAATCACCTATAAAAATTTCGAAGATTGGCGTACGCAGAGGCCGCTCTTCCTAGCGCCTGCCCCATCTGCGCTTGTCGGGGAATCCCATGATGCATCCACACCGACGCTTGTGGTCCCTCGCGAACCAGCGCCTTTGCGCTGCAGAGCGTGTTTGTGTATTGGCGGCCGTTCCCGCTTGAGCCCACGTCGGTAATCTTTGGATATTTACGTAACAAAAGATTCTCGCAAAATCACCAGCAGCGCTCGCGTGCTGCGAACCACTGCGACGACTGTCGTTTGACCGTTCAAAAGCATGAATTCATTATTAATAATTTTAATTTTAATTCGTTACTAAATTTCATATACTTAATTCTAAAATGTATTCTACACAAAAATTTCTATTCCAAATTTACAAATTTGGTTTCTATTCAAATTTACAAATTTGGTTTCTATTCCAAATTTGCAAATTTATATTCTATGGTTTTCGGGTTTTGTATTCTATGATCCCCGTCGGTTTGCCATTCCGAAAAAATACAAATTTATATTCCGAAAAAATGCAAATTTATATTCCGAAAAAATGCACATTTATATTCCGAGAAATACAAATTTGTATTCCGAAAAATACAAATTTATATTCCGAAAAAATGTAAATTTATATTCCGAAAAAATACAAATTTACAAGTAGATCCACGCCCGCACCTACGTCTGACACATTGACACAGAATTTAATAGCAGATTGATTCCAATTCCATTTTTTTTCAACGTTGCGAACCCAAAATCTATGTTTCCGTAAAACAATTATTTTATTAATTATTTATATTCTTAATTTCAATTTGAAAATATTTGTTTTGGTTTCCGTACTGACCCACATGGAGAAGAAAATGAAGAAAGAATAACAACGAAACGCGCGAAACGAACGTCGAGGTATCAAAATGTACGGTGGGGAATTTGTAGAAAAAATTTTTTGTGATTTTCTTGTGCACTTCGATCAAATTTCATGATCATCGAGTGAGACTAAAAATTTAGTCTCACTCGATGATCATGAAATTTGATCGAAGTGCACAAGAAAATCACAAAAAAAATTTTCTACAAATTCCCCACCGTACATTTTGATACCTCGACGTTCGTTTCGCGCGTTTCGTTGTTATTCTTTCTTCATTTTCTTAATTTCAATTTAAATTATTTAATTTTTATTCGATCTGGTCGACTCCTAAATATAAGTCACCATCTCATCAGGTCTCTGACCGGAGGTTTTGGGGCTTCGTTTTTATTTTTGTTTTCCTCCCGTAAGGACACGCATGTTTGGTTTCGGTCTGATCTGGCCTGGGTAATTCCGCCAAACCATGGTCAGTCAAAAGCGGGTGAAAACTAGAGGTCAATTCTACCGGTCAATTAATTATTTATATTCTTAATTTTAATTTACGTACAACCATTTTTCAAAACAAAATTGATTGGAATATCTGTATTTATATTTTCATCTTCGTTTTGGTCGTCTCAAACATTGAATTGTGATATAATAATCTCAAACAATAATTTAATATTGAATTGAATATTATAATTATTTCAAACCTCAAACAATAAATATTCAATTGCCAAATCTCAAGTATTGATTTTCAAATAATCATCAAGTACATATATGATTAATTAATTAAATATATGATTAATTAATTAAATATATGATTAATTAATTATATATTGAATTGTCAGACTTGAAATTTCAAACATTTTCGTCGTTTTGAAAGTTGAACGATTTTCTGATGATTAGTTCTAGCTGCAGTTGGAAGTTTTCAGAAAAAGTCACTTCGAACTTTAGAGATGTTGTTGCCTCACCGTAGTAGAAATTTAGTTTATTCAATAAAATCTATCTTTAATTAAATGTTAATAATTAATTTTAAATTTTTAATATTTAATATTTATTTACAATATAATTAATCATCAAAACTTTAAATTCAAACTACTCAGTTTAACATTAAAAATGAAAAACATATTACTTATATCTATTCAAGTAACAAGTTTAGTATATGTCGAGGCGCTAGAGAGCAGTGTCAATATTAAAATAATTAATTTGTTTAGGTTATTTATTTTGAAAAAATTAAAATTGTCATCAATTTGATCATTTTTAAATTGGAACGTTTTAAATTGTGATCGTTAGATATATTTGATTGGTTTTAAAGTTAAATTCAACCATATCGTTCTGTATCAATTGTATCAAATAATTTCCATTCAGCCATATCGTTCATCAATAAATTATACAATTTAAAAATATGATTTAAATTAATTAATTAATTAATTATAAAATGATTAAGTAATCGTTCATCAATAAATTATTGCTCATCCATAAATGTTTAATTCAGCTATGTCGTTCATCATCAAATTTTGTCATCTTTAACATGAAAATCGTTTATCAATAATTTATATGTTACATCAAATTAAATTAAATCAATTGATTATGATTATTGCAACAAATCATTAGTCATAAAAATCGTTGATCAAGAATTTAGATGGAATTTCAGTGGTAATCCGAAAAAATAAAAGTAATCCAAAAAAATAAAAGTAATCCGAAAAAAATATTAAAATATTTTTTAAGTATACGGTTTTAGGGTTTTAGGGTTTTAGGGTTTAGGGTTTTAGGGTTTTAGGGTTTTAGGGTTTAGGGTTTAGGGTTTTAGGGTTTTAGGGTTTTAGGTTTTAGGGTTTAGGGTTTAGGGTTTTATTTAAAAATCAAAAATTGTAATCCAAAAAACATTTTCGGATTACTTTTTGTTTTTTCGGAATAGATCCTTTATTTTTTTCGGTTTACAAAATTCGTGCATTTAGATGTACAATGAATAAATTAATAATATTAAAACGAATCATAATAAGTACATCATATTTTTTTAATTTAAATAAATAGTAAATATAATTATATTTATATTTTAAATATGTGATTTTTATATTTACTTAATTAAATAACTTATTCGGCCATCTTTTGGAAAACAGCATTGGGTCATCTATCATTTTTGGTATTCGTCAAACCCCACCACCCCCACCACCCCCATTCTTTCCTTGCATGGCATTTTTAATATTTTCAAATCATTTCTTTCGTTCAAATTTAATTTCAAACCAATAAATTAATTAATTATAATTTCAATATTTTAAATTGATTATAATTCAATATTTTAAATTGATTATAATTCAATATTTTATTATGCACATTCAATAATAATTTCAAATTTTAATCATTTTTATTTTGTTTTTTCTTACTTCTTACTTAATTTAATTCAAAATAATAATAATAATAACTAACAATATTATTATGTACATCATCAATTACAATGATTTCAAATTTTGAAATTTGATCATTAAATTATTAATTTATGATTCATTAATCGTCTTCAAATTTCAACCAAAAGATCGCGTGGACCTACCTAGCTCTTTTTGATCTTTTCTGTTTTGTCATCACCACACATTCCCCTCACATTTTGTTTTTTTTTCGACAATTCTTTTTTCTTTTAGTTTTTTGTTTTCTAAACAATAGTTTAATTTACATATTTCCAAACAATAGTTTAATTTACCAAATCAAATATATATTTTAAATATTTAATATTATTCTAAAAAAAC
>Ga0099798_10287_pt1 | contig 17328 bp, 6 predicted proteins | sample Uncmet_Sort29A_1_FD_89870 | JGI IMG/M metagenome (GOLD analysis project Ga0099798, IMG submission 89870) | Marine eukaryotic communities from CALCOFI LINE 67, Pacific Ocean - CN13ID_Sort29A_1 | ecosystem: Environmental > Aquatic > Marine > Oceanic | place: Pacific Ocean: Monterey Bay | collected...
CGTCTTTGTGCCTTATCGAGTTTTTTCTTTAATAAGTCGAGTTGGCGGTCTATGTCATCTCTTCTTTTCTCCAACCTATGTAGATCTTCTCGTACCTTATTTTTATCTTTTTGAAAAGCCCCATCCTTATGAGTTACAAATAACTCTTTCCTAGCTGTAGTTAGCTGCCTCAAAAGCTTTCTTTTTTCCTCCTGCAACGCCTTCTCTTGTATCTTTAACTCGGAAGTGAGCTTAATGGTTTGCATAGACAACCGCCTCTCTCTTGAGCGTCCTTGGCGGTTGTTATCTATTCTAGTCTCAGTACCCTGATAACTCGTATCTTTACTTCCTGGAAGAGGAGTAGTTGGTTGATCAAATGGAGAGCCTTCTGGTTCTTTGCTAACACATCTGGAATCGCGCCACTCGGGTTGTCCTAATGGGGCGTATGAGGATTTGGAGACTGTTGGGGATAATGCGGGGAATTGTCCTCCTCTGTGTTTCTCCGCTGCTTCCAGCCTTGATAACATGCGTTCATGCTGCTGTTCTTCTTGGGACTTCCTCCGTTCCTTAGATAACGAATCGAAGCCCCCTATACTCGACCCATGAGGGTTGATAGCCTCACTCGCCCGAAAGACAGGTTTTCTACTACTCCGATCAGATGCGCCGCCAGGAGAAGAAGCACGAGAAATTGGGGATTTACTGGAGTCCTTAGCCCTCTTAGACTGAGATTCTCTCAAAAGCTTCCCCTCCCCATCAACCCGCCTACCATCACTATCATAGATCGATCCGGAACGTTTCTTTTGGGAGGATCTCTCTGGAGGATCTGCTCCCTCTTGACTCTTCCGCTTCAAACCACTCACATCAATATCAGTACGCGAGTTTCGGAACTGACTGGTACGAGGGAAATTGGGGCTCTGGTCGCGTTTAGGTTCGTTGGCATTGACGGAGCCTCTAGACTTCCGTTCGTTTTTCCGCTCTTCCCCCTGTGGAGTATCCAGTGGTTTTGGACTGAGAGTAGTTTGGAAGTCATGGAGGATAGGGGAAGCTGGTACTTCATTACTGTGGTAAGGAGCATTTTCATCGTTATCCAGATGTTGCAAATCCACATGAGTAAACCATTGACCCCCACCCGGACCTGAAGGACGTCCTGGATTAGGAACAGACTCATCACTACTCGGATTCATAGGGGACATCCTACTATTGCGGGCTAATTGAGGTGCATTACTGGGATCGGGACCAGTGTTTAGGGGTTCTTTTGAGTACTGCGACTCTTCGTCATCTTTTTCCCACCAAGATTTTTCTTGTTGAGCAGCTGAGTTTTGCTTGTTTGAAGAGGTGTCAATCTTTTTCACTCCTGGTTTCACCAATACCTCCTTTAGGTGCTCCCTTTCATCGTTATAAGAGGACCACCAGGCCCCGCCACCGGAGGGGGAAGGTTGATTGGTTGGTGTCGGAAACGTCGCTACACTCCCACCAACTGATGGACTAGGTGCTGCCATGAATGAGGGGATGTCGTTGGAGGAAAGACCAGAGGGAGTTTTATTTGCCTGGGAACCCGGTGAGTTCTCCGTTTCCACAGTCATTTGAGACGAACGTGGTTTTCCTTTCTTCGATTTACTATTTTGAGAGGCACCCCCACTACCAGAACTCGTAATAGCATTACTAGACGATCGTGGTTTCCAATCAGGACTCAACTTAGTAGGAGAGGATGGACGCTCTACTTCTTGGCCGGTGGCAACCGAAGCTTCTTCGTAGAAGAGCGAACGGTAGTGATCCGAAATCGGTGGTGGACTCCCTCTCCTAGTCCTTGAATTGGACCTTGTCCTGGAGTTAGATCTAGAGCGACTAGTAGATCGACTGGTCTTTCTCTTTTGGGAGCGTTGTCGATCTTGACTCAGACTGCCCTCTCTTGATCGAGGGTTAGGGTGGAAGCCCATTGACTTTTTTAATTCATTGGTGGTTGAGGGGAGTTGAGGTTTTGTGGTGAGTGTTGGGATTTTGCTCATGGACTTCCACTTTCTAGCGGTCTCCTTCACTTTTTGCATCAAACTCTTCGCGACAACGGTGGGTTTCTGTTCTTGTTGATGTTGACCTTGAGCAGCCCTCTGAGGACTCTTAACACTCCTATAAATATACCCGAAAGGGTCGTAAGCCGATGAGATATCGCTTGCAGTCGGTGGAACAAAGTCATCCAATCGATTCAGTGCTGGACTCGGTGACCGATTAATCGTTGGACTGTGATGGGTCATCCGTGGGTCTCCACCCATTGTCGGGACTCTTATCTGCGCAGCTCCTCCTATGGGTTGATGACCTGACGGACTTCTAGTATTCCTCCTAGGTGGTGACCGCGAGTGGTTTAAGTGATGAGACATGATTGAGGCTAGTTGTACAATCGAGCGATTTTTCTAAAAATTGACAGGTATCGAAAACAAATGTTGTTCGTTGCCTGAGGAATTGAATCAATGGGGAAAGATGAAAGTGAAAAGAGAGCCTAATGGCGACGGATAGACAGACGGTGAATTAGGTGAAAGAAAAGACACGGGTTTGGTAGACGGTGTGGGAGGTAACAAATAATTTATAGAGGTCTGATATCAGACGGTTCACGATGAAAATCCAGATTTATAGAGTTAACAGCGATGGGCACTGTTAGACGAGAAAGAACGGGCTTATAGTTAGAGACGTTGACGAAAAACACATTAAGAAACGATGCCCTTTAGGCTAGGTTTTATATACAAAATACGGAAATCCGATCCTTGTTTACAGTGGCGCTAATGAGCGCTTTCTATGTATGATACTTCTTTCTTAAAGCAACTTCAAAATTTGGTGATGTTTCTATTTGAATAATATGTATGAAGACCATAGCGGTCTGTTTGATGTTTCTATTTGAATAATATGTATGTACTAGGTACGAATTGGCAATATGCCCTTAATTCCCTCAATTTGGTACTGGTCCTTCCGTTCCAGTTCCTGGTGAGGCTTCCTGTGGTGGAGTTTCCGGCCCTGGTGCTACCTTAGCTTCGACTGCTGCTTGCTTGGTTTTTTCTGGTTGCTGGAGTTGATTAGAGGGGCGGTTCATCCGTAAAGTCCCGAGTAATAGGCTTAAAACATGTTTTTTATCCTCCTCCTTACCCGTCAAAAGGGCTTCCTGTAATAAAATCTTAGAGGTTTTAAGCACCGTATCCCTCGCCAACGTCTTAGGCGACGTTTTTCTCTCCTTATGATGATGATGATGGTGGTGGTGTCCCGTTGATTGTCTATCTTTTTCGGTTGAAGGAGCGACACTGGAGGAGAGTGGATCAGTGCTTGTTAATCCCTTGGAGACTGAAGGTTGAGGTAACGGGCCCCCTATTTTGTCCTCCAAAAGTCCCCTCACCTTTGCCTCAAGCAACTGTAATTCATCGAATGAATAGTTCTCAAGAGAGGATTTCATAACCGGACTCGTGACTTTCAAAGCTGGAGCACCTCCGGCTCCCTTCGGAAGAGTTTGTTGGGAATCCAACGATTGTCGACCGTCTAAGGCGGTGCGGAATTCAAATTTCGGCACTTGGCTGATTTTTCCTATAGCGCCAGGGGGGAGGTTTAAAGTGGGTTGTGAGAGTATTAAAGGATCGGCTTCAAGTTCTGGGTCTTGTACAACCCCAAGATCGCCGCCTAATTGAATCATCGGAGGACTCCCCAGAGGTAAAATAGGGGCTGGGGATTTCTTGGAGACAACTGGTAAGCCTGTTTCGGACTGGGCTCCGGCGTTTAACCCTAGCGAATCGTTGAATTGATCAAGAACTGTTGTTAGGCCTACTTTGTCTGCCAACGAAGTCCGTTGTACCTCGTTAGGTTGAAGCCCAACTTGTATGGGATCCACCGTCAATACTGGTGCGGGGCCGAATATCCCCCCATCTTTTTTGATCTGTTGTCTTAGGAGGATGGCTGACTCTCGTTCGAGTTCTGGGACAGAATTTGATCGATAAACTTGTTCTCCGAAGAAGGCTTCATGGACCTCCGGCTGCCTCTTCTCCTCCATCAGCAACGTCTCCTCTGTGTGTTGGTTCAACCCCACATCTTTTGGTATAGAGCGGCTGGTGTTAAGATCATCATCTTCAGGCTGTTGGATGACTTGAAGACCCTGTTGTAGCTCCTCAAACTCCTGTTCATGGTGATCAAACCACGTGTCATCACCTCTTTCAGGGGCGAGGGGTCTATACTCTGGATGATCAACAGGAAGCTCGTGGGGTTGAGCTGGGCCTTCCCAGTGGGTTTTTATAGTTGTGGAGTGTTTATTTCTTGCGTTGGCAGCATTTTGTAGAGCGAGATTTTTTGCTGCAAGGGCTTCAGGGGAGCTTACTTGGCTTCCGTCGCGGATTTGTATCCCACTATTGCGTAAATGCCACTCTATAGTTGCTTGACCCATAGCTGGTACCTAAGAGGAATTTCTAGCATTAGAATTGTTTCAAAAGATTGAGCTCATTTTTTTCGCTTTAGAAGTAAGTACTTAGTTATACGGAGTTTTTACTAGGACTTGGGTTTGAAAAGGGGGATTAAAGAGGAGCTTACGGGACTGTGTTCCCCTGGATGCAACTGGTCTTCGCCATGGTGTTCGATATCTACTGGTGGAGGCACCTTCCCCTCCTCCAACGCCCTAGACCGGCGTTGTTCGTGTTCTTGGGGGTCGAATTTTTTTTTGGAGGAGGAGGTTGACTCCCTACTCCCTTCTACCCCCTGCTGACTCGTTCTTTCTTGGTGTTGTTTTATTTCATTCTGCAGTGTTCGGAAGGATTCTCTTACTTGTATATGCAGATTACGAACTTCGGGAGAATGAGGCTGCTTCAACGGAGGCCCTGGAATTTTTGCTGGGCATCGTTTCCCCCTCATAGCAGGGAGTATCCAGGAGGGGAGTTTCCCGACGAGGAGGTAGGGGAGGGAGTTTCCTTCTACTGGATGTATCTCTTCTCCATCTATGAGCGTGGGAACCCCCAGCTGTTGTTTGCCTTCGTTGTCCCATGACCATTTACTGTCGAGGTGTTTGGGATTCAGTAACGCGAGGCGGTCTCGAAGTTTTCCTCGGGTTACCATTTCTTCCCATTGTTTCTTTGCCTTAGCTTGCTCAGGACTTAGGTCCTCATCTTCGTAGGACAAACTATTTTCTTCATCCTCAATCTCTTCTCTCGTTTTCTCTACCTTCACCTCTTCCTCCCTATTCTGATGCATATGATTATCATGCTGATGAGCATGAGGGAAGTGATTATGTTGACCTCCGCCGGAGGCATGAGAAGATTTAGAAACCGGTGCTATAGGCGTCACAGTTCCATCCGCATTCACTTCTACCTCCCATTCTATGCCGTCTATAGTCGCAGTTCTCTTGGAACCAGTTGCAGACGGTTGTTCGGAGGGATCATTTTGTGCTGCGGAAGAAGGTTCTTCAGGGGGTTGTTCGGGTTCTTCTGGGGCTTCAGAAGTACTTTCATGTGTCACATCACCAGATACGTCATGATTTTCATCCATGGCATTATCAAGGCCTTCTTGATCATCACTACTATAGACATCCCCAAGAATTTCGCCCTTTGAAGCTGTTCGTTATCGTGGGGGATCTCTGAAAGATCGCCCACTGCTCGCACTGCCCCGAAAAAATTGAACTTTTTTTATAATTTGCCTAAAAAAATTTTCTTCGATTTTGCCTACCCCACCATGTTAAATCGCCCTAAAAATCGAGTTTTTTTAGGGTTTTGTACTTCGAAAAATTTCAATCGCTCCGGTTAGTACCCGCTAAAATGGCGGACTTAGATCCAATTTTTGAATATTCCTCCCCCCCATCTGCCGTTCCTCCGGTCCAGACTTAGACTAAAAGTGACCGCTGATCCCCACACCCTTGTGGCCGCTGATCCCCACACCCTTGTGGCCGCCGATCCCCACACCCTTGTGGCCGCCGATCCCCAGACCCATGTGGCCGCCGATTCCCACACCCTGGTGGCCAGCGTTCCCAGCCCCATCACCTTCTTTCCGACCTCCCTTCCTCCCGGATTTTTAGCTTTTTTAAGTGTAACCCGCCTCCGTATTCTCTCTTTTTATTTTTTAGAATTAGGACGAATCCGATTTTTCTCTACTCCGAAGAAAACAGTCCGGGCAGCCAGTGGCAAGAGATCACCCACGTTGGTGTCCGCTTTAGCGGCAGATCATTTCTAGGGATAAGGCCAACACAAGTCTTGAATCAAGAATTGAAAGCTGAACCAACGGATTAATTAAAAGTCAAATCAGAGGAAAGTCTAGAAACACTTAAAACTTAGACTAATGATTTCTTGCATCAGACGTCAGTCTCAGATAACCTTACTTGGAACTTTATTCTGTGTTCAAACCACGGTCTGCTTAAACCTAGTGTTAGCGACATAGTATAATTTTAAACCTGCCTTACTCTGAGTCTCTTGCTACGAGGCTTGAGCCTTCGGCTTGATACGGATAACTACAGTATCGGTTAAGTAGCTGATCAGCAGATAAGATGCCCGATTCCGGTCGTCCCACTCCTGCGGAGGGTGTTGGGCAACCAGTTATCGACCACTCCTCCCCCCTCACCACCAGTGTTGGCGACGTTGTTGGTGCGCTAACTATGTCGTCGAAATCCTCCAGTGAAGAACCAAAGAAAAAACCACTAGTCAGGGTCACAGGAGATGCGGAAGACCTGGGGTTGGATTCTCCGCCGGTTGAGACCCCTGCAGATCCCGTCATGACCCACAAACAAATATCTCCGACAACGGTGGTGATGGCGTCAAATTCAGTTCAATTACTGGATACTCCTGAGGGTCACGGTGATGGCGTCCAACCCCTAGATCAACCTACCCGACCTGCGCGGGAAGGACACAATCTCTCCCCCCAGCCCGAAACCTTCACCATCTGCGACGACGACGACGGGTTGGCGGTGGAAATGCCTTCTGAGATGGTGTTAACTGAGCTCAACGACAATCCCACCCTCTCCCTTCCCTCCCAACCCCCAAAAACCGAACCCAAAAAGATTCAACGGGTAAACGTTTTCCAGGGTCGCAGCCTGCAGATGGTGTCGGATTTCACGGAGGGGGAGTTGTTGTATCTTTATAAGCAGATCGCCCTCCTCAAAGAATCTGTTTCCCGGGCAAGACAAAGAGAATCCCACTCCGTTTCCCAACTCTACACCAGAGACTGTGCGAAGAACGGGACTTTTCTTTTGGATGGGAAGAGCAATTTGTTCGACATGGGAGGTCCGGGAAATTTCAGCAAGAAAACGGTGCTCACCAAAGTAAAGGGAGGGGTCAAATCCAGTATTACAAAGGTAGAATCTAGGATAGACTCCATCCGCTCCCACTGGGAAGAAGAGATGTATCGGAAGGGTAAAAAGGGCCTTGTTAAGCGCATTGATTCAATAAGAGAAAACGCCCAATCCCTCCAGGACCGTGCTACGGTTGAGAACATGCGAAGGGGCATAAAGAAGGGGTTGGATGACCTTCGGAAGCAGGTGAGTGGGACGAAGAAAGGGGTTCTAGGTGCTAAACCCTCTTACTTCCCAAAAAAAACCAAAAAACCCAAAAAACCCAACGAAGAAGGGCTTCCGGAAATTCCCGAAGATTTTGTAGAAGATGAGGCCCCAGTAGCCACAGCGGCTGATGGCTCTACAACCCCAACTACAGCCGAAACAGGCTTAGGTTCAACAGCCAACGACACAACCCCTCCAACAGAAACCGCTGCTGAATTAACTGAGACCGATATTACGAAGAGGGCTAGTAACGAGGATTTGGGTGAGGGGCTGGGGATGAGTCTCTCAGAACACCCTCAATCCCCAAACACACAGCAAGCCCTTGCCGCAGCAACCGCAGCAGAGGAAGGAAATAACGCTCCGTTTTCGGGTCTCAAACCAGGTAAGACAACAAAAGGTCTCCTGGGTGGGCTCAAGAAGGTCGGTAAGAGTGTTGGAAAGGCGGTTGGAGCCACTTCCAAGGATAAGACCAAGACCGCAGAAAATACTCCCACCGAACCCCCCTCAACCCCCACCACGACCGGCGCTGCAGAAGTAGGATTGAACAAAGCGTTTAACAGTTCAAACGGAAACCTCTCCGATATTTCTCTGAACACTAGTGCTGTTCCCGGTAGTAGTGATCATGGGACTCCTAATATCCTGAATAATTCCCTGACTGTGAGTGAGGATTTAGCTGGTATTCAATTGGAGATAGGGGATGGTGAGGATAGTGCCTCTAAAGAGGGTGATGAACCGCCTTCTAACTCACAATCCATCTCCCAGCAGAACTTCTCAGAACATATCGCCACATGCATCGAAAAAGCTGGTCATAGTGGCTACAACTCCCTTTTCCCGGACAACTTCTCCATTCATACCCACTCCCCTCCATATGCGAGTTATCAGAAAACCTGTTACCTAATCTTCCTTGAGAACTCAACCAGAACGAGGGAATCTTTTCGTAATGCGGCTCTTTATCATGGTATGAAGCTAAATATATTTGATGTTGGGACAAGCAGTTTTTCCAAGGGCGAAACCCTCACCGATTGCATCAAGATGCTTGTCAATTACTCGGCCGCACAATCGGTCTTCGTTATCAGAAGCAAGTGGGAGGGCACTTGTCGGCATCTACAACTCGCAATCAGTAATAAGTATTGTAACCCATCTCAGAAGAAGGGGGGAGCGGAGAGTGGGTTTCACTTGAAGAGTATTGTGAATGGAGACTCGGTTAACACCTCCTCTCACTATACTAAACCGAGTTTTCTTAACGCTGGAGATGGCAAGCATCAACACCCTAGTCAGGAAATATTGGATCAATTTACCTTTCTCGAACAAAACTGCTTCGTTAGAGATCAAATCCACCTAGCCCTCCTCGGCGATCTATGGCATGGCCGGACAGCTCACTCAAAAGTGGACGGGTTAAGGATTTTTAAGAAGGTTAAAGTTGATCTAATTGCTCCTCCCCCGTTGGCTATGCCTCAGTATTACGAGCAAAAAATGCGAGATGAGGGGTTTGAAGTGAGGTTATTTGATTCCATCGACACATACCTCGAACAACGTGAAGATGGAGGGATTGCGAAAATATGGTACTTCACCCGGCTCCAACTAGAAAGAATGAGTCAAGAAGTTCAGAGGCATGAATTGAAGTTGAGGAGGTGCGTGACCTTTCGTAAGGAGGATCATATGGATCTATTGGAGGACGGAACAAGGTTCTACCACCCCTTACCGAGAGACTCTCGTCACCCCGTCATCCCCTTCTCAATAGACGATACGAGCTTGAATGGGTGGGACCGACAAAGTCTTAACGGCTACTACGCACGCACCATACTCCTAGCTCTATGCGGTGGAAAGTTAGGATGGGATTTTGAGGACTCGGTTTTGCCTGAAAAGAAGGGTATAGTTTATGGCCCCAACTCTTCCTCCGAAGAAGAGTCTACAGAAGATGACGCAATTCACGACATTAGTGAGGACCAAGTTGATTGGAGTACTTTTTCTGCAGACGACATTCCGCCTACTGATCTGCGTTGTGAAAACCCCAACTGCATCTCTCATCCGGATAACGGCCAGCGTGAGGTAAAACCGTTCTTCATTAAAAATATATGTCAGTACTGCGAATGGGATTTGCCGATGGAGGAGGTGCCGAAATTTGAGATGACAGCCTAAAAACTCGACATTAGAGAGTTAACACTATAATCATAAAACAGTCTAAAAGGTTTCCTAGTAGTAATGTATCTAACAACAAAAAGAAAAACCAACGCCATCCTCTAACTCTTGTTCTGGTCGTTTCAGCTCGTTCGTCACCGAGTATGAGGTGCTAAAATAACTCAAGATAAGTTCAAAATGATAACACGGTTGCTGTGATCTGTACTGAAACTGCTCCCTTCATTCCCCATTTAACCACTTTTAGCACCCTTTTTTTGTTTGTTTGAGCACCAAGTGTAATATGTGATCTGTTATTTGTTGTACATTTACTTGTTTCTGTATACTTAAAAGATATGTTCCAACACTCACTAGCAGGCGCTTTGCTCTCTGAGTTGGATCTAGCCGCTGACCCTCCCCCTCCCCAACCCGGAACGATTTCTTCTCTACCCCGATCGTCTGCTGCCCAATCTACTCAACCTTCCGGTCCACGTTACACAAGTTCTGGACAGGTCCTAGAACCTGCTGTGGTTGCCTACTCTGATGGAAAATCAGAATTCATACATTCGTCGGCCGGCCAGATTCTAGCTGCGGAGATCAACACAGGCGAGGAATCCCCTCTTAACACTGACTGGATCAGTGGGAACCCAGTTTCAGGGATTAATGGAGTAGGCTCCCTAAGCAAGCAAACGAGTCCGATACTGGGGGACGATCCTCAAGAGATGCTCTTCAGAGCGCGAGTTCAGCATATCAAAGAACGGGCAATAGAGACCTGTCGTAAGCACAATCAAATTCAGCAACGCCTCGCATCCGGCCGCCCAATAGGGAGTAAATCACCACTCTCAGACAACTCTGCAGGAGCTGCAGGAGAAGGAGACTCCTATTACGAAGAAGGAGACCAGATGGTAAACACAGTACAGACGTGGGATAATGGCTGGGATTCTTGGCGAGAAGGTGACTGGGACAATAGTTATCAGGAAGAACACTATGGCCAAGGAAAAGGCCCCGTAACCGGGGTTCCCCACGGCAAAACCTGCAACAGTGTCTCCGAAGTCAGAGAAGAAGAGGAGTGCACCTCGTTTGCTTTAGCTCTTATTGAAAACAAACGTCATGTCAACGTCCAATCACCACCCCCTAGGGTAAGACCAGGAGGATCTACGGGGTTGGCGTTCCACGGTAGTGGGTATGCGGAGTTGAAGATACCTCAAACAGCGGGCGGAAAGAAGGGATTTATGATGATGATGAAGGGGAAAGCTAAGGGGAATAGCAGCCTAATGGCAAAAGGTAAGCAAATGGTAGTTGCTAATACACCTCGCGGTCAAACTCCTGGACCTGGTGCTAAAGGAACTAAGGGCTTAGCCCCACCAGGAATGGCTGGCAAAGGTCCAGGCTTAGGTCCCTCCGGTTCAAGACGCGTATCTCAAGCCTCTCAGGCTCAGGCTCCTGAAGGTAGTCGAAGGGGGAGTCAAATCCCACCATCTCAGTCTGCTGGTAGTAGACGAGGGAGTGGTTATGATAATGTACCAGGAGCTGTTGCTGGTTCTGCGGACGGTGGTGGTGCTAGTTATGAGGATGGAGGAGGTGCTAGTTATGGAGATGATGCCCCAGTTTATAGCCGAAGAAGTAGTCAGGCAGAAGCAGCAGCGGGACAGGAAGATGACGAAGGGGAAGTTATCGAGGGAGGTGATGCAATGAACCCTGCCCTCGGAGCTCCTGGATGGACCGAAGGCGACTTAGATTCCGGCGACTGGGGAGCTGATTTTGCGGGTGCTATGGCAGCAGCAGGTGCTCAAGGGGCCTGGGAAGGCTGGGACGAAGACGATGACCATGACCCAGGAGACGATCACATCCATTACGATGAAAATGGAGTTCCACATCACGTTCATGTAGACGAGTATGGATTCGAAACCCTAATACCAGTCGAAGCAAGTGAAGAATACCTAGCCCAACAGTTGGGTGGTTGGTATGACGAGCATGGAGAATGGGTTGATTTGCCACCTGAACAGCAGGCTGGTAAGTCTTTTTCAAACCAAAATTTCCAAAGCGTTTTCAACCCAAAATCACTGTATGTTTCATCATCTGTACCTTTTTAGCGCTATTTCTAACACTAATAAACTATCTACCTAGGTGCGGATGGTCTCGGAGTTACTGTCGCTCCTGAAGGAGGTGGTGCTCCCCCAGTACCAAAAGAAGAAACAGCTGAGGAAAAAAGGCGGCGAATTCTTGGGGATGTCTATAGTAGTGATGATCAAGAAGGCCTTGATAATGCCATGGATGAAAATCATGACGTATCTGGTGATGTGACACATGAAAGTACTTCTGAAGCCCCAGAAGAACCCGAACAACCCCCTGAAGAACCTTCTTCCGCAGCACAAAATGATCCCTCCGAACAACCGTCTGCAACTGGTTCCAAGAGAACTGCGACTATAGACGGCATAGAATGGGAGGTAGAAGTGAATGCGGATGGAACTGTGACGCCTATAGCACCGGTTTCTAAATCTTCTCATGCCTCCGGCGGAGGTCAACATAATCACTTCCCTCATGCTCATCAGCATGATAATCATATGCATCAGAATAGGGAGGAAGAGGTGAAGGTAGAGAAAACGAGAGAAGAGATTGAGGATGAAGAAAATAGTTTGTCCTACGAAGATGAGGACCTAAGTCCTGAGCAAGCTAAGGCAAAGAAACAATGGGAAGAAATGGTAACCCGAGGAAAACTTCGAGACCGCCTCGCGTTACTGAATCCCAAACACCTCGACAGTAAATGGTCATGGGACAACGAAGGCAAACAACAGCTGGGGGTTCCCACGCTCATAGATGGAGAAGAGATACATCCAGTAGAAGGAAACTCCCTCCCCTACCTCCTCGTCGGGAAACTCCCCTCCTGGATACTCCCTGCTATGAGGGGGAAACGATGCCCAGCAAAAATTCCAGGGCCTCCGTTGAAGCAGCCTCATTCTCCCGAAGTTCGTAATCTGCATATACAAGTAAGAGAATCCTTCCGAACACTGCAGAATGAAATAAAACAACACCAAGAAAGAACGAGTCAGCAGGGGGTAGAAGGGAGTAGGGAGTCAACCTCCTCCTCCAAAAAAAAATTCGACCCCCAAGAACACGAACAACGCCGGTCTAGGGCGTTGGAGGAGGGGAAGGTGCCTCCACCAGTAGATATCGAACACCATGGCGAAGACCAGTTGCATCCAGGGGAACACAGTCCCGTAAGCTCCTCTTTAATCCCCCTTTTCAAACCCAAGTCCTAGTAAAAACTCCGTATAACTAAGTACTTACTTCTAAAGCGAAAAAAATGAGCTCAATCTTTTGAAACAATTCTAATGCTAGAAATTCCTCTTAGGTACCAGCTATGGGTCAAGCAACTATAGAGTGGCATTTACGCAATAGTGGGATACAAATCCGCGACGGAAGCCAAGTAAGCTCCCCTGAAGCCCTTGCAGCAAAAAATCTCGCTCTACAAAATGCTGCCAACGCAAGAAATAAACACTCCACAACTATAAAAACCCACTGGGAAGGCCCAGCTCAACCCCACGAGCTTCCTGTTGATCATCCAGAGTATAGACCCCTCGCCCCTGAAAGAGGTGATGACACGTGGTTTGATCACCATGAACAGGAGTTTGAGGAGCTACAACAGGGTCTTCAAGTCATCCAACAGCCTGAAGATGATGATCTTAACACCAGCCGCTCTATACCAAAAGATGTGGGGTTGAACCAACACACAGAGGAGACGTTGCTGATGGAGGAGAAGAGGCAGCCGGAGGTCCATGAAGCCTTCTTCGGAGAACAAGTTTATCGATCAAATTCTGTCCCAGAACTCGAACGAGAGTCAGCCATCCTCCTAAGACAACAGATCAAAAAAGATGGGGGGATATTCGGCCCCGCACCAGTATTGACGGTGGATCCCATACAAGTTGGGCTTCAACCTAACGAGGTACAACGGACTTCGTTGGCAGACAAAGTAGGCCTAACAACAGTTCTTGATCAATTCAACGATTCGCTAGGGTTAAACGCCGGAGCCCAGTCCGAAACAGGCTTACCAGTTGTCTCCAAGAAATCCCCAGCCCCTATTTTACCTCTGGGGAGTCCTCCGATGATTCAATTAGGCGGCGATCTTGGGGTTGTACAAGACCCAGAACTTGAAGCCGATCCTTTAATACTCTCACAACCCACTTTAAACCTCCCCCCTGGCGCTATAGGAAAAATCAGCCAAGTGCCGAAATTTGAATTCCGCACCGCCTTAGACGGTCGACAATCGTTGGATTCCCAACAAACTCTTCCGAAGGGAGCCGGAGGTGCTCCAGCTTTGAAAGTCACGAGTCCGGTTATGAAATCCTCTCTTGAGAACTATTCATTCGATGAATTACAGTTGCTTGAGGCAAAGGTGAGGGGACTTTTGGAGGACAAAATAGGGGGCCCGTTACCTCAACCTTCAGTCTCCAAGGGATTAACAAGCACTGATCCACTCTCCTCCAGTGTCGCTCCTTCAACCGAAAAAGATAGACAATCAACGGGACACCACCACCATCATCATCATCATAAGGAGAGAAAAACGTCGCCTAAGACGTTGGCGAGGGATACGGTGCTTAAAACCTCTAAGATTTTATTACAGGAAGCCCTTTTGACGGGTAAGGAGGAGGATAAAAAACATGTTTTAAGCCTATTACTCGGGACTTTACGGATGAACCGCCCCTCTAATCAACTCCAGCAACCAGAAAAAACCAAGCAAGCAGCAGTCGAAGCTAAGGTAGCACCAGGGCCGGAAACTCCACCACAGGAAGCCTCACCAGGAACTGGAACGGAAGGACCAGTACCAAATTGAGGGAATTAAGGGCATATTGCCAATTCGTACCTAGTACATACATATTATTCAAATAGAAACATCAAACAGACCGCTATGGTCTTCATACATATTATTCAAATAGAAACATCACCAAATTTTGAAGTTGCTTTAAGAAAGAAGTATCATACATAGAAAGCGCTCATTAGCGCCACTGTAAACAAGGATCGGATTTCCGTATTTTGTATATAAAACCTAGCCTAAAGGGCATCGTTTCTTAATGTGTTTTTCGTCAACGTCTCTAACTATAAGCCCGTTCTTTCTCGTCTAACAGTGCCCATCGCTGTTAACTCTATAAATCTGGATTTTCATCGTGAACCGTCTGATATCAGACCTCTATAAATTATTTGTTACCTCCCACACCGTCTACCAAACCCGTGTCTTTTCTTTCACCTAATTCACCGTCTGTCTATCCGTCGCCATTAGGCTCTCTTTTCACTTTCATCTTTCCCCATTGATTCAATTCCTCAGGCAACGAACAACATTTGTTTTCGATACCTGTCAATTTTTAGAAAAATCGCTCGATTGTACAACTAGCCTCAATCATGTCTCATCACTTAAACCACTCGCGGTCACCACCTAGGAGGAATACTAGAAGTCCGTCAGGTCATCAACCCATAGGAGGAGCTGCGCAGATAAGAGTCCCGACAATGGGTGGAGACCCACGGATGACCCATCACAGTCCAACGATTAATCGGTCACCGAGTCCAGCACTGAATCGATTGGATGACTTTGTTCCACCGACTGCAAGCGATATCTCATCGGCTTACGACCCTTTCGGGTATATTTATAGGAGTGTTAAGAGTCCTCAGAGGGCTGCTCAAGGTCAACATCAACAAGAACAGAAACCCACCGTTGTCGCGAAGAGTTTGATGCAAAAAGTGAAGGAGACCGCTAGAAAGTGGAAGTCCATGAGCAAAATCCCAACACTCACCACAAAACCTCAACTCCCCTCAACCACCAATGAATTAAAAAAGTCAATGGGCTTCCACCCTAACCCTCGATCAAGAGAGGGCAGTCTGAGTCAAGATCGACAACGCTCCCAAAAGAGAAAGACCAGTCGATCTACTAGTCGCTCTAGATCTAACTCCAGGACAAGGTCCAATTCAAGGACTAGGAGAGGGAGTCCACCACCGATTTCGGATCACTACCGTTCGCTCTTCTACGAAGAAGCTTCGGTTGCCACCGGCCAAGAAGTAGAGCGTCCATCCTCTCCTACTAAGTTGAGTCCTGATTGGAAACCACGATCGTCTAGTAATGCTATTACGAGTTCTGGTAGTGGGGGTGCCTCTCAAAATAGTAAATCGAAGAAAGGAAAACCACGTTCGTCTCAAATGACTGTGGAAACGGAGAACTCACCGGGTTCCCAGGCAAATAAAACTCCCTCTGGTCTTTCCTCCAACGACATCCCCTCATTCATGGCAGCACCTAGTCCATCAGTTGGTGGGAGTGTAGCGACGTTTCCGACACCAACCAATCAACCTTCCCCCTCCGGTGGCGGGGCCTGGTGGTCCTCTTATAACGATGAAAGGGAGCACCTAAAGGAGGTATTGGTGAAACCAGGAGTGAAAAAGATTGACACCTCTTCAAACAAGCAAAACTCAGCTGCTCAACAAGAAAAATCTTGGTGGGAAAAAGATGACGAAGAGTCGCAGTACTCAAAAGAACCCCTAAACACTGGTCCCGATCCCAGTAATGCACCTCAATTAGCCCGCAATAGTAGGATGTCCCCTATGAATCCGAGTAGTGATGAGTCTGTTCCTAATCCAGGACGTCCTTCAGGTCCGGGTGGGGGTCAATGGTTTACTCATGTGGATTTGCAACATCTGGATAACGATGAAAATGCTCCTTACCACAGTAATGAAGTACCAGCTTCCCCTATCCTCCATGACTTCCAAACTACTCTCAGTCCAAAACCACTGGATACTCCACAGGGGGAAGAGCGGAAAAACGAACGGAAGTCTAGAGGCTCCGTCAATGCCAACGAACCTAAACGCGACCAGAGCCCCAATTTCCCTCGTACCAGTCAGTTCCGAAACTCGCGTACTGATATTGATGTGAGTGGTTTGAAGCGGAAGAGTCAAGAGGGAGCAGATCCTCCAGAGAGATCCTCCCAAAAGAAACGTTCCGGATCGATCTATGATAGTGATGGTAGGCGGGTTGATGGGGAGGGGAAGCTTTTGAGAGAATCTCAGTCTAAGAGGGCTAAGGACTCCAGTAAATCCCCAATTTCTCGTGCTTCTTCTCCTGGCGGCGCATCTGATCGGAGTAGTAGAAAACCTGTCTTTCGGGCGAGTGAGGCTATCAACCCTCATGGGTCGAGTATAGGGGGCTTCGATTCGTTATCTAAGGAACGGAGGAAGTCCCAAGAAGAACAGCAGCATGAACGCATGTTATCAAGGCTGGAAGCAGCGGAGAAACACAGAGGAGGACAATTCCCCGCATTATCCCCAACAGTCTCCAAATCCTCATACGCCCCATTAGGACAACCCGAGTGGCGCGATTCCAGATGTGTTAGCAAAGAACCAGAAGGCTCTCCATTTGATCAACCAACTACTCCTCTTCCAGGAAGTAAAGATACGAGTTATCAGGGTACTGAGACTAGAATAGATAACAACCGCCAAGGACGCTCAAGAGAGAGGCGGTTGTCTATGCAAACCATTAAGCTCACTTCCGAGTTAAAGATACAAGAGAAGGCGTTGCAGGAGGAAAAAAGAAAGCTTTTGAGGCAGCTAACTACAGCTAGGAAAGAGTTATTTGTAACTCATAAGGATGGGGCTTTTCAAAAAGATAAAAATAAGGTACGAGAAGATCTACATAGGTTGGAGAAAAGAAGAGATGACATAGACCGCCAACTCGACTTATTAAAGAAAAAACTCGATAAGGCACAAAGACG
>Ga0099798_10288_pt1 | contig 17319 bp, 18 predicted proteins | sample Uncmet_Sort29A_1_FD_89870 | JGI IMG/M metagenome (GOLD analysis project Ga0099798, IMG submission 89870) | Marine eukaryotic communities from CALCOFI LINE 67, Pacific Ocean - CN13ID_Sort29A_1 | ecosystem: Environmental > Aquatic > Marine > Oceanic | place: Pacific Ocean: Monterey Bay | collected...
GGCAGTTTAAGGCGTGACGGACGGAATTACGGATCGGCGGACTGGCCCCCCCGCACACTGAACCAGGTGGCCCGACCTCCCGCCCGGCCCTTAAAGTGAGACCCAAATCCCAGATACCAATGGGACGGAAGACAAAGCGGGGGGCATCGGTGGGGCGGTTTTCGGGTTTGACGGGGCTTCGCCCCGTCCCTAATCCGATGGGGGGGGGGTCCCCCCCCCCCCCCCCCCCCCCCCCCCCCCCCCCCCCCGGGTTATATAGGCAATGATAACACGATGACGCAGTTGCACGGCCGTTATATAGGCAATGATAACATAATGCACGTATATTTAATTATGTTTAGCGGTTGATAAAGCGACACGTTGTTTGCGAAATACCACGTGATCCAATGGCGTAGTGAATATTTTTATTATTACCATTAGGGAACTATAATGATATAAACTAGTCGGATTGCTACTGGTTGCGTTCACATGTTCTTCCCCGGCCGCGGGGCTCGCGGGTGGTGTAACGACTTTTGCGGATCTTTTGTGGGTACGAAGGTCGTCGTAACGTGCCCAAGATAATCAGTCCACACGAGATTTGCCTGGTGGAGCTTCCACCTTCACAAGTTCCTGGTCCTGTGTTCGCAAGTTGAGTGGCGGGGCAAATTATAAGCGCGGGCATTGTTTGTTGTGCAACCCATGTTGTTGGTCGGTAAATTTGTGGCGATTTTACACAAATGGTTCACAGGCAGCGTCACGCAATGTGATCTACTTCTCCCAGCAGGGAGCGTCAGCATCAGAATTTCGCGCTCAGATCATTGCCGGCGGGCGTTTGAGTTGGTGCACGATTTTTGGTAATGATTATTTGGTGTTGGAATGCGTCTGGCGACAGCACCCACTAGTAATAACCGACAAAGTCGCGAGTAACATTTCGGGCCGCCGTGGAGACGCCGAATTTTAGAAGTCCTTAATAAAAACCGACTGGGTTCGTCGGAGTGTATTAAGTCCACACAGTTGTGGATTATCTTTTAATAAACGGCATGACGAGCACGACATTCGATCCCGCGCGTCACGACAAGGCGGCGTCGTCGTCCAACCAGCGGAAGACGTCGGGGACGCAGCTGGTGGTCGTGAAAACCACCTCCGTGAGGGGTCGGTTGAGCGAGGCTGGGGCTGCGTCAATGAAGGCCGTCCGGCGGTTCGCCGGAGCACTCACGCGGCGGCTGCCCGAGAGCGACCTGGACCAACTCTCGACGCACAACGGGCTGCGTACCATGACGCGGCGCTCCGTCCGCGGCTCGCAGGACGGCGATTCGCAAACCTACGTGGAGGAAGAGGTATTGTTGGGCCCCGCGTGACCCCGCAAGTGGTAGTTGCGCGAGTGAATATTGGCGCGGCGGGGTGGATGCGGGTAGGCGAGCGTAGCGGCTGTTGGGCCCCGGGCTGCACGGCGCGGGGGCGGTCTGAGAGGGGGGGGATGTTTCGAAAGTCGATCCGAAACTATTTTTATTGATTTGACTTTTTTCACTTGGAAGAGTTGCAGTGTTTCACTAATGGGAGAGTTGCAGTGTTTCAGTCGCTGTTAGACTGTCGACACGCTATAACTAGGCGCAGAACTATGTACACACCGGCACCGACCGAAATCAGTGCGCGCCCGTGGCACTTTCGCCACGCGCCGATCACACCAGCGTGAACAAGGCGCCAAATCTATACACAGGGCGCCAGAACACACACACCCAACAGCAACAACAGACCAACGACAACAAACGGAGCGATCTGGAGACCCGGCGGGGAACCAGATACGCGATTGTTTGACAGATGTCATGTGGGGGGGCGCCCTTTATTTCTGCAGCCATATAATTATGTGCAGCTTTGTGTATACTAACTACTATAAGTCATGCGCATTGTCCATTTCCTAACCGCGTCATCCACGTGATCATAGTTACTATTCACAGGCGTTGGTCGTGCAGGGATTCTCGACCTTTGTCAGCATTGGCGGCACGGCAATCGTGCTACTGACTTTCTTTATCTTCTTCGCGGTGTCCATTGTGCAGACGTTCCTGGCGCACGGGCCCACGATCAACGACGTGACGGAGGGGTCCATCGACGACGAGTACACGTTGCCAGATGTGGCGCTCACCATCAGCGCCGAGATGTCGGAGGCCTCGATCCTGCGGTACCTCACGCCCGAGTTCAGCTGGGTCAGCATTAGTGATGGCATGAAGAATCGGGGAAACTCCGTGCGCTCGCTCGCCGGCGACGTGCAGACCGGAGCGGGCTGCAACCTGCAGGCGGGGTACCGGCGCAGCCAGGGCGGGGAAACGGGTTCCTTCGTGTGGCCGGTGTTCTGCCTGCTCAGCAGCAAGGAGAAGCTGCGCGGCCGGTACGTGGTGGTTCGTCCCCCGGGGATTTCGCAGTTTTAGGTGCACATTGATCGGCGCGTTTATGGGGCTATTTCGGGCGGATTTTATGCGTCTTGCTGATTTTAGGTGCATTTTGCTTTATGTTTGGCGGGCTATTATCATGATGGTTTTTGTGATTCTCTGCCATTCACGCTGGGAGTGGTTGAAAACGTGGCGCGAGGAAACCAGACGATCCTTGGAAAAGTAACCGCTTTTGAAGCGGGGGCAAAAACAAACCCTATAAACGATGCGGGCCATTTCAATTCCAAATTGTTGGTGGTGAAAAGCCTTGGTACTTTAATCCAGGTTCGGCGATCCGGAGTGGAACTTTCTGCAGTTTCGCCTTCGGAAGTGCCAGACGTCTCCGGCGGCCGCGGACAACTACATTTCGAGCAACATCAATTCCCCCATGGGGCTCATCTCGCGCAACGTGTCCTGCGTGCCTGAGAGCGTGCTGAAGACGGCGATGGCAGACGGGCTCGGCTACAACGTGTGGTTCCGCTTCCAGCGCCCCGACTGGAAGGACAGCCGGCGGCTGAAGGACCCCGAGGGGATCCTGCCGGGGGGCTGGGACTGGTACCTCTACAACCGGCTGCAAGTGGGCGTGACGGAGACCACGGTCGTGGATTTGCGGCTGAACCAGGTATGAATATTCCGTGTTCGCGTAGATCCTTTTTGGGGCGTTTTTGGGGCGTTCTTGGCGCATTTGGGGGGCGTTTTGCAACAGGATTGTGGGTGCGTGGGGGGGGCTCTGAGGAGGCGAACACGTGGGAAACGCGTTCGGGAAGTTGAACTGTCCCAGAACCCTCAAAATTGCGCCAGAAATAGCTCGCCAAAATGACTATCGGAACGGCGAAACACGATGCTCCGCAGACTTCTGATGCCGCCGTTTGGAGGCCGCGGAGAGGGATTTCAAAAGTGCCGCAATTCCGGACCCCCAACACCACCTAAATGTAGTTCGTTTAGAGGTCGAAAAACACGTCACCCCAAAAAAACCTGCCGTTAAAATAGGTATAGGTATATGCTGTTTCAGGGGGTGGCCGGTCGGGTCGGGCCGTTTGAGATTTTCAAGCCCGGAGACTTGATAAACTTCGCGCGTGCAGTAAATTCTGACTCGCGGAAGGCGGGTTTTAACAAGAGTGATTAGAGCACGGCGAAGCTGTGCCACCCAAAAGTAACAACCCAAACTAGTTCCCCGTCCAATGATTACTATGGCGGCGCCAAAAACTTTATGGGCCCCGAAAACGTCTATAGTCAATATAAATACAACTCTGGGTCCTCCTCGCAAGAATGATTGATGATCAAATTACGAATAATTTGAATTATTTGCGGGGCCGGGGACCATTGCGACGTTTAATGACTAAAAACGTCTCGTAGGCGGAGACGAACGACCCGTGGCACCTCTTCGGGTGGGATACCAAGGAGTTTTTCCAGTGGTTCGATTTCGATCGCAGCTTTTCGTCGCCGAGCGGCACGACGAGTTCGGATTTCGCGGGGCACACGGAGTTTTTAATCGTGATGTTGCGGATCGCGCGCGAAAAGCACGTGATCACGGTGACTTACATGAATCTGCGAGAAGTGCTCTCCGAAATCAGTGGGAGTTGGTCCATTTCGCTGCTGGTGGGCGCCGTGCTCGCCATCATGCTGCAGCACCTGGCGGAAAAGCTGCACCCTCGGGTACAAATTATTTTTTTCTGGGTGGCGGCTGGCGGGCGTTCCCCGGGGAATAATTAATTATTTAGCCGTTTTTGACGGATTTTGGGGACAGCGTTTTAGCTCGTTTATCGGGACAGTATTTATGGCGGATTTTTGGGGGCCATTTTGGCTAGTTTTTCGGGCTGCTATTTCTAGAGATGTCTGTGGTTTTTCGCGTTTTCAGGTGGTGAAAGCCACCGGTCCGCTCTCGAAGATAATCCGGGAGGAGCAGTCGATGATGCTGTCCGCAACCGACGGGATCACCAGCGGGGGCTCGTCTTCCCCACTCGACCCGGCGGCACTCAGGGTCTCGGCGAGGACGGTGTAGCACAGGGCGCAGTACGGGGACTTGTTTCGAGTCTGTACTGGTGCTATGGGTAGCTGCTTCTGCCGGGGAAATTAATTAGTTCTTCAGAGACCGCAAAGACATAGCCCCCGCCGGAACTGAGACTTTGATGGCCGGTTTTTGGCGCGTTTTTGGTCGGTTTTCGGGGCTTTTCGGCGATTGCATAAAGTGCGTTGTTTCCCCGCGCAGAATTGAAATCGTCAAGGATCGGGAAAAATGCGAAAATCGGCCAAGAATGCACCCAAAATCGACCAAAACGTCTCGACCACCGGCCACCAGGATCTCAGTGCCGGCGGGGGGTATGTCTTCGAGGCCCAGTTTTCTGCGGGGCGCTGAAGTCAGTGGCAGGCGGAAACACTTTTCTGAAGTATTTCCTGGTCGCGGTAAATATATTTTATTACGACGTGAAAATGAACACTCTATATAATTATATGTTATTCGCGAAGCCCTTATGCAGATTTTATAATTAATGAATAATTTGCGACTAAGTGCGCGTGTCTAGCTGGTGGTGTTTTTGGCGATCGTTTTCTGACGAGCGGGTAAGTTCTCGCGTCAGTAATGTGGAGCGTGATTTCGAGAGCGTGTGTTGTCAATTCCAACAGGAGATGCATTGTTTTCGACGCTTGTCGAGTTCTTCTGGTTTTCGCGAACATGTGTGGTCAGTTCCACCAGGCGATTCGCTTTTTTCGACGATTGTCGAGTTCTTCTCGGTTTTCGAGGACTGAGAGGTGTGGAGATGACCGAGAAGCTACGTACATTGGGCTTTGGCTCCCGCTAGATTCATGTTTCGGGCTTGGGCTCCCGCTAGATTCTTGCTTGGTGTCAAGGTCTCGTCTCTCGGTCTGTCAATGTGTTTGTGTTGCGTTGCTAATTCACGCTTGCCAAACTGAACACGCCGCAAAGCGCGCTTGATCTGCAACGTCGCAGGTTTAGGCCCAATCCGAATCCTGAGGAGACAACAGGAGTGGCGCTTAAGGCATCGTCATTGGATAGATAGTCGGCCGCGCTTCGCGAACCTATATACGATATTCCCCCCCTCCAATCGGCGTGTTGTCGCCAACGTTCAATTATCCATTTACACAGGTTCCGGGTAAGGGCATTGAAAATCCCTACGCGCTCTTTACAAAGCCTAATCGTCTATTAGATTTAATGAATAATTTGCGACCAATTAGTGAATAATGTTTTGAAGAAATGGTTCTCCAAGTACTTTATTCGGGTCAAGCGGAATTTCCGTGGGGATTCTGGGACCTACAACAGCACACTTCACGTCAAGTTAGCCACGGTTGATTCTCCAATGTCTCCAGGCAGTTTGAAGAAAAGGCCAATGAATCGATTTCCAGGCCGGACAAACATCTGCTCCATGGTTGCTTGGTTCTTTGGGCGATATTTCAGGCTTATTGTCTCGAGTCTTGCAACGAATCTGACACTGCGGGGATTATAATAGAAGCTTTATTAAATGTCTGGGGAAGGACAAAATAAATGCCAGCCGGAACTGATATCCCGGTGAATTGGAATGCTTTGTTGAGCGGTGTTGCGTGAGCTCCTGACGCGGATTTCAGGGAGGACGCATCCAAAATCGACGACAATACGAGTACCATCTGAAGCCGCGGTCTGAGTCGCGGCTGTCTTTTCGTGCTTCCCCCAATCTTTAATAGTTTGTAAAACGCTTCTTGTGAAGAGTTTTCCCAGTGTCGGGTTTTTTATTCTGGAAAAATGTCAGGCGAGAAACGTGATCGAGTAGTCTATTTATTCGAGCGTTGTCTAAGTAGCAGTGGGAGCCCTGTTTAAGTTGTAGTGGATGGCCTCTCAAGTTGCTCCGACGTCCACGGATGCGGAAACCAGGGAATGTTCGTTTTCGGCCCGTTTTGGCACTTTTTGCGGCGTTTTGGGTTTTGGTCTTTTCTCGGCGCATGCCGCATCTAGAATCGGCAAAGCGCGTGGGCACAGCGACTATTCGGGCGCAAATGTAGGTTCGGGGACTCCGCGACGACCACGAGGTCTCACGGAGATGGCAACGCGTCCTGTCCCAAGCCCCTCGGCGGGACCACGTGAACACCACGGGGGAAGGCGACGCCCACCCCGCAACCACCTCGCGATTTGTTTTTACTACACGTGTTTTTTCGCGGGCACTACGAATATTCCCCAGTTTCAGCATCCCTATTGAAATTGCGAGTTAGTGATGTTGGCCGAGTCTCCTGCAGTCTTGGAGGCGTTTCCCGGCTGGTATAGTCCGCATTTTCCTCGCCTTGTTCCCGGGTCCTGTCTCCTCTTTATCATAAGTTCAAAATATTATCCACAGGATTGAGACAGTGGTCTTGGGTGGTCCCCCGACGAATCCCAAAGTAAGCCGTGAAGTTAGTCAAATTGGAACAACTTTGTGGCGAGAGTGTTATAGCGCCCACATTAACTCGCAACGACACGCAACAATTCAAGGATCGTCGTCGCGGCGGAGTTTGGGGCCGCTAAATTTTTGGATCAGTCAAGGTTGTCCTCCTTGTTGCACGCGCGAAGCGCGTGCGTTTATCAAGTCTCCGGGCTTCAAAATCTCAAACGGTCGGACCCGGCCCGGCCACCCCCTGAAACAGCAGTCAACTATATCTGTTTTAACCGCGTTTTTTTGGGGCGCGTTTTTAGACGTCTAAATCAGCACATTTAGGACCGGTGGTGTTTGGGGTCCGGAATGGCGACGTTTTTGAAGTCCCTCCCCGCGGCCTCCAAACAGCGGCATCAGAAGCCTGCGTAGCACGGTGTTTCGCCGTTCTAATAGTCGTTTCGGCGAGCTATTTCTGGCGCAATTTTGAGGGTTCTGGGACAGTTCGATTTCCCGAGCGCGTTTCCCACGTGTGTCCCTCGTGTTCGCCTCCTCAGAGCCCCCCCACGCACCCACAATCCGCCAAAGCGCCCCCAAAAATCGCCAAAAAACCCAAAAACGCCAAAATCGCCCGCGAACACGCAATATTCATCTGGTTTGGGAGGACCAGCGGAGTCCTAGCACCATTTTTCAATTCGTGAATATGTTGCTAAATATCGGTTCGTGATCGAAAGCCATTTAAGATTGGGCTATTCGAAGTGCGCGACACAATTATTTTGGGTGTGCGGATCCCATTACTAAGTCGTGTTTGTGTTATTCTTTCAGTGTTTTTTAATGGAGAACCAGGATCTCAGGATTCGTGTTTCGATTGGCGCGTTGCGGCGAGAGGTCGCGTGTCTAATAGAAGTCTGCGATCTTGAAATTTTGTCACGCCAAGTTGATCGTTCTGGACAGCGCGCACATTTTCTGTTCTTGGTCGCGATTTTGGAGTCAAGTTTGGGTCTGTTTTTGTGCCGTGCAGTTCAAGCCACGCGTTCGATCAATATCTGTGGTCTTCCGTAGAGTGCAGAAAGTTTCCGTTGCGTGACTCGTTTCTTTTGGGTTCAAGCATTACTATCTGCGTCTGGATTTTTCATCATTATAGTCTGTTATTACATGCGGTCTAGTCTTCTTTTGGGTTCAGCATTATTATCTGCGTTGGAAAACCATTGCGTCACTTATCGGGACAAATGCGTTAGCGAAACTTGTGAAGACCCGATGGTTATTGACGTTGCGTTAGCAGAATTCGCATTGCAATTCATCCTTTCCAAGCGCAAGTAATACAATTTGACGAATTCACAGTTGTCGGTTATTCCTGTCAGTGCCCGACATTTCTTGGGGACTGACAGGTGCGATATCACTATAATCAAAAATATGCGATATCACTATTCCCATCAATGGCCGATGCGATATCATTATTTTTTTCTGACCCGGTGGAGGACACATTTAATAATCGTCATGACCGAAGCCATCGATTAGACTTCGCATTTTTCCTGGCCTGCGGTAAATATCACGAAGTAAGTTGTCTAATATTATTTCATGCTCGCGAGTGACATCCCACCGGCTCGCGAGTATCTGAAGCCCGGCAAATTGGCTCAAAAGTTATTTATATTTCGTATTCCTCGAGGAGAAGTCACGATGATTCGTGGGACTCCGTGAATACTAAAATCCGTCGTCCGCAGCAAAGGCGCACAGCGGGCGTGTTTCAGGGAGTTTGAGAGGGTAGTTTGGTATTTTTTCGGCTAAGTTGGAAAAGGTATTGAACTATTGGATAAAAAGCGTCTCGACAAAGTGTCTCTGTCACGATTTTTGGATCGACAAAGTGTATTACACATGTTTTGCGGTTCCAGGACTAAAGGGTCGAATCAAAAAAGTTTCTCCTACCATGGTTTTTTGAATATCGAAAAATCACAATGTCTGCAATTTAGTTGTGTGCGGCGAAATATTTTGATTCAAGTAATTAGTTGATTAATAGAGTTGGTGTTCAATAGGTGTTCAATAATTAGCAGGTGTTCAATAAATAATGTGCGCAAATTGGTCTGTCCCCTGGTAGTTGCGTAGCGATTTCAAAACGATATCACGATTTCATCTCGGCCGCCTGAAATACGTGACATCTGTTGGGGCGTCCCATTTAGGTCTGCCTTTTGTACATCCATCTAATGCTCCTTTAGGGTGTTTTGCAATTTACTGATGTCAAATCCCGGCATTGGGGCGGCAATTCAGTAAGTCCCGTCCGAAAAAGGCCAGGAGTGTCCCGAGGGCTCACCCGAGCGGTATGAGACTTCGTCGAAAAAGCGCCGAAAGGGACCAAAATCGATCGACAAAGCCCCCCCCTTGGGGGCTGCCCCCCCCCCAGAAGAGCTCCGTAATAAATATTGATTAATGATCCAACTACCAGTAACTATGTTTTAACTAGTTCGCAGAGATTGAAGTTTTAAGTTAGAGTTCCTAAATGGACTCGTCTCAAGAGTCGGGTCAATTGTTTCATGCAGCGAGTGATTCGTCCGTCGGTTCTGTCGAGGAGCAGTCTTTATCCGAGAATTCGTGGGAGCAGCCATCCTCATTGGTTCTTTCGAGCACATCCTCCATTGGTTCTTTCGAGGAACTACCATCTCCAGTCGTTCAGGACCGTCTGAGCATTGCGCGGGCATCGTTTGCGGGCTCTGGTGGGTCTCTCACGCCTAGTCGCTCGACTTTGGGGAGGGCCGATTTTAGCTCGGTTTCGTCTCGTTCCTCCGTTGGGTACTTAACTACTAAACCCGTAGCTGGGGGGCGCTCATGATATATCTGAAGGCATCTTTGACGACGTATGCGGAGGAGAATTATGCGCGGGCGGGCACGGACGTCACAGTTCATGGAGGGGGGGACAATAACACTTGGGGGTGAAGAACATATCCGCCGACACGCACCATTCCTCTGCCAAAAAAGCGACGGGGACCAAAACGCGTGTTGTCCGAAAATTTTTTCTTCCCATCAGAAGTACGCGTGACCGATTAATGCGGCGTCGAGACCGGTCCCCAGCCGGTGTGACTTGACCAACCGTGGACGTCGTCCTCCGCAGGTACGATCCACGTGTTTCATCGTCTTTGGACTCCATTCGGACACTCACAAGCTTTGGAACGGTAAACGAAGACGCCCGTCTATTCGACGCAGAAGACGCCCGTCTCTTCGACATTTTAGACGAGCGTCGGCCAGGTGGTTCTCCAAAGATGGAGGGGCTCGCAGATTCTTCAAAGAGGGACAGAGGCAAAGCTGGAAAGGTGCACAGTCATTGAATCAAAATCCACGCTGAAGAAATTTCAAACTAACCCCCTTAAGATCTGCCGAAAGTCACAAAAGCCGCCTGCAATAGCCCTCCAAACACGCCAAAACGCACCTAAAATCGCAAAAGTCGCAAAACCAATAAAATAGCTAGAGTCCTCCATAAATAGCCCGCCAAACCAACCAAACTGCACCTAAGGTCGTCTAAAATCGCGAAACGAGGCATAAATAGCCCGCGAAACGGCCCAAAATGCCCACAAAATCGAAAAAGACGACGAAATCCCCAGGAGACCGCCGCCACCTATAGTCATTGGTTCCCCCCGGTGACGCACGTGCTGAGTTGGGACGGTGTGGCAGGGCGCGTTGTGGACGTCTACGCTCCTCCTAACTATATTGAGATAGTTGTAAAGATCGGGGTGCAATGATTCGTTTCAGTGGTGATATTCTCATCATGGTTAACATTGAATATTCAGGTTGCGCTGAAGACGAATGGGGTGGTCGTGAGTTCCGTCATGCGGTGGCAGATTTCGGACAGAATTCTGCATTATCTGGAGTTTTTCTTTCTGTTTCCGCTGATAGTTTTCAAAATGTGTCGGTCCTACTTGGAGTACGGATCCCTGCGCGCAATAATGTATGGGTGTTTCGGCTGCATGGAAACCGCGGAGTCCCGGAAAGCCACCGTGGAACTGAAGAAGCCCTCGGTGGAAAATGCGAAAAGTAGTGAAAATCCCAACAACAGTTCCTCCAGTCGCTTGAGATGCGTGTTTGTCTCGGACACGCACAACGACCACCGGCTGATCCCGAAAAAGGTGTTGCAGGCGGGCGGAGATGTCATCATCTCCTGCGGCGACGGGGCGAATTTCGGAACGTATGCGGAGTTGAAAGACGTGGCGGATTGGCTCGCGGAGTTGAAAGCGTTCAAAACCAAAATTTTCGTGCCCGGAAACCACGACATGCTCATGGACGTGGAGTTTTACGACGCCTACTATCCGGTCCTTTAAATTGTAGGAATAATTACTAGGTGGCGGCGTTTCCCCGGGGTCTCGTTATAGGAGTTCTAGGTGGCGGCGGTTCCCCGGGGTCTCGCCGTTTTTCGGGCTATTTCTGGCGGGTTTTGTGATTTTAGCGGAGTTTAGATGCGCTTTGGCTTGTTTGGCGGGCTATTTATGGTCGTTTTCTGTCAATTCCAGGAAGGTTTTGCCGGGCTAGTTATGGATATTTTTGAGATTTTTTTATATTTTTCGGGAGTTTTGGAGGGTTTGGGTTGATTTGTGGCGGACTCCAGCGGGGAGATGCCTGGGGTTTTTTGGGTGAAAGTAGTTAGAAATATAGCTGTAGTACGGGTTTTTCGGCAAAATATGAACCCTCCATAAATACCGGGGACGCCGATTTTTCGGCGATTTCAGTCGGAGCTTCGTCAATGCCGACGACCAAAATCGTCAAAAATCCGGCGAAACGTGCCCGACAGGGGCTCAAGCAAGAGCGTTTCTAAATCCCCAGTACTCACACAGGTCTCACAAACCTGACAGTGTTTTTCAGCGCGGTTTGTGGTGACTTCGGGAAACCGAGGCCAATTTCTGCGGTGTGTGGGTTTTGGCGGCGTTTCCAAACTTGGGTGGCGAAGTCTCACGGCAGTATTACTTCGAGAACGTGAAAAATTTTGAGGATTTCACTGGGAGTCGCGACAAGAAAGAGTCGTCAACGGGAATCTTCGATTATTTTCGGAAGAAAGGCATCCACGTTCTGATCGATGAGATGATAGAAGTGGAAGGGGTGCGGATCTTCGGCAGTCCCTGGGTCGTGCAGTATGCCCCGTGGCGGACGGGCTTCAACGTATTAGTGATCAGTAGTAGACGTGATAAATTGTGCACGCGTCGCGCCTGCGTTATATCAAATCTGTGGGGTCCAAAATCGGAAACGGCCCGGCTACCCCCGAAATCAGCCTCGCAGCATACCTGCTTTAACGGTGCGGGTGCGTTTCTTGGTCCAAATCGAACTACATTTGGATGCATGGGGTCCGAAATGGCGACTCTAATACTCACGGATTTCCGCGAGTTATTTCTGGCGTTTTGAGGGTTGTGCGGACTTGACGCACGCGCTTCGGGCGTGCCCCTCGTGTTCGCGTCCTCAGAGCCCCCCCCCCCCGGTGTCTGGAAATCCGCCAAGTGCGCCCAAAGCCAATCAGAACAAACTGCATCTATAATCCGCCAAAACGCCACCAAAATAGGCCAAAGTCGCCCAAAAGGTGTCGTCTAAACCGGCCGCGAACACGCAATATTCATAGCTGAAATGTAGGTGACGCCGGACAAGATCGCCGAGAAGTGGAAAACTATCCCCAAGGATGTCGACGTGCTGTTGACCCATCAACCGCCGCACGGTCTGGGGGACCGCTGCGTTATGAAGGGAGGCAAACACAAAGGTCCCCGGGCACGCGTGAGTCGTTTCGTCGTTTTTGCCGATTGTGGGTGCATTCTGGCCCGTTTTGCAGGCGATTTCTGGTGTTTTTTAGCGATTTCAGGTGCATTTCGGCTCGTTTTGCGGGCTATTTCTCAGGGCGCGCGCGATCGGGGGTGGCTGCCAACAGCGTGGCCCTGCCCCTACGCCGGTATCATCGCGAGTACTCGTTGCCTGTTATTAAGAGTTTCGAAAATATTCTCCAGGGTGCGAGGCGTTGCGCAAACGGGTGAAGGAAGTGAAGCCGGCGCTGCACGTTTTCGGACACATCCACGGAGACCCTGGCGCGTTCAAACTGCGACTCGACGGCGGGGAAACCGTCACTTGCGTGAATGCCGCCTCCATAACGGAGATGTACAACACCCCGCGCACCCCCTTCGTCGTCGATCTTGTCCGCAGTTAGCGGCGCACGTCGGCGCGAGTTTGTTAGTAGGCGATTTTCGCCGGGATGTTTCATCGAGTGGTGGGAGTCGGGGAGCCACACTATTTCGCCGGAGACGGAAATCCGCCCGAAACGGCCCGAGAACTTTTCCGCACTGCATTGAGCCCCGGGGAAAATAGCCGAAAGGATCCGGCGAGAAGCCGTGCCCAGCTGCAACACAAGGGGGGCGTTTTGAATGACGTTCCTCGCCCCCCACGTGCTCTCTCCCTGGGGGTCGCTGCAACGCGTACATTACCAGTCGCTGTGGGACTTCACGGACGCTACTGATGCAGCCAGTGAGATTTGCAAAATTGATTGTAAATTCGAATCGGGAGTATTTCAAAATTAAGAACTGCAAATTTGGTTCCGCCAAGATCGAAGTTACCGGAAGTCGCGCTGCGCATCAATATTGGAGTTTCCACCAGGCTTCAAGTACTTGGTCGAAAAGTACGCATTCACACGCCTTCCAAACAGAGTCATCCCGAGTGTTATAATTGCTGGATGGCTCCGGTTCCCCGGGAGTTTTGTCGATTTCAGGTGCGTTTTAGGTGCAAGTCCGCAGTTCAAATTGATCCAGCTCAAGGTGGAGCCCAATTGGTCCACCGAGTGTGCCTTGGTGAGTTCATCTCTGTCTGAACGTTGCATTTGAGTGTAACTGCAATGGAGTCGTCGTGTGAAAATTTGGTCTCGAATAATTGCGGGCTTAAGTTGTGAAGAGTATCAGAGTGATTATCGTTCCGTTGTTGTTGTTTTGGGAGTGTTGTCTGGACTTGAGCGAGAGTTTGGCGACGTCTATCGTGCAACATGTCGGGTCGTCCGAAGTCGGGTGGCGCAAATCGTCCGAAGTGTGGGGACGGCGATCCTCCGCGGGCAGCGCAATCCCGTTGCACAGCGACTGAAGTACTCAAGTTGTCAAGACGTGAGAGTGGGGTCGTTGGCACAGGTGCCCTCCCTGACCCTCAATAGTTACCGGTTTTTTGGCGGCGGGTTTTGGGCGTTTTTTTCGCGATTCTAGTCGCGTCTTCCCCGGTTTCAATGGTGTTTCCCCCCTAAAATAGGCGAAAACGCGATTGAAATCGCGAAAAAACCGCCCAAAACCCGTCCCCAAAAAACGGTTATTGAGGGTCGGGGCTGTTTTGATCCGAGTGTCGGGCCAGCCTTCATGGTCCGAGTTTGGAGACTTCGTCGGGCATTCAGTTTGACATGCGGATCGGGGGATCGTATCGAGCAGTCTCGTGTGTTCTCCCGATTCTGTGTTCAGTTTCAATGTTGTTTCCTTTTTGCCGGTGGCAAATACTACTACGCAAAAGGCGTTCAGAGCAGAATCCGTTTCAACGTCAATACGTTTGTTCGAGTTTCGTTGGGAATCTTGCTCGAAAACGCCCGAATAATTACGCAGTTTGAGCAATTTTTGTAGCAAAACAGAAAGCGCGTGTAAATTGAGTTTTTTTCGAGTCTTGTCTCAAGCGATTTTTGTGGTTTTATTCCTCGAGGATTGTTTCGGAGCGTTAGTCACGCGGCGTTTCGGGCAGTCGTCCAGATTTTGTATTCATCACGTTCCGTCAGTCGTTTGAAAGGGATTCCCAGGTGTTGTTAAGTTTTCAATGTTGAACGGGAGTAAGTACCACGCGTTTTCGTAATCTGAGTGTGGTTGGAGTTGAAGGAACGAATCTAATCCATCTAACGTGGTCCCCGAATCTATCTGTGTCCTCGTTTTGTCGGCAGATTGCGAGGGGGCCCGTTCAGTGAGTGGCACTTTGCACACGGTCAAAAAGAACGTTCAAGCGAATCACGTATTGTCACGAGTGTGTCCAAAGACGTGGGATAAATGTATAGGGAGCTATCAGGTGGTCATCGTTCCCCGGGCGGTTGAGTTTGTTGGCACGTGTTTATCGGGTTATTTCTGTCGATATTTAATTTGATCTGGGTTTTGGTGGATTCAAATATCAGTGGGTTTTCGGGTTGGTTTTGGCGGAGTCTACTGAATGTTTGGCGGGTTTTGGTTGACGTTGGGCGCATTGATACTATTTTGGTTTGTGTTTGGCGGTCTTTCACTAGAGGGTTTTTGACTCGCGGATTTGATTTCAACGGTGGGTCGCAGGGTCCCATCCCCCCCAAGTCTTGTAGTAATGGAAATTTTCCAAAATGTCGACTTGAAGCCGGTTAAATTTGGCCAAATTGTGATTTTTTTCTGAAGTTGCGTCAGTACTACGTGCCGTTAAGTATTATCTGGTCAGTTCAGTTGGACCGTATTCTCAGTCGTATCAGTGGCTACAGTCGGGATAATTGGGACACATCCGCGTTTAATTTGACCTTTCTGGCCCTAAACGTCGTGATTCCTCCCGGGAAAAGCCACGGCCCTGTTTTACTAGGCGTGTAGAAACAGTGTTTGTTCACGCAGGGGCGCCCCCTCCCAAGAGGGGGTATCCCTAGCTGAAAAATTGGATTTTAGGTGCGGTTTAGGTCGAAACACGGACCAAAAATCGCAAAAATTCCAAAATCGCCCGTTAACGATTTTACACGTGTTTCCACACCCCTATTTACGTCGGGATTCCTCCCGGGAAAAGCGGATGCTTTACGCAAAAGCCAACCCGCGGGCCGGGTCCATAATTATAATATTCAAGCAGCATATTTGCGTGCGCCCTTCGGTAAATAAAGTTCTGTGTTCCCTCGGAAGATTCGGGAAGAGCAAAGTCCGTTGTAACAGTCATTTCCGTTTGGATGCGTTTTGGCGCGTTTATCGGGTTATTTCTGCCGGAATTTGTGATTTTAGGCTATTTTAGATGCATTTTGGTTCGTTTTGCGGGCTATTTCTGGCGGAATTTGTGACTTTTGCCAATTTTAGGTGGGGTTTGGCTCCGTTGATGGGTTATTTATGAAGGCTTTTGTGAGTTTGGATACATTTTAGGGGGCTTTGGAGGGTTCGGATTGGTTGTGGCGGATCCCAGTGGGGCGAGTGGGGTTCTCTGGGTATACGTGGTAAAAGTAGGGCCGTTTGTTGCCGTGGCGTCGTGCGTCGTCTCTATCGTCGTCGTCAGTAACTTTCAGAGCAGAACGCTCAGTCTGATCGGAGTTGAAGGAATGGAATATTAATAAACGTCTTTCCACACTAATATCACTATTGATACCGTCTGACTAGTGCCAGTCATAGACTGCGTCATTCACCACCACCCGTTTATTATTTGCGGGCCGCCGGCCCCTGCAAGTTTAGTGAGTATCAACCTACGGGATCTCGGCGGACGAACGCCCAGAAAACGCCGATTCGGTTTTTTCGAGCAGGATGTTGTCGCGGTCGCAGTGGGTAACCGCGGGAGTGGGGTTCACGTTCGGTCTTGTGGCCGTGGCGTGGGTAAACTACTGGGTTAGGCGTCGAGCAGCGGGGTCACGATCGCGGCGGCGCCGCGGAACGCAATCACGGCAAAATAGTAACAACAGCTAGGTGGCAGTGGTTCCCCGGGGATTTCGTCGTTTTTGGCTATTTAGATGATGCGTTTTGGCTCGTTTTGCGGGGTATTAATTTTGGCCCGGGTTTTGTGTTTTTTGCGGATTTTTTGTCAGTTTTGAATGGGGCTATTTCTGGACGTGGATTTTTCTGCGAGATTTTGGGTGTGTTTTTGCTCCTTTGGACGCGATTTATTTCTGGCGGCTGTTAGATTTTGCGGGATTGGCGAGCTGTGAACTGTGGGTTCCTTTCTGGATAATATAAATAGTCGGAGATAGCAGCAGCGGATCAGAAGCTGTTCTTGACGAGGCTATTCGCGGTCTTCCGGCCAATCCGTGTGCGGATCTGTTCGCGGTCGGCCAACCGCTGTGCCCGAAAATCGCCGCTCGCGTGGAAGTCTGCATAGCGCACATGGTTGTGGGAGTGGCAGCATTCGTTCGCGAGAATTATGGCATATCAGCAGAGCCGGCAGAATATTCGGAAGACAGCTACGAGCGGGAGGTAGCAGTATCTGTAGCAGTTTTTGCTCGTGACAATTTGGGTGAAGTTGGGAAATTTCCCGTTAATACGGGCTATCTCAGGCGATTTTTATGATTTTCGGGGAAATTATCAATTGTTGAGGCGGGGACCGCAAGCCAATAAGTAGAGATCCGAAATAATAGCAAATTAGAATGTTAATATCATAATAATTCTCTGGGCACAATTGATGAATCAATAAATTTGTCAACGGGCAAAATGAATCACCATCACAGGTAGTTCCCGTTCGCTTTCCGCCACGGCCCGTCGAAACTCCAGACGCTCGCGTGAAGGTGCAAGCTCAGTTACGAGCACAATCTGAGAGCGATTCCTCGATGGCGCTGGTAACTTCGGACGACGCGCCTCGTCTGAGTCGGGGGGACCGCCGACGCGCGCAGCTAACTCGCCTACGTCAGAGAAAGCCGCCCGTCACGGGGAGGAAAACGGAGGGAG
>Ga0099798_10289_pt1 | contig 17288 bp, 17 predicted proteins | sample Uncmet_Sort29A_1_FD_89870 | JGI IMG/M metagenome (GOLD analysis project Ga0099798, IMG submission 89870) | Marine eukaryotic communities from CALCOFI LINE 67, Pacific Ocean - CN13ID_Sort29A_1 | ecosystem: Environmental > Aquatic > Marine > Oceanic | place: Pacific Ocean: Monterey Bay | collected...
GAAATTTTTGTCATTCATCAATTGCACGGTCCTTAGATTCCGCCTAGAATTAATTAGTAAGGGTGGTCAGTAAATAACAACCATGTTGTGTGGCGGCAAGAAACCGGATGACGATGTCTGGGAAGCTTACCCGATCTCTAGCGACGATGAGTCATTGATAGACGAGGCAGAATTTTTAGCAGAGTTCGGACCTAACGCCTTGGATGACCCGATCGATTTGACGGCGCTCGCGGAACCTACACCTCCGTTGAACCAGTTCATGGACCCAGTGCAACCGTCTATTTCCGCCCTGTTACCACTGGAACCGTCTGCAAGTGCCGCATTGTTGCCCGTTGAAGGGTGTGCCAGTTCCCAGCCCACCCGGTACGCATCGGCGGGTACGGTCCGCGGCAAGATCTCCACAGTGCTGAGCCCCCTCAAGAAGCTGCGTGTCAAACGCCTCTCCAAGAAGTACGATGGACCCCCTCCCGATCCGGCTGATCCCGATGAGCCCCCGGAGCTCCCGCGTACTAATAAGTCACGATTGGACAACATCACCCGCGGCTACCTGTATGGCGTCCACATGATGAATCAAGATTATGATTGCGGACTATCCTATAAACAATTGGCACAGATGGTTAGAAAGAAGGATGGCGAACCGCCCACACGGCAAAGTGTATGGGAATTACTACAACACACCTCCCAGCGGTTAGAAGAGGGTACCGGTGGCATCGCGCGGCCCAAGGCGAAAGGCCGGCCAGCCAAATACAGCATGGCCCAAAAACTAGAAGTACCGTTTCAAACCAAAAATTAGTCAGTCCCCACATCGTTCCCAAAATAATTAATCGCCGTTCCATTATTTTGTTTTGTCCAAAAAAATAGATCGCCCAAAAAGCCATGGACACCAAATTTGTTGAGCAACAGACCATCATCCTCCGCCAGTTCAAGGCAGACCACAAACACCTTCTCCAAGACCGAAACTATGCGGACAATCCGATTTTGATGTCGGACTCCACCCTTCGCATGATCTTCAATAAGATGTGTTACGACGAATCACCAGAGAGACCATGGAAGTTCCAAGCACCACTTAGGAACAAGTACTATAAGACGCCAGCGGAAATGACGCGCCGTTACAATTGGGCGTTGCTCATGATAGGAGAAAGATATATAATCCGGGGTGCAGAATGGTATTACCGGAATGTGGTGTATCTGGATCCGGTAAAATTTGTGCTTCCGCGAGGACCCCAACGCGTTCAGGTACCAATCATGAATTTTAAATTTTGGATTGATATGTTTGCGCAAAATTTACTCCGTTGGTAATTACTTCGCGTTGTTCAAAAATAAAATAACAGGTAGTTTATCGCCGGGGCGGCAAAGGGTATATGTCGGACGGCAGTAAAAGACTCCCCGCCAACCTTCCCGGCACCATATACTCTAAGCAGAAGCACCGGGGAGAGTTGACACAATATTTTATGAACGTTATGACCCGAGGTCGCTGCCGTTATGTCCCGCTCCCCGATGACTTCCGCGAGAACGGGGCCAATGTTACAAAGTGGGCGAAGGAGCATTTATATGATGTGGTCACGCAGATGGTGGCCGACAAGCACGACTACCCCAAGAAGTTGGTGACGGACAAAGGCCGGGCCTGGACGAATGAGTTTTGGACCACCGCGTTTGCATATGGTGGATTCCAAAGCGCATTCGAAGGCGACGAGCATCGCAGGCCCGGTACATTTCATTTTATGGCGCACGTTTGACGATCGCGCAAAGTATACCTGCGTCAAACATTTATTTTGTAAAACAGGATTTTCTCCGGATCTTTACCCACACGAAACCATCTCGGCGCAGATTGGAAACCTACTGAAAACGCACCGCGACTTCGTCAAGCAACAACCTGGTCGCGAGTCCCGTGAGCAACTCAAGGCCAGAGTGGCGGCTGCGGGTCAGTATGCGAACGACCACTACAAAATCGGAAACCTCTGTCGTTGTTACCCCCGCCGCATGGTTGAGTTGGAGGCGGCTGGAGGTGGCGTGCTTAAGTATTAACATGTCGTACCACCCACACCCAAACAGACCGTTAGTCTGGTGGCCAATATTTGTAGTAACGACCGTTAGTCAATACTAATTTCGTATTTCACTAGTAACGACCGTTAGTCAATACTAATTTCGTATTTCACTCCAACCGCAAGTTGGACCCCAAAAAAGTACCATCCACAACGCTTGTTCAAAACAATATTGAATACCAAATGTATCACGTCCCGAAATTGGTTGTGTGTGTTTGTATGTCAGTTTGTATGGTGGTGTAGTGCCCAGCAACAATCACGATTCCTCAACACCCCAACCAACCAATATTTTCAATGTATATCCCCCACCAATGTCGTCTGTATTCGTGCAAACCAATCTCTGTTCTCCGCTCTCGACAAAAACAATCTCTTTTGGTTCCCATGTGCAGAAAACAAACAATTCTAGGGTGACTGAGATGGGGGGGTGGCTGCCAAAGCGGCCAACTGTATAAAATATTTTGATGTTTTTTTTGGGCGGCGACAGTACAATTTCCCACTCATTTGGCAGGTAGCGGATGCCAAATATCGCCACCTGTATAACGTATTCTGACCATAAAAACGTCAGGAGACGTTATACAGTTGAAAATATTGGAAGAGGCGATCGCCAGATTTCTGCCACCTGTATAACGCGAGACGAAATATGGCTGTGTCAGGAAACTAATGACACCAACTGTAATTAATTAATCAGCACCAAATAGTTATTAGGCCAGCATATAGGACAGGCGAGCGAACTAACTACCCTGGGCCGGACATCGTCAACACCGGATGAAAAGGATATACATTTCACGGGTCATAAATTGCAGCGTTCTGCACTTCGGTGCGGTTCCCCTGTACACCCTATCTTTCGCATGTGTGTTGACTTTGAATGAACTAGGAGTCGAAGTACTTGGTAACCGTTTATGGATAATTACCAGTTAGGCTGAATGTCTATATACTTGTGCCACGCGTGAGGTGTGAATGTGTATTGGGGTCCCATGCGTTATCGTCAACACCATTGTCGGGCATACCATTAATTAGTTGAGAAAAAATAGAAAAGAGAACCCTACCAAAGGCAGAGGAGAAAATGTGACACGAATAATGGAGGGGACTGGTCTGGGTACACATTGTGGTTGTGGATGGGACAAGATTAATTCTGAATACTTATTCATGTTTAATGAAGATAATTTTTCAATCGGTTCTACCAATAAACACACTTAATTACTTCAGGTAAATTAGTTTTACTTCAGGTAATTTGCAAGCTGGATGTGAACCGGTTCCCTCACTCGCCGGCGCGCCGGCGGCGACGCCGGTGCTGCGCCGGCTTGCGCCGGCGTCGGCGCGAGCGAGCGAGCGACCGGGACCCGATGCCGGTGGCGCCGGCGCGGGAACCGATTCCATTGAAATCCTATTGTATGGATGTGGGCGCGCCGGCACCAAGAATCGGTTGGGCCGGCGCCGGCATGGTGAGAATCGGTTGGGGTGGTGCCGGCGGAACCGATTCCACACTATATATGTAACCGGAATCGGTTCCGCCGGTGCCGGTGCCGGCGGAACCGATTCCAAGCTATATATGAGGTCAGAATCGGTTGGGATCGCAACGCCGGCACGATCCCAACCGATTCTAACCTCATGTATAGCTTGGAATCGGTTCCGCCGGTCTGGAATCGGTTCCACTGAAATAGTTGAACCAATTCTGACCACGTATATAAGCAAAAACCTTCGCGCCAGCGCCACGCCGGTGTGCGCCGGCGCCGGCGCGAGCGAGCGAGTAGCCTTGAGCTCGCGCCGGCGATAGGCCAGCGCGAGTGAGGGAACCGGTTCACATCCAGCTTGGTAATTTGGTAAATTAGTTTTACTTTTTTACTCATAAAAAAAAACATGTCAACACATGCTTGAACATAATTACACAAACAAAAAATAATTAATCAATCAATTTAAATTAAATTAAAATTCACAAAAAACTATCGCGTTCCGTGTCCATCCGTCCCACCGCGGACGATGGTTTCCCACGCCCCAACCTTCACAAGAACCAAAATGCGTAGAGAAAAAACATCGATACCAAAATTGCAGACGACGCCACCCCTGACTCAGAACGGCCAAAACGCGTCGACAAAAAACAATAACAGAAACATTTCAGAAGACGCCATTCCAACCTTCAGAAGAACCAAAATGCGTAGAGAAAAAACACTGAAAGCAACATTTCAGACGACAACACCCCAACCTTCACAAGAACCAAAATGCGTAGAGAAAAAACATCGATACCAAAATTGCAGGCGGCGCCACCCCTGACTCAGAACGTCCAAAACGCGTCGAGAAAAAACAATAACAGAAACATTTCAGAAGACGCCATTCCAACCTCAGAAGAGCCAAAATGCGTCGAGAAAACCTACTGGAAGGAACATTTCGGACGACGCCACCCAAACCTTCAGAAGGACCAAACTGCGTCGAGAAAAAACACTGGAAGAAACATTTCAGGCGACGCCACCCCCCTCAGAATGGCCAAAATGCGTTGAGAAAAAACAATAGCAGAAACATTTCAGAAGACGCCACCCCAACCTGCAGAAGAGCCAAAATGCGTCGATACGGTGGCGCCGACACATCAAAGCGCATCTACTGGCCCACCCCTCGGTACCACTGGTCGCCATACCGCGGCGTCGTTTCTACGTGCCTCCATTATTTCCGTGTCCACCGCGGCACTGCCGCACCGGTGACGGCGGCTACCCGATCACCACGCAGCCGGGCCCGCGACATTGTGATGGGAGGGTTGCGGCGGGGTAAACGCGCGGGGGGAACTGCTTTTTTTTCTTCGCCAACTGTAATGTAACATATTTGCTGCCCCCCTCTACCTTTGCCATTATGGGTTGTCGGTAAGGACGCCCGCGGGGGAATTGTTCGCGCGGGGGAGTACGCCACTGCGGCCCACCACTGGTACTACTGTGGCCCATCCCCCGGTACCCCTGGTCGCCGTACTGCGTCAGCCCCATTAGGCAGTTTCTTTGGACTGGCGCTGCTGGTGCCATTGGCCATATTTTCCGCTAGCTGGTCATGCTGCTTGGGCCGGGTGGTACCGGGGGGCGGCTTGCGGACGGTTGGACGGGACGCCGATTACTGGGAATCTACGCGAAAACCTATTGGGAATTCCCTGGTGCGGGCGCGGTCCCAGCGCGGTTTCGGCCCACGGTACTGATGCCTCCGCCTCTTTATGGTCCAAGGGGTGGTCTCTATTTTGAGCCAGGATCTCCTGGGTGGTCTTGCATACGCTGAGTGGGCCGCCCCTGGCCCCCAATGCAAAAGTCAAAAATTTTACTCATTTTTGTTTGTAGTTATTCAAAAAGCCGGGGGGCTGGCCCACCCGCTGCGCCTGTGACCACTGGGGCCACGCGGCTACCTCCTTGGGCCGCTGCGCCGTGCGCGCTTGGGCCAAAACGTTTGTGCAACGGACCCCAAAAACGATACTGCCGACTGGGACCGGTACCTGTTAGTTGGTACTGGCCCACCGTCGCTAAACGGTGTCTCTTGGGCCGCGCGGCCGGCCGGGGGGGTTGCCCTGCTGGGCAATCATTTCGAAAAATCGTTTGCGTTTCGCCCCCCCGCCCGGCCCACGAAGCTGGGCCGCCGCCTGTAGCCCGCGGCAAGTGGGCCAGAAAGGTGGCCCACAAAGTTACCCGCGCCTGGCCCACTTGCCGGCCCCCAGATTAGTGCGGTTTTCGCTCGAATACCAAATCCTGTGGCCCACTCCCGTGGGGGTGTTGGGCCGCAATTTCGGCCCAGGTCCCGGTGCGGCCCACTTGCCGTGAAGAATCCAGTTCGGACTGGGCTCCCGCGCGCCGTTTCGTTTGCAATTGAAGTGTACCTTCATTCAAATTTTGGAACCCGTAGTGGCCGCCCCGGTGCGAGTTGGCCCCCTGGTCCCGGCGCGAGCAATTTGCTGAGATAGTAACTTCTCTATATAGTCTATTGTATATAATAATATAAAGAAACATCGGAGCAACCACCATACTAGGTCCATCCGAGGAACGGATGGCATAAACATTACCGATAAAATAAGTGCAGGCAGACCCGGGTGTAAATATTTTAATTAAAATTCTCAAAAATAAAAATTACTGATAAAATAAGTGCAAGCAAACCCGGGTGTAAATATCGGGTTGGTTGAATTAAATGATCACTTTCGAAAAAACACCAAATTCAATATGAGAATCAACTTGAGACTTCGAACTCGTCTCCCCCGCCCCCCCTTCCGAATCTGGGTAACCTCGACGGTCGGGGGGCGGGGGAGACGAGTTCAGCGTCCACTGGCATCAAAATTCACTTTTTGTCAAAGATCGATCAAAATTTGGAAATGTTGAAAAATCACTAAGTGGCCGTGATCTCGCCACCTGACTCCCTGACTCTGATCTATTCTATACAAGTAATATTAGTGAATTTTGATCGATTTCGTCGAAATCCAAGATTTGGGAGGTCATTTGGTAGCAAGTCGGCACTTTTTTTTGAAAAATGGGTGATCAGTTAATTCGACCAGCCCGATATTTCAATTAAATTTAATTAATTAATTAATTAAAACTTATATTACAGATTCTGGACAGAAAAAAAAGAGACATACATTTTCATTTTTGACAACAAGACAAACTACAAATCGGTCACACACTTTTTCACATAACAACAACTACAAAATGAAAATGGTCTCAAAATATTTTTTGACAACAGATTGTAAACGTGGTACTTTTAAATTCGAGCTAATTAATAGATAATCATATCATGTGTTTGGTTGCTAGACAGTCACTCATTAAAACGAATTAATAAAATTTAAATGTTAAGGAGGCGTTTTTTTTCACTGGACCCTATGCGGCGTAGGATTACCGGGGGGAAGGGGTACGTTTTTTTGCCGGCCCAAATCTGGGGGCGTAGGGTGGGCCCAGAAAAATCAAAATGGTATTTTTGAGCTTGTCCATTTCGTACAAATACATGCATTTATAAGCAAGCACATGTATTTTTTGCGCCACTTTGATCAAGTGTTCAATATATGAAAAACGTCAAAGCGAATGTTTTGCCCGCGTAGGATTACCGGGTGGGGGGTATTTGTTTTTTGAGATGCCAATCCTACGCCGCGTAGGGTCCAGTGAAAAAAAACGCCTCCTAATGTCATTTTGTTTTGTAAAATTTCGTATATACAATGTACACTGTGCTAACGCACATGTGGAAAATAGTTGTATGAATAATGTTGCCTTTCGATATGAATTTTAGGCAATACAATGCATCTAAACGCTAAAACATTATAACGATTTAGATACAGTAATATATTTTTTTTGCATCAAAAAATATTTTTAATCAAAAACCCATTTGTGATGTTTGATCGAAATCATTTTTGATTAATTATATGCTAAGCTCGACATTATAATATATTTTTCGTCGCGCCACAAAATTGTTTTTTCAAAATGACGAAACTGTTTTATAAATTTATTTTTCTGTATTACAATTATTATTCATATTTTCATCATATCACTGTTCAAGCTATAATAATGTGCTGCCATTTTTTGTTCATACATTAAGTCATAAAATCAGATTTTATTTTTTGTACATGTTACACATTTTTTCAAAAACGAAATTGTGATTAGAACATTTTTCGTTTTAAGAAAAATGCTACGCATTTAAGAAATTGCATCTGTACAACTTGGTGTTATGTGCGTAGTGTTTACGCAATAATTTTGCTTGAAGCACAATCTGTATTTGTGCTTGCGTGGAACTAACTTGTTATTGTTTTGTAGTTTACTGTTTGGGTTAATAAAATTTACATTGACGATTTGATTTTTTGGATACATTCTGCTGGCATCGAATTTTGTGGTTTTGATTGTTACTCGCTGTTGTTTTTGTGAAATTAATGTTTGTTGCACGCGCCGCTATGAACTTTCCTGATTTTCGTAGGGCTCTTAGATCGATTATTATTTCACGCTCTTGGTAGACTTTTACTGACACGCTTGGGGAGGGGACTCATACCTTTTTTGTGAATGAAATTGTTGATTAGAAATTTGAAAATGTTTACAACAAAACAATTGGGTTCAAAACTCAAAAAATAAAAATGTACTATCGCTTCGAGAATATCGTGTAGATGTCGTTGCCACACTATCATGCCTCTTTCCGCCATTCCCTGCACTCATAGAACGTCGTCTGCCGGGACTCGCGTTTCTACTTTTCGTTTTCGTATTAGATTTACTTTTAGTAGACGTAGTAGTAGTGGTCGTCTTCTTATCAACCGCATTAATAGTAACATACTTATTATGTTTCGTCGGACTCCTCGACCTCCCCCTTGGATACGATTTCGATTTAGTCTGCTTAGATGTAGAATTGAGTTTGGTAGTAGGATTGACGTCTGTACTACTGCTGCTTACCTGTTTTTCATATTCTTCCTCAATTCCTTCCTCACTAATTTTCGTTTTCTTCAACCCTTTTCTAAATTCACTAAAATCGAAAGTTGAATTTGCCGAAGGTGTATTGTCCTCCTCCCAAGGGAACCGTCTAGACTTACTTGGCGATGCCTCGAACACGCATGAATCTGTTTTAAATACACGTAAGACACGTTTTTGCTTCTTCTTTTCAGATAAAACATTATTTTTAGAACTACTCCCCACATTTGTTGTTGTACTAGAAATTGTCTTCGTTACATCAGGTGGGGAATTTGGTAGTGTCGGTTTTGCAGATGGAGACGACGAGGCGATTGGTAGTTGAATGTTGTTAGAATTGTTGTATTTAATGTCATTCAAATTAAACATATCAGACGATTCCTCCACCAACACGTTTTCAACATTACTATCACTTTCTTCGTCGAACTGAAAGCACGATCGATGCCTGTTCAACTTTCTACTCTTCTTGTTATTATTTACATTTTGTTGGGCGTTATTATAAAGCTGCAAAACCAAATTAGCACGCGGCGCATGAACACTAGCTCCATTCGTAAATAACAATCTTGCGATACTGCTGTACTTATTTTCTACTGCGTGCATGAAGGCCGTGTAATTGTTGTGACATGATTTATTGACGTCGACATCATGTTGTAGAAGAAGTTCAACCGACTTCTCACACCCTTGTCTAGCTGCTTCCATTAAACAAGTAACACCATCTTGATCAATGCTGTTCACATCTGCATTACTAGAGATCAACAAACTTGCCATATCGACATCACTGTTTTTGATAGCGATGAATAACGAGCTGCATGATGTATTTTCTGCGGGGATGGACCAGAGGTCGTTTGGGGAGGCACCGGCCCTTTTTTTGTATGGCAACATTGGATGGGCAACAGAAAGAATATTAAATGGGGAAGAATAACGGGGGTTGGCGGATTTGGGCGCGGGAAGGCGTAACGTGATGTAAATTGGCGGTTGGTATTTTGTATATGCGGCGCTGCACCTTCTCATGTAATTCGCGCACATGCTCTAAAAATGCAATAATCCCTGCGGATTTATCACCTGGGCGCCATAACTCGTATAAAGCCCACTTGCCAATCCTAAGCCTTGTTTATTCCATATAAATATTAAATAGCTGAACTAATTTGACTGGCTGCGAGAACTTTTTGACCAAGGCCGGTTCATAGATCTTCCAGAGCGAGGCAGAACCGTTTTTGCTACGTTCATGAATATGATGAAATGGGAGAGAATAACGGGGTGGGCGTATATGTATGATAATTTGGCGGCTTCGACCTGCGCAGGACAGACGGCTTGAATTCACGGAATCTTGCATCAGATAGAACGGCAATCTTTGGCGTCAGATTAATGGTGATACGGTCCTTGCATAAATAGGTACAAACGGCAGAAGAATCGAACTTCTTTTCTGCACTCAAATCTACTTTGCGACGCTCGCCACCTTTACCTCCGCCTTTACCCCCGCGTTTGGCCACCTTTACCTCCGCATTTCGATCTGCGTGACTGCAACGGACTTGGGCCAACGGGTCCGTCGCCCAAATCATTACCAGGACTTGAGACGAGAAAATGTCGTTTTCATAAAAAGCATTTCTTTCAAACATAACCACATCAGCGTCAAAGCGTTTGCCCTGCTCGGTGGCAAAGCGGCTATCAGGAGTGGACTGAGCGCAGATGACGCCGTCGCGTTCCTCAGCCCACCCGATAATCCCACGGAATGGAGATGGGCGCCTCCGCGCGATTGAAGACGTTCACAAAAATATCGTCTTCGCCGCTGTCCATACGAAACCTTTTCCTTGAATCCGGCGGCCAAATTGTCGACGCAAAGTTTTAAGTTGCGCATCTGGCCCCCATTGGGCGCAATGAGCCAAACGAGTTCTGCGGGCAAGATGTCGCCGATGGAGGTCTTAGTATCGTATTGCCTGCTGGACAAATCTTTGGTTATCTTAGTTTAATTGATCCACCTTGTGGCAATACGGCATAGCGCTATATCCAATATGAATTGCCACTGCGCACCGCGGTAGAGACGCTCATCAAGAGGTTGACAACTCACTGAATCTTGAGCTTGGCAGTAACGCGAACGGCTTGCCACTAAGTATGAAAGTTGATCATGGCCGGTCCAGAAACGAGAGTTCGCTGGTGTTGGCTTCGCCAACGCGGAGACGTGAAAGTGCCTCAATGATGCTCTTCTTGAGCTCTCACGCCCATGGATCGGCTTGATCCAAGCAGCTTCCGGAAGAATATACCCAGGCGTGCCCATCAATCCGTGATGGAGCTGGTCGGGGCCAGCCCCAGAAATATTGTGTTTAAAGCGGTGAAAAAAAGACGAAAGCAACACGTGCCTCAACAAAAGCGCCGCCACCAGTCGATGCCCATACTGCACCGCGACGTGTAAAGCTGTCATGTAATTACTCCCAACCGACCTTTGTTAAAAAATGTTTTGATGACAATGTAATGAATTGCATGCAAAAGCGTACAAATTAATGTAAAAACAGTAAAATAATGTACCGATAATTCACATTGGCACCGTTCTCAATAGCCGACATCGAAATCTCCGGATAACCTCTCCACGCCGCCGTCCATAGGCATGGGCGACCTTGCTGTTGTGATAATAACGTCAAATCTGCATTCGGAAAAACTTCCATCACATGAGAAACTGGATCAAAATTCACATCGGCATTATGCCGTAAAAATATATTAACCAACCGCGTATGCCCTGCAAAAGTTGCTGCAATAAGCGGTGTAACACCCCACCTATCAGCTTCATCGACCCTCGCATCAGTACATGCATTTATGCCCATCTTTGATTATGCACGCCTTTGCGCACATGACCAATGTTATGCAACGTGCAAAGCAGACCCCCGCGTGAAGCAGCTCTTGAAGTGTACTTCGCCCCCTTGGCAAGCTCCTTATAGCCTTGTATTGGGGTGTTGGCCAACTTGCGTCGATTGAATTTATTTTGTTGCATTATGTAATTCCAAGCAAAACATCGAATTGCGTGTCACTAAAAATAATAGTTTACATAGAACATTGTACATAAACTTCACCAAAATTCCCAAATGTAAATTAGTACGCTAGCCTTATACACCCACAGCATCAACAATCCCAGTGTAGCATATCGACATCAACTACAATACAGTTAATAATGAGAAATGATGGACACCAACTACATTACAATTAATAATGAGAAATAATCACAATCAATAATGAGAAATAAGTTAATAACAGACACCAACTACATTAAAATTAGAAAATTATGTAACAACTACATTACCACTAATAATATTACATAATCTATGATGGCGCAACCAACCATATTGCTACGCATATATTACCAGGGGTAGTGCGAAATCATAACTCGCTTCAAGCAGATTCACATACCATTACCCTCAAAGCACCTACTCCCTCTCATTTATACACCAAGCCAAGTACAGTACAACCATATTGTCAATATTATGAATAACAACTCAGAGTAAGCAATATCACACACTTCATTAAATGAATATCAATATCCCTCATTTTATTTGGCTCATTTGCTCAAAAGTACATGCTCATTATTCATACTGAGTACAGTCCAGTCACAATGTCAATAATCGGAACAACATCACAAGTGAAGTAGCGCCGTAAACACATCTATATAAAATTAACATCGCCATTCAGTTTGGTTCACCTACTGACAGTCTGAAACCACCCCATCTTTATTCATGCGGACCACATGTCACGTACAGTTGCTCATGCTGTTCACAGATTAATCATCATACCAATGTAAACATCACCACAGTAACATTCAATCATTTAATCATTAACTATCGCAAACGATGACGGCGAAATATTATCAGCGTTCAACACACACAATGTGACGGATATACGCTCTACACCCCAAGCACACACAATGCAAACACACGATACTTTCTCCAGACTTGCCGCACGGCAGATTCATCCAAATATACGCCGATTTTGGTCTGCCCTGACTTGCCATTAACAGGCGCCAACCAAATATACTAGACTTCCCCCAGACTTGACGCAACGCGGTAACAATCATCTATAAGATACTCTCCTGACTTGCCGCGCCGCTGATTTTGGTTTCTCCAGACATGCCGCCAGCAGGAACCAGCCAAATTTACGAGACTTTCTCCAAACTTGCCGCACTGCGGAAACAACCAATCACAAACGATAATGGCGAAGCAATACCAGCGTTTAGTACACGCAATGTGACGAGCACACGCTATGCACCCCAAGCACACACAATTCACCCATCATGACAGCCACTCACAATTCACTCTGCAGACCGCACTGCATCACTGTATCACGATTTTGATCATTTTTGCTCCTCCTTTTGAGCCGCGGTTTCCTTTTGGTCGCTCTCTTTTGCGCTGCTTTGCCCGTCCGTTGGGGCCCTTTTGGAGCTTCTCTCTGTTGACACACCCGACTCTTCACTTTTTTGGTCGCTTCACTGTGACACATTTTTCAATTGTTTCGAGACCCTTTCCACTTGACGAATCTTTGATTCGCCGGGTCGTTAGGTATCAGAGCCGCTGCGAAAGCACCCGCTCGTAGGACCTACCGGGCGATCCCGCAGCTCCGACATTGTTCTCGCTTTTGTTATAGAGGCAACGAATGCCGAAAGGCCGTTATAACCAATCAATAGTTTTTGCGGAGCAAGAATAATTTGCTCTGCTCCGCTTTACAATGTCATGAAATGATGAAACCATTTTGGGGGTGGGGCAACCGCAACATCGGTAAATTAAGAATTGCTATGAATTTTGTTTGATATTCTAACTAGGGCGCTGTATGGATCATGGGATTTTTCTTTGTAATTAATAACTAATATAACCTACGTTTCGGTCTACCTAGACCTTCTTCAGGGTTTTAAGATTTAACTGTACAAGTAATGAAATTCGCTCCAAATTTTTTCGCTGCGTCAGACTCTGTCGGCAGTCAGTATTTCGTTAATGATTATGATTATGTGTCGTGGTGCTAGCGACGTCAGAGCAATCTGGCGATCGATCTCGTACAATAATGTCATTCGTGTATTTTTCAGCGGGTTCATTCAAAAAGGCAAACAAACAAACAAGTAATACGTATAACAATAATAAATAAGTAAAGGGAAAAAGTCTAAAACTTGGTGGAAAGATCATGATGGCGACCTAAAAGATCCTCTTGCAAATACGAATATGGACGACTTCGAACTGTTCGACAAAATTGAAAAAATAATTCAAAATGTTACACATACACTATATGTGTTTCAGAGCGAACGCAACTTAATTTAACACACGAACAATAACAATTCAACTACAACTCTCAACGGTAACTGATTTGTGTATGACAAACTATCTTTTGATAATCAAATGTAAATTCTATATTAATTTATTACAATGAGCCGTATTAACTCAAGGCCTTTGGTTATGTTGTTTTTTTTTATTTAGATAATTTATGTGAGGTAGAATAGAAGGGGGACGAAACGTATTGATTATTTACAACAACATTATTTATGCATGAATGAATATTATTAATTACTTTGCTTATAAATGGCCAGTATGGAGGACGTGGACATGCGCCCGGATTCCTTTCCGAGCAACTTGCACATGGGCGAGCTCGGCAAGGGCGAGGCTTCTATGTCTTCGATTAACTCGACTCCGGCTCCGCTCCTGGCTCCGGTGGGCGGGCCCGTGGCGCACGGCAGCTCGCTTTCTCGCGCTCCTGACCAATCGAACACGGACGGCGACTCGGACATGGAAATTTAATCGACTCTGCGGTCATTTTCAATGTATTCTAAGCATCTCACACGAAAGGTATGTCACCAGGTATATTATATATATATATATATATATATATCAATAAGTAAGTATACATATAAATCATATATGAATTTCGAACTCATGATTCGGGGTGCGCGGTTTGCCTCGCGAGGCAACCCGAGGCGCCTCGCCTCGCCACCCCCCCCCCCCCCCGAGGCGAGGCGAGGCGAAGCGAGGCCGCCACCCCGCCTGGATGAAGTCCGGCCCCGAGGCGAGGCACCAAAAGGAACGAACACATAGCCCCGCTCCGAGGCGAGGCGAGGCCGCCACCCCCACCACCCCGCCCCGGCTCCGAGGCGAGGCGAGGCCATGCACCAACAGGAACGAACACCACTATCTACTAGAGCCGAGGCGAGGCGAGCCCCCGGGGGCGAGGCCGCCACCCCCACCACCCCGCCTGGATGAAGTCCGGCCCCGAGGCGAGGCACCAAAAGGAACAAACACATAGCCTCCCCGAGGCGAGGCGAGGCGAGGTTGCTTTATGGTTTAGGGTTTAGGGGGAGGCCGGAGGGGGTGTCGAGGCTCAGAAGCAGCAGCGAAGGGTTAGGGGGAGGGGTTTAGCATGCGGGGTTTAGGGTTTGGGGTTTAGGGTCTCGAGCCCCGGACTAAACCCTCGCCTCGGGGGGGCTATGTGTTCGTTCCTTTTGGCGCCCCGCAAGCCGACAACCGCAATCCCGGCTCCTGTAACCCAGAACGAGGCGAGTCATCTGTTGGGATGTTGCCTTGGTCCCTCGAGGCGCCCGAGGCGAGGCGAGTCGGCCATCACCGATGAATCCCCGAGGCTCGTCAACCGCCATGCCACCCCACCCCTTCCGAGGCGAGGCGAGGCAAAGCACACGAGAGGGGCACCACCACCCTTGGCACCACCCCCCGAGAGGCGAGGCGAGGCAAGGCACTCTTCGCCATGCCACCCCACCCCTTCCGAGGCGAGGCGCCTCAAACGAACACATAGCCCTCCGAGGCGGGGCGAGGCAACCCTCCCAAGCGAGGCGGGGGGGGTACAGATCGCCCTCCCACGCGAGGCGAGCAGAGGCCACCCACCACGGTGTTGTAATTTTTCACTAAGTCCGGCCCCGAGGCGAGGCGGGGCGCCAAAGGGAACGAACACATAGCCCCCCCCCCCGAGGAGAGGCGGGGCGGCCGCCACCTCCATCCTTCGAGCGAGGCGAGGCGCCTCAAACGAACACATAGCCCTCCCAGGCGCGTTCAACCCCCACGGACTAAACGCCCCCCCAAGCGAGGCGAGGTGAGGCGGCCCCTGGGTTGCCTCCACCCCGCCTGGATGAAGTCCGGCCCCGAGGCGAGGCGAGGCGGGGCGCCAAAGGGAGCGAACACATAGCCCCAGAGGAAAAGGCGGGGCGGCCGCCACCTCCATCCTTCGAGCGAGTCGAGGCGAGGCGCCTCAAACGAACACATAGCCCTCCCGGTTACTTCGCCCCGATGCCTTGGTCCCACGAGGCGCCCGAGGCGAGGCGAGTCGGCCATCACCGATGAGTCCCCGAGGCTCGTCAACCGTCATGCCACCACACGCCTTCCGAGGCGAGGCGAGGCAAATCCAAATGTGCCAATTTTGAATTTTGGTTTTGGATTTAATGCGGAAAGACAAAACTGTATCTCGGTTGTTGTTCTAAATTGGGTGTACCAAACGTTTTCGATCAAATATCATGATCATCGTCAGGGATTCTGACAAAAGTAAGCCACTGCATAGAAAATGATGAACAACTCTGTACTACTCTTGTTACGAAGAAGACACTACACACTACTCGAATTGTTTTCGTACACAATGCAACGATTGCTTTGACTGCTGTTTAGAGCAGAATGCCATGTTTCTTTGGAAACGCAACGTATTTTAATTTGTAATCTAGGATTCGGCGCATATTCTCTGCGAGACGATTTTTCGCATCGTATTTCACCCAAGTGGAAATTCTGGCCGTTCCCTCTCCCTGGCCCCTGCTGTCTGCAGAATGTTAGGGAAAACGGAAAGAAATGCAAAAGTGAGCGTCGGGGCGGGACAGGGCGGGGCCGCTCCTAGCTCATCGTGAGTTGTGATGATCATGCTTCGTTATGAATTTTTGGTTTCAGCAATTTTGACCACCATCATTATTTGCTTGCCGCCACAACTGTGTGAATTTTACACGCGGTTCACGTCAGTATGCAATTGTTCTGTTCATAGCAAGCGATTATGTTCGTTTTTTTTTTTTTTTTGCTTGTTCCATCAAATGTTAGAAAAATACAGCGTAGCTCCTGTTGGTGGGATTATTTTTTTCACCGGAAAGGCGATGCAGAAAATATTTGTTGTCCCATTTTTTGCCTGCTCAATTTCGTAATTCGCATTTCAGCGCGAAAGGCACATTGGCCAGGGTTCGCCGTACATTGAGCGCCCGAACTGATGTTCTGGACCGGCTGCAAAAAGAAAACAATGGGCAAACTGATCATTAATAAATACACACAAGCTGCAACGAACTTAATTATTCTAATTATTCGATTAGGGAACTTTACTCTTCCTGAACTCTGAAAATCCACAAAACCTCAAAATGTACAGACACTCTTTCAAAGACGTCGCATTGCGAAGAAAGTCTTGAAAAAAATTGTAATTCGCATTTCAGCACAATACATATGTGTGTCGATTTGAATCCGTTTTAGAATATTTTGTACACCAAAGCAAGCACTCAAAAACTTCAGCGAATCCCATTTTAGGATGGCGGGACAGAGTGGGACAGGCCAGCACAGGGCAGGCCAGGGCGGAACAGGGCAGGACAGGACGGCAAACGACAGGGCAGCACAGGGCACAACAGGGCAGAACACAGCGGGACGGGGCAGCACAGGGCAGGAGAAGGCGGGGCAGGGCAGCACAGGGCGGGACAAGGCAGGACAGGGCAGGTCGGGGCCGTTCCTAGCTTTGGAGATGCCCTCAGCCTCCTCCTAGCGGAGACAACGTCCTCAGCGCGGCTTCCAAGCCCAGTCCTCCGGGCAGGCCGGGGCCGCTGCTAGCTTTGGTAACATCATATGGCGGGACAGAGTGGGACAGACCAGCACAGGGCAGAACAGGGCGGGACAGGACG
>Ga0099798_10290_pt1 | contig 17280 bp, 20 predicted proteins | sample Uncmet_Sort29A_1_FD_89870 | JGI IMG/M metagenome (GOLD analysis project Ga0099798, IMG submission 89870) | Marine eukaryotic communities from CALCOFI LINE 67, Pacific Ocean - CN13ID_Sort29A_1 | ecosystem: Environmental > Aquatic > Marine > Oceanic | place: Pacific Ocean: Monterey Bay | collected...
CACCTGCTTCGCAAACACTGGGTTTTCGCGAAAGTCTGGGGTGTTTTCGTTGGTGTCTCGGTACACAGCGGGTTTGTAGTCACTATCCTCTTTCTTTTCAAGTCGATGTCCGTAGAGTTCTCGATGCTTACGCAGTAACGCGGCAATATCTCCACCCTTCTCAAAATCGATCTGGTTTAGTTGAACCGAAGGAGACCCAGATCTGTCCTTCTTTCTGACGCGGATGATTTCGAGGTCATTTGCATTGGTATTAACAGTCCCGTTATTCACATTCCCTCTGAGTCGTGTAGGGGACTGCGAAGATCCATCCCTCCTTCTCATCGGTCCGTCCACTCCGATCTTTTCGGGTGAGCGGGCGAAGTTGTCGCGGCGGAGATTTTTCGACGGTGAGGTTTTGGAAGGTGATTCTATTTTGGTTGGCGAGACTACAGTTTTCGAGTTTGATTTTCTATTCGGCGACTGTCTTAACGGTTTCCTTTTCGCACCTGCCTCGTCGTCTTCTACTCCCTCCTCCTCGACAACCAGCGAACCCAGTCGACTGCGCTCACGCTGCCTCTGAGCGACTTCTGCCATGAGTTTTTCTCTCGCACGATCTTTTTCTCTTTCGAGCTCTCTCAGCTCTCTTTCCCGCAAAAGCTGCTTTGCATTCTCTCGCGCAACTCGCTCTGCCTTCTCTTTAGCTGCCTGCTCAGCAGCAATTCTTTCAGCGTTTAGCTTCTCAGCAGCAGCCCTCTCAGCCGCCACCCTCTCCGCTCTCTCCCTCGCCAATTTCTCCATCGCCGCTCGCTCAGCCGAAACTTTTTCCCTTGCCACTCTTTCCATTTCAATTCTCTCCAAAGCTATTTTCCGCTGAGCTGCTTCCTTAGCTTGGGCTCTTATTCGAGCTTGTTCTCTTGCTTCAGCTTCTTCTGCTGCCTGTTTTTCCGCAGCGGCCCTCTCCATTTCTTCGCGGGCTTCCTTCCTCCGAAGCTCTTCCGCTTCCCGATATTCTCGTTCCTTTTCACGCTGCCTTCGCTCGTGCCGCAGGCGGCGTTGCTGTTCCCTTTCCTGTTCGATTTGTTTGTCTTTTTCTTTCTGTCTTTCCTTTTCTATTTGTCTTTCCCTCTCCCTTTTCTCGTGAACCTCTTTGCTATTGATTTCCTCTTTACTTCTTATATTCTCCTTTTCACTCTTCGCACTCTCCTCCTGTTTTTTCTTGTTTTCTTGTGCTTGTCGTTGCTGCTCTTTTTTCCGCGCCTCCAGCGCCTCTTCCTCTTTCAGCAGCTGGTAAATCTGCGCGTGGAGGGAAGGCCGGTTGAGGAGGGTCTGGGGTGTCGGGAGCAAGAGTTTGTGCTCGTAGGCACATTGGAATTAATTACGCTACTCATCAAACGATTGGAATACAGAAGGAGTATCACGCTACATTCCAGGAATTTCCTTACATTAATCGACGGCCTCATCCTCGGGTTCTTCGTGAAGATTTGTGCAATCAATCCACGCAGCTCGGAGGAAAATTTGGGGTCGACTGGGGATTTAGGTTGGTTATGCTCGGTCAGATTTAAGACCAAAACGAGTCTAAGTATCAAAGATACACAATCTACCAGGCATTCCAATTTCGAAATCCTCCCCACCTTTCGTATAGCTCCCCCTCAGAATCCGCAGCATCAGACCCTTCATCGATTCAGCGTCAAACGCATGTTTGAGCATCGTCATTTCATAAAGGATGCACCCCACAGACCAAATATCCGATTTGTAGTCGTAGCTGGGAGGGAGAGGAAATATCAGTCGTACCAAAATATCAGCGAGGAGAAAATGACGTTTGGTTTTGTTGTCTGCGAACCCAATACGAAATTCTTACCATCTAAGAGACGGAAAAGTATTACTTAGTACTGCACGCAATTCCTTCTCACCTATCCCCCTGGCAGATTTCCGGCGACAGATAATACGGTGTCCCGATCGCTGTTTTTGCGCACTCCGCTGTGTTAGCGAGCACTCTCGCAATCCCGAAATCCCCTATCTTCACCGTCTGAGACGAATACGCAAAATTTGCAACGGATTCTTTGTGATTAACATTCGGACTACTATTCCTATTCTGATTCCTCCCTGATACTCGAGACGCGGAGCTACCTCCTTTTCTCAACCCAGCTCTCCCGCGATTACCAGACCCCGCAGAGCTTTCACGACTGCTTGGGGTGCCGCCATACGAACTCGCCCGACCGCGATTAGAGTGATTACTCCCACGCGAACTCGCTCTGGGCGTACTTCCCCTAGAACTCGCCCTGGAATTCGGACGTCCACGAAGATCTCGCTCTTTATCCAGTCTTCTTTTTTCATCCGCTTTCCTCTTTTGTTCTGCCGCAGACCCGGCTACTGGTGATTCATCATGACTTGATTTCTTGTCCGATTTTCCCTCCGATATCTGCACCCGATTTGAATCGTCATTGCCGGTGAGAAAAATATTCTGAGTTTTCAAATCACGGTGCAGGATCTTACGATCGTGGATATGCTTCAGACCCAGACAAATCTGGGTGAACCAACGGAAAATCTGCAGCTCCGGGAAGGAGGAAGATTTGGCGCGCTGGTTACCTGAGAGGGAGGGGGAGGAATTCGAAATTACTGAGTGTGTATGCATATGTTCGCATTCACCAGGTGGTAAAATCTCTATCCTTTTTCAGCGAATCAGCACGATTTCAAATCCAATCCCCCTTCCGTGTCTTCCGTATACAATTCCTTACGTATCTTCGTATACAAATCCTTACGTATCTTCGTATACAGGTCACCTCCCTGCGCGAAATCCATGACAATCGAAAGCTGATTCGTATCCCCACTATTCCCCCGACCAACCACTCCCATCGATCCTCCCCCAGACGCACTATGTTCAGCCAAAACCGACTTCCCATCCGTAACAAAACTCTCTCGATATCTGATAATATAAGGATGTCTGAGAGTTGCTAGGAGTTTGGCTTCTCTTCGGGTGTCTTCTCTTTGTTTGGAGGTCATTTGGGAAATATCAACGGACTTTTCGACATAGCGGTTGTGGGTACGGATATCTTCGACGAGGTAACAGCAACCGAAGGAGCCGCGGCCTGAGGGGGAGTGGATTGAATTTATCCCGGAAGGTTGGGCGCCAAGGCGCATTTAGGAAAGTTAAACGCGGGTTGGGTTTTGCAGGGGGGCTGTCTTGGCCAGTCGAGCTCACACTGGGTTTCCGGCAGATAGCGCGCTGCGCGCCGACGTCGCAGCCCGTGGCCGCCCGCGCGGGCCTTCGCGGCGAAGCCCGGCAGCGGGTCGCTGTCGAGTCGGTCGACTGGACGAATATTCTGGAGGTATCTATTATCTCTCTACTGCTGCGGTCCGGCCGCGACTGTCCAAGTTCAGTAGCTGCTCCGCGTAAGGCTCCTCTCCGAACCACTCCTGGCGAAGAGCCAAGACGGTCTCCCTCCGTAAGAGCGGCCATCTTATGTTAAACCAACATGACATTCTAGGCTTCACATTTCCGATGTTTTCGAGTCAAGTAGGAGAGAGCAGTACTGTAACTTCCCAAAGGCTGGCTCCAAATTGTCAGCGCCAATCGACCCTGCAGCAAACACACGCGACATGACATCCTTCACCAGGCTTCTTCCCCACAATAGCAATTACGAACTCGAACTTTTGAAACATTGAATAATCAACTACAGCAACTCATACATTTTCCCTCACCGATGACCTTCAGCCTCTCGTAGTGGGACCCGGTGGGACGGCCCATCGTCGCGGGCTTCGACGTCTTCTTAGACGCCATGGTGATCTTATCCCAATCTTTAAATCCTTAAGTTTGCTACTCGCATAGAATGATGCTTTCCGCTACTTGCGTAAACTGACGTTTTCTACTATCAACTAAACTATTGAAAATAAATTACTATAACTGATTTCACACAAAACCTGGAACCGAGATTGACAGCAGAAACTGAACCGAGACTTGAGATTGACCAGAAAAAACGGAGCCGATTGACGTTTGAAACACCCAAGCCACCGTTGTCTACTAACTTTTTCATCTCGTTGATTTTTGCACTTGTCAAAAAAATCGGTTGTTCATTTTGATTTATGTTCAACTGCTATGTACATTGTATCCCCCACCCCACCTTTCATTCCGCTCTCACGCTCGTGCCCCGGAGTGCTGGCGGTATCCGCTGCGTCGTAAGATAAACCAACTTCGTGTAGACCGCCCGCTTTCTGCTGTCCTGAACCCGTTGAAAGCAAACCCACGTGTAGTACCCCATCGCCACAATATCGATTATCATGATCCAGATACCAGCCATGACGAAAAGCACCGCTATTGCGAGCATGCCGGCGCTTCCCATGAGTACTCCCATATCCAATTCGAGGCGTTTTCGAGCCATGAACTGCTTTTTTTTATCTTCCGCCAACATTTCATCCGCGGTCCCCGATTCCAGCTGGTTAACCGCGGAATCCGCATCAGCTCCGGCTTGATTTCCTTCTCCCTCTTCATCCTCCGGCTTCGCCTCAATCCATCCTCCGTTGCCCTCCCAGATCAGCCACGTAAAAAACTGCATACTGGATACAAGCGAAACGTAAGTGCCCAGTAATACCACCACCGGGTCTCTCGTGACTTTGCCCTTGTTAAAATCGTTATACTGCCCGCCATTCCAAAGGAATTTGTCCGTCTCCCACCAGCACCACATCCAGAAGATTGACCAGAGAAAAACGAGCCACACCCCAGTACGGAACGAGAGGCAGTAGCAGCAGGTGACGGTGGTGTTGGGGTCCGCATGGGGGTCGAAGGTGGACGTGGAGGTGGGATTAGGATTGGGATTACTCGTAGTATTGTCCGGGTCATTGGGGTTTGCATTGGTTGTGGCAACCAAGCTTTGCTCCATATTGCCTTGGAGGTTTTGCGACATTTTGAGAGCGTCGGAGCTATACAAATCCTCGAAATCGCGTCGAAGTGTTCAAGTTCTGCTTCGGACGTATTTAAATCAAAATCTACCATGCAATCATGGTCAGCCTAGTAATCCCCAATAGAAGCGGCGCAAAAACGCAATCCCATTCTTTTCGCGCGCAGATCAAAAGACTTCATCACTTTCAAAACTTACAATCAAAGGCCATATTCCACAGATCGCTAGTTCGAAGTGTCTCGACAGCTTTGAGACGTAACTGTCAAATTTGCATCCTGGTCCATAAACCTGATCTCCATCATTCCCCTCAGGCTGAGGTGGGAGATTCGAGCAGCAGCGCTTGACTACTTTGCCTTACATTCTTCTGACACTGATTCGCCTTCGAAAAAAATACTTCAAGACCCTAACGGTCGCAACACTACCCATGCGAATCTACGATATTCTAATAAGTTCGAATGTTTCATTTAATTTGTAGACAAACTACAGACTGTCGCAAGAGATACTGTTTCAGTGTTTCAGCGCACTGCTGCTATTCGATTGCATTCCGGTTCATTGATAATCCTGTGGACAACGAAGTCGATCGACTCAACCCCGACACAATTTCAAATTCGATCTCATCTGCGGTGGTACCCTTACGACAACATATCATAAAATTGACCAAATGATTACTCTACAATACTAATGGAATTTGAAATCACCAACTGCTTACTTTACATGAAGTACTCTGCTTGTATACCTTCCCGATAGAATTTCAAATCGAAGTTCAGTGTTTGGCACCAACAGTCTGGCGCCTCCACTGACATTGAACCTCTTGAACTTTTTCAAGTCTGCTCCTCAAATACACCTCATTTACGCCGGCATCTTCGGCTTATGCTCCTGTAATAAAGGCACAATGACACCCGCAAACAGTATCGAGCCATAAGCCGAAATGGTGTTCAAGATCAGAGAAAACTCGACGTTCTTTCCCAGCACAATCCAGATAAAATGGGGGGAAGCCTGCAGAAGGTGGTTCCGCAAGTAAGCGGGGTCGCCTTTCGGGGATAGGACCTTGGGGAAGTATGGGGAAGATTCACGAAATTCAATGTAAACGCTGGGCGCGAGTTCTTGACCAATGAGAGAATCAGATGCTGTGTAATAGTCTACAGGCCAACGAAATTATTTTGACTTGCAGTCCTACCGCCGATACATGTTCCCTGCGTTCCATGGTGGAAAAGCTTTCCGCGAGGCGGTTCCAGCACTGCGCGTTCTTCATCATCTCGACTAGAGGTCTTGCTGCGGCGATGAAGGTTCCGGCGATGACCAGTAGTATTCCCATGCACATAATCAGATCCTGCTGCATCGAATTCTTCTCCAGAGGGTTCCCATTCGGATCTTTGCCATCAAATGTGAAGCCTTCCTTCTTAAGATCCTTCAACTCCAGAAAGATGATGTAGAACATGAATCCTGCCATGAGCAGCGACAGAACAATCAGCCCGTATCCCTGGTTGATATCCCCCTGCAGCGGCGCTTTCACTTTCTTCGGAACAAACGAGGTAAGAAACTGCTCAACTTTGAAAATTTCGGCGCGAAGTTTGCAGATATCCTTATCTTTTTTGATTAGTTCTGTTACACGTTGGAGGACGGATTTGGCGGGAGGGGTGATGGAGTTGCTTTTATTAGCATTAGTGGTCGCAGTGCTCTTAGCATTCGCTTCCGATGCGGCAGTGCTGTTGGTGGCGATCGATGTTTTCGAAGCAGATCGACGATCGGTCACTTGTGAGTCGGCGGCGTTGACGGAAGGAGCTGCGGGAGGTTTCGTTATATGGAGGTACGATTAACGATGGATTTTTTCTTTTTGGAAGCCGACGTTCAGAAATCAAAAAGCGACACCGATGCACCTGTCCTCGATCAACCTTAGGGTTTAGGTTTCCTTACCATCATCCGGCATCTTCTCCCACGCGTCCCTATCTTTCTGCTCCTCTTTTTGCCACAGTAGCTCAATCTTCAAACACAAAATCGTCCACAAATCCCGATATAGCATAATGTTGACTTGGAGGAGGTGGCAAACACCCAAGAGGAGAAGCGCAGCAGCGAACGCAGATGACACGGAAAGAAATATGCCTATGATGAAGCAGCACATGTAGGCCGCACGGTAGGCGGCGCGGCTGGGTGGTTAGGGAATATAATCAGTAGGCGGGTCGGTGGGCGGCGCGGCTGGGTGGGTGGGGAATTTCTAGTGGTGGTAATCTGAAATTTCGTGCTTTCGGAATAGATTTTCTATGCGAACCGTGGCCACATAACGCTTGTATACAAAGAAATTCAAATTTCACATGATTCAAATATCACCATTTCCCTTACACCCCATCCACATCTCCACCGCCACTGATAAAACCCACAGAAATAACAACTCCCATGCATCCCGCAACGATGAAAAATCCGAAGAGGCCGGTGCTAAACGTTCGCAGCGATTTGATGGCGCGAGTCTTGACTTCTTCGGGAGTGTAGAATCTGAGGAGAGGGAATTATAGTCTTTCACGAGAACAACTATGAATTCGGTAGGCGCAAATTTAAATCAATCTTCGCTGAAGTTTCACTTTTTGACAATTCATTTTGGGGCGCGCCTCGCGTCTGGCTCGTTATCGGGCGTGGTTGGCGCGCGGGCCGCCGGGGCGGGCTTCCCGGCCACCCGCAACAAATGCGTAGTCAGCGTGGTTAGAGGGATCAGCTCCCCTACGTAAATATTTTAACGAGCTCTTGAGCTTCGCGTGTCGCGGCTCAATCAAAATCTCCGTTTTGCAGCGATTCCTGATATACAGTTTGCCTTTACCGGATTTAGCGGCGGCCGTCTCTCTCTTCCGTCGTAGTGGAGACTCGAGTCGCAGCAGCTGGCAGGCCCGAAGCTGTGGTCCGAACTCACGCAAGATTCGACGGCTCGCGAACTGCTACTTACTATTACTTCAGCGATCCTTATCGCAGATAATTTCTGGTTTCATCAACACCAAGCAGTAATAGTACCTGCTACATCCAACCAAAAATTTACTTCCCCTCACCTCTGAATATGCTCCAGCAGCCCATTTACAATCCCCATCGACGAATGCTTGTGCACGAAGTTGACACAGATGATCAAGGCAAACGCCGTGCTGCCCCGCACACTGACCCAGAGCCAATCACGGAGGGACCAATTGTCAGTGCTGCTAGCGAAGAAAGGATCGCCGGGGAGCATCCACAATAGGCAGAAGAAGGATATGTAGCGAATATAAGTATTGCTCAACACCTTCTTGTGAATCGCTAATAATCTTCTCCATCCCGGACATTCTTTCAAAATGTCGAGCTTTTCAGGAGGACCGCTGCGGTCACCGGAATCGAGCAGCTTTTGTTCGTCGGCGTTGAGTTGAGACTCAGTGTTGGCAATATCCGCATCCAAATCACTCCCACCACCAGCTGGCGATACTAGGCTGCTTCCTTTCGCCGCCATCTTTGCCGCCTTATTCCCACTGCTCCAGCACCACCCTCCAGCGTTATTCGCCGCATTATTCGCCGTATTCGCAGCTCCCTCTTCCAAATTCTTAACACTAGCATCCACCATCCCCTTCGCATTGTTCATCTTATTTTGCGCCTCATTCTGCATCTCATTCATCTTATTCTGTGCATCATTTTTCATTTGATTCGCTTTATTCTGAGCGTCTGTTTGCATTTGATTCGCCTTCGCTTGCGCATTCTTCGCAGCCTCCTCCGCCTTCTTCGCCGCCTTAGCACCGCTCGCTTCCATTGCTTTCATCACAGGCATCACGACATACCCGCCGATCTGTATGCAGATCTGAAGTAATTGCATGACTGTGCCATCTTCGCCAAAGTCGCCTTCGAGTTCGCCGGCGACCATGTCGAATAGCTGCGCTCCAGCACCGGAATACATTGCTTTGGCGTCGGCGGTGACCTGTATTAGGAAAAAATATGGGAGGTGTTTCATACGTTTATCTCATTTTAGACACTATCATCTGACATCCGCGCTTCATTCGCCTTCTCCTCGCAGCAAGTAAGGAAATTCTTAAGTAAGTCCAATATTAAGAGATTTTCTCACCTTCGCACTCAAACTCGTTATATCACTAACACCCCCAATCGAAAACGGCATCTCCTTCATCACTGCGCCCATAACTGCATCCTTCGCTTGATTAGCTTCCCCCATAGCCTGATCAGCCATTTCCTGGGCCTTCGCCTGGGCTTCGGCTTTCGCATTATTGACTGCATCTTGGGCCTGATTTTTGACGGCGTTTACCTGGTCCATCGCGGCGTTTTTGGCATCATTTGCAGCGTCTTTGGCAGCATTTGCGGCATTATCTTTAATCTGAATAGCTTGCCCCTGGGCAGCCTCCGCCGTATCGCCGGCTTCATTCTGGAGGTCGCCGCCGATGGACATCGTGCTTACTCGTCGGCTTGGTGGGTTCGTGGGAGATTCGAGTATGTTTTGGAGTTTGGTGCGGTCTGGGTAGGACATGAGAATGGGATTAAATAAAGGCGCGAACTTGAAAGAATGTTGATGTAAATAGCTACACGTGAGGTGTTCAGAAACTCACAAGCACTTAATCCTGAGAAATACTTACTCACTACCGCTGCGCTTACGTCAAACGCAAACACACGCACGTCAATTCTTCATCTCACCAAACAAGAACATTCTACACTTAATTTTCCCACAAATGAGAAAACAGTTTCTCAATCCTGCACCAGTGGTAAAAATCTCCTCCAAAATTTGATTTCGAATCAAAAGGTCAAAAATACGACCTCAATCAAGGGGCCTTCTGTGTTTGTGTTCGTCACATTCGCAGTTCCATTTTGCAATTGCGAGCCTGCTCAAGTTGCTCTGCTCTGTCATGATCAATCATCCAAACTTATCCTCCACCCTCGTTAATTCAGTGTTCGCCATGAGCGTAAATCCCCAGTTCCCCAGCTCATGTCTTCTCCACCATCTTACAAAAATGAAATCGCCCAATCATCTGCGGTAAGTGTTCGACAATCCCGTCCTGCGGTCTTCGTGTGGCGTCATTCAGCTCCCACAGTGGGACAAGATCAAATTTCTCGGTCGCAATGAGCTCACACCGCTGCGGGAGTTTGATCTGAAAGAGTTCAATCCGTTCTTTCGGCCTCGAACAATGCGAAGGAAGGATTGGCGTAAGGAGATCATCGAAATTCGGTCGCCAAAACACGCCTAGGGATTCGCCGATTTCGACTGGCTTTATGTTGTCCTCCCTAATGTAGACTGTTTCCTGAAGTTTTTTCTTCAATGCTTCAAGAACTGTCTCACTCCCAACCGCATGCCCACCTAAAAGATCTAGTGAAACAAGAGTAGAATTCCCAGGACTATTTCCGGCATTATTCCCATCCTGAGCCCCACCGGTTCCCCCACTATTCACAATCTGCGTTTTGCGCGGCATACATACCGCGCACAGATATCGCTCCTTGTGCACCATTAGTACACAGCGGAAGCTCTTTCGCATGCCGGTTTTTTGGTAGTCTTCAGCTAATTGCTGGAGGTAGTTTTTCGGCTTTCCTCCTGCTGCTTGCTGATTCGTCCGCCCCGGCACTGTCTTCGTGTCATACTGGTCATGCGGGTAAACCAACCACTGCTTCGACTGTTGAGAGAGGCCGTCCATTTCGGGCTAGATTTATTGAAATTACGAAATTAGTAGATCGAGACCTAAACCTATTTCTCAGCGGTCTATCACCACTGATACCCCTACTTGGCATACTCCCGACCACTCATACTCTCACCGCCACGCTGCCTGCAATCGGAGACTTCAATTTGATTTGGAGAAAATGTCAAAAATATAGGTTAGTCATACATGCTGTTTGCAGGGGAAAAAAATCAAAACTATAGTAAATCGTTGAATCGCAAGATATGATTGCATATGGGGGAAAACACGACCAAAGCGCGGCACAATGGGAAACTCAGAATTTCAGTATCTTATCACACTGCTTAAACTGCGTCTTTTTTCGCACTTGAAAAAACCCTCTTCACAAAACGCGGTCAAAAAAGACGTCCAATTAATTCAATTCGTAATGGTCTCTGTCACGTCACGGGTCTCTGTCCGCCGCTTCTTCAGAATATCGTTTTTTACGTTTCTCGAATTCCTTTGGTTTCTGTTGGTCTCAGACTTATCGTATGGCATTCAAATGCAAACCATCTGCAGTAACTCCCATTCAGATTCCTGATTGGTTTTTCATCCCTCCGCGCATCTCATTCGTATTAAGCGCAATCATTCAAATCCACCTCCGCATGGTTCTGAATCTCCTTGCCCTCAGGTTCCGGTGGCATCCCTCCATTAGCTTGTGCTCCTTCAACGTCTTGCTTCAAAATTGGGATTGTGGTCGAAACAAGAGTCCGGTCCGACCTCTTCATTTCTTCGCAGGCAGGGAGGTAGACGGTGGCCATGTAGCTGTGATTATAGTAAATTATATTGGGGAGGTAGACGGTGGCCATGTAACTGGGAGGGATGAATTTTTCAATTGATTCTGAATTTGAAGTTGGATTACTTTTTGAACTACGTCTTGCGCTTTTGTCATTGATTACTGTCCAATGATACATAAGTTACATTTCGCAATTGTCCATGGAATACAAAATCCCCCTCACTTCAGCAGCTTGTCAAATTGCTTCCCAAATCTTTTCTTCATTTCGCTCCCTGCCATTTCCAATGCACAATGCAAAAACGTTGGCGTCAATCTCGCCGGCCTCGCATTCAACGTCACGGCAAACCACTGCCACAGAGCTTGGTGTCGTTTTAGTAGAGTCAATACCGAAAAATACATTCTCAAATAACCGACCATTCTTCTGAGGAAATCGTCTTCATCTTCGCCTTCTTTTTGCCCCCGAGACTCCTCCCACTCCTTCCTATCAGCAACGAATGGAGGGTAATACGGAATGCAATAACAACACTCCTGCTGCATCAAACCGAGCCAGATTTTCTCGACATCCGGGAAGGAATGGAAGACACGGCCGCAGACGTAGGCGAACTGGGGAGTGATAAGCATGTGTGTAGAGTGAGTTATGTATGTCGATTGACTCGATTCTTCTAGTTCAGATTTCTAAGTCCAACAGCACGTATTACAAATTAACATTGAACGTGCTTCAACTAGTATTATCGCAACAACAATTCTCCTACCGGCCACGCCTGACTCCCACTTTCCGCGTTCGCCTTCACATTTTCACTTTGATCCGCGATCGACACTGCCATCCTATATTTCGCAAACAGGCTCAATAACTTTTGCTGTTCCGTCTGATTTTCCGGATTCTTTCCTTCCAAATCCTGTATTGTTTTCGTCAAACCTTCAATAGCAGCGACGACCGTTCGGTACTGAGCGGTGATCTGGATAACGCGGGTGTTCACTTGTTTTCGGATTGCGTTTTTTACTTTTTTGACTTCGGCGTCTTTGGATGTAGTGATCACTTTTAGCTTTTCTGAAACTTCTTCTGCGTAGGCTTTGGAGGCGGTGCCGAGTCTGTGGCGGAGAGATACGGATTTTTTGGTGGAATTGATGATTAGTCCAAGATGTAGTAGTATCTGATATAGTGATATCTCATGTCTCACCATTCGCCTAAAAACTATCCTCTGCAACCATCCCCCCCAGTAAGAATTATCCTTACTCATAGAGCTTCTTCGTATATCCCTTAATGTCAGACTCCTCCTCAAATTTCTTCCGAACTTCGTCATCTAGTGCTTTGTCAGCTGGGTCTTGATTCGGATCAGGGGCGACATCATCTACAGCTGGTCCTGCTCCTGGGGCTGCTCCTGCTCCTGCTGCACCTCCTGCTCCCGCTGAATCTGATACCCCTGCTACTCCCGTGGTTCCAGCAGCTTGTAAGTCTCCGAAGGAAGGCGTCGGCTGGGTAGGAAACCCAGTACTTGTTGCGGCTGCCGCGCCGAACAATGATCCTCCAGGAGCTTGAGTTCCGGGTTGTTGTGTTACGAAGGGCGACTGTGCTGGCTGATCCTGCTGCAGTTGTTGGGTATTTTGTTGTTGAGCCTGCTGCTGCGCTAATTGCTGCGCCTGCTGCTGTTGCTGTTGTGCCTGCATCTGTTCTTGCTGAATCCTTTGCTGTTCTTGCTGAACCCGTTGTTGTTCTTCCTGAGCCTGCTGCTGCTGCAACATATAATTCTTCTGCTGCTCCTCCTGCTGCATCCTAAAAACCCTTTCCTGTTCCTCTCTCTCGAGTCTTTCCCTTTCCAATCTGGCTAGTCGGGCTTCCTCTTGTTGCATCTGTTGTTGTTGGATTTGTAAGCGGCGTTGCTCTTCTTCCTGCAGTAAGCGTGATTGATGTTCGGCCATCTCCCGACTAATTTGAGACAAAGCCTTCTCGAGCTCGTCATCGGCTTGGGCGAGGTACCTGAGAGTCATTTTTGGCGGTTTGGGCGTTTCGAATAGCGCCTTAGACCTTCTGGGGGTTATCATTTATGATCGGTTCGTTCATCGGGCGCGCCATCAGTGGTCTGTCATTAAACCCGGGCTCGCTGTAAGTTTTTAAACCGCCAATAGTGATTTGTTTGGGGCCGGGCGCGTGGGCGCGTTTGGCGCGACGCGCGTTGTCAGGTCTGCTGGCCGGCCGCCCGCGCGGGCATCCCGCTCGACCCATCGGGCCCGCGCGCGCGTTAGGTAAATTCCAGTCGCCGGCAAATATAACGGGCGCTCATTGGGTCTGGAATTGTTTCCGAGCGTAGCCTGCCAGTTCAGGTACCTTGAAACTCGCTACCATTACAAAGTCGCGTTGGTATTAATGCGTTTTCTATGATTCAAGATCTGATCATTCCGATGTCCTAGCAATTTCTCTTCTACTCAAATGCACGCTTCCTCCCTTTCCCTCCTCCCCCGCTTCACGGTTTTCACTTCTAGCACTTTGCACCGGTTCGCCACTCGGTGACCCTCTCTCGCGCGGTTGAGCACATTTCGCCATCTTCACGAACGCGTCTGTTCCGCATCCCAATCGGTTCCTCCGGTGTTTCGGAAAGAGGCCGGAAGGCCTTCCCGCAAATCTCTCCCAGAGTCTGCAGCGTAGCCCAAAGAGTCAAACATTGATAATGGCCCCCAGCACGACATCAGATCGAAACCCATCGCCTGGCCGTCGTTCGCAACACGCTCGGTACCGTCGATGCTCCCAGTGGACACGATTTGAAATCGACCGACTCCTGAAATCCCAGAGCTCGATTCTCGTTGCAACGGCATTCCCCGAACAAGTTACGTGGTCTTGACTTAAGCGTAAACTCAACATCGCAAACCAAATAACCAGATCTAGATATCAACAATCCTATTCCTAAATCCTTACTCCAGCCTCTTCGCTTCCGCTTCCGCTTCAGCCAGAACCGCTGCATTTCCCTTCACCTCATCCGGCCTATGCAAAACCGCATAACTCTCTTGAGCAGCTAAAAACTGGAGTTTTTCAAAACCCTGTTCATATTTCTTAATCGTTTCTCGATTCGCCATTACTTCATGGAACATTTGCTCGTAATTTTGGATTATTGTTTCCCGTGATACTTTCGCAGGACTCGATCGGTTTTTGGAGCTTCTCGACTTCAGGGGAGATTGGCTGCTGTCGCGGGAGTTGGGGGTGCTTGTTAAATTATTTATATCTTCCATGTCCTGGTCGCTTGCGCCAATATGAAATGTATCGTTGTTCATTCTGGAACTACTACTCCCTCCTCCACCAATGCTTAAACCTCCCATCAGCCCTCCTCCGACAGCACTTTTACTCCCACTTTTACTCCCTATTTTGCTGCCCGTTTCTTTCGCTTTTGCAAGTAAATAGAGTTCTTTTTCTTCGGGCAGCAGTGGTAGACCATCTTCATCGAGTATCTCTTCTTCTTCACTTGCGGTGCTGACAATCGTAAAATTCTGGTTCGGATTAAAGTTACTGACGTTACGGCCTGCACTTCCTGGAGTTCCCTGTCCTCCCATTCCCGCGCTTCCTGGTACTAAAACGAAATCTTCTTCGATCGTTCCTCCGGCACCTCCGGACGTCAGCTTCGCTATTCTCGATTGTTTAATCGCCTCTACAGCTTCCGATCCCCACGTATCAGCTGAACTACTAGCATTTGAACGACCAGCATCGCTCATGGCACTTGAGCTTCCACGGGCTGATGATAGATACGGGGAAGCACCTGCAGCACCCGTATAGCTTCCCGGTGTCTTCCCTGGTGTAAGTGATGGTGAAGCTCCCACTATTTTCGGGTCGGTATTCGGCGAGGAGGACGGACTGGTTCGCCATGCTTCTCGCTGCGGCAGGTTCCGCATGACGCCGCTGCTGCGCCCTCTGCGCGCATGCTCTTCATTCCCTGGAGAGGCCATTTTGGTCGATGTGATACTAAAATAAGACTAATCTAATTATCGGTTAATTCAAAAGCACTCGCTTGCATCCATAATGTTCTACTTATACTACCCGCACACATCTCCGCCCCACCTCCACCGCGCCAAAATTTCATCCTGAGTTTTGAGTTTGGGAATATGCTTTACTATGATAACGCCAGTGCTACGTCAGCCAACTCTCACAATAATTGTATCTGTAGTCTCTCGACTCACTACTGCTGCGCACGGGGACTTCGTACTCGCTTCGGGGAAAGCTTTTGATTACTAGGTGTGAATTTCAGTCTTGGGGAACTCTAAAGCTTTCAATTCAAATTTCTCAAACGTCATCAAAATCGTGTTTGTCTCATGAACAAGAGTTAGGCTGGGTCTGACCATGTTACACTATGGGTATTCGATACCATCCACAAAAACACGAAAATAAGTTCTGCATGACTAAACTATAAGTATTCCTTTAGACTTCCAACAACTAATGTACACGATAGATTGATAAACATTCCGCCTCCATCGCTATATGATCAGCCCGAAATGAGAGGAGGATTACCACTTTATTCCTCCAAATTCCCCCCATAATACCCCATCTGTTGCCCTTGTTTGTACTTCTTCAGAATCCCCCTCTCATACGGCACAATAACCCGAACAGCAGACTTCTCGGCACAAATTGATTTTTGCTCGGAATCCCAAGGGACTAGGCATTGATCAGTTTGGTTGTGGCAAGCATCTCCGCAGTTCGTCTTGGCTTCTTCAGGGAAGACGGAGGCGTCATAGACATGTTTAACTTTATATTCTTGACAGCGCATGCGGTCGAGGCATTTGTACCTGGATTTTGACAAAGTGAGGATTTTAAAGTGAGGGTGGGGATTTGACGTTGTACCTTTAGGATTTTCCAAGTGAGGTTGAGGGAGTTTTACCTGGTCATATCGTATCATCATCATTCCCCTCACCACTTATTCCTAAAGATGTCCATGTACATCCCCTTAGGCGGATATTTCGGCAACGTCCCCTCATCAGCATCACTTTCCAATCGACCTTCCAGTTTTTTCATCTCAGCCATCGGAGCTTTTACATCGGATTCCTTTCCCTTTCCTCCTCCAGGAGCTTCTAAAGATGGAACATTGCTTTTGATATCATCAATAGAATCTGACAATGGGCCTAGCAGTTTCCCGTCTTCGGTGAGGAAGCCTTCGTCGAACAGCGAATCCTTGGGCACGCAGTGGTCGTCGATGTCTGGGGATGGGATTGGTTTGTGATATCGAAAATTGAATCCAAAGGGAGAGTATTATGGAATCGTTTTGTGGAAATCATATCGTAGAGAACATTTCTCATAGTGAGTTTTTATACAGATCCTTACACTTCTCCGCATTGCACTCCACATTCTTCCCAACGTTTTCCGTCATCATCTTCATATCGATCTCGCCACCCGGTTCGCCGGCGCGGACGAGGCGGAACCTAGATTGGTTTGTTTCATTTGTAATTTTTTCTGTTGATTCATGTCATCCCAATCATAATTAGACAAAATTCAGGCAATCAAAATCCCATCTCCAAATCTATTCCCCCTACTGAAACGGACACGCTTGCCACGCATTCGCCCTCGCATTCCCCGGCATATCAATCGGGTTTCGGCATGGTAAGTTATTCCACGGATGCCTGCTCCAATTCGGACAGCTGTAACCGAAACCAGGCTCGCCACTTTTCCACGCCACATGCATACAGCGATGCTTATTAAAATCGCAATCCGGATCTTTGCCGATCATGTGTCCGCGACTCCAGCAGATGTTTTTGCGGAGATCGTCGCAGACGGTGTGCTTCTTCTCACCGCCAGTAACGCCGGGCCAGAAGAAGTATTGGACGAGGCCTGGGGTTTTTGTTTTCATGAAGTCTTTGCGTGGATCGCATTTAACATTTTGGAAGTTTATTCGATGGTAATCACTTTCATCGTGGCGCAAATCCTCCGAATATTAACATTTTTTCCTCACCATTCATCCCCTGCACCTTCTTCGCCATCCCGGTCTGACTTTCTCCATAATTCATCGGCAAATCGTTATCCTTGAATAAATTTGTGGGTTCCTCCGGTCTAAACCCAAAATTA
>Ga0099798_10291_pt1 | contig 17274 bp, 26 predicted proteins | sample Uncmet_Sort29A_1_FD_89870 | JGI IMG/M metagenome (GOLD analysis project Ga0099798, IMG submission 89870) | Marine eukaryotic communities from CALCOFI LINE 67, Pacific Ocean - CN13ID_Sort29A_1 | ecosystem: Environmental > Aquatic > Marine > Oceanic | place: Pacific Ocean: Monterey Bay | collected...
AGTTGACCAATACAACAAATATAAAAGAAAATGAGGATAATGATGTTGTTGACGATTCTAGCAAGAAGTCTTCTTCCGATTCTGAAGAAAAAATATCAATTTCAGATCTAGAACAATTCGGCAGAGAAAATGAAAACCAAAGTGAAAACGAAAACGAAAAACAACAAGAAAATCAGCAAGAAAAAGAAGAAGATGAAGAAAAAAGTCAAACACAAGATTCAGAGAAACGGATCAGCGCAGAACAGTGGGTGGAAAGAGATGGGAGATTTCCATTTAGGTCTTTGGGGTATCAAGAATTTTCATTTTTTAAGAATAAAAAAAAAATGAAAAAATTAATCAAACATTGCCAAAAACTAAAACATCTTTTAAATTTTTACCCAAAACATCAAGATCCGTTGAAAATTCTGATTATCGATTTTTAATTGGGTTTAAAGGTATCTTGGGGTGATGTGGTGCATCGTGGTTGCTCTCACGGTTCTCAGATTTTAATTTTTTAATAAATTTTAAAGTTTTACAGATTCTATCATTTACAAAACATTTTTTAAATGCATTTTTAATTTTACTTGATTATTTAGGTTCTGAAGGGCAGTAAAGGTGCTAAAGGGGTGTTTGAGAAGTGTTCTGCTGGGTACTGGGTTTTTGAGGTGGTCGCAATCGTGTTCATGCTTGCTTTTGGGATGTTTTTCGGCAGAAAAGCGGTCTCAAAATCAACTCAAAAAGCCGCGGTCGATTTCCAGTTTGTTGAGGGGGACGTGGTTTGGACGTGGGATCAGTTCCGGTTGTATTCTTTTTGGACGTTTGTGGCCGGAATTGTCGCAGGATTGATCGGGATCGGGGGCGGGATGATACTAGGGCCGTTAATGCTACAGCTCGGATTGCTTCCTCAGGTCTCCACCGCCACCACAGCAACATTGGTAATTAATTATTTCATACAATAAAATGTAATCAAAATTTAATTATTAAATCAAATACTGTAATATCAAACAATTTAATCAAAATTTTAAATTTAATTTAATTAAATTGGTAAATTAAAAAGGTTGGTCTGACATCTTCTGTTGCGGCGGTGATGTTTGTGTCTTCCGGGTTGGTTATAAGAATTTTGTTCAACAAATTCTGGCCATTTGAGATCAAATTTAGGATTTAAAAATGATTGATTTTAGGGTTTAGGGTTTTGAAAATTGTTTTCAAAACATTAAATTAGTCAAATTTCGTTAAAATTAATTAATTTTCAAAAATTAAAAATTACAGCTGAGTTTTTCAAAATTTAAAATAATAAAATTTCTAAAAATCAAATTTTTCAAAAATTCAAAAAACCATAATTTTCAAAACAAAAAATCCAAAATCCATTAGAAAATCATCAAAAACACATCTCAAAAAATCAAATCCATAAAAAATCATTATTATCGATTTTTGATTGGGTTTAAAGGTGCAGTGGAATTTTGCGGTGTTTTTCGGATCGGTTTCGTTCTGCGGGGCGTTGGTTGGGAAGACTCTCATCGACAAAATGGTGCGGAAGTCTGGAGAATTTTCTTTTAAGTTTTTTTTTTTGGAAAATTATATTGTTTTGAGATCAATTTTCATGAAAAACGTGGTTGAAATTAAAGAAACAGATTTGAAAATCCAAAAATCAAAATTTTCAAAAAATGTAAAAATCAAATTTTTCTAAAATTCAAAAACTCAAATTTTGTCAAAATCCAAAAAATTAAAATTTTCAAAAATCTACCAAAAAATCATCAAAATTAATCAAAACAATTTTATTATCAATTTTTAATTTGGTTTTTAGGTCCAAAATGTCTGCGATTTTGGTGCTGGTTTTGGGCGGCATTATCATGTCTTCCACCATAATGATCACGATCGCGGGTGAGTGTTTTTTTTCTTTCTTTTTCATCAAATTCATCATTTTCAAACCGTTTTTAGCTGTCAAAAATTCAAACAATTTGATTTAAACTTCAAAGTTGCGATGTAAAAATTCAAAAAATTTAAATTTAAATTTAAAATTAATCAAAATTGAGGCATATTGGATGTGGTGGATACGGTTGACAAAAGTGGAGAAATTGGGGGTTTTATGTTTGATTCTTTTTGTCCGAATGATGTCACGCGGGCTGCGCTCAATGCCGAAATTTAAATTAAACATCAATTAAATTAAATTTATTATCATATTTAATTAATAATTTAATTTACATTGAAATTATAAAAAAAAATTAAAATAAAATAATTTTGTTTTTGCAATACAAAGCTGATTGCAATCTGATTTCGAGGAGTGTGTTGAGATGTGAAAATTTCTCCAAATGTAAAGGCAGGAAATTTCAAGAATCATGTGCAGATTTGAATCTTAAGACTTAATGTATTATTGCATTTATCAATTTAGACAAAATAATTCAAAGTGTAATAATTAATTGATAATAAATCAAATATTTATGAATTGAAATACATTTACAATTTATATTAATTAATAACAATTCTAATTTGTGAATAATAATTGCGTTTTTGCAATACAAAGCTGATTGCAATCTATATTAACGATATTTCAGTTGAATTGTCAAGAAACCATGCCGTGCTCGACGAAGTTTGACATCGGCATTCAAATTTAATTTAACAATAAATTATTATTTATAATTATTAATTAATTATGTTCAAATTAATAATTATCGAATTGTACAATTTTTGAAACCATTATTAAATCAAGTTTGTTAATTCGTAATTATAAAAAATTGTGTACTTGTAGAAGACGCGCAATATTATAAAATTAAAAAACAATGCCATTTGTATTTTGTCATCAAAGTGAAAAAGTCTAAAGATGGATTTGTCAGTTGCAAGAAGATCTGTTGTTACCAGTTGTTGGAAAAATTTCAAAACATTTTTACGTCGAACAAAATTGCCTCTTAATTGATATATTAGTTGATTAATGATATCGTGATGATCTTTTCGTACGTCTTTTTCAAAAAATCTTCTCCCATCACATCTTTTCATTCACATTAATTTTCGCAATAATTATTTATAATTTATAATTTTATTTATTTATTTAATAATTTTTGAATTGAATTGAATTAAATTTTAAAATTCGATTTTAAAAACATTTAATGATTTAAATTTTAAACCATTAAATGTTTTTAAAATTGAATTTAAATTGCCATGTTTTAAATGAAATTGTTTTCTGTTGAAAAAATGTTTTTTTTCTCGTGCAAATAAAAATGTGAAATATTGCAAATTATATTTTGAATTGTTTTCAGAAACAATTTCATTTTTCAGAAATCGTCTTGCCAAACCGATTTCGTTCTCGTGGACCTCTTGCCAAGCAATCTGTCCATCCATTCTTTTCTTGATTACTTAATTTAAATTTTCTTTTTTCAACAGCTTTTTTCTACATTCTAATAAATAATATTATGAATATAATTCATCAAAATCAAAAAGACGATTTCCACGGCCGTCAGACCGAAAAGCAAGACCTCTCGCCGCCACCCGAAAAGCAAGAGCTTCCTCTCTCGGCCGAAAAGCAAGCGTCCTTGCCTGCACCCCAGATTTCAGAGGTTTAAAGTTTTATTATTAATTGATTTCAAATTTGTATATATATATGCAATCTGTTTTTTGTGTTTTTTTTTTTCAAACGCGGAGCACCCGTTTCGCAGGGCGCGTCTTTTGGCGCCCGAGAAACGGGTGCGCAGCCTTGTTGGATCGATAGTGAATATTCATTAATTATATATTATTATCGAGATCATTAATTAATTATAATGATTGAAATTTTTTATTTCAATTTTAATTTTGAAAATTTTTAATTTGAATACATTTCGAAGGTTGAAGTGCAAAATCCCGAGGTAGGTGCTGCATTATTACCGCCGCAACAACCACAGAATAATAATATTACAGATTTTGCAGAAGAACAAAAGGAGCAGCAGGAACGGGAACAGCAAAACGTTGAAGAAGAAGACGACGATGATCAAAAGGAATTGCAAGATCAGAAAGATGAGAATGCTGCTCATGATGGACATGAAGAACAGGTGCTAGAAAATCAAGAAGCACAAGAAAACGAGGAGGGGGAAGATGATCACGTTCAAGAAGAGGAAAACGATTCCGAAAAGGAACAACCAGAAGTAATCGAGGACGCGATGGATCTCTAAAAAACATTTTTTGTTGATGTCGGGGTTTTGTTCTTCATATGTTGAGGATTATTTGCAAAGTTCATTGTTTTTTGCTTCAAAGTGTTCAATTTGTTCCAAATTGTTTTCCTGACATTTGGAACCAAGGTCATCGCAGAGGAAGAAGATGAGGAGGCGAAGGCTTTCCGGCCCAGGCATGAAATCAGGAGAGAGGTGACCCCAGCGGAGTGCATGCGCCAATTAACTGACAATGATGACATTATTAACAATATCAATAATATTCATGATAATACGACAATTATTAACAATAATAACATCGAGCCAAGTGCGTCATCATCTTCAAAACCGCAAGAAGTCAACCTTCAAAATTTAGCTGCAACGAAACCAGTTCAAATTCATGATCAGAATGGTAGTGCCGTAACAGCTCCGAATATCATTTGTAATATGCCACAAAATATGCCACAAAACATCGATGACATTTTATCATCATTTATAAATAATGATGGCCAAAATCATGACGATTACCACGTGGGGTTCTTGTTTTTACGACCGATTCGAACGGATTTGGTTGGGGCGACGCGCATGCAAATAAAAATTCCGAATAATCTTCTGAACGCAACGGACGGTCAGTACTCCAAATGGCACGGCAATTTGGGGGAGACCGGGTTTGTTTTGTATGTTTTTGATGAGAAAAAGGGCGTTCCGGAGGATTTTGAGGTTGTATTTTACGCGACGGAAGGTGAAACCACGTGTGAAGTTGGGTCAGCGTCGGTTGGCTTCAAACAATTCGTCGAAAAGGGGGAGCAGAAATGACCGCGATGGATTATTTAATTCTTTTCAATTTTCCAAAAAAAATGTTTTTTTGGCATTTTGCCATCAAATCTGAACTCATTTTAATATTTAATTCAAGTAAGTAAGTACTCGAAAAATTCAAAAACAAAATTTACATTTATGATTTTTCTTACATTTGGAATACAGGAAGAAATTGCGGAATATTCCGGTGGTTGTGGACACATCTCACCGGGAGGATGAAAAGCCAAAGACGTTAGCGAATTTACGATTTCATCATTTTAAGTAATTTATTATTTAATTAATTTTTCGTTCATAAATTTGACAATTTGTATCAAAAAAGGTTGGATTTAGATGTTCAGATTGTGGCGAAGGGGACTGGTGCGGAGATTCCAGAGACGAGACCGCGGTCGCTGATGGAGAGTTATGTTTTGCACCGGATGGGACTGAATTGGTGACAATTACTTATGACAAAATGGAAACAAATGCACGGTTTTAATTCCAACAACCATTTTAGACTATTTGCAATTATTAATTAGTAACTTATTTGCTCCAACATTCGAATTAAAAAATTGAAAACGTTTTTGGATTTTATGAATTATAATTTGTCCTTTGAAAAATAAAAAATAAAAACATTAGTTATAGTTATAACATTCAATACAATGATAATGTTTCATTTTGTATCATTTTGTTATTCTCGTTGTCGTTCTTGTTGTCTGAGTTGTATAGTTGATGTTGTAGACAAATGATTCCTAATTTGGTTGTTATAAATGTTGAGTGACATATATTAATTAACATCATTTGGCGGTTTTGGAACCACAAAACCACAACTCACGAAATTGTAAATTAATTATGTATTAATAATTCGCAAAGAGAGTTTGAAATCATTTAATTTGCGATGGGTGATGACGGGTTGGACGTGACTGGCCTCAGTTCCAGTCTTTGCGAAGTTTTGGGATTGATCGGCAAAGGGAAGTCACAAACCGAGGAAGATCAGGAGGAGGAGGTTTCGAAAAGGCCGCAGTTGCTTCTTCCTTTGCGAAAACGCCACGTTGTGCAGGAAGTTACAGAAAACAACGAAACACCGCCAAAGAAGGTCTACATTATTTTCGTTATTAACTTGTGCATTAAGATGTAAATCAAGCAATTTCAATTAGCAATGCATAATATCAATTCAAATAAGTGTTTAATTCTTTAATTAAGTATTTGAATATTTTGTAATTATTAAATTAATAAATTATTAATTATTTATCAACAATGCAACATATTTTGATTGCGCGGAGTGTCCTTTTTTGATCGATGGAAAATCTTTCATATTTTGAATGAAATTCAGGTGGAGTATCCAAAGCGTGTACGGCGGCCAGCAGACGATGCCAAAAGCATGTCTGGTTGTCTTTTCTTTTCAAAAGTTTGAATTTTTAAATTTTGTTATTGTTTTTCGTCTTCTTCCAAAATCGAAAAAAGTTAAAAACAAGCATGACGAAACGACCGAAAATGATTCCAAATCGTATCCGAAAAGTTCAAATCGTTTTTTCAAATTTACAATAAGTAATTATAATTATTCATTAATATTTTCATATTATATTAATTAGTTAATTAATTAATTAATTAAGTAATTACTGTTAAATCATTAAATTTTGATGAGGATTTCACAATTTATTGGTTCTGGTGGATGCTGCTGACCGCGAGATTTTGAGAAAAGAAGCTCTTTTTGACGATATGATCAGCCGTTGCCAGCGATCGAATTGAATTTTATTTTTCATTTTTTTTTACAATTTAAAAATGTTCACAATTGAACTTATTAATGACAAATTGTATTAAGAATTTTAAATTTTATTAATTATCAGTATTTTAATCCTAGTATTTAAAATCATTGTGTACTTTTTTTCATTCTAGTTCCACTAGAATTAAATTCTAGTCCACAGAATGAAACAACTTTTTTATAGAACGGAAAACGCAAACACTAGAATGAAAAAATTAAAAACTAGAATGAAAACCCAATTTCAATCTAGAATAAAAACCCATCGAACATCCAGAATAAAAACCCATTTTCAAACTAGAATAAAAACCCATTTTCAAACAAAAACCACTGATGAGCCCATGGCAAAAATGTACAAAATTCGTGATTTTTTCCAAAAAAACACTGATGACCCGATGGGAAAAATTTCCAATAATTAATCGCAAATAAACCATTCCAGAATTCAAATAAACTGCCCAACAATATTGAACAACAACAATAAACTGCCCAACAACATTAAAATCTTCCAAGCACTTTTCTCGCGCACAGCCACATCTGAATTGAGTCAATATTTATTCAAATTAATATTCAAATTCAGTATTCAATTTATTCAAATTCAATTTCATATTTATTCATAATATTCATCAATATTCAATTTATTCATCAATATTCAATTTATTCATCAATTTATTCATCAATATTCATTTTATTCATCAATATTCAATTTATTCATCAATATTCAATTTCATATTTATTCAAATTCAATATTCAATTTCATCAATATTCAAGCTTTCGCGGAGATGGCGCCAAAGAAGCACGGACTTTGTGCACCTCAGCTTCGAGCTCCTCCGCCTCAAGAACCTGAGTGTTGACTTTGCTCGACACGCAAATTTTCCTGCAGAAATTAAGAATCGAAGGGAGGACACGTAAATTTTCGGCGCCCCCATCGTCTTGCGCGCTGGCCAACTGGACCTTTGCCAACCGGAATGCACTCTTGACAAAATCGTTGATGCCTGGCAACCAATTTGTTTTAGAAAATTGATACAACTGAATTGGCGTTGGCGATTGGCCATTACATTTTCGCGAAAATTTGGGAAATTTGAAATTAAAAAAATGATGAATTTCTTAAATTGAAAAAAACATAAACAAAAAATTCGCAAATGCAACCTCCTGCATCCGTGTACTCAGCCGAATTGGCAGGCTCGTCCCAACGGAATTCATCAAGTGCCTCTTTTCTGTCGATCCATTCGTTTTCCGCCTTACTGAACCTCCCACGGCCGCTTCCTTTGGACTCAATTTCTACACCGCTCTTCTTCGGTCGTCCTACGGCGACCTTTTTGTTGCGTAAAGGTTTTCTTGGGTCGTAGAGTTGCACGCGGGTCATGTAAGCAGCACAATGCGCACAAGCACCCAAAACGCAGCAAGTGCTTCTTGACGAGCATAATGGAACGTGCCGCCTCGGGATGTCTCCGGGATCCAACGCGAGCTCGTCAAGCATTTCACCTGGAGCAGCCGACGCCGAGACGACTACGGTTTGACTGCTGAACCTACAAGCCGCAACAAAAATATAATTTTCCAAAAGACAACGCCGGCAACAAAACAAATTGAAAACCAATTACAATGAAAGATTGAAAACCAAACAAAACAAACAAATAAGAACAAGACAATTCTGACGACCGCAGAAGCCCATCCAAATCGAAACGACCATGTAAGGTTATGTAATTGCTGCAAAAACCTTCCGCCTCCCGCAGAGAACTCACACGATGCCATTCAGCTCGCTTCCTCGCTTGTGGCCTGGAAATGACTGCGTGCTCTGCTTTCGGATCCTTGTGGCGCTGGGCACGCATGACGAACGTGTTGGCGTCGATTTGCACGATGTGCCCATTTTTTTCGTCAATGAGCTCCGCAACGTTAAATTCTAAGCTTGCGTCATTGCGTTTGCCGGGTTTGAGAACAGCTTTTGGGTAATCGTTGCACAAGCGCGCTTTGATCTTGGTTTTGAAATCGTCCTCGAAGACAAATTTTTTATTCGACAAGAACTCGCTCTCCTTCGCAATGCCCCACTTGTTGAGACGAACGCCCAGCCTTTGTACGATCGCTCTCAGCGCCTTGGATCCAAGTGTCGAGAAAATAAATGATTTCTAACAAATGGTAAACACTTTGAAGAAAAATGGCACACAATTCATTGATAAAATAGCCTGCAGCACATGAAGAGCTACAACAAAAATTTCGAACCATGATTCATCCCCCTCCCATGGTGTCGACACCATGATTCATTTCCAAAATTCATGATTTTTCCCAAAAATCACTGATGACCCCATGGCAAAAAATTTCAAAATTCATGATTTTTCCCAAAAATCACTGATGACCCCATGGCAAAAAATTTCAAAATTCACGATTTTTTCCAAAAATCACTGATGACCCCATGGAAAAAATTCCAAAATTCGCGATTTTTCCCAAAAATCACTGATGACCCCATGGCAAAAAATTCCAAAATTGGCGATTTTTTCGAAGTCACCTCATGGGAAAAATTTCATGGTGTCGACACGGGGCGAATCAAAAGTCGAAAAGTAGATTTCCCAATTTCGAGCAGGTCAGGATTGGAATGAGTTGACATAAACAACAAAAGCTTCTTGTTGGGGATCCAGCACGTCTGCTCGGGCTTCGCTTGCCGACTCTTTGCTTTGCCCCACCAAAAGCTTGTGGCCTCCCTCGATACTCTGCTGCCTCCAGGCATCCATATCTGCGGGAGCATTGCAGGCGCACCACCTTCCCGAAAGTAACATTTCGTCGTGGGCATCGAACACAAAAGTGCAAACCTCACCGAGCAACCAATCCACGAATGTTGCTTCCCCCCGGTCCAAAAGGTACTCAAGCATGCCAAACAACACAGCACTTACTTGGTAAGGGTTTCTCCAAAAGGAAATCTCGTAAAGCCAATTCTTGATTCTTCCCGCGAGGTTTTGATCAATCAATAATTTGTGGTGTTTGGTCAAAACGCTGGTTGGCCCAATGAATAAATGTCTGGGGCAAGACTGGAAGGTCCAATGCGCCTTCTCCTGGTTTTCGTCTTCGATTTCGAAAACCGCAGGGAGGCATTTTCTTTGCCCACCCGCTTCCAAATCCGCCGAAACCCGCTTCTTGCTCTTGATCCGTCTGTCGAGGTACTGCTTCAGGGCTTTCGCCGCCTTTTGGATGCTGTCCGAGCCGTGAGAGAAAAAACCATCAATGCGTTCAAAAACTTTTTTATTGTGCTTCAAAATTTGCTCCTCGAAATCCGGCACATGCGCTTTGATGATGCCAATAGAAGCAGCTGGGTGTCCGTCCATGACCGTGCATGTTACCTTCGGCCACAAATGGGAAAACAAACAAACAAACACATTAACCAAAAATCGGAAACGGACTTTTTCAGGCTTTTTCAAGCCGATCTACGCGAAACCGAATGAAGCTCGAACCGCAACAAAAAAAATATTTAATAATGGACGAACGAATGGCGAAGACCATAAACAGACCCCAATGGAACCAATGCAAAACCAAAAAACAAGGATCTGCTAAAAATGCTGTTTCTGGCGCGAACGTGAAGAAACAAATGCAAAAACAAACAAACCAACACATAAACCAAAAATTGCAAACGGACTTGAAAAAAAAATGAAATGGAAGGATACAATTTTCAAAAAAAGAAAAACTCGATTCAAACCTTCTTGACAAGGTAATCATCCGGAACTGGATGGTCGACTAAGCCGGACTCGTTGACGAACTTCGCGTACGCACGTGACGTTTCCACCACCAACGGCTCCACGAGAGCAGCCCGCTCCCCACCCCGACCCGCCTTTTCGCTCGGCGCGGCAAAACAAAACGCAATCGGCGCAGACGAGCGGGTCCACGCCTTGGTGAGCTCGTCGAGGCGCGTGAAGCCCACGCTCAACTCCAATAAGGTGCTAAAATCGGGAAACGTTCCGTCGTATGAACAAACGATGCCCATGCCCGCGGCACCAAAAATATCGATCAGCTCGTGGAGGAGTAAATACTGCGCTTTACAAGCAAAGAAAACGCTGTCGCCCTCCACCTTGATAATGAAGGGGTCGTAATCCGTGGTTCCGCCGCGGAAGTAGTTCGGGGACTCATACCGCGCCAACAATTCCCTCCTTGAGGCCCGCAAATCAATTTTTGAATCAATTTTTGAATCAATTTTTGAATCAATTTTCGAATGAATTTTTGAATCAATTTTTGAATAACGTTTTGTTTTGAATCAATTTTTGAATAACGTTTTGAATAAAGTTTCGAAACCCAATTCTCAAAACAAAAAGCTTCGCCAATTTGTCTTGGACTGGTCCACCGAGACCGCGCCGGTCTGTTTTCGCCGCTCGGTTTGATTGTTTCTGATTTTCTGCACTTTGCGCTGGGGGGCGATCTCGATGACGCCTTCTCGCTGCTCTCGCTGTCGCCGCTGGACCGCCGGGCTGTCCAAAATCTCCTGGCGCGCGTCAGCCACCGCGGAAGATTTTCCCGCAATAATTTTCCCTTCGTATATTGCTCGCGCACTGTAGAGCCTAGTGACCCAAGGCAACGAGAATGCAACGAGAATGCAATAAAACAAGCAAAAAAAAGTCATTAGTGATTTGTGAACAAAAAATGTTATGGCTTTTCAAAATTGCCAAAATTCGTGATTTTTGCAAAAATCACTGATGACCCCATGGGAAAAAATTCCAAAATTCGCGATTTTTCCCAAAAATCACTGATGACCCCATGGCAAAAAATTCCAAAATTGGCGATTTTCCCAAAAATCACTGATGACCCCATGGCAAAAATTTCCAAAATTCGCGATTTTTTCCAAAAACATAGCAAAAACTTCCAAAATTCGTGATTTTGTCTGAGAAACACTGATGACCCCATGAAAACAATTTCCAAAATTCGTGATTTTTTCCAAAAATCACTGATGACCCCATGCCAAAAACTTCCAAAAACCATAATTGTTTTCCAAAAATCACAATAAACCCCAAAATAAATCAAAACCAAAAACGCAAAACTCCACCTTCGCCGTCAAAAAATGCAATCATTTCAACTTGCCATTAACTTTTCGTGCGCGATCAACGCTGGCGTGCTCAATTCTGCGGAAGCTACTATCGCCGCCCGGAACCGCGAGCTTTTCAATCTTCGTTTGATACCGCAGGAAAACCGAGGAAGAGAATGAGGGGGAGGCCGAGGAGGATGATGTCGAACGTTCTACTAACCAGAATCTGACTTCGACTGGACAAGCGCACTTTCCAGACTTGCTCCAATTGTCTTTATTTTCTTCGTCGTTCTCGTCGCAATGCCCGGTGCACCCAGCCCTTCCGGAAAAAACGGACCTCCAGAGGGCACTTTCCGATGCGTCCTCTTTGATCTCGACCTGCGAACCCGATTTGTGTTTTTGAATTTTCGTAAAAATTAAATCAAAACTTAACAAAATTAAACCAAATCCGTTCAAATGATATCACAATTCATGAAAAAACAAATTAAACATAAATGGCGGAAAATTGGTGACATTTATAAAAAAAACTTAAAACTTGCTTGGGTCCCAGCTTGTGATCGTATTTGGTTTGGACATACGCCTCTGGAATGCCATACTTCTCTGGAATTGCCTGGGATAGTTTGGTAATGAGGGCCGCTTTTATTTTCTTGCTGCGGCCTTGCTCCGTGTGCAACTCGCTAAAGAGTACGTTTTTCTGTGCCAGATCGAGCACGTCGCGCAAAGTGTCTGTCACCTCAATCTGGCTCGTGGCCGAATACCAAGTTTTGCTTTGGCTTTCGTAAACTGCGTCCGCGAACGTTTCCTCGCCGGCCGGGGGCACGGCTAAAACGAGACCATTTCCTCGCCGAGCGGGGGCAGAAGCGGCCGGGGGCAAAACTAAAACTTTCTCTCCTTCTGCTTCCTCCTGCTGTTCTTCTTCTTCTTCTTCCTCCTGTTGCTCTTCTTCTTCCTCTTCTTCTTCTTCCTCCTGTTCGCTCGGTGTGCGCTCCATATCAGAGTTGGCACGGGGGGCCAACACTTCGTCATCGCGTTCCATTTCCGTGATGAAAGAATTTCTTCCATTGTTCGGCAGCTCCGCTTTGTCCGCCAAGGGAATAAATGTTTCGATCTCGTCCCCTGTCTTGATGTTCTCAAGGGGCGTCGCCGACATTGAACTGCTGGAGCTCGACGAAGATGAACTTGAACTGGTGGACGAAATTGAACTGAAAGAGGAGACGGACGGGGATCGAGCGTTCGCCCTTCTTTTGGCCTTTTTAGCTTTCTTGCGCTCCCTTCTTTTGGCCTTTTTAGCTTTCTTGCGCTCCTTCTTTTCCCTTCTGCGATCTTTTCTATCTTTCTTGCGCTGCTTCTTCTCCCTTCTTCTATTATTATTGTTTTTATCATTATTACTGTTTTTATCATCTTCTTCTGGCTGCTGGCCTACTTCTTCATCCTGTTTTTGGTGGGTTTGCTGCGTCAATGGTTTCTCCTGCGCCTTGGCCGGCGAATTCGAATTTGCAACGACCTTCTTCGGTTGTGGCTGGTCCTAAAAATCCAATTAAAAATCGATAATAAGAATTTTTTGACTCATTTTTATTTTTTGGGATACGATTGTACATTTTTGGAAAACGATGGTTTTTGGGTTTTTGACAAAATTTGAATATCTAGACGCCCACAGTCCGCTAAAAATTCACAAAAACCCATTAAAAACAAAAACAACAAATAGCCAGAATTTGTTCAAAAACATTCTGATAACCAGCCGCGGTTTCTTCCGCAATGGGGTTTTCTCCGCGGTTTCTTCCTCCGCGGTTTCTTCCGCAATGACGGCAACTACCGGGAGAAGGGGGCTTAATTTGGCGGCGGCATCGGTTAGTTGCAAAAACGCCTTAACGTTTCCTTTTGCACCAGCGTTCGCGGTCAAACAGGCGCTGGCAATGAAGACGTTTGGATGGTCAGGATGCGGGACGAGGGCGCCTGGGGGTTGGGATTGCAGGAGGGCGCCTTCGGGTTGGCACGCCACCAGATGAAGACGGGCTGAAGCAGACCAAGCTTCTCCGGTGTTTTTTAAATTCCAATTTATCATTTGGCACTGACCGGGTCTTAAATTCCCACAATTATGACTACGGGGGGCTGCGCTTGCTGTAGACGTACCTCCGCTGTTGCTACTATTGCCATTAATTTTGTTGTTACTATTATTATTTTTGTTGCTGACGTTGCTATTATTGTTATTATTATTGTTGTTGTTGGTGTTCGTATTATTATTGTTATTATTATTGTTTTTGTTGGTCGGCCCTTTTGGTCGACCTCTCTTGCCCTTGGGCTTGGCCTTGCCCTTGGGCTTGGGTGCCATCTTAATAATAATAATTAATTAATAATCAATAATTAATTAGTCAACAATAATTAATAATGAAATTCTAATAATTTAGTTGAAATTATAATAAATTAAATAATTGAAATGCTAATTGAATGAAAAATTAATAATTGAAATTCTAATAATAATTGGTTTAATGCATTTTATAATTAATAATTGAAATTAAATTTGATTGCTGAACCAAATGGAAACGAGCGATTGATGAATTTCAAATAATGATTTTTCGACGAAGAATCAAACTTTTTGGCAAAATGCGTTCATTGAAAAATGTAAAAAATTACACCAGCCCCTTTTAGAAGCAGAGTATTCTAAATGAATTACCAAATTTAAATTGGCGGAGTCTTGCTGGTTGTAGAAAAAATCTTTTTGTAGAAAAAATCTTTTCGCTTTTTTCATCTTTTTGTAGAAAAAATCACGTTTTCTACAAAAAGATGAAAAAAACGCCAGCATTTCCCCCCTTCTAGAAGCCCTCCAAAAAAAAATTGGGTTGTGCAAGCTACCTGGGTTACCCACGCGTCCCTCACTGAAGTGAAGGTTCGCGGGCCCCAACCAGCAAGACTCCGCCAATTTAAATTTGGTAATTCATTTAGAATACTATGGTTCGCTAAAAATCAAAATCATCAAAATCACAACATGAAGATATGATTGAAATGATTGAAATGAAATAATGCAGATATGATTTATAATCAGATTGAAATGAAATATCTATTGAAATGAAATATCTATGATTGCTCATTCTAGAATTTTTGGGTTTTCATTCTAGAATTTTTGGGTTTTCATTCTAGAATTTTTGGGTTTTCATTCTAGAATTTTTGGGTTTTCATTCTAGATTTTTTCAAATTTTCATTCTAGAATTTTTGGGTTTTCATTCTAGATTTTTTCATTCTAGAATGAAAAAGCTTTTTTGACTAGAATGAAAAACATGAAAAAAACTAGAATGAAAATTTGAACAACCAGAACGGAAAAGACCGGGACTAGAATTTTTTGACTAGAATGAAAAAAATGAAAAAATCTAGAATACAATTTTTTGACTAGAATGAAAAAAAGATTTATTTGATTTAAAATTAATTATATCAAAAATCAACAACGTGGTGATCATGTGCATTCCATTGGCAATGAATAATATCCTGGCGTGGTTTCCGTTCGAATTTTTTTTCGGTCGTTTTGTTTTGTGCGCGTTTCGTTCGTGTGCGTGACATGAGTGACCGTTTTGATGTGTAATTATATTATCCCTTCGCATCTGTTTCTGTTCGCAACATTTTTAATTTGAATTGAATTTGAATGTAAAAGTTCTATTTAAATTATATTATTAATATATTATATAATTATTAATTAATGGTTTTTGTTTCTATAATTGATACGATCTTTTTGTAGCTTGGGAAAATTGAAAATCGATAATTTATTTAGATTGAATTGTAGTATTAAATAAAAAAATTAGATCAGTAAAAAAAGTAAAACCATGCGAGATTCTCACGCTTACAGCACAATGAACGCCGCAGCAGCAGCATCGGTCCCTGGCGCCGCCACGAGCTCGCACGAACCCGCCACCCAACCGCTCGTTTTCTTTCTTTCTCTCTCGCGCATTAACTATTTTCTCGCAAATACATTTAATAATGTCGATGTCAAAAATTCGAAAATTGTTCGCAAAGCGTTCATTTTGTTGAGTTTTTGTGATTATTAAATTTTGTAATTATAACAAAATTGAGGTCAGAGGAAAAAAGTCAAATTCAGCTTTGCCCCCAATCTATCAGCGCCCTCTATTTTTCGTATTTTTTTACATTTTTTTCTGGAACCCAATTTCCATCAATTTTAATTAATTATATTTGAATATATTTCATATAGTGATTAATAAATAACACAACCCAGGGGGCGAATTTTGTGACCCCGCCGTTCACCCGTTTATATTAGTGATTAATAAATATGATCAAAAATGCAATCAAAAAGGTGATTTTTAATATGTTTGTACCGCTGGCGATTTTCGCGATTTTGTGCCGCAGCTGGTCCGCCAAACTCCATTTCGTTTCCAGCACCGCTTGCAGCGGTATAAAAATTCAAAAATCGATCACAAATTGGTCATGATTACATTTTTGAATTTGGATTTGAATTTTTCCAAGCCAAATTTGGGCTTCAGAGGTTGAGACAATATGTGAAAATTAAAAAAAGGGCTGTTGATGGTTTGTGCGGCTTTTCCAGTGTTTTTTGCGGTTTGGTATTTCAAAGGGCGAAAGCAGTGCGACGCCCGCTGGCCAGGGTTTTTTTTCTTTTTAATATTTAAGTAATTATTAATTATTCCAAAATTTATCATTTTGATAATTTTTTCTGAAGCCATTTTTTCAGTTTTTAGTTTCCAAACATACCATTTTGCTCAAAATAACGCAATAAAACAGCAAAACAAATTAAAATTTAAAACAAGGTTCACGGGGGTGGTGTTGTTAGCAGCGGTTGTGTCGGGTTCTGGTTTAGGAGAAAGTCTGTATCTGCGTTACGGCCAGCAGTTGTTTTTTTTATTTTTTATTTTTTAATATTTTTTTCATTATTTTCATTAAAATTTTAAATTTTATTGTTTTTGTTTTTCAATTTTTTAATTAGAATTTTGAAAATTAAAAATTCATAAAAAAAAGGTATCAAATAAGTGATTTGGCGTCGTACACGAATGTGGATCCGTCGGCTGAGGTGGGGCAGAGCTACATGGACTCGGGGATCGTGTTTTAATTTAAAAATTTAAGAATATTAATTAATTAATGTTTTTGATTTTTTGATTTGTTTAAATTATATTTCGCCATCCAAATTGTAATTTCCTTTTGCGTTTTGGCAGTTTTCTCTAGCTTCGTTTCGATGCTTGGATAAAATCGTGAGCGGGTCTGCCGGATTAATTAGTATTTTCAAAGGCTTTGTTATTTTTTCATTGAATATTGGAGACGTCAAAATTAATGTTTTTGAATTCATCATATATATTTTCTTAATTAATCAGGTCGCAGACAAGGTTCAAAACAGCCAACAATATTAAGTCAAAATCAAAAATTCAATTTAAAATAAATCCGCGAACTAATTAAAAATTAATCACATAAATCCAACCGAAGTCCAATTTCGTTTCTGACCATTTTAACTTAAATTGCTTGTGCGTTTTTGTTTGGTAGTTTTGCATGGCGTCAGACTCCATAACATCAATTATCTCACCTTTTTTGCCATCTTTTGATGGCGCCAGCAAAAAAAAAATATTTTTTCAAATTTTGTAGGTATTTCAAGGAGAATTCTTTTGTGGATAAGGAAAAGGCCATTGCGTTCAAGAGTT
>Ga0099798_10292_pt1 | contig 17251 bp, 12 predicted proteins | sample Uncmet_Sort29A_1_FD_89870 | JGI IMG/M metagenome (GOLD analysis project Ga0099798, IMG submission 89870) | Marine eukaryotic communities from CALCOFI LINE 67, Pacific Ocean - CN13ID_Sort29A_1 | ecosystem: Environmental > Aquatic > Marine > Oceanic | place: Pacific Ocean: Monterey Bay | collected...
GTATCTGGTGACACATTCGATTAATATCTGGAGCCACCATGAACAAGAACCGTTCAAGGGATGTCTTCTACACTCTTCTACGGTAGAAACAGAACCCATGGCCGAGGGCAATAACATTGCGAGTGGCATCAAGGTGGCGCTAATATTTGTCCAACATTCTCTGTCCATATTTTTCTGCGGTTTCCACAAATGATCACCATTCTCCGTCTCACCATTTGGCTCAAGAATCCTGGCTGTTCCGATATTTCCGAAAACATCAGCCCGAAAATTGACGTTTCAGATTTATCAAAATCTACCATCCTTGAAACAGATCCGCCTCACGGTCGTGTTCATTTCTTTTCCCAAAATTTGCCTTCTCTCACCCTTTTATGATTTCTGAAATCCCTGACGCCAAGTTCCCTCTGTCCGTATCAACGATCCTAAACATCATCTGCGCATTCCGGCGCATATCTGCATTTAAAATCTTCGTGAGGGCATCGGCCTTGTGCTGGTCCGTCTTCACATGCATGTATTTGATTTTCCCTCTCTCTTCCAGGTCCGCCAATTCGAAACCCCCAACCTTGTTGAGCGATTATAGCAATGGCATAATGGTTCGTACGGTGAGAACCCTCGTCGGGTTCCCTGGGGTAGTGGTTGGGATTCTGCGCTCGGTATACGTACGTGCTTTTCCTTTATCAGTCTTACCTCTTTGCGTGCCTGGTCTAGCCTTATCGCCGTCTCTGCGCCCATGGGTCCAGCCAGATATTCTGCTGCCGTGGTCCGTGGCTGATGATGTGACGACGGTCTGCCTTTTTGATGCCTCGATCCATCGACGGTCAGCCTCGGACCATCCGTTCCCTCCATCCTTTGCAGGTTTGGCCTGCACACATGGTTTAAAGAATTGGCCGGCCACGCCTGGTGGTGGTCCAGCAATGCAGTCAACGTAACAAGCGAAAACCGCGGCACCATCCTTAGGAGATCGAGGCCCGGCCTTTCCTATTCTGTAGAAAAGTCCATTCAGGCTTTTCACATTTTCGGACACACCATGTCGAGAACACCTTGTCGTTTCTGTGCCCAATCAAAACCGCCCCGGGTTCTTCCATATAAGGCCTTCTCTAATTTAAGTACTGGCTTTCCCATGCCTTGTACTGCCTTCTTGAATACTTCTGGAAGCACGTCTTTCATACTTCCTTTAACCCTGACGTACGTCTCACGCCCTCCTGCCTCTGCATGGAGGTATGCCGATGCAAGATCGCAGATACATGCCTGGCAATTCTTACACATTGTGTAAGCAAGTGCCATGCGAGCCGCTGTATGATCTGCTGTCGTGCATGCCCATGCGCATTGATTCTCCGACAGGGGTTCGCAAATATTCGATCCGCCCGGTTTCTTTCCAGAAATAACAACAGGCCCACCCCCTCGAAATATGATCCATGCCTTCCATTCCGGGTGGGGTGTCTCCATGTCTTTTAACGATAAGACATCTCCCAAATCAGCCACTTCTATACCGGTAGGGGGCGCGTCTTCCTCGGATGCCTGTCCCAAGGTTTCGGCATCTATCAGAGCCTTCTTTTTCTCTGAACGAGTAGCGTCCATCGCCTCTGGGGGATATTGTTCATGACTTTTCGCAAGTCGTGTAACGTTGCTGGCGTCCCTTCCTTCGTCCAATATATCTGCATTTAGATTATATAGGGAGGCACCGAGATTCGGGCCACCCCCTTCAAAACATTTACCCCCCATATCCGATATAGCCTTTGCCGAATTATGCAGCCGAGGTCGTCTTCGTATCACATGTGCGTGCTCCGGTTCCTGGATGTGTCCATCTACGTGTTTCTCGATGTCATATTCGGTATTGCCCCTAACCTTTAGAAATCTTTCAGGCTTCTTTCCTTTTTTACGGTATCTTGGATCTTCGTCGTTTCTGACCATTTCCAACGGAGCCACCACCGAGGCGTGTCTGGGCATGGGTGTAAATATATTGCATCAAATGTCTTCACCATCCCCTTCCGTATCAAATGTCTTCACCATCCCCTTCCGAACAGGGAGATAGTTTGTTTTGCATTTATACTTGGTGGCAAGACACCGATGAAATCTTTCCTGAATAAAATTGGTCCTGCGATACACATACGAGCCTGGTTCATCCCTACAGGTAGTAGCCAGAAACTTTCTCTACGTGATCCGGCTGAAAAATGCTAGGACAATGGCAGAACCCTTCTGCCGAAATTCGGTGAGTTTCTTTGTCGGTTTCGGGTTCTAAATTCGAAAGCTGCCTTGGTCGTCTCATTCGAAAGTGCCATTCATCTACTCCCACAATCTATGCGATTTTACCTGGCGTAAAAATTGAGGAACCATCCGACGCGCCTCTACCGGACCTCGTCTAGTAGAATGTTTCTCGCCATTCGTGTAGTCGTGCTGGGTAGGGCCGACCAAGGAACGGTGACACGGTGTTTCGAGATTGATATCAGGCTGTGATTCATCTCGGGATTCATGCTCATTGCGTTCAAGGAGGCGACCGAGTTCGGCTCCTCCCTGATTAACGGTAATGGTCTTTGCCATCTTTTCGGAATTGGTAATAAGCATGGATTAAAAATGCGACCCATCAAGGTAAATCGACCACTTTTTTATGTTTTGCGACTCCTGGATGGGTCGAAAAACATAGAATATATAACTCTCGAGTGGTGTTTGATCCCTTGGGCTGCCTTTTGGATTTTCCTCCTAACGTTACCGCGCCCCACGGCCCACGCAATTCAAATAGAAACCAACGACCCAGGCAGAGGCATTTGTGAATAACCTAAGAAGCCCCTAACTTAATTAATTGTCTTCTATCTGTGTATGCACAGAGCATCAGTCTTGATGGATAACCACAAATCATCATGCTATTAACTAGCGAAAAAAATGTCTGGCGGGATAAAAATGTTGAAATTCTGATCCTCAGACACATTGAAACCACATACAAACGAAACGAACAAGAATCTGCTATCTATTTTAATGTAGGATCTGAGTCGTTTATCCATCTGTGCTATCAATGTACAGACTGATAATTTGTGTGTAGATGACAGGTGTTACACTCACAACCCCCTCAAATCAATACTGGTGAATGGTGTGTTTGGACATTAAGACGCATGGACAATTATTCGGACAGCTACATATACGGCACTGTATGCGCTCCTGAATGTGTGGGCAGCAATGTATGCACTCAATGTACCCGCTCCTGCGTATACAGTTTCCGGAATGTGTGGATAGAATTCCGGAATTTGTCATACAGCATAGCTCAATTCACATCGTATTCAAGAACGGAGATTTGTACCGTGTTGTATTTTTGACATTTGTACCTCGGACATTTATACGCGAACCTGCGTATACATATGGGAACAGAACATATTCGAAGCAATTATTGGAGCAGAAAATACTCGGGCACGTCGAATAGCGGGTTACGCGCTGCGTTATGGTCCCAGGTTATCTCGATACTTCCTATTACTACTGCGTGTGAAATTCTATGCGGATGTATATTTTTTATCGATATATGCGTACAGTACCGGAATCCATGTTAACAATCGCCCTGTCAGTGAATCTGCTGAAAACATCGGCAAATGTGACGCGTTATGTGCCTGTTGATTCATGATCTGTTACGTGTCTCTGCAGCTACCAAGCCGTGAAAATTCAAAGCAACGATGCTTGGGCAAATAGACTGGTGATTCGATGACATATCTACTTCGGAACACTGATAATAACATGACGTGAAGCTTATTCGAAATCTGAAAAATCGGTACATCATCACTGCATTTTTCTTGGCACAGAGCCCACTTAATTTTTATATTCTCGGAAGCTTCTTTCTCACGTTCTTGTATGGTTCTTAGCTCGTGCATCTGCGCTTTTCCATAAAAATGTGGGTCAAGAATTCCTGTTTCTCCGGCTTCCTTGCAGAAGGTCTGGATGCATTGCGTGACGCACTCACAATAGGACACAACCGAATGCTCACTGTTGATGTTTACCCATCAACACAATATCAAACTTCAGGGTTCAATTTTCTCGACTTATTTTGCATTTTCGGTATACGGTGTGCATTTTTTTTTTTTGCATGTACAAACAACCAACGAATGCATCACAAATTTCTTGAATTTCGGAATGTGTAAAGTCTGTGAAATTTTGCAATGTGACGATGAGAAACGAGCAATGTTCGCACATCTGGTAGCACAGCGAACGCATAATCGAACTGCAAACTCAATCAGACTCCCAAAGTTAGACATCATCGCGTCTTGCACCGCCAAAACCAGCAGACAGGGTAGATTTTTCCTAGATACAAACTACTATGTTCTTGTTATGCATTTTCCTACGGAAAAAATGCTCAAATAATCCGATGGAAAATGCTGAGAACAATCTCCTTCAATGCTCCACAAATTCATATTGATTTCATATTATATATTCCTGAAAAATCAATCATGGTTTGGCTCACGCCGGACCACGATTATTAGTGTTTGGGCTCAAGCCTGACCATGTTTGTGCCCAAGCCTTACCTTTCCCAAATAGTCATATTAGTTGCGCTTCTGTATACGTCGTATCATGTGGATATATATATATATATATATATATATGATATCTTGTGTTTAGATATCATATAATTTCGCTTTGGGTTTCTTGACCACTTTTCTCAAAGATCTCTACCGGAATTCGTTAATTTCTCTGTGGTATGCATGCGAGGTGATAAACTGCAAGGAAAACACGAACGGTGCCCGACAAAGAACGATACGGAGTAATATCAATGTTTCCTACATTTTTGCTCACCCACAGTCCACGGCAATCGTGAGCATGCTCTATCCGCGCCGCAATTCGCTACATCGGATGCAGAGCAGCTCCACGACAGTACCAGGCACGGCCCCAACGTCATGCTACTACTCAACGCAACATGATGCACGAGACGGCCCCCACACTGCGATACCTCGCTCACCCGGTTACCTGGAGGCGAAAAGACAACTGCACACCGGATGCGGCGACGGAGCGTGACAAAATTGGCGACGCAGTTGGTGAACCCTTTCAAAAACATTATACGACGTTGCGCCAAACACTGAAGTGCATACCGCGAGCAGCGCTGCTATTTCGATGGAAGGCGGCGAATTGTAGAGAGCCGTTTCTGAAGGCTGTGATTGTCAACTGCTGCAGCACATGTTTTGCAGAAAAAATATATACAACGTTGCGCAAAGCACTGAAATGCACACCCCCAAGCGATGCTATATTGTTGGAAGGCGGCGAATTGTAGAGAACCATTTCACATGTGATTGTCAACTGCTGCAGCACATGGTTCGCCGCCCGGTGCACTATTTTACGACAAATTGCGCAATGCCGTGCCACCACAGTGCACGTCGCCTTAGTGACGAGATGGCGCCGGAAAACAATGAATAATTGTATTCGAAATCCCAGAATGGATAAATATTTGACATGGTATCGCAAACTAGCATGCTAGATCGTTGTGCTGGTGTACTCCTTCATAACTCTATAAGCACAAAATTGTATTCGATCAGAATGATTGTAATCGAAAAATACGAAAGCGAAAATTTAAACGTTTCATGCGTTATGATCTAATGCTATCCCCTCAATGATATCCAAAATGCTGCCGAGGAATCGTTACAATCATTTTGTATGCACGTGGTGAAGTGCGTTGTCATGATATGTGCAATGATGCATCAAGTAGACTATCAGTATATAGAGGGAAGATATCTAGGTCATGCTACCAGATGTAAGAACAAACGAATATGTAACATTTTGATATCCAAGTGGGAGATCTGAGATCCATTGAAATGGACCTCAAAAACCTCAATGGACCTCAAAAAACTGAACGGACAGAATGCGGCCGCTTCGTATTTACATATAAAAAGTTGTACCATCTCAAACTCATTTGAAAGAGGTGTTGACATGTTATAAATTTGAACTTGATTTGAATTTGAATCAGAAACTTCTCCGATAGCCTGAGATCAATTATCCATGCTGTAAACCACTTGCTTCGTAACTCCAATTTATGAATTTAATATTGAAATGTCGAGAAAACTCGAGATGTACTAGCGCCTGAAAATCAGTACGAACGCGATAATTCCAATTTTGGGCCGGTTTTGAATTCTTTTGTCTTTAAGGACTTGGTGCAAAATATTGTCCAGAACTGCAGCGAATTGCCAAATGTTAGCAATGTCAGTTCACCAGTTCAGTAAAAATGGAAAACAACTATCAAAAAAATCCAATTACCAAGAACTAATCAACAAAATTCAATGAAAACAGAAATAATAAGAATATGATGCCGTGAATGTTTTTTTCGCATACCTGGGCAAACATCCATTGCAATCCAGTATTGGTATTTCTGGTACTTGATACTTCCTCGGCAGCTCCACGAGTATAGGTGACGAGACAGGTACAGGTAGATTACTTATTGTTATTTTGCTCCACAAGGGACACGCTTTGTCTTGTATTTATGAATTAGAGAATTTGTATTTTTGTTTATTGAGGAATAGGAATCTGAGTATATATCAACGAAATGTTCAAAGAATGTTTTCAAAAAATGTTTGCAAAAAGTGTTTTCAAAAAATGTTGGAGGACCGTTGCATAGATTTGATAGGTCCTGTACGCGTTCGAAGAACGTTCGTAGACCTATGCGTATATTTGATAAACACATGCTTCGGCGCAGCTTCGATGAGGTGACCCACCAATCACCACGCTTTCTTACGTTTGATAAAGAGTGCCTCTACTCAAACTGCCAAGGGAACCTAGTTGTTTAAGGTGGTTACTGAGAAAATGAGATTTACTAGACACGTGCGATCATGTGGTGACTCTTTTTTCTGTTTTCTGTAGTTTTCTTTGCGTAACGGGTTGTCTTCACATGCTGCCGCAACATCCCACACTTAAATCAATGGAAAAAATCAACGCTATCTCGGGAAGATGAAAATTGTCCAAGAAGAAAAATTGCGGCAATTAATGCCCATGAGAAAGATATAATCCGGCCAAACTGACCCAAGTGGGTAATATTACCAAGGCAAACTTCTGGTTTGCAGGATGGAACTCCGTCATACGTGAGAAATTGAATCAAAGGCGGAAATTGAGAAATTGAATACTCGGTCATACTTTTCGAAAATTGAATACATGCTTTTCAGTTCTCATCAAACGAAAGATAAAACAACATATCCATTTCTGGTCGTTACGAAAAACGCATGAAAAGTAATCAAAATGAACAATGGAGAGACACTGAATCAAAATCCGACACATGATGGGTTCTTATGGACGACTTTATTCATATATCCCTATTGCCTCTTGTCGAAATAATTTCTGCCATATTGTACCTCGGTTATTCTCTGAGGATCCAAATATACGTATGGAGATCAACCTATGATTCTGTCACTTTCGTATAATAGTACAACATTTTCTGCAAACTGTCACTAGGACGACTCATAAGTAATGAGTACGCTTCAGTGAATAAGTACGCTTCAGTGAATGAGTACGCTTCAGTGAACCCCAATTATCGATATTGAGCTAAAATCAATATCTAGTAGCGACTCCGTACACGAGAACGCGAGAACATACTATTCCTGTAATTGTCCTACGAACTCATTTGTACGCACACGTCTGCAGCGGACGCTGCTATTCCTGCATATTCGCCTTCCATTGTTTGGTACTCTTTTTAATGTTGACGAGAATTTTGCAGATTCCAAGTAACGCATAAAAGAAATATACTGTCGTGTAATCATTTGACCGTCAGTGATGATCGATTCTAAGTAGCCCGTCAAACCACACTTCGGTACAAATAATTGCAGTCAACATTACGCTCCACTATATGCTTTGATATCATGCAGTACGAAGATTTTTTCCGTTTATCAGCGTCACCATTGACCACAGACATTAAAACAACATCGACGTATCGACACAAATTTCTGCCTGTGCACCGTCTCTGACCACAGTCGTTTGGTTAAACAAAGTGCTATAAAGCTGTATGCTGCAAAAAGAGCATCAGAATTGTACTACGTAAAGCGACAATGAATGGACCATGAAACAGACCACGAAGAGTGGATCAAAAGTAAAAAATCACGCGTTGTGTGTAGCTTACAGAACATTTGCAAGGCAACGAATTCCCTTGACATTTACTTCCATACAACGAGCTGCAGCGATCCCGCTGTACCAATAGCTGCGTAACTCATTAAATTGAATGTCATTCGAACAAAGCATTTGAAGGAGTAGGCAGGTACGATCTTCGCCTATTCCATTACACCAATCTCGCGCATTCCGCAATTACGAAAACAATAAGAATGCTGGCCATCGTTTTTTCACGTCATTGCAACCTACATCCTTGAATGTGGCACTCGATTCCCACACATTCCATTCCAATGGAACACAAATATCTTAGAATGACAATGACATATTTGGATAGCTAGGTACAATGGTAAAAATGTCATGCGAGATCCTTGGTACAGCCAGATGACCAAGGTTGATCCGTGTCGGAATTGGAATTCTACAGCTGACCGCTCTCGATCAGAATCGGGATACGCATGATTATGGAGAGATCTACTGGACAAACAACACTGCTGACATTTTGGTCGTAAATATCCACCAGACATTACTGCTTACAATTTTTTGGAGGAATTTTATCAATGTTCTATATACACTTTGGCATGTGATGATGAAGACTTGTCATCCCGTTAAAACCACCATATGTACTGCATTCTGGCAAATATATATGAAACCAAAAATCCGTGCTAACTGCCTATGCGACGTGATGTTCTTCTCACACAAAATGAGTGTTTTTAGATATAGAACGAGAAAACCTATGAGAAACGGTGATTTTCGCTACAAAACGCAAATTCAATTGCAGAAATCAGAGATACCTGATAAACTGAGCTACGTAAACATCACGAGGTCTGGGTATTGTGTAAAACGAGAAGGGATGGGTGCGGGGGCAGGTCTGAAATCGATAAAGGATCCGGGGCAAACACCCCTCTGAATGAGGAGATACATCTAAATTCAATGGGATAAGATACCAGGATCTGTTACAAATCAAGGGCAATATCTACAATTCATATAGTTACTATCACATTGTCGGTTAAATTATTGGCTAACATGGAAAAATCAACACTGACATATCGATGTTATACTTTTTTTTCTTAGATGTACCACATTTTACAAAAATCATAATTCCATGCTACTGACAATGGCCCGATGTTAATGAAACCGGTGGCACTCGATTCTCACACCATTACTGATAATGGCCTCATCGAATATCGTCTCGCTTAGTTCCCTCGACCGCCACCCGTTTCTTTGAAATCAAGCCAACAAAAAATAAAATGTGAGAAAAGGTAGGCACCAACACTTTACAGCATAACTTACATCGAATTTAATCGAATCTTGAATCGAATTTCTAAAGCTTAAATCTTGCACGTAGGGTAATTTTCGAGACATTGACCACTAGTGACAATGAGCACAATCCGTGACACCAATATGATATTGCATTACATTTTTCAAATATTGAAAACTGAAAAATATATTTCCGTGATTCATAACTTTACTAATACTGTCTCGAATTTGATCAAACCGGTATCCGATCTAAAGCTCTCGTGCAGCGCTTTCGATCGGTACCGGTTTCATCAAAATCGGAGCAATATTAAGAAAATTATAGATCAAACAACTTTTGTGAAAAATGAAACGCAGTAAAGTAGTAAAAATGGGAAGGCAGCGGCGAAGCCTTGAAGACACTATCAGGACCACTAGTTCTACACCACCACGCTTAGGAATGTATACAAGCAGCAACGACCTCTGCAACGCATGTAGTTTTCCCAGAAATCCTGCTGTGATATGAAGTACCTCTTCTGATGCTTCATATCACAGCAGGATTTCAAACTTTAATTTCAGGCATTAAGGATGCAACAGCTTCTGGTCGATTGTCATCGGAGTTGGAGCTTTTACAACACAAGGACTAACAGCGGACAACGCTGCCCGCTATACAAATTTGACTCAATTTGGGTCCTTTTTCTTTTCCACAATATTACACAGCGCACACAACAGCCAACGACAACCCGAACAACGTCCACCAACTCCCCCGACAATAATCCCGCACGCGGTTAAGAACGTGGGCCGCCGAGTCGTTGAACAGTAATCCCGCACGCGGTTAAGGATGTGGGCCGCCGAGTTCTTCTGTGGAGTTTCTTGACAATGTTTGAGCCGCTTTCATCTATTGTTCAGCCCTGGAGCGGACAACGCCGCCCGCTATATAAATTTGGCAGCTGTTGTCAATACCTTTTCAAAAACCACAAAGACACCAACAGCAACAATTTCCTGCATCCACCTTTTCAACACGCTAAGCCGGTCCAGAGCCCAGGGCATGACGGCAGTGAAGGTCCAGACAACTGACGGCAGTGAAGGTGTGTGATGGGAACTCAGCAGCGCAGCCTTGAAGACACTACCAGGACCACGAGTTTTACACTACCACGCTTAGGACTGTACACAAGCAGCAACGCATGTAGTTTTCCCAGAAATCCTGCTGTGATATGAAGCTCCTCATTTCATACTTTAAGAACTTAACAGCTTCTGGCCGATTGTCATCGGAATCGGAGCTGTCAGACCATACGGACTAACAGCGGACAACGCCGCCTGCTATCCAAATTCGGCCCAATTTTACACGTTTCTTTTCTACAATATTACACAGCGCAGACGACAGCCAACGAGAACCCCAACAACGTCCACCAACTCCCCCGACAATAATTCCGCACGCGGTTAAGGACGTGGGCCGCCGAGTCGTTGAACAATAATCCCGCACGCGGTTAAGGATGTGGGCCGCCGAGTTCTTCTGCTGAGTTTCTTGACAACGTTTGAGCCGTTTTCATCTCTTGTCCAGCACAGCCCGGGACTTCACTACTGACGACAGTGAAGGTGTTTGATGGGAACACAGAAGCGCAGCCTTGAAAACACTACCAGCGCTACGAGTTCTACACCACCACGCGTAGGACTGTACACAAGCAGCACCTACCTCTGCGACGCATGTAGTTTTCCCAGAAATCCTGCTGTGATATGAAGCAACCCACTTCATACTTTAAGGAGTCAACAGCTTCTGGACGATTGTCATCGGAATTGGAGCTTTGACACCACAAGGACTAACAGCGGACAACGCCACCCGCTATGCAAATTCGGTTCACTTCGGGTCCTTTTTCTTTTCTACAATATTACACAGCGCACACGACAGCCAACGACAACCCCAACAACGTACACCAACTCCCCGACAAAAATCCCGCACGCAGTTAAGGAAGTGGGCCGCCGAGTCGTTGAACAGTAATCCCGCACGCGGTTAGGATGTTGTCCGCCGAGTTCTTCTGTGGAGTTTCTTGACAATGTTTGAGCCGTTTTCATCTCTTGTCCAGCACAGCCCGGGACTTCACTACTGACGACAGTGAAGGAATTTGATGGGAACTCTGAAGCGCGGCCTTGAAAACACTACCAGGGCCACGAGTTTTACACCACCACGCGTAGGACTGTACACAAGTAGCAACTACCTCTGCGACGCATGTAGTTTTCCCAGAAATCCTGTTGTGATATGAAGCACTCCACTTCATACTTTAAGGACTCAACAGCTTTTGGCCGATTGTAATCGAAGTTGGAGCTTTGACACCACAAGGACTAATAGCGGACAACGCCACCCGCTATACAAATTCGATTCAATTCGGATCCTTTTTCTTTTCTACAATATTACACAGCGCAGACGACAGCCAACGAGAACCCCAACAACGTCCACCAACTCCCCCGACAGTAATCCCGCACGCGGTTAAGGACGTGGGCCGCCGACTCGTTGAACCCTAATCCCGCACGCGGTTAAGGATGTGGGCCGCCGAGTTTTTCTGCGGAGTTTCTTGACAGTATTTGGGCCGTTTTCATCTCTTGTCCACCACTGGAGCGGACAGCGTCCCCGCTATATAAATTCGGAAACTATATTCAATACCTTTTCAAAAACCACAAAGACACCAACTTCCTGCAGCCACCTACCTTACTACTGACGGCACTACTGATGGGAACTAAGCAGCGCAGCCCTGAAGACATTACCAGGACCACGAGTTCTGCACCACCACGCTTAGGACTGTACACAAGCAGCCACTACCTCTGCAGCGCATATAATTTCCCCAGAAATCCTGTTTTGATATGAAGAACCTCACTTCATACTTTAAGGCCCACGGGGTATAACCACTGCAATAAAAATGCATCGGAGTCCATTTCATCTTGTCCTGTTTGTTTAATGCCCCGTCGTAACCCCGATATTCTTACTTGGTTGGGGCACATCTCTTATCGGCCCAACACCTTTTCAAATAATATGCTAGGCGCCCACATCGTCGATGTGTGGTCGCTCCTGTTTGTGTATGGGGTGCCGCCGTATGCCGTTATAATAAGACAGATCACTCCCATGGCCCGATCATACACACGTTTCTTCCATTGTTATCCAATAGGTACGGATGTAGCCTCACTCGTATGCATGGTTTCCTTTCTATGAATTAGTGTAGAGGACCTACCAATTGATTGGCTATGATCGAATAGTATTGATGGCCTGTCGATATTATTCTGATCCGTCCCTAAGCTTACCGCTTTACACACTCGATGAATAATACATGATGATATCCTTTGCATATTATAAATAACCTTGCTAATGTAGTTATTCCTATGTATTTGACGGCACTGTATAAAATTTATCATATAAAATATATCTTAAACAAGATGTCACTTTATGATAAGATAATTAATGTTACGCCTCTGGCGCCTGTAGCGTTAGTTGAAAGCGCTAAGGTAAGTGCCAACCTTATGGATCCTCGTGTTCTGGTATCTTTATATGTTATTGTTCAGGTTATAGACGGAAGCCGTCGATAGCCTGATGGATATATATCTGATACGCACGGGATCGATCACTAAATAGCACCAATTTCAAGCCATATTGACTTGAGCCAAATACATAAAATTCAACTCTAAATAACTAATACGGTAACGGGTCTACAAATCTACTTCCAACGACTTTCCTCAAATAATTTAATAAATAGATATTTACTTAAAAGGAAATTTATTAGATTGACTTGCCTTACGAGAACTACGCTTGTGCCATACTTCAAACAAAATGGAAGACGCTGTGCCAATGCAAATTTATACCTCTTTTATTGCTTCAAAACAATATCGTCTATAATCGGATTTCTCTCCTAGGTATCGAAATCGTGTCCACGGATCAATTCTGTATAGGATAGATACTAAAATTATTATGCAACATTGAATAAACACAAAAGTGCCAATTTGTTACACTTAACGATATTCGATAAATTCAAATATTGTGGAAGACGCTAGCGTTTTCCCTGATATTTAATTATTGAATATTATCGAGGATATATCAATATATATGCACTTTTACACACACCCCCCAATTTTGAAATAATATTTTTAATATATATATATATACATATCTATATCTATATAGCGTAGCCCCTCAGGCGAGATCCGCACCGACGGGTAGACATCATTTTTCTGATTGATTACCGCTTGAATGATTTCTGGTACTCACGCTCATAATCAATTTCATCTGGGTTTGACTGTCTATGCGATTGACTTGAAGACTGGTATCCCTGATATCTTGATGTATCCGGCTTGCTCTTGTCTTCCTCGAATCGCATGGCATCGCGTGACCCAGAGCTAACCTCCTTGCGGCGTACTGCGTACTGTGGCTTCTCATACCATGGGATTGAACTGCTGGATGATGCATATCTTGGAGGCGTCTTTCTACGAGAAGGCGTATTCCTGCGCGGTGGCGTCTTACGCCTTGGCGGCGTACAACGTCTATCGTGCATATTTAGATCTTTTTCGAACCTAGTAACAACACCTTGAGATACGCTAGAGATTCCAGAATTCTTACCATCAGATGATGTCAGTGTCGTGTTAGGGCGTTTACCTGGGGATTCATAAACCGTTTCTAATGTGTTCCTAGCTTTGGTCTATCATATATCCGTTCAATTATTTTAGATGGACATTTGGGGAATTGCATGAGGTTGCGCTTGATATATTCATTTGGGAATTTATCGATTCTTCGGTATGATGGCGGAAAATGCTTATACGAGGAAACTTCTTTTTCCGGCAATTTTGGAATATGAACTGTTTTACCAAATTCTCTATTCAATCTATTAGGAACTGGTTCATCTGTGAGAATATCTGACATCTTTGGGAGGGCGAGAACCGCACCCCCCAATTTGTATGAACCTACATCTGTGTCGGAAGCTGATGCATCTGCCTCGGTTCCTTTCTCTATCATAGGGCTGCTACTACCATTCCCACTGCTGACATTGCTGCCCATGTTATACGCTGATCGTCCTGTATGCCTCATACCATCATTAGTACCATGATCATCCACGCGGCTGATGCTACGATCCTGACTTCGTTCATCATCATCTGATATACTGTCAATCGATCTTCGCTTATTATGACTCATCGGTGAATGTGGCTCGTGTATGTATGGTGGTCTATGTTTATGCTCGGGGTTCGACGAATCATACGAATACTTGGATGAAACAGTGTTTGGTAAAGTACTGGGTTCGTGGGTTATAGACGGAAGCCGTCTATAGCCCACAGGTGTTTCTTTAATCATTAACCCTGTGACGGCATCTCCAACTTTTGTCATTTTTTGAATATAATACTTTGTTTGAAAATGTGACTCTCTTTTTCGGGGACTTCTTTGGCGCTATTTTTGCTATTTGCTCATTTTTCCCAGTATCGTGATCCGATACTGGCTTTCCTTAGCGCATCCGCTGCCAATATTTTGGTTAGGCCGTCGCAATGCTGTTTTTACGTAAACATATTTTATTTTTCGACGTTGCTCCAAATCCGCTAATTCACAAACCCTAAGCCTCGTCGATCTGTTAAAACAATGATATAAAGGTTCATACGGGGCGAATCCCCTGCGTGTGCCTTGTAATAATGGCTGACTGTCTACATCCAAAATCGGCATCGAAAAGCTCTTCACCAACCCAATTTCCTTGCACGCTTGATCGATGCGGATCGCTATTCCCGCACCCATCGAAGCTGCAAGGTACTCGGCTGCTGTTGAGCTGGAGGTCACTACTGCTTGTCGTTTTGACGCCCACATCAATGGCACAGTGGTATTTTCTCGGCCCATGTCATCTAGATATACGAAAACCCCTGACACTGATCATGGTTCTGCCAATGATGCATCTAAATGCACTCTCACACGCAACTTCGATGGTTCGTCATCTTTTGCTGGTTGGTATCTTAAAATCATGTGCATAGGTTTCCCAAATTTGATTAATCCTATAAATTTAGAAAATGCCTTTGTGTGATTTGGCGTCCAAAACTCCACGGCTGAGGCGAATGAACAGACTGCCCTTAACAAGTCGGACCCAAGACATCTACACAGCCAGAGGCAACTTGCTATTGGCGACCTGTATGGATGTCCAGTCTCGTTACGCTCTTCTCCGGGGTGTGGGACGTCCGGCACCCGGTCCGCCCGCACTGCTGGTCCAAAGGATTTTTCGAAATTCTCAATGTGCATTGTTGTATAATCATTCATTTCTACATGAACCTCGCGACAACCATTGATGCGGGTTTCACTTTCACATGCTTCGACAATTCTTCAAAGGACTGGGAGTGACACGATGCAGTCATCGAAATTAACAGACTAAAATTGCAGGGCATTGATCCGGTTCAGAACGGAAGCCGTTCTGCCCCGGTCTGTAGAGCAATCCGTTTAGAGCCTAACACTGTCTGCAATTTCTTGGCCCAGTCGTAACCGCTGCGTGTTCTTCCATAAAGTGCTTTGTCCAGTCTGAATACTGGTTTCTTCATATGCTTGATTCTTTCTTTAAAATCGCCTGGCAAGGCTTCTTTCATGTTCCCCTTGACACGCACATACGTTTCCCGCCCTCCTGCATCCGCTTGCAAGTAAGCGGAGGCAAGATCAAACGTATATGTGTTGTACCCTTTACAAATGTTGTAGGCTAATGCGACCCTCACCGCAGTGTGGTCCGCAGTGGTACAAGCCCACGCATCTTGATTCTCAGACACAGGTTGATATCGGCTCGATCCGTCTTCGTTCTTACCTGCCACTACCATTGGTCGGTCACCTCTAAATATAATCCTGGCCTTCCATTCTGGCGTTGCAGTTTCTAAGTCTTTGAGACTTAGAATGTTGCCCAGATCTGCGACTTCCACGCCAATCTCCAAGTCATCCTCTTCTCTTTCCTTACCCAAGGTCTGTGTATCGATAAGGACTTTCTTAATTTCGGACCTTGTTGCCTCGACTGCTTCTGGGATGTATTGTTCGTGGTGTTTCGCTAATCTAGTAACTTTGCTTTCTTCGTATAGGATATCTTCAGAATTTAAGCTACGTGGGCCCGAGACGGCAGCCGTCTCGTTCCCATAACATTCTTGCTCTATGTCCTCGATGTCCTTGCATATTTTGCTTAATCTTTGTTTGCTAGGTATGGTCCCCCTTGTGAATGAATTGAAATACCGAAATCCATTCTTCCATCATCGAGCATTCCTTCGCCTCGCCTATAATGTGATTTAGATCTCAAACCCGCATCTACGCATGCTTCACAGTATGGATCCCCTGGCCAGTGCAGATCTTTTGCGTGCTCTTCACATTTCTCAAACACAACATCTTTGCCGAACGATATCATTTCTTTAGGCTTCTTCTTCATTAATTCGTTTGCTATTCGAGATGATTCGTATTGCAGCATTTTGGATACCTTGCTCTGCTGTATGTCTATGGGTTTCATTATACGATCTCCATATGCGCTTCCCCCTTTAGAAAAGAACACCGTTATCGTCTCTTTCATAGTCGGGTTTATTATGCTTCCCTCGTTCTTCCAATTACATATTTTTGCGCCTAAATCTGAGATGATCACACATTCTTTATGCAGAAATGGGGTCATTAATAACATCACGATGTTATTCTTTGTCCTGGCTCCGTTCTCACTTTGAGGATTAGGCATCCTCTTCGCGTTTCTTCTCCTTAACACAATAGCTATGTCCACATTATCCATCGCCTTTTCTTCTATACATTCTAAGATGCTTTCCTTATTCTGGATTCTTTGCTGCAGGAGATTCATTATCTTTGATTTCTTACTTGGGTCAACGTCTATTCGTCTGTGTCCTTCCTTGAAATCTTTGATAATCTCCATAGCTTTCTTTGATTCTTTTTCTCCAAAATCAAGGCATCTTGCTACTGGTTGATCATCCTCATCTTCATCCGATGACTCCTCTGGTTCAACATGAATATCTTCTA
>Ga0099798_10293_pt1 | contig 17236 bp, 9 predicted proteins | sample Uncmet_Sort29A_1_FD_89870 | JGI IMG/M metagenome (GOLD analysis project Ga0099798, IMG submission 89870) | Marine eukaryotic communities from CALCOFI LINE 67, Pacific Ocean - CN13ID_Sort29A_1 | ecosystem: Environmental > Aquatic > Marine > Oceanic | place: Pacific Ocean: Monterey Bay | collected...
TGTCCGAACCTCATGAGAGGGCTTATATGTAGCTCTGTTGGTAGAGGGTCAGGCTGTGTTTCCGTGATTGAAATAGTTGATTGACTCGAATGATGAATGGTTGACTAGTTCGTCAATCGTCGAATTAGACCTCTAAATTCAGATTCTACGGTTACATAATATATGGACTGATTGAAGCTGACTCAAGCAAGAGACGTGCGTGCGTCCTCTGCGTCGAAAGTCAGCGCGCACCTCACCCTAGCTACAACGAATTTGTATTTACAATTCCTAATAAGTTCACTCACTTCACACTTTTCTGTATCGTGTATAGTCATGCACTGAACCAACCCTACTGTTTCTGTATAGATCTCAAGGTAGACCCTAGTAATTCTATACAGGGCTGACTCGTTTGGACCGGTAGCGGAGTAAATTGAAATGCCATTGAGTGATGAACACAGACCACAGCGAGCTAGCCGTGATCAGTAGTAATCAATCTCCAACCTGAATAGCACTGCTGGGGTTGAGCTCCTTGAATAGCAGTCACCCAACCCATTCAACTCCTAACTTGAGACTTATTCAATTCAACAATGAATGTTGAGTAGGAGAGATTCAATTCGTTCACAAATCAGCTTGAGCGATTATTTAATAGGCTGATATGCTCGAACGGACACAACTCAACCCGGTCAACTACCAACTTAGATGTCTCCCAATTCAACCTCGAAACCTGATTTGGAGCAATCCAATTCAAACTAAATATAGTTGATTGAACGCTTAAATTTACTCAGGTATGGTATGATGTTGAACAAACAGTAGCATCACTATGTCCCAGCTGCGCTTGAACGCTTGAACACTTTTTAGGACTGTTGGTTAATCCATTTAAATGGTCTTAATCTCATTTCTCGTGTCGTGATTCCTATCTTTGTTTCGTGAGTCTTTTCGTCTTTAAACGTGCCGTACCGTCGCTTCTATCCTTTCTGTTGACTTTACCCCTTCACAGCCTCCAGGCTCTCCCTTGGGGGATCTGGGGCTGCTAGGGGGTACCGTTAGTTAAGCACTAAGACCGTTTGTGTAGACACTAATCTTTCCCATTTATCTAATTAGCTGCACCAGTGAGAGTACTGGGTTTGATCGGAAATTGAACTGAATTCAGTGGACTAAGAGGAGTCATTCTTGTTCTCTAATTCTGATTGTATCTCAATACCACAAGGACCTATACCCTTTTTTACGCCTGAAACCTCTGAAGGGTTGTGTACAACTCCTCACGAAGAGGCATCATACAGTGTTGTATAACTTCAAATCAAGTGTAGTTCTTTCCCGGGCCCCTGATCCGTTCAATTCCTGTATATTAAACCCAAATTCTTCAAATCTTACCAATTATATGTGGCATCCGCGATACTCCAAATTTACACATTGCGGAGGGTATTATAAACTTACCATTTGGACACTGACAAAAGGATTGGCCATGTCCTCTGACTGCATTAATTGGGCATGCTATACAAGTCGATTGGACACGATTAGGTCTTCGTCCTTCCGCACAGATTTGACATTGACCGGTTTCTTCTCGATTTCGTACCCTATTAGCTGTACAATTATTAACTGTCTCCAGTGATCGTAGACGATATTTACCCTCCCCAACATCCTCACAAGCTGTAATGGTACTGGCACGCTTTTTATTTTCAGGGCACTCCACGCATGTCCGAGTGCGAGCGGTAGGATCAATGTTAACCCTCTCACCTGGGCGTGGAGTAGAGTGCTGTTTTTACTAATGATAGTCATTTCTCATCGAATTCTTCCTTATCCCCCCTGACCCACTTTCCAGAAACTGAGCGGGTTATACAGGAATTGACACGACGCGTGTTGCGAGATATATAACGAGTTTTTGCTCTGGATGGAGATATGAGGAGGACAGAGAGAGGCTGGTTTTATGCCGATTTCCTCTGTTCTCTTAGCTAACCATTCTTGGGTAGAGCTCATGGAGAAAGCGCTCTTGGGACTGAGATTCTTGGAAAGAGAGTCGAGTTTAAGTTAGGGCTTAGGTCAACCAAGTGTTAATTGGTTGCAGCAGCATTTAATATTTGGTCTGGATACTGTGACTTGGTGGACCCCCCCCCTGAGCCCCCTCCCCCTGGCTCTTCCATCCCTCCACCCCCTGTGGATATGGAGCAAAACTGCTCCTTGTCTTGGTACTGATGCTCGTTTTGGATGATTCATTTCCCCCCCTTCCTCCCCTGTGGAAATGGAGCAAAACTGCTCCTTGTCCCGATACTGATGCTTGTTTTAGATGGTCCACCTTCCCTTATCCAGCCTCTCCCAGGCCTTCTGATTCCCCCCCCAGCCGAGAGAGTTTGAGAGAGAAATAGAACTGGATCTGACTGGGAAGTCGGAGGGTAATCGGGAAGGGAGTGAATGGAAAACCGGATGTCAAGGGTCGTACACATCAATCCTAAGGAAAAAAAAACCAAAATCCAAAAGCTTAAGGGCCTTTTTTTTACACAGGGTTCCATTTGAGATCAAACCTCGGGGAGGATTTGGGTTGAATCGATAGAAAATTTAACCCCAGTTGAAAAAGAGACTTAACCCCATTAGCTTCAACCCATCCAGTAAGCAGAAACCTCGCATCGGACGAGCTGAAACAGACGCTTAACCCCTGCTGAAAAAGAGGCTTAACCCCATTAGTTTACACACATCCAACAAGCAAAAACCTCACATCGGGCGAGCTGAAAAATAGGCTTAACCCAATTGGTGTACGCTCATGCAGCAAGTAGAAACCTCACATCGTACGAGCTGAAAAAGAGACTTAATCGCATTAGTTTCCACTCATCCAGTACGGAACTAAAAATTCTTAAATTATGATCTTCAAAATCAAAGATACTATTACCTTGGATCCACTTGGTTCGGGACCTCTCAAAATTTACGGGGGGGGGGGTGAAAATCACAATTTTAGGGCTCCACACAGTTAGTTTCCTCTCCAAAAGCTCACATTATGCAGATCGTCACATTATGAGTAACATACATAATTATTGCCCGTTATATATTTTCGGTTTACACTGAGTCAAAACGCATCCCGTGGTACTACTTTTGCAACGAACACACTCATAACGATTCGTATCAAAGCCACTAATAGGCTTTGGTACCCAATCCGAACTACCTGCTCCTGAGAAAGGTTGGCCTTATTTCAAATTCGATGCGAAACGACGGTCTTTGAAAAGTGGACTTACCCTTTAAACTCAAACACGTCACACATGCAGTCTAGGTTGGAACCATTAGATGACGATATGCACCCACCCACTTTTCAAAAAAAGGATCACGTTAGACGAAATCCGTAAATCGTGAGGATGGGCCGAATTCCAAGTTTGCCAATTTGCTACAAACTGTTACCGCTTCCCAGGTCTAACTTCCTCCACTATATATGGGTTGGTACGCCCCTCTATACCAAACACCCCCTCGGGTCTAGGGATCAACATCAAACGGGATTGTCGGTATGCCAGTCTTTGGTGTCAGGGTCTTGCGGCTTGCGGTTGGATTTTGGAGTTTAGGGTTAGATTTTGGGCTGGATTTCGGGATTCGGGGGTGGATCTGGGATTTAGGGCTGGATTTTGGAGTATAGGCCCGGATTTTTGGATTAAGCCTAAGGGCTGGAGTTTGTGACTTAAGGCGGGGTTTTGGGCTATCAACGTCGGCACAGGCCTGACATAGCAATGTTGGCGCGCTACCATGTCCCTAGTTAGCCAAAAGGTAGACCTAAAACGTCACCTAAACTAGTGAGGCCGACGTCGCCAAGCGTATTCGCATCCATTACAGAATATCCACATCATGATCTGATCTTTCCGGTTTGATTCTCTCGGCTGATATTTCATTAACTTTTTCAACTGATTCCTTAGACCGGTATCTACAACTGCTCTCTATAGCTGGTCTTTACTGTTTAGCCTGGTGATTCCAAAGACACTGTCATCTCGATTGACAAACTCCAGTTGAGTTACAACCGACTACACAATCCACGCTGTCAATCAATTTCAGACACCTAGCCATGAATGCATTCATAATATTAATACACTTGTCACTTAGTCAATTCAATTAACACGGTCACCCTGTCAGTCCCAAGAGTTTTCGTAGTTCTTTTTGCCGATTTCTGCACTAAAAGGTGTGTTTGTTGGCCAGCGAATCGTTGTAAAGCCCCCGAAAGTGTGCGTCACGAAAAATGGGCATTGCCTCGATACTCTTGCGTGAATATATATAAACGTAACGCACATCTTCCTGAATCCTCCATCGCAGAAAAAAAAAGTGTTTCCCATTATTTCCCCCTTTAGTTTTAACAGCTATAGGTCGTTTAGAACCTCATACGGGGGGCCTCCAAAAGGGGTCTCACAGCAATTACGGGAGGTTGGGAGCGGGCCAGGTTCTTAGGTTCTAGCACATATATGTGACTCTGCTCACGACGAAAGAATACGAAACTGGCAAAGATAGCTCCGAGAAGATTCGAGTAATTAAGGAAGAAGGGGCTCGTCAACGCACTCAGTCTCTCTCACCAGATTATTTCTTCTCTCAACGCCTCAGTCAAGCTCTTGCGTGCCGAGGAAAGAGATTTGTCGGAATGACCACCTAGGTAGGCAAAGAAGTTCAATTTTCAATGTAGGACTTTCTAGGCCGGTTGGCTATGGGTATATGTCCTTAAGTTGCTTTACAAGTAAGACCGATTCTGGTCCATCCGCAGGTTTTTAAAAAGTGAGGGGGTGTACTTCGTCTTACCTGGTCTGTTTTAGCCACCTCATCACCAGGACAGAACTGGCAATTTGCATTCGAAGTACCGCCGCGAAACTTACCCGTCGGACATCGTTGGCACCTAATGGCTCGATTTGTAATCATTATCATATAGAGTTCGGTCAACTTCATTAAATACGGTGCAATTACGGCTTTACTGTCTCAGATGTCACTGTCGACACAATATGAAACTATTTCTAATGCGCAAAAATGCCTATGAGTACTATCGAGCTTTTCTTAGCCTCAGCCAAGTGGTACATATCCTGAATAATGTATAGCATATTTTTAGCCGTGTTCCCAGCCGAGGTAGGGCATGACGTGTTTTTTCTCACCCCCCTCATTCCGTAATGCACCACTTCTTACACCTTCTACAAGATTTGACATATAGCGACAACCACGACAACAACGCCTAATAATTGGCGCTGTATCAGAACAGAAAATACACCGAACATATCGAGTGAAAAACATCATTATATAAACGGTATTTCTCCGCCTGAGAGATAGTTTCCAATATCGAGCTCATTTCCAGGGACAAGAGCGCGTCACCGTCTATTACTATTGAATTTGTTCACATACCTGTTTTTTTTCCACGGAGTCTATCGCCGATGAAAAAGCCTAAATTCATCAACTGAACTCCCTTCAACTCATTAATAGTTTGCTATAATTTATCATACGGTGCACCATCATACCTAGGATGCTGGGTCTCAACATAGGGAAGGCTGAGATTATCCTATTCATATCTATTTTTATGTATCTTACAGGTTATAGGAGGAGTTATGTGGTGGGTTAGCCAGAGCTCACCCTGCTCTGAGAGCTCTAATACCACCCCTCCATGAAGATCACGGCAAAACTTAGCATTTAATACACAGAAGCAGTACCATTTCTGTGAGGCCAGTTGTCATCCTATCAAGCTGCACCATGCAAATGACAGGACAGTTGAGTATCGGTGATGGCCCCCACTGTAAACAAGCGAGTCCGACATTTTCTGACCTCATTATATACAAAAGAGGACTACGAGCTAACTCAGACATGAGTCTTAGTCTTTTCCACGGTGACGAACGGATTTTTTTTGCCAAAAATCCAAATCATGCTAATCTCTCCATCCGTTCTCTGGCAGGATAAGTTGGGGGAGCACTTGGAGGGATATGATTTGGAAAATAAGTTTGATCCTCGCAACGAGTGGTAAACCATGAAACAACACTACAGCAGTCAATATGAGGAGCAGGGTTGATCATAGCCTGTCATAAGAAAACACTACTAACAAATGTTCTAATAAAAAGCTATCACATGATGATGAGGACCCCTAAGAATCTCTTGCAGCACACGGGCATGTTGTTAGAAGAGCGGGCGACTATTAGCTAAGACATGTCAAGGCACCTAGTGTCCGAGATGGCTGGTCATGGTGTACTAAGTTATCTCTCTACGTTTACCGTAAAATGGGGGAGCCAGGTGGTCATGCAACAAGCACTTGGAAAGAAACCCAAGCCAGACTTGAGAAACCTCAGGTCTACTCGATTGCTGATCTGCCGCATTGAAATATCACACCCGGAGTAGGTAGGTAGGTAGGACGTACTAGCATAGGAGGTTAGTTGTCATCGTTTGGTTTCACAAAGTTAGAAAAACGGCATATTTGTGTATTTTAAATTTCAATGAAGAAAAAAAAATACCCACCGGCTGAGAAATAAATATATCGCTTCAACTTCGCAAAAAAGGTCGGGTACTCCCAACAGGTATCTGCAGTTGTAGAACGACAACTCCGCAGGCCTAAGAGCTCTTGAGCCTGGCATGATTTGACTCCGCCAAATCTGGGTAGCGTATTTGGCCCAAGATAGTGACTTTGAAGGAAGAGGTATAGTTCCTATTCTGGGCCTCTGGCCGCAGACTATCTAAAGAACCAGGCGATACCCCCGAATAAAATCCGTGTATAGAGCGATATAATCCGACAGTGCTTCTATGACATGACTAGGTGTTGGAACCATACCAAAGTCTATTCCGTGGCCGTGTCGTGACCGTGTTTTGATATCTATTCTGCGTGTAAATGTCGTGACCGAAATGCTATTCTCGTGCTATATCTGAACTCTAACTGACTGAAGCTGTATCTCTATCTTCGTCTGTAACGCACTTCCATCTATCTCTCTCACCCCTTAACAGGTTGTGAGTCGTGTACTTCGTACACCCTGCTGTGTATCGTTAAGATTGCTCTAGCTATTGCTTGATTGTCCGGATTGTGTTCCCCCGTGTATATAGTCGACCTAACACTAGGCATCCACTCAAGCCACCTCAAAATGTAAAACTCGGCTGCGCTGGAACAGGACACTTTCCGATTTCAAATCGGAAAGTGTCCTGGACCTGTTTTACTTCCGAACAAAAAAAAATCAAACTATGCAACCTTACGCTTGAACTGTTGAATCTGGTTCTTTGCCGGCAGGACAATATCTACAGAGGTCCTGCCATGCCACTCCTTGTACCAAATTAGCATTATTCCAGTACTTACCTGAGAGGTCATGTTAGAGCAACAAATCACGAAGCATCAATATTACCTAATTATACTGCGTATTACTGACCCCGGTTGAGCCGAATACGTAAAAACAAGGTATGTGCGCTTTACCCCACTAAGAAAACTTACAGAGATGATCTTACTTACTTACTTACTTAGGTACCCTTGAAGGGTCTACACAGAATGCGAGAAACTACACATAGACGGGTAACTACACATCAAAAGCGTTCGTGCTATAAAAGTGTTCTAATGGTAGCTACTTATCAAAAAGCTTTCGCGTTTTAGTAGTATTCTTAGCGGACTTCATGGAGGGTTTGTTGGAGGTAGATGGTGTCTAGTTGGATTTTTTTGAACCGGCCCTACACTTCTTCTCGTGAAGTTCAAGATACAAAATCGATCTGAATTCCTCATCGAAAACAAAAAAAAAACACACTTGATGGGAACTAAACCCGAGACTTGCGGGTGTGAGGTCAGCGCTGTAACCGCTACGCCATGGGGTCGATTCCCTAGGCGCGGAAATAAGTTGAAAGATAGAGAAAACCAAGTTCCGCGAGGCCCGTTTCGGACGGACGGACATTTTTCCGGAAGCACCCCTATTTTCAAAAACCCCGATTTTGACCCCTAAATGCCTGCATAGACGGACGAACGCAGGCGGACCACGGCGAGGACCGTCTCGGATGGACGGACAGGACGGACGGATATTTTTCGGGGCACATCTCTTTTTTGAAAAACCCCGATTTTGACCCCTAAATGCCTTCACTGTGCAATTCAAAAACAAAAAATCTCTGGGTCTGCACGCTCACTAATGTAACAACCGGAGCGGCGCCGAAGGGGATTTGTGGCGCACACACCTACTTTTTACGAAAATACCGATCTGAGACAGAATGATAGAGAAGAAATCAGGGACAGATAATAACACGTCTACACCGCAGAAATCCATGTTCACAATCACTCATTTTTTGGAGAAAGGACACCTCTATAGTACAATTTTGGCAGGCAGACGCATCCGCCCGAGTCTATAGTACCTTGGTCTCCTTTACACTCAGAAGTAATCGTGAATGAATCAGAACTAGCTGACCTCCTACAACAGCTTGGGAAGACGAATGACCTATTACTGACCCCGGCTGAGCCGGGTACGTAAAAACAAGGTAAGCGCACCTTACCCCCCCTTAAAAAAGCATGAAAAGAAGATCGAATACAAAAAGGACCTCGACGCCCCGGACGGACGGACGGACATTTTTCGTGACACACCTCTTTTTTCAAAAACCCTAATTCTGACCCCTAAATGCCTCTATAGCCTAATTCAAAAGCAAAAAGAATTCTTGGCGTGCGTACTCAGTAATATAACAACCGGAGCGACCCGGAGGGGATTTGCGGCGCACGCTTGTTTTTGCGACGATGAGACCACGAAATACCGCTTCTACCGCCAGACTCTAAGCCTACCTTTGAAGAGACACTCTAATAGTGTGGCTCGATGAGCAGGTTTCTAGAGAATCAAAGAGGTAGGCTGATAATACTGGTAAGACTGGTCACTGCTGTCCTCCAACAGAAATATCTTTGGTAGTTTCGGTTGACAGACAGATAGGCCTGCTGTGTGTTGCTGCCGATCGGTGGGGGCGGTCCATAAGAGTGGCGCCGGAGGGAAGCTCTGCTTCCATCCAACCCTTCTCAATCTACCACGAGTTGACAACGGAAATGCCCATGATCGGATTTATAGCACCATACCCAAGTGCTATAATATAGAATAGGTAGATAATGATGATATTAACCAGAGGGTTTTTATTTGCAAGTGTACAGAAAGAAGTGTGGATCGGCCTTAGGCTTTCCACTTACTCATTACTGTAGGAGATTAGAAGTGCATAGACGCACTGTTGATACACCTAACGAGAAGCAAACGTGGGCCTAGTCCGGTAGGGAGGATTACACATTTCCTGAGTCTGTTCCCTGATCTACAACGACGTATAGGCGAAGGCAATCTAGAAGTTAGGAATTCTGTGGTTAGAATGAGTAAGTCGATCTACCGCCGGGGCCAGAAGTGTACCGGCGTCGAACGCGGTTAGATCGGGAGGATGTAAACAGGGGAAGATACCTCTGTGAGTTCTTGTTGCTTTGTCATTCTTTGTGAACTTCACCTTTCTGAGGACACCCTCCTCGCGGTTTTTGATTTGTGTTTGGGGGCCTAGCCTCGGGGCATGACCGTTTAAGACGGCCCTGGAAGCCGGAGCTGCGGTGGGGGGCGCACCACTGGAAATTCATTTCACAGAACCGACATCCGTCGATAAGAGGAAATTTCCAACTGAGACTCCTGCTAGTAACGGAAAACTTTCAGGGCAAGTATCTCCCAATAGTAGCTATCGCTACTCCAACCAGTCCTAAGGCCGGCGTTTTCAGAGCTTAACAGCCTGACCTCTTTGGATGTATCATATTATTTTGTAACTTTCACTTTAATAAGTATGAACAGCCCTAAAAAAAACTGTTTTTAGAGAGATTTCGCATGATGAATGTAATATTATAGATAATAACTCATTATTGAGACAACCAGAAAGTCCTCTCCAGCAGACCTACCTCTAAAGGTAAACCAAAGTACGATTTCACGGTTAGTTTCTATTATTTTAGTATCCACCGAAAAAGACGGTGTCCAAGGGAATCCACCCCCCCCCAGCTGGACGGCTTGGCCGTCCATCCCGTCCAATCCGCCCAAGTGACACAATTTTGGAGGTCAAAACCGCACTAAGATCCACCAAAAGACACGGCGTCTAGAGGAATACACCTCTCCATGCGCAACCAGTTCTTCCCAATCCGCGTAAGGAATTCTCTGGAAAGGGGGAAGGAAGGGAGGAGTGTGGGAAAATCCCCCCCTGCGAGGCGCAGCCGAGCTGCTCAAAATGGTGTTTTGCTAATCCTCATAAATCCCTAATGACACAAAAGGCATACCACGATTCTGTTTTGCTTATTGTACAAACTTGCTAACTCAGAAACTAGCCGTTTTATTGATATCAGTAAAATTGAAAACCCTCAGTAGTATGTACTCATAAAGAGTTAAAATACGCGATAATAATCAACGAAAATAACCGTGAAACCTAAAACTAACAACTAACAAAAGACGTTATAGACAGGGGCCCCTGGACAGGACCGTCACCAAAATAAAACAAAAAAGTTCAATTTTCAGAGCAATAGGCAAGCAGTGGTCGATTCTTCAAAGGTCCTAAACAGCAAGATAATTTCAGGTGTTGCCCCTCAATTAAGCGTACCATATTATCCCATAATGTGGAGCTTTTCACTACCTAATTCCTATTAGACCTCCATCCACAGAGTAATATGCACATCTCAGTCGATGAGGCAGCTTCTCATTGAGACTAAGTATAGCCACAGTAAGGAAATACAGAGTTTGAATCATAAATCCTCTAATACCCGCAGGGCATGGGGTGCAGGCTGCGGTGAAACTGTTTGGCGCACGGTCTGTATGTATTTTTGTACTCTCATCAACCTTTTCCCTGCCTGGTTGACAAGTGATGCAATTAGTTCCACTTTGATACTTGTCTTTCGGGCAACCCACGCATTGATCTGCGCCAAAACTCGGTCTAGATCCAGCAGGGCAATCAGTGCAAGCGAGTGTGAAACCTACATATATACTGTTACAGATCATCAATTTTTATGGAACAACTTTACATGATTGATTCTGAATTTCAAAAAGGTCATATGTGTGTTTTTGAAAGAGAGAGTCCGAGATAGGGAGCTCAAGAAGAAGAACAAATTTAAGAATGCACCGAAGTTTGTTCCATGAATTAGGACGATTTATAACACCATACTGCTATGTTATGATCTCTCATCCGCATTCTTGAATTTGCCGGTCCCGCAGGAATTACACCCGTTTTCGGCGAGATTAGCTATGCTGCCGGCGGAGCAGCCTATACACGCCGCAGCCGAAGTGCTACCTCTCTGTAGAGTAATGCCACCTTAGATGTACACTCTTTTATGTGCGACACAAGAACGTGAAGTCTAAACGGTTATTATACCCAAATTTGTCAAATTTTATCAATAGGGTGTTCATGATGATGATGCTTCAAATTTATCCTTAAAAAAGGCGGTTACGAATTTACCAGCGTCACAAGGTCTGCAAGTGGCGAAAGCTACATTCATACTGTTACAGATCATCCATATTTATGGAACAACCTCTGCCTCTTGTACATTATTGAATTTCACGTGTGTTTTTTTAAAAGAGAGTCCGATAGTGGGAGATCAAGAAGAAGACAAATTAAAGCCTATTTTACGCATATTTTCATAAACCATAGGGTACTGGATTAAAAAAGAACCGGCTTTCGTTCCATGAATTCGGACGACTTATAACAAACGACCCCCGTTAGTTCTGCTATTCGACTCTTCGTCCTCCACCTTGTACGTGCCAAAGGGACAATCCTCACAAGCAGTATTGTCGCTGTTAGGTTGTTTACCGGCAGCGCAACCTTTACAATAATTCTTTCCAGTAAGGGATTATATCCCAGCTGAGATATGACTTATTTTTATGCCTCAAAGCTCATAAGGGCTGTGTACACTCCCTCACGAGGAGGTATCATGTAGTATCATCTCAATTCGAGTATAGTTCTCTTCCCTGAGTCCCCCTTTAGTCACACTTGGTCGTCAATCTCTAGTTACTACACTCAAATCCTTCAAGTCTTACCACTAGGGCATCCACGATACTTCAAATTTTGAGCAAGTACTTACCAAGGGTTGAACACGATATGCATTTGCCGAAACCTACAGACATATATAATGCTACAGATCATCCATATCTATGGAACAACCTCTGCCTCTTGAACATTATTGAATTTCACGTGTCTTTTTTTAAAAGAGAGTCCGATAGTGGGAGATCAAGAAGAAGACAAATTAAAGCCGCATATTTTCATATACCATAGGGTACTGGATCAAAAAAGAACTGGCTTTCGTTCCATGAATTCGGACGACTTATAACAACATACCGGGAGCATTATGTCTGGTATCGAGGTAATCGTTTGCAACCTTGTACTTGCCAGCGGGACAATCTTCACAAAGAGTACCGGCGCTGTTAGGTTGTTTACCGCTGGCGCAACCACCACATTCGTACTATCCAGCATTGGGTTAGACCCCACCTGGGATACGATGCCTCAAAGCTCATAAGGGTTATATGCACTCCCTCACGAGGAGGCATCATGTAGTATCATCTCAATTCGAGTATAATTTTCTTGTCTGAGTCCCCATTTAGTCACACTTGGTCGTCAATCTCTGGTTACTACACTCAAATCCTTCAAGTCTTACCACTAGGGCATCCACGATACTTCAAATTTTGAACAAGTAAGTACTTACCAATGGATGAACACGATGTGCAACTGGCGGTGAAAACTTCATATATACTGTTACAGATCATCCATATCTATGGAACAACCTCTTTCTTTTGTGCATCAGTCAAAAAGGTAACATGTGTGTTTCTTAAAGAGAGGGTCCGAGATCAAGAAAAATACTCTGACTGGACAAATTAAACCGGGGCCCTATTTTACGCTTTTTTTCATACACTATAAAGTACCGAATTAAGAATGTGCCGAAGTTAGTTCCATGAATTAGGACGACTTATAACAACATACGGGTGGTGCTATGTCCTGTAATTGCTTGCTCATCATCGAACTTGAACTTGCCAGCCGGGCACTGTACACAGGAACTGCCATCGGCTGAGGCAAAGTAACCGCCGTCGCACCCAGTACAAACGGTAAAACCTTCAGTAATAGCGTTACAGATCATCCCGATTTATGGAACAGTGTCTTCCTTTTGTGCATTATTGAATTTCACATGTGTTTTAAACTTAAGAGAGAATCCCAGATTGGGAGGTCAAACAGTGGACAAATGAGAGCCTATCAGCGTTACTAATAGTAACGCTCTTTCTCAAAAACTATTATTATAGGGCACCGAATATAGCAGAACCGAACTCTGTTCCATGAATTAGGACGACTTATAACAACATACTGCTATGTTGACTTGTCTCATCCTGCGTTTTGTGCGAGCCCAACGGACAGTTTGCACATGTGTCTTTTAAGGTGGTAGCTTGTTTACCGGCACCACAGCCGTTACAAGCATCAATAGAAGTACCACCTGTTTCGCTCACGCCACCTTAGATGTACCCTCTTTTATTTGCGACACAAGAACGTGACGTCTAACCGGTTAGTATACCCAAATTTGTCAGATTTTATCAATAAGGCGTTCATGATGCTCCAAAAATTTATCCTTAAAAACGGCGATTACGAACTTACCAGCGTCGCAGGAAGTGCAACTAACGGTGAAACCTACATTCACACTGTTACAGATCATCCATATTTATGGAACAACCTCTTCCTTTTGTACATTATTACGGCTACGGTAATACGTGTTTTTTTAAAGCGAGAGTCTGCGATTAGGACATCAGAAAGAAGATAAATTAAAGCCCATCTTACCTCTTTTCTCATATACTATAGGGTACCGGGATAGGAATGTACCGAACTTTGTTCCATGAATTAGGACGACTTATAACAATATACCGCTAGTTAAACTGCTCTCATCCGTCGCTTTGTATGTGCCATGCCCACACCTTCCGCAACGCCATCCATTACTTTGAGCAATTTCTCCAGGGCCGCAACCATAACACCACGACGCACCGATTGAACTCTGCCCACCTGGGAGGACCCGCTTCTATTTGTGCCACGAGCACCTGGGATATGACTAGTTATTAATAATCCAAGAAGACTTGGTCGAAATCTCCAACCACTACGAACTCATCGCATATACTGACGGCTCAGTAAATGATGCGAGTAGGTACGGGAGGAAGGTTAACCGGGCAGGGACGGGATGGGTTGTCACAACGAGAAATGGCACGAACCTAGGAATGGGCTCAGGTTTCGCAGGTTATGCTACGCACCCTACGACGGCGGAAGGAAGAGCCATTAGGAAACTTGCTGCATCGGGTGCGAAACACTGGTTATCATGGTCTACGCAGGCGAAAACAGAAGGCGGTCCCAACCCGGCCAACCTCTCCCCCCGGAGTTTACTCAGCAACGTCACCAGGCCCCGGATCCTGGTCCTGTGTGACTGCACTCAACTGTCTTAGCCCTCCCGATGCTAATACCGAGAACCACCGAGGAATTCGACACGACCAATGCAATTGACGGTATAGCCGAGTTTATGGACGTGGAAGTGAAGCACGTGGCCGCACACTCCGAGGTCTGCGGCAACGAACTAGGCCACTCCCTTGCCAAGGAGGGGGAGGGAAAGGCCATACCAATCAGAGTCCAAATGGAAGATTTCATCCAATGCCGCCAAAACGGAACTGAAAAACCTAGTTCGCCAGGGGCAGCGTCAAAAAGCGGAAGAGTATGCGAGTGAAAACTCAAACGGCAGGGGGGGGTACTACTGAACTCACACGAAGGGACTAAGGGAGGCGGCGATCAGCGTCAAAAATGGAGGCCCTGAGAGGAGACTAACCTCCGTCTTGGAACAAATCAGGACAGGACAACTAAGACCAGGTCTACTCGTAGACAAAAAAGACAGATGCTACCTAAGACTAGTAAGAGATCAACGTCACGAGATGCAAATTCTGCAACGAGTCTTCCACCCACCGGGGGCCCTGACCTCGTCGGCCACTTCCTACACCGATGTTCCAGGTGGGAGGCCCAGCGTAGAGCCCGAGTGGCGAGGGGGGCGGAGATTGAGAAAGAGAAAATAGAAGCGAGAAAGTTATCCCCGTCTAAAAATAAGGAAACATCACCGGGGGGGACCGCTCGTGGGGACCGGTCGTGGGGACCGGTCCGGACCCAAGCCTGATCATATCACCCAAACCCGCAACTCCTGCGCCTGACGCTCCGGAGGACGTTGCCACAAGGCCAAGGGGAAATCAAGCGAGCGAGAGTGCACCTGGTACGCTCCAGCCACCTTGTAAGTACGCTTTATGACTAGTTACTAAGCCCAGATTCGTCAGGTTTTATCAATAGGGCATCCACGATACTTCAAATTTACACATAATGGAGGGTATTATAGACTTACCAGTGCCACAAGGTGTGCAAGTTGTTGTGGCGCCTATATTTATACCTTTGCAAATTATCCATATCTATGGAACAACCCCTTCTTTATAAATCTTCAAAAAGATAATACGTGTGTGTTCTTTTAAGAGAGTCCGAGATCCAGTTCAATTTTAAAGTCCATTTTGCGTTTTTTCTCATACACTATCGGGTAGTAACCGAATTGAAAAAAATCTGAATTCAGGTTATGTTCCATAAGTTAGATTTATAGCGATTTACCATCACTATAAATATGATTTTTTGAAGATTCATCAACATTTTTATATGTACCAGCGCTGCAAGCTACACATCCGGTTACTGCTGTTGCTGGCTTGAATAAATATATAATCATACTCCGATGAATATCTAATGACGGGAACACTCTATTGGCAGTTTTTTTCTCTCTCCGGAAGACGGGCGCGATCAACACGAATATTTATTACATTACAGTTTATAAGACAGTACAATGTGATCCTCTTTACCTATCAACCCCAATGGAAGCATGACAATCCAGCGATATTCTGACAGCTACCACTGCACAAGGGAAACCCACCTCAGCATTATCCCTGCCAAAACAGTAGACCCATCATGTATATCGTTCCAGTACATCCACCTCCATATGAGCTCCAGTCGATAATTAGATCAAATCACCCCGGTGCGACGAAGACTCGTACATCCTCACATAGAGATTCTTCAAAAGCATCCATAATAACAGCAACAACCCGTATAAGACCAGTATGGTCATCATCAGTTCGGAGAAAATAGAACAGCAAGGTCCTATCCACCACCGTGTCCGGGGACCCCCAGCCCACCACGTGTCCCACCCACAACCCAAGCCATCAAAACTCCCGTTTCGAGCAGGGGTCACAACTACCACCGAAACCGTCGGCGTATCAACTACTTTTACTACTACCTCCGCTAAGACTACCGAGAGAAGCGGCGGTTGTCATCCCACATCATCACCGAGACTACTACTTCAATTGCCCCTCATCCTCCCCATTAACTCCCATATCATCCGGAACTACTATCTTGATACACTACTACTTGGTTTAACTGCCGTGCACACGGGTCCCCCAATAAGTTCCACACCAACTGCACTTCTTAGACTTCAAGTTGAATGGAAGGCCCCTTCTTAGCCGGCGCCGTTTTGCGACCGCAGCCAGGATTTGTTTCACTCAAAAGGTGTCGAAGCGATTTTTTGCTCCGTCCAACCCTCCCCGAGACGCTTTCTTTCCTTCCGATGTTTCCCGAATGGCCTCTGACGCCTGAGCGGGCGCGTTTGTGGAGGAATCCCCAGTGATAGGTAAGATGTACTGCTTGCATAAGGCGCGTAACGTCCACCGCCTCCAAAAATAATTCATTTCCACATTTCACTTTCGTCACAACACCATCCTGACCGTTCTCACGGCCCCTCTCCATTGCCACGGATGTATAACAATGCGCCCTCCCTCATTACCACCACTCCACTCTCAAGACATCGGCACCCATCTGTGTGCCAACAAAACAAAATAATATTAATTACGACTTGCCAGTTTGGATATCACTCCAACCGTGATTTCCAAACTAGGACGATATGCACTCTTGTGTATATTATAGCCATTTCCGAACTAGAGTGCAATTTCAAACGGGGGAGATACTAGTTTCCTTGGCATAAGATATTATTAGCGGGATGGTATTGTTGTGTGTGATGAACAGTTTCATTACTTATTATCTCGAGGACACTCCTTCGCAGATCTCATTCCCTCAACGGGTATTACACTGTTTCCGTTAGCTCTTTTACCTGCCGGGCACCCTCTACACCCAGTATAAATATTGAGTCCTACTGTACTCATGCTGTTATAAATCATCCATATTGTAATTTATGGAACGACCTCTTCCTTTTGTGCATTATTGAATTTCAAAAAAGGACTATACATGCGTTTTATAAGGGAGACGAGACGGTCCGAGATTG
>Ga0099798_10294_pt1 | contig 17194 bp, 10 predicted proteins | sample Uncmet_Sort29A_1_FD_89870 | JGI IMG/M metagenome (GOLD analysis project Ga0099798, IMG submission 89870) | Marine eukaryotic communities from CALCOFI LINE 67, Pacific Ocean - CN13ID_Sort29A_1 | ecosystem: Environmental > Aquatic > Marine > Oceanic | place: Pacific Ocean: Monterey Bay | collected...
CGGACTGGCTGACGCATCCCTGTCCCCTTGAGGAGAATCAGGCGGTGCTTCCGAATCTCTTTTCTCTGGCGGCGATTGCCCAGTTGCCCTGGCATACGCGATTTTCTTTTTTTCCTCCTCGGCTCTCCTCCGTGCTTTACGTCCAAGAGGAGCTGACCTGGGAGAGTCGGGAGATTCTCCGGTTTTCGACGATTCAGAAACTCTTTTCTCCCCGGTTTCAGTCTCACCTGGGGAATTCGCATCTGTCATTTTCTTTTCGGAAGCAGCAGTGTTATCTGCTTCAGCGGGTTTTGCGTCAGCAGACTTCGCTTCAGCAGGTTCTGTTTCAGCAGGTTCCGTAACTTCAGAAACTCTTTCCACTGGCGACGGTTGCGGCAGCGGTTGTGGCAGCGGTTGTCCGGTTGCCTTCGCATAGGCGATCTTCTTTTTTTCTGCGTCGGCCCGCTTCCTCGCTTTACGCCCCAGCGGTGGTGAACCGGGAGCCCCTCCGGGAGATCCGTCAGACCCAACACTGGTTACGGAATCCCTGCCTTTGGGACTACCAGGTGGTGATCCAGGTGAAGACGCCGGAGATTTACTTCTCTTCTTTTCCTCCGCGGCCGCAATCCTTTCAGCTTTCGATGGTTGCGGTTTCAATTCTCCTGCGCGATGTTTCAACATTCGTTCATTCTCCTGCTCTTTCCGCCGCTTTGTTCCGATTGTTAAATGAGGCGGCCGCTTATCCCCTGCAGTAGGTGACCCTGAAGTAGGTGACCCTGAAGTAGGTGAACCAGCTTTCGCATCCTCTTTTCCGGCGTCTTTGTCTGCTGTGTCTTCCTTCGCTTTTCCTTCTGCGGCAGGACTAGCAGGAGCAGTGCCTTTGCTGGGTGACGTAGGAGAAGCATCCGTAGGCGATTCCTCTTTTCCGGGCGATGTTCGAGGAGACGAAAACCATTTCATTTTCCGAACACCTTTCTGCATCTTACGCTGTATAATCGACAACTTCGTGTGCTTGATGCGGTCCCCTTGGTTAGATTCAGCTGAAGACAATATGTCTGGAGATGTCATTTGCTTGCCCACACGCGCCTGTATGAGCGACAGTTTCGTGCGATAGGTACCTCCTGGACTCTTTTCCTTTTCACCTTCGCCCTCTTTCTCTTTTCCTTCCCCTTCCGCCTCCTTCTTTTCGGTTTGCGTTGCTTGGCTTTTCTTCACGAGGGCTGCTTCGTAAGCAGCTCTCTTCTTCTCCTGTTCTAGCGACTTCCGGCGTTTCCGGCTCATCACCCCGGCCCCACCAGGCGGAGAAGCGCCGGGCGAGGCACCAGAACCAGGAGACGCGCCAGATTCATCACCATCACCACCAACAGGGAGATACCAGCCACTTTTAGGCGACCCTCCCTCAGATCCGCCCACCAAATCTGCATTTTTCGGAGATACTGCGTTTTTCGGAGATCCTTGTGGGGAGCCCGGCGGAGAACCGGCACTTCCTTTACCTAAAAAATTTCGCGGATTTTTTTTTGCGATTTTTTCTGCGGTCGAATATCCAAATTTGCAGAAATACATTTCACAAATGCAGACATACGAATCAAATTGAAATTTCAAATTCTAATTAAAATTTTTATTTCGAATCCTCTCGTTCATTTCTCATCTTAAAGTACTCGATTTCCTCTCCGCCTCCTTCGCGATGCGCTCCGCTTTCGAAGGCCCACGCTGAATTTCCCCCGCCGCATGGGCTTTAATTTTTGCCATTTCTGCTGATTTCCTGGCTTTCCTCCCGAGACCTGAACTCCTTTTCTTCCCTGGAGAGCCTTCGCCGTCCGGAGATTCAGGAGATTCACCATCGACCTCCAGCGCTCCGAGAGTCTTGCCGCTAGGAAGCTCCACGACTTCGGTGGTGGCATCTAGTGGGAGGTTCAGTGATATAATTTTCGGAGTATGATATTTATTGAGTGTGTAACACTTATTAGGTGTGTATTTCAATCGAGGAACACGCAATACATTTGACATTTGATACCCGTGCTATTTTCATCTTGTACAGCTAAATCAAGAATAACAAAGTTAGACTTAGGATTAAATATGAATAATTATTTAACATACCTGCATTAACCACCTCATCTTCCCACTACATTAACAACTTCATCTAGAATACCTGCATTCACCACCTCATCTTCCCATTGCTTCATCTTTTGCAGAGCTTCTCTCCCTCCTTGCAATCGCCACTCCTTGAGCTCTTTCCATATTTCCATGTAGAAAATTATAAACGCGCCACTGAACACCCCGCAAAATACAGCAATTATCGCATCCACCAAGGTCCTCAACAGCAAAATCCGGAACGACTCATATTGTCCGTCATTGAGATCCGCTTTAACGAATGGACGAATTGGGGACCCCGACACCCCAGCCAATATCTGCATAGCCAAACTCGCAACCACCGCCGATCCAAAACATCCCCAATAGCATTTCAAATCGAAGACTGAGGGAATCATCAATTCCACTGCAAATAAGACTCCGCCTACTGGCGCTGAAAACGTGACCCCAACACCGACTGCGATCATGGCGAGCATTGCAGGCTTCGGCAGCACGACAGACTTACATGCCTTAGAAAAACTAGGGAGAGAGGGCAGGCGCGGGACGGCTGCAGCATTAATCGGGGAGCCTAAGGGAGAGCTGCGGGGATAGTCAGCTCTGGTATCGGCGTTACTTGCATTACTGGGAGTATTCGCATTATTCCCCCCAAGCAGAGGTGCAGTAAGAGATGTGGTATTCGTCGGACTTTGCAGAATTCCTAATTCACGTGAGTCACTGCTTCGCCTGGCACCGATGGGCATATTTCCTCCCGAAGTCCCACCAACCGTCTGCCACGCGTGCTGCAAAATGATCCAGAGTTTCGGTAGCATTTCTCCCCAGTAGAGCACGCTGGCTTGCCAGAAAACCTTGGATTAATTGAATGGAATTGTTTACAGAAGTTTAATGAGGGCGAAATTCGTTTAATACAGAAGTAAGGAGGAGTATAAATGTTATTATGCACATAGTGTGGAACTTGATTCATATATGATAACTAAGTAATAAATATCTGCTATCTGCACTATCTAAGTTATCATCAAAACTTTCCCCTCACCAATAAACAAACAGCCAGATGCACGTGCGGGCCTTCCCGCCCAATCGGTAATTCGCTCGCCAACACAAAAACCAAAGCCAAAGCCTTAAAAACCATCACTTTGGGCGAAATGTAACTTCGCAATAACGTTCCTCCAATTATACACTTAACTTCAGGAATTCCGCTGCCTTCCGCTTGGGCGCACCAGATGCACAGTATTCTCGCCAAAATCGCAAACGTGATGTTTGCGAAGATGAAATACCTTAATAAGTATCATGATTTAAAACGAGATGGTCTTTAATTCACGTTGAAATCACATTCGGAATACAGAAATGCATGGTGTTACGCATATACAACTTGTAGTAAGATCTAAATATAAGTTTCAAACCTGGAACCATCTCGCTTAATATTACAGGATTTACATTACCATCTCCCCGACGATAAAAACCAATACTCCTCGGCAGGCGGATTCTTGTCCGTGCTTGGGGGAGCTGTATGACTCTCCTCGACCTCAAAAAGTCCGCTATCGAGAGCGTTCTTGAAGTCTATCTTAACGAAATGCGAAATGACTGAGGTTAGTTTTGTCACGCCGAACGCCAAAAACCCAGTACAAATCGATACAACCATCATAATCGTGTAGGAATTCGACCAGGAATTATTAGTTGCAGGGGTATTACTTGCGGAGGATTGCTGCTGCTGTGCTGTTGTGGATTGAGGTTGGTAGGGTGGAGGTGAAAGATTGGCTGCACCTGCCCCAATTTGATTCACTATTCCCTCTCCCCCAGGACTACTGCGCATCATTGCGCTCTGCGCAGCTCTCCACCTATTCCTCCCCGACTGCGCAACATCCGCCCCAGCGACGTCACCAGTAATCAACGCCACTCTTCCCGGAGACCTCTCCCTTATTTCCCTTGCTTTTTCACTCTGATATTGCGCCATAATCTCTCTTCCTCTTTTCGCTATCTCTTGTTCAAAAGGCGAATCAATAACCAGTCTTTCCTCTACTTTCTGATGCAGGTTTGCCCTGTTTCCAGTTTTCATGAAATCTTCTATCCCTCTGGGTGTAAAGACCTCCATCATTGCGTGCGTTATTTCATCCGTTTCGCGTTTTCTATCAGTTTCCAGATTCAAAGCAGTCTTATTCGCCTTCTCTATCAACTTCAATCCCTTCTTGAACTTCATTTGGGCGCGCTCAAATCCAGAAGTTTTCGTTTTCTTCGCCAATTTCGCAGCTTTTGAAGGTGGAGAAGGTGATGAATCCCTTTGTTTATCTTGTTGTCGTTGTTTTTTCGCTGCTTTTCGTGCTTCTTTTTCTGCTTTTGCTTTAGTTTTTTCTGCCTTCGATTTTGGAGACAATTCTAATTGGAGTGGACCAAATATTTCGCGCTGTACCTCACGCAAGACTTCTCGTCTGATATTTTTCTTCGTCGGACTCTGACCTCGGTATTTGCCCGAGATAGCAGGTGTTACGTCTGCTTTCTCCACTGTCTTTTCCTCTGACTTGTCGATTACTGTGCTTGTAGATCCAGCAGCAGGAGCAGCAGCTTCAGACTTACTCGATGCAACACTGGTCTTACTGGGCCCAGTACTCACAAAAGCAGTCTGAGAATCAGCGAGAGCAGCTTTCGGAGGAGCACCATCCGCACCACCTGTAGCACTACCATCCGCGCCTCCCGTAGCATCCGCCTGACCACTATCGGTAACAGCACTAACCCCACTAATGTCCGCACTTTCAACAGCATCTTCCACAGGAATATCCGTACCCTGAGCCGGCGCAGTTTTCCTTCTTGCAAAGGGCGCACCAGTGACTTTTTCGATCTCTTTTTGCCTCATCAGACCGAGATTTCGTTGTCCCGGCCAAGTGCGACCAGTAGGTTTCGCATTCGCTATCTCATTCAACTTTTTGTCCGCCTCTGTTTCGGTGTGGCGCCGCCCGGAAGACTTCGTGTGCTTCTCATGCAGCGCGGCAAGTCTATGCGGAGGACTACTGGATGGCTCCACCATGGGTCCCACTGCGAAGCGTTTCGTAATCCCTGATTTCATCTGCTTCCACTGACTCGTGTTTCGCGTTAGGGGCGGGCCTTTAGGAGAGGCCACCGCTTGTTGACTTCCTTGTTGACTTCTCGTTCCCTCGTTTGCGGATTGAGATTCTGTCTGACTCTCACTCCCTGAGGCTGACAAAATTGTCGTGGGTGGTTCTCTTCTGGACGACGAAAACGTTTTGTTTCCTGCTTTTTCACCTTTTTCACTATTAGTATCCGCTTGTTTGCTTTTTCCCTCCTCTCCAACACTTTCTTTACTTTCTTTACTACTTCCTTTACTAGGTGTTTGACTTGGCGACTTACTACTTGCTTTACTAGGCGTCTTGCTACCTGGCTTACTACTTACATCTTTCCCCTCACCAACCCTCTCCCCAACAAAATACTTATTCACCTTCTCTTCCACGCGTTTCCTCAGATCCAAGTAAAACATTTCCGCTTCATCACTATTCATCCCATCTGAATCGCCTTCTTCCTCCTCGCCGGGGCTCGCGACGGCCATCAAAACTTCAGCTGCGCCGATGTCACCAGCAGAAGGAGATACTGAGTCCATGGCGAAATCATCTGAATCGGACTCATCGGATTCAGAATCATCGGAAATATCGCTCTCCTCATCCTTACTACCATCATCCTTACTCCGCACCCGCTTATACATCGCGTGGATTTGATGTTCTTGAACCGGAGGAGGGTAGATCACACCTGTAGGAGCTTCGGCACTAGCTCCACCACTAGGTTCCCCACCGTCTACCGGTTCACCATCTCCTGGTTCACCATCTCCTTGACCATCTCCTTCACCACCAACCTCCCCACCAGCTTCAAGTCCCTCGTCCTCCGTAACAATTTGAGTCCCTTCCTCCACTCCCACCAACTTCCCCAGCCCAACCCCTAGTGCAAATTTAGACCCAAATCGAGCTAACACGCCTTTCTTCGGCTTTCCTCCTGGACCTACAGCACCAACAGCCCTTGCAGCATTCACAGTGCTGATGAATTTCAAAGAAATAGCACTTTGTTTAAATTCCCTCCTTGTCTTCTTGTCTTCCCACTCACCAGTAATACTATTATATTCCAGTTGGCCGTCATCTTCAGGAGATGCCGGAGACGGAGAGCGGGCTGGTTGTGCATAAGTAGGAACATAGTTACCATAGTTGGGAACGTAGATGTTATTAGGTCGAGTTCTCTCACTAGGCGAACTTTGATTTTGATTCTGATTCGTATTAATGCCAGGAGTATGGCGGAGCTGATACAGATTGGTGTTGCTGTTGCTGGGGCTATTGCTGTTCGTGGGGCTATTACTAACGGGGCTAATACTAGCGCTTTTACCAGCGCTATTACTGGCTTTATTGCTGGCGTTCCTACTACCCGCAGACCTAGCACTCCCCGCAGACCTAACACTACTCTTCGACGTATTATTACTCGCCACAGATCTAACACCAGATCTAGCACTGCCGCTCGGAGAAATATTAACACTCCTATTATCAGCACCTGCATACGCGTTATCAACAGTTCCATTATCAACAGTTCCATTATCAGCATTTGTATTATTCGCAGGAACTTCATTGCTGCGGCTAGTCCTTGACGGTGCTGTTCTTAAATGATTGAGAAAGAATCCTGGTTGTGTGTGTTCCGGACCACTATCCTCGGGAGCCTGGTCTGCAGACCCGCCTCCACCCCCTACTGCTGCTGTTCCCGCCGTGTTAGTTCCTCCCCGGTCGCCCCGACCGCTTCTGGCAGTAAGCGTGTTTTCGTCGCTTCTCCCGGTCGCAGATCCAGAGCCGGTCGCAGATCCAGAATCTCGTACAGTATTCAGCGTTGAGATTGGCGGAGTAATACTACTATCAGCAGATCCTGCTGGCGTTTCCGCAACTGCTTCAAGTGCTGGCGTTTCCACAACTGCTTCCGCTGTTTCCGCAGACGCTGCTGGTGTTATCCCACTGATGCTGTTGGTGTTCAGTCTGCTCGGAAACGGAATCTTACTCGCTAATGCTAACATCGCTGGAGATGATGTGCGGATTGCATTCATCGTGCCAGTACTGACACTCCGAGCAGCACCCCCCGCACCAGGAGTCACAGTCGGAGTTACAGTATTAAATGGATCGGCGGTCATTGTTGCATCACTCAGAAGGGGCACCGATAATGGGTCATCTCTCGATGATCTTGCCGTTGATCGGACCGAGATTTGTTGTGAATTTTGTTGTGAATTTCGTTCTGAATTTTGTGTTTCGGCGGCAGCTGAGGCGGAAGAAGAGAGAATCCGCTTGCGAGCTGCAGCTGCGGCGTGCGTCTGTGCAGTGCTTGCCAGAGAAGCGAGTGCTGAGCCCTGAGGGTAGGAAGGATCAAATAATGGTGAACCTGTTGAACCTCCTACATCAGTTAAACCACCAGATAACCGCGGAAAAGGTAGCATTTTTCCTCCTGGGGTTGTATTATTAAGATTATTTCCTGCGCTACTACTTCCTGGAATATTTCCTGCACCACCTGTTGCACCTTGAGTTGATCCACTCCCTCTTCCTGCTCGGGCTGCGGCATGACTGTGCGCGGTGCTCGCCAAAGAGGCGGGAGGCGGCGAATTTGGGGGGCTCATCTTCGAGTTTAGTTTTCGTTGGGGGAATATTTCTTTTTGTCTTAAGTACAAGGGATCTTATTTTCTGTTTATTTTATCTTTCTTTGAATACAATGGGGTCTTAATAGCTTTAAGGACTTTAGAACTATATATAATTATCCGCGGAGAATAATTATCCGCGGAGAAATCTCTGATGAGATTAATGCTGATACCTTTCAGAATTCTGCGTCCGCGAATAGTTTATTCCTCGCCTACCTATTTACCAAACACTTAATATGTGTTCCTACTATGAATGAGGGGACTATGTTAATGTTTCTTAGAACAGCATTTGCGTATGACCGATTTATGTTCGATCGTAGATTTAAATGCTACAGATTCATGCTGCTACATAACATTAAAGACCGATATAATTTGACCACCGAGTTGATTGATCGAGAGACATCTGACAATGACACCCACGATGACATTGATACTGGTAACCACAAACTCAATGCTGACCGAGATATAAATCCATCTTCAAATTTACTTTTTCATCGAAATACCGAGATGACAGATAACAGAACTTCGAATCACCCGACACGAGTAAGAAGAATTGCTGACAATATTGCTGGAACTCCCGATTAAAAACAGAGGTTAAGCGGTCCAAAACTTAGATGGATCATACGTTAAAAAGAATAGATATATCATATGTTAAAAAAGGGTTCGTGGATTAAAATGTTAAGACAGAGTTCTGTCTAGATCAACGTGTGAATATCATGTGCTGGTGTTCACCTCTGACGCATAGTGAGCTGATGGATAGCGAGCACTATGCACTGTGTTGGTGTAATGCACGGTGATAGGTGTAATGCGTGGCAATAATACGTATGGTCACGCCGATGTCTAAGTTATCTGCGCTCAGTCTTCGGACATCTGGGACGTATCAATCAGTACAATCTACGAATTCACTTCGGTACAATCCGTCTTCACGACTTTTTCATATTTTCTGTGCTCCGCCGAGCTAATTAATTACTTCACAGCAGGACATGCACTGCTATTTACTACTATGCAATGTTCCACTGTGGTTCCACTCTCCCAACTCCCGCATTCCCCACGGTAACCTTTTTGGTTCTCATGGGTTGAATTCCATGTAAATCATTCGCTAGCAATATCAAGTACTCGTATCTCCGCGCAACAACTTCGCGTTAATACTCACTTAATGTTGTAATTTTCGTTTTTTTCTCCTCCCTCTCCCGATGCCCCGTGGTAATCAAGTTAATTTCGCGATTTTTGTTTGCTGATTCATTTCGTATACCTAGCAAATGATTCGCTCAAGTTCAGCATCATCGTCATCATCATCATCATCATCATTAATGTCTATATTTCTAGATTTGTCAACATGATTTTTCATCATCAATTCGCCCTCGGCAAATCCCTCCTCCAATCACTGACTTCAACGACATCATCCCACCGAATGTAATCCTCGCCCAGGTCCCACTGCAGGTATTCGCCGCCACTCTTCCACCCCGGAAAGCCAACCCAATAGTTACAGTCTGTGGACACGCCCTCCGCCGTACATCTCACCTCGCACACGAGCTTCGTTGGGGGTTCTTCTGGCTGGATTTCTTCTGTGGGCTCTTGTTCTGTGTGCTCTTCTGGCTGACATTCTTCTTTGTGTTCTTCTCTATTTTCTTGCATCTCTTCTTCTCTGTGTTCCTCTCGATGTTCTTCTCTGTGTTCCGTTCGATGTTCTTCTGTCTCTCCTTTTTTCTCGATTTTCGCTTGAGTCTGACTCTCAGCGGCGTGGAGATTCTTATTCTGACCACCCACTCCCGAGCCAACAACATCCTTTTCCTCATCCTCCCCAAATTTGTTTTCTGCCGCAACCTCATCCTTTTCTGCAACTACCTTCTCAGAAGCTGCCACTACCTTCTCTACCTCCGCCACTACCTTCTCTACCTCTGCCACTACCTTCTGAGTCTCAGAAGGTGGTAGTGGCGTCCCAGAAGGTAGCGGCAGCAAAGTTCTGCCACAGAACAGTTGTGGTCCTTTCGCTGCTTCTGGTCCTTTCGCTGCTTCCGATCCTTTCGCTGCTTCTGGTCCTTTCGCTCCTTCTGGTCCTTCCGCTGCCCTTCCTGCTTCCCCTGCCCTCGCTTCCTCCCTTTTCTTCTCCAAAACGTCTTCTATGGCTTCCCTTGCTTGTCTTACCGCGTACAACTCAGCGAGATACGACCCTCCCTGCCACAGTCGCGCTTGGTGAGCTGCTACCGCGGCCCGGACGAGACCTTGGACCAGCTGTGGATGTATTTCAGAAATTTTGTATATTTAAATAAAGTATTTCATATGTGTATTTTGGAAAGTGTGTATATTTGAATTCGTATATATTTGAATTCGTATTTACATCTCTTGCTCCACGTTTACATAATGTTTACACCAATTAAACCCTAACTCTATTACTACAAGAGACTTCTCCAATGCAATACAGTAGGTGCACAAGTAGTATGGGAGGAACGCAACTGACATTCAAGTAAGTAAAGTAAACATAGCTTAATCACTTCCTACCTCCCCGTCACGATTTCTCGCAGCACAACTCGTCGAAGAATCCCATCCGGATTTTTCCTTCTTGAATGCCTCCACAAGCCCCTCCAGTCTCTCAGTTTCCGCTTCGACGTTCCTAGCTGCTTCATCCTCTTCGCGCTCTTCATCAACCACCTCTTCCAGCCTCGCCCGCATTTTTGCCGGGACAATAGAAACGACCTTAAACATGATACATCCAAATATTCATCCAAATATTAAAGATAAGGGTTTTAATTTTAATTCATCGTCAGAGGATGCAACTTCAAAAAGATAGAAATGCATCGTGAATCAAACATAATTAAATTTATAGTCCTTCTGGAATGACAAATGTAATTTTAATTTTAATTTGTTGTAATAATAATTTATTTGAACTCTTATCGTTCATCATGAGCTTTCGGATTACTTTTGCCGCAAATGACCCTCCCACCGATTCCTTGACTAAATTCGGCACTCTAATTGCTATGTACTCGTCTTCGAGGCGCTGGAGTTCTTCGACAGTGAGATTGGGAGCGGCAGATGTTACGTCGCTCACATCAATATTCTGAGAGTATTCACTCGCATTGTTTCCTTGCTCGGAATTATTGGCTATTTCATATTCGTGAGGATCTCCTTCTTCGTCTCCTCCTTCTCCATTCTCTACGGGAGGTTCGCTCACTTGCTTCGCCGGCACTTGATAGAGTTGTCCAAATAGCCTCTCCATCCAGTTGTTATGACTGTTTTCACTAGCGCTTTCATCATCACTTTCGTTATCTTTTTCGATGTTATCGTTTTCTTCATTACTACGTTTTCTGGGACTACTATCATCACTACGACTCTTATTACTTGGCTCCGGCGGGCTCTTCGGACTTACTTCGTCCCCAAGCAGATATAAAGGTACAGGCGCGGATTCAGACTTCTTGGATTCAGATTTAGCTTCAGGTTCAGACTTGTGACTCTCAGCGTCCCTTTGCTTACTCTTAGATTCAGATTTAGATAATTTCGATCCTTTCGATTTAGAACTCTCATAGCTCTCATTCCGTTTCAGCTTATACCTCTCCCACAAAAGATCGTCTAGTTCCTCGCTGTCTAGATCTCCGATTCGACTCTCCAGCGCTCCTATTTTTCCGAGAGAACTTTCGATTTCGAATTCTCCACTTTCGAATTCGCCACTTTCGTCCAACTCCCCACTTTCTTCGCTAAAATCACCACTTCCGATACTTTCTGTGTTCTCCCCTTCTCCGCCTTCTTCCTCGTTTTCTGAAGAAGAATCCGAATCAGATTCAGATTCTCCCGACGAAGCAGAATAGATTTTGATTTTAGAACCCTTGATTTTAGAACCCTTGTTCTTAGGAAATAAATCGGCCCAATCACAAGAGGAATTAGAAGATGAATCGGATGAATCCGAAGACGAGTCAGAAGAACCCGAAGACAAATCAGAATCCGAGTCAAACCCTTCCCCAAACCGAAATTCGAGTGGCATATTCGGTTTCACGAATTCGAAAGTGTTCAGTGCAGCACATTGCTCAAACGCCCGAAGCAGAGGATCATTTGCGTGGTGGGGGTCATTTCCGAGCGAGAAGGGATTAAACAGAGGCTTTTCGTGATCCGGCTCATTAGGGTGAAACAGCGGCTGTCTATGATCTGGCTCATTTCCGCCAAAATTGAAATTCATGGTTTCGAGGAGCTGCTTCCTGCCTTCATACGTGCCATCTAAATTCCCATCCTCAACGTTCGTGTCGAAATCCATTTGCCTTTTAAAAGATTGCATTTTTTTCGCCAATGCAGTCCTCTCTCTCATTTTTTGCGTCATACTCCCTGAATCAACTAGCTCACTTGGATCAAGGAGTTGAAAAGAGCGACCATCTTCATCCACACTTGATAAAGGCGTTCCAAAACTCTTCTTCCACTCTTCGTACATTCTTCTCCCGGTTTTGGTAATTTTATCGCTAATTTTTCTGTTTTCTATTTTTTTTGCCAGCCTGGCTTGCAGGAACTTTTGTAGTTTTACATTCTTGGCGTGGCGATTCTCCGTCAGACGCTTCTCCTTCATCAGCAAAACTCTCCGTTCGGCTTCATCTTCATCTTCCTCACTTCTGCCACTCTTCTCAGGGTCATTTTCCGCAGCAGCCTCCTGTGCGGCTAAGACCCTGTCTTTCTTTTCAACAGATTCTTTGAGCAATCTCGACGTTTCATTTTCTTTCAGCAATTTGTCTTTCATCAATCTCCCCGTTTCTTTCAGCAGTTCTTCATTTCTGCGAATTTCTTCTTCTCTTCTATCAAGCACCCATTTGTTGTAAGTATTCACACTAACCTTCGGGAGTTTTCCGTGAGGAAGATTTGCGCCGTGCACAGGTAGTCGCTTGTATGCCCGCAATCGATGGATGACGACCGCTTCAGTGGGTTTCCATCTAATATTATTTTTGTATTGGTCGTTACTGGTTTGGTCAATGTTGGTATTACCGCTTTGGTCATTACCATTTGCGTTAGCCCTGCGGACAAACTTCGTCAGCCGGAGCCTCTCAGCGCCATTGACAGTCTTGATGGGATGGATACCGTGCGTCTTAGTCAAATTCCAAAAGCCGGCTTTATTTCCCCTCCTGCTCGTGGTAATCTGTTTAGTGACGCTCAAGTTAGCCAACTTCGGATCCCCTCTATCTACATCCACTCTAACACCATCCACTCTATCGCCATCAGCAGCCTCCTCAGAAACACCTCTGCTACTGACATTACCGCGTAAGAGTCTTTTCCTACCGTCTCTTCCAGTTTCCCTAACGTCTCTTCCATTCACCAACCGAATCCTTTTCCTCGCTCCCGCGGAATTCTTCCTGTAAACAAAACTGCTGCTGTTGCCATTTTCCCCCGGAATGACTTCGAGAGGAGAATACAACTCATTTGCCAAAAACTGGTCCGAAAGAGCAGAATCTGCAGCTAACGCAAATGCAACGTCGCCGAACGAGTCATCCGAAGATTCATCCGAAGCTTCTCGCACACTTTCCTCACTTTCTCTTTTCTCCTTTTGTGCCGCTCCCCCCTTTTCTTCCTTTTGTGCCGCTCCCCCCTTTTCTTCCTTTTGTGCCTTCTGTTCGATGATTTCCTCCTTCTCTTCGATGATTTCCTGCCTCTCCTGCTCCTCTGAAATTTCCGCTGCCCTCTTGTTTTCTACTTCTTGCTTCTCGATTTTCCGCTCCGGCTTCTTTCCTGCAGAGGTTTCTCCCGTTTTTTGATTGGCTATGGAGACTGAGTTCGAAACTGAATTTAGACTATGCAGTGGTCTGCCCGGGGGAGACGACAAAACAACCTCCTTATCAAGGGTCTGACTCTTGGATCTTTCCGTTTTGATATTTGTATTTTCCGTTTTGATATTCGTATTTTCGGTTTTGGTGGCTTCTTCAGCTTTCGTCTTCTCAACCTTCTGTTCCGTTTTCCCAGCTTTCTCCATTGAGAGACCAACGACGGCTACACGAAGAAAAAGGCTGCAGAGAACGCACATTAAGAAATGGTGCGCTGCTGGAAAGAAAACTCTTTCGACTCTTCTGCTGCTTCTGCAGGCTGGCGGAACGTTTCTCGAGGACGTCATCCTTTTATAAGTGAGAGTTTAAATTATACAATGAGTGGATTAATATGAAATACTCTACTCCTCAACCATGTACATTAGGATTTACATATGATTTAGTTCGATTGAATAATAGTAATACGAACAACTGCACTGGTAATACTGTTACAATTACTCATTCATTTCCCTACCCACTCATACATCCATAAAATCGACCACGCTCCCTCCCTGTTTGAGTTTAACGTTTTGGATAGAGAGTTGTTGATAAATTCACTTTTCAATATTTGTTAATGCGACAACGATGATTGTATGCGGAACTCCCGGAAAACCTCGCCAATATCTGAAGAAAAAAGCAATCACTGCAAGCAAAAACATCGCACGCCGACTCACTTTGTGTTCTCCGTATTTTCTTTTTTCCCGGTAATCGCACGCGCACCGTCATCGATTGATTCATGATCACACTTGCGTCTATGCTAAATATTAACAAACTTATTCCAAACTTTGCCAGAAATTCCATCGATCTTATGCATGTTGGAAAATTGAAACAAGAGCAAATAATGATAAATAGCGAGACGAATATCTCTTAAAATTGTTTCTGACACGAGCTTGTTTCTGAATAGTTTATGTTACGACGCCCCCAACAACTCCTCTTCATGTGCTGAAAGCCTGCAGTTTTTGATTGAGAGCATTCGCCCCAACCACAGCGTAATTGACGCACCTCAGGGATAGGACAATGATTATCATAATTACCGTCATTTTCGCCAGCTGCTGCAACATAATTTTCACATTTTTTCCCTCACCACCACCTTTTTTGTTTCTACTCGTGTACGCCTTTCGTCTGCTCCTGCTACACCCACTCAAACCCGTAGGTTCTCGAACTTATAATTCCCCTTCAACTTTTTTCGCCATGAACTCCGTCACCCCCAGCAGCACCTCATCTGCTCCTCCGTGACCCAATCTTTCACATCCACCTGCAATATTAACTCCTCCTGTCGACTATCAATATGTAGTACAAATCTTAGATACAAGTAATTATCAAGCACTATTAAGTGCTATAACTTTAGTAAGTATTAGATCAAGTGTTCCCAGTAATATTAAGTGTTCCCAGTACTAATGATAGTCCAATCATGTTCATGATGAAACAGTCTTAAAATTAAAATTGTCTGACCTGATACATAATCTGATAGTGCTTTGGTTTTTCAATGATTTCTGCTCCTCCATGCAATAAGGGGTACGCCAAGACAGATTCATTTCCCAATCGGACAGCCTTAGAGTACCACAGGGAACAGAAGATTAAATTCTAGCACCACCATCTCTCATAGATGATCTATTAGTATCTCTCAATCTAACATCACTCAATATATTTTCGTTTCCCCACTATTAAATCAATCCGTTCCAATATTTAGATTTGCAGACAATTTTCATAGGTTTATCTGTTCCAATGGATCCACGCAACTGGATAATTCAGTTATGCAGATCGTGATTGCCTTAATATTATTGTTATTGTCTTTTTTTTGTTCAGTATTATTGTGCGGTAATCTGTTTGCTTTTTTTTCGTTATTGTTCGATCTGGGTCAGAAAAATTTGTTACACTACGGGGGTATCGTAGTTAGTACATTTGCTTGCTTATTAAACTATTATTGTTTTGTCTCACTACTGTTGTTTTTCCTCAGTGCTATTGCTTAATATTCTCTAAACCGCTATTGTTAATAATCACTGCTATTGATGTTATATTATCACGCCCCGACTACGAAGGCTTCTCTCCTCTCCAGAATATGTTTGCATCCCCTCCGCGTTCTCCACGCGCCGACACCCCTCGTTAGTACGCTATGGATCGTTACACTATGAATAGATCGACGTCCCTAATCGACGTCTCTAATCGGCACACTATGGATCGACGTCCCTAATCGACGCCTGTAACCCTCATAAAATATGATTTTGATTTGAAATAGCGTTAACATCCTAATAGATTCATATCGGCAGCACTCGGTAATGTGGAATGTCACCGATAACAGTAAAATTACATAATCAATATGTTAGTTTGAACACTATGGATAATAATTATCATTCCTTGCTTACTTCTTGCTTCATGCCATCAGTATTGTTGACGACAGTATGTTTTGACGACAGTATGTTCGGCACTGTCTTCGTACTTGTGCGTCGAATGTCATTTTCAAAGTTACCCTGTTAAATTTCAAACTCAGACATCTACATTCTAAACCCGTAATTTAATATCCAACTTCTATTTTCTCCCTCCACCTAAATACACGTTCTACGGTCCATCCTCCCCGACCCCCACCGATCCCCACCACCTTCCCGAATCCCCCACACAATAGACTTAATACTTCCCAAACCTGTCAAGACTTAATACTTCCCAAACCTGAACATATTAAGATTATCCACATCTTCTGAATTTTCACTGTCTTCTTCACTTTCCTAAAAATATTAGCATTGTTCACACCCTGCCCTCCTCCATCATCTTCTGCACCTTGGGATGTGCCTTGTAAAAATCAGGATCGTCATCGCCTTGAGAAGAATTATGGTGCTGGCGGCCTTCGCGTTCGAAGCGGAGATTTCTACTATTGTTGGCTGTTACCAATGGTGCCACAGACCGCTGTTGCTGCTGGTTTTGGTCCGTCTGCTGCTGCTTTTCATCGCGCATTTTTGGTTGTTGGAGCACTTGCTGGGTTTGCGGCATCTGTTTCATTTTTGACTGTTGACCCAACATTTTCTCCTGAAGAAGTTTCTGCTGAATCGCGGTTGTTCCTTTTCTCATCAGCTGCTCCATTTTAGCTTGAAAGACCTGCGGACCATAGCCGAAACCGGGTTTCTGCGCGGGTTTCTGCACCACCGACTGCGTTTCTGCACCACACACCAATGTTTTACACACCAATGTTTTGTCCAATTCCGCACGGTCCAATTCCGTATCATGATTGTTTCCCGTATCGACATTTCTCCCTTCTTTGTTTCCTTCTTTTCGATTATGGTAAAATCTTTCTTTGTTTCCTTCCTTTCGATTTCCTGCTTTTGCTCCGTTTCCCGTGACGTCTTTGCCTTTCTTTTGCTCCTTTTCCTTCTTTTGCTCCTCGGCGAGTCCCTCCATAAGTTCGTTCCAGTTAATTGTGTGCACCACAGCATCACTTGAGTTGGAACCAAGCAGACGGGTTGGTCGAGGGTGGACGTGTGGAGGAGGATTTCGATTCTGATTGTGGTTCTGCATTATTTGCTGATTTTGATGATTTTGATTCTGCATCATGTTCCGATTCTGAAGCACCTTCTCCTGATTCCGAAACACTTCTTGCACACGTGTGCGTTCTTCCTCCGCGTCGACGCATCCTAACGCTACTTCTCGCGGACCCGCAGTGACAAAACATTGAAAATGTTTCCGAGTCCTGGGATCCTTCCCCGAATAGAGGTCCACCCAGGCGACGGAA
>Ga0099798_10295_pt1 | contig 17191 bp, 13 predicted proteins | sample Uncmet_Sort29A_1_FD_89870 | JGI IMG/M metagenome (GOLD analysis project Ga0099798, IMG submission 89870) | Marine eukaryotic communities from CALCOFI LINE 67, Pacific Ocean - CN13ID_Sort29A_1 | ecosystem: Environmental > Aquatic > Marine > Oceanic | place: Pacific Ocean: Monterey Bay | collected...
CGCTTTAGTTTCGAAAATCACGCTGACTGATCAAGCGTCATACGGCGCAAATGCGATGATGCCGTACTTCGGTATTATCAATGCGTCGTTTCAGTATTTGGGGTGCGCAGCTGCGGCGGTTTTCGATCAGAGTGAATATGATCAAGTTGACTTGGCGGATGCGGAGGCCATCAAGAAGGTTGTCGCAGTTGACGAAAACCTGTCTGTCAGTGAGACTTACTGGTTCTCTTCCATTCCGCCAGCGAGCGTGCGCATGAAAGGGAGCTTTGAGCAGACGATCTGTAAGTTGGGCCTTCTAGGTGAATCGAGAAGAGGCTCTTGCCTGCTTCGGCAGCTCCAAATCCCTGAGGGGGCCCCGATGCTGCTCTCAGCGATTTCATCGTCGCTCCCCCCATCGCTAGACTATAATTTTGAGAATCTGCGTTTTTTCCGTGCCGCGGATATTGAAGAGCAATGGGGATTCTTCCCGTCAAAGGTGCGCTCAACGGTTCTCAAACATGGTGTCCCAGAGGGCCACAAAGAGGACGTCAAGGGATACATCAAAGGGGAAAGAGCTCGTTTAAAGGCTCTGATCGCAAAGTGTGAATCTGATTTGATCCGTCAAAGAATCGAAGAGGGGTGGCTAATTGTGATAGTTGACGCCTCCACGGAGGGGTCGGACGAGATTGATGACGACGATGATGATCCGACCGCACGACCGGAGGATCTCGACGATGCGCTTCGCGTCTTCGAGGAAGACGTAAAGGAGTTTCAGCGTGACTGCGAGGACGAGATTTTCTGTCATGATGACCCGTGCGCGGATCACCATGAAGACGAGGAGGCCCCCATGTGGTTTGAGGATGTTGACGCCGAGTTCGGGATTACCTCTGGTGACACTTCTGCGCCAGCCCCGGCTCGGGTCCATCCTCCCCACTCGCGTCGTTCGGCTTCTGCCCATTACCGTTCTGACATCCTTGCCGCTTCGAAAGTGAGAGGCGCGGGATTTGCTGCAAAGGTGATCTGGAAGGGCTCCGAAGGAATACTGCTTCGAAGAAAAATCAAATTTCACACGCACCCAACCTACGCTGAACTGATCGGTTTGGTATTCGGTTCGGAGGTGATGGATAGATATTGTGCGGCGAGGGCCTTCAAATCAGTCCACCTTAGTGTGGACTGTGACGCAGCGATCAAAATCTGTGCCGAACCGGACATGGTCGATTACTATCTCCCGGCTCGAATGTTTCGCGCGAATTGGCGACGGTCTTTGGAGCGTGATCCGGATTTTTGCGGGGAAGTGCGATACTTCCCGGCCCATGTTCAGGGCGAAGTGCTGCACAACAGCGTGGACGCGGGCGCAGAGCAGGCTCGTCTCCTCCCCAATATTCAGACCTATGACGTCGCGTTGGAGTTCTCCAGAATCAAACACTGTTTTAGCATGGGAGCGATGAGACGCTTACTTGTCAAATCCGATCCCACCCACATCAGACCGATGTGGCGCATTTCGAATCGGCGATTGAATCGCGCGTGCTCGAGAGCCTTCTCTCTCATTTGCACGAATTTCGGAAATCGATTCTCCATTTGCCCGGTCTGTTCTACCGGCATTAGTGGAACGTCGATCATTGTACACCTAGGGTCTTCGTGCAAGGGGTGTGCTGAATTTAGGCGTCGGTGGAATTTTTCGGAGGCTAATATTTCCCGCCGAGTCTCGCAATTTGACTCGGACGTTTTAAGACTAGCTTTGGAGGCTGGGATCCTCGACAGTGCGAGGTATGCGAAAGACGTCAAGAGCTTTTTGCAGCGGGAACTGGCCCGTGAAGAGCTCGAACACGCAATTGGTGTTCGTTTGGTGGAGTAGTATATTTATAACTAGACTCAAATTATCAGCAAATATTTCAGGACACTCACAAATTTCAGGAGGCACTATCGCGTGATGGAAGTTGCAAATCGAGAAAGCTTTTTTTGAAGTCCGGAAGTCGCCAAATTTTCTTTCCAACCTATCTCAAAACAAGGTGCAGACCAATTTGTCCGGGTGTTGACCGGGAAGACACCCAATGTGGGTGAAAAATTGTTGTTCGTGAAGTTAAGGCACGTCGTTTGTTTGGCTCATGTGAAAAAAAAAAAAAAAAACACAAAAATATAATAAAATTAGTGACGTAGAAGTGAGAAATTAAATATGTAAATTTGCGCCGTAGAAGAAAAACAAACTAGTATCAGGTCGTCCGAATCAAGTCGTGTTTGAAAAAGAAAAGGTCACAGTGGTCAGAGGTCCTGTCGTGTCATGAGAGATTTGTCTAAAAAATTGAAGTCGATGAATGCTGACGATCTGTATAGCGTAAAATAATAAATTTTTTGCCCAAAGCTGTCCCCTCCCAGTTAAAATGCACGTACTCGAAATTAAAAAATGACCCATGGTGCTGCACGTATTTTTTCAGGGGGACTTTCTAGCGCCCCCAAAAAGAACTGTATTCCATTAAATAGTAACGGAGGACTCCCTCTGTTACCTCTCTCTCCCTCCATTTATTCTGTGTTGCATTCTTAATTCCTCTCAGGTGAGACGATTGATGAATAAGAGCTGGATGGGGAAAACATCTTAATCACTCTGGAGTGATTAAGGGGGAGGGGGGGGGTATCTACCTATCGCCAGCAGATTTTGGATCGCTTAATCACTCCACCTTATAAAATCCCAATTCGAGAGCCTTTGCCCCGTGCTGGCAGGGTTTGGGCAGTTTTGCGACGCGTCGCAACGCCGAACAAGACGCCACAGGGAGATGCCAATCACACATAAATAGCGCCGCTGGTTTACCAGCGTCGCGTTAAGCCACAGGAGACAGGCTCGTCGTAGCTTCGCGACGCTGCGCACTGAAGCGAAAACCAACAAAAGCCGCTCCACACGCTCCTCAGATTTCAAAACGCTGTTGGTTGTTCGGCCGTGTTCACAGCTCGCAGGAAATGATGTCCTTCGCTTGCAGTTTTAGACGCCAAAAACGTCGACGAAGGTCCCACCAGCGCCGACACAACGCACTGAAACAAGGCACAAAACTCGTCGAGAACCCCTCAACACGCCCGGATACGACGCGTCGCAAAACTGCCCAAACCCTGCCAGCACGCAGCAAAGTCTCTCGAGTTGGGATTTTATAAGGTAGAGTGATTAAGGGGGGGGGGAGGGGGGGGGGGTATCTACCTATCGAAATTTCCAGAGAGCTTAATCACTCCAGAGTGATTAAGCTATTTTCCCCATCCAGTTCTAATGGGGTGGGACCAAGAAAAACAAACCACTCACGGTGTTGACCATTCTCCTCGGGGATTATGAGCGTATGTCGGCGCATTAAGGCGGGTTGGTTCCAAAGGATACTAAACCTTGTCTTGATGCAAAGACAGTCCGCTAAGGATACAAATCCACAGACTCCCAATGAAACCGTATGCACGGAGAAATATGGGATTTCTCCTAAACACCTACGATGAGAAAACTGGCCCAGAGCTTTATAGGAGCACAGTCTCCTCTGTCCTGCCCTGGCCGCTTGGGAAAGTTTGCAACCGGCAGTATTGAGTTGACATCTTTCGTCATCACTTACACGGCGGTTTGCGTTCCCCTGTCAGGTTTGTCCGGTATCAGAATTGCCGGCTTTTTGCGCTCAGTCGCCTGGCTCAGTCCAGTTTCCGGGACAAAAGTCTCACAGCTTTCCTATCCCGGCTCCGCCGGAGGTCTTTATTGCATCGTGTAGTTCCCGCCCCAGCACTACAGAGAAATTCCTGCGGTTTCAAGTTGGTGCAAAAGGGCATTATACAATTACACAAGGGGAAAATGTGCTTCAAATTAGTAATAATCGATGCAAAGTCTATGCAGTTCGGGAACAGTTGAATTGGTAATTGGCAGCGTGGTCCAATAATGATGGGGAGTGAGTGGCTGCGCAATAGACTCGATAACAACGATTGGGTAACAACAATTGGGTCGATTTTCGGGAAGAGAGGTACGGTTGTGATCACTCGACGGAGGCGTCCTATTAGTCGATTAACGGTGACAAGCTCCCTTGTAATAACGGAGCCCATCCAAAATTAGCGATTATAAAGGCGGTGGATTGCCAAAAATTTTCCGGCCACGTTCGTCCCATAATTGCCAAAAATAAAGGTTTCGTCCTCATTGCGAAGCCGACGCCGAATCGGCGTCGCGCAAGCCCTGTGCCCGGGACTCCACGGCGGCGGGCAGAGAAGGACGTCTTGAACATAGTTGGTCAGACTGGCGGTTACAGTGACGTCCGGCCCGTGCAGTGTTTTTTTATAGTCGTCGTTTCTGTGCCACCCGCCCATACGTTATACGCAGCAACAATAATTAACTGTTAAATTCTGAATACTTAATGCCCTCCGTACTCGGAGTCTAACAGTGCCAGTCGGTAAGTGTCATCGGAGTATATTTAACTAGGTGGCGGCATTTCCCCGGCGGTTTCGCAGTTTTTCGCGATTTTAGGTGCGTTTTGGTTCCTTTTGCGGGCTATTTCTAGTCGTTTTGGGATTTTTGCGGGTTTTAGGGGGGAAACATCCGTCAAAACAACGTAAAACTAAGTAAGCCGCCAAACTACACCGGCCAAAACGCGCAATATTCACACGGTGCAGTTATTCGGGTGTAATTGCAGGGATGATGTCCCGTCGTCGCAAGGGGGAAATAAGTCCCCCAGTGCAGTCGTAAATTAGCGCCAGCACCCCGCAACTACTGGTAGTACGAGGAGGGTATGGCGTTGCGGCCGCGTCCAGTATTTCCGATGGTGCAGAAGTCTTCCGGAACGTTTCCTGGCGGCTAGAAAAGCGTCGCCGGCACCCTGCAAGCCGAGGAAGTGAATATTCCCATCTTGCGTCTCGACAACTCAGCAGCGTTTCGTCTGCAGCACTCGAGGAGGTTTCCAACTAATAATACTGCTCGACTTGTGGTGGCAAAAATTTCGGCGGCCCCGACATGTATTTTTTTTGACCCCCCGCCTAGAAATCCACCGGCCGCTAAAAAGGATCATTGAACATATCCGCCCGCGTACCCAGGATCATTGAAAATATCCGCCCACCAATACTCGCGCACGGGGCGTTTTGGGTGGGTATTGAAAATACTCGCCCCACAATATCCGCCCACCAATACTCTCATTGAAATCATCCGTTGGCTTGCCCCAAACTCGAGACACGGCGAGTTTGGGCAGGTGCGGGGGGAGGAGATTTCAGCTGTCGTGTTTGCGGGAGTCAGCAAGATGTGCAGACACCGAGAGCATGATCCGCGCTCAGCAAGTCTAACAGTTGGGAATATCTGGCCCCACCAAAAATTACCGTGCGCGTCGAAAAGATTAATTATTTCCGGCCAAAAATCCACGCGGCCAGTTAAAAAATTCTTTAACAATTAATTGGCAATCACTGCAGCGGGAGCTTTTGCTGAAAGAAGACAGCCAGTGGTCGGTTCCTTGCGAGGACGACCGTGGAATAATAGCTTCTCAAGTGCGCCGTGGACTGCGCGACTTGTAGCTCCCCTTCGTCTGCTGCACAGCAGCTAGTGACGACAAAATGGGAGGGAAAGCCGAGCGTTGGGCCAAGGCCATGTCCATCCGTCGCGAAGGATGGCTGGTCACAAAAATATCGATGTCGTCGGCGTTCGACAACGTCTGCCTCGTCATCATTTGCTGCAACGCGGTAACACTATTAATTAGTAGCTTTCGGACGGGGACCAGTCTGTTTTCCGAGAGTCGTGTTTTCTGCGCTTGTCTACGCGCGTGCTGTTTGCGAGATCTTTTGGCTCGCTTTGCGGACTATTTCTGGCGGTTTCTTCGATCTTTGAGGTGCGTTTTGGTTTGCAAAATTATTTGGAGGGGTAATTTCAGCCCATTCTTGGGGGATATTATTGTTGGAGATTTGAGGTGCGCTTGGGTGAGTTATTTCTGACGCTTTTTGCGAGGATTCGGGTTGACTCTAGTGGGTTTTGCGAGGATTCGGGTCGGCATTTGGTGGGTTGCAGTGGGTGAGGCGGGTTGACTCTAGTGGGCAGAAGTAGCAGTAGAAACACCGTGTTGTCCATTGAAACAATTTAGATATGGATGGGCGTGGAGGTGGATCAGAACAAAAACACGGGGAGGCCGAAGATGGACATCTTTCTCGTCATGGAAATAATTTTCTGCATTCTATTTACTGGGGAGATTCTCATCAGGTTCGTCCGCTAGGGTCCTCAAAAACCGTTTTCTTCTGGCGTGTTTTGGGCGGTTTTGTTGGCGATTTTGGTCGCGTTTTCGCCGATTTCGGGCGGGAGACGCGACTGAAATGGCCAAAGCGCGACTGAAATCCCCAAAAAACCGCCCAAAACGCGCTCAAAATCTGCCGAGGTCCGCCGCTGAACCGCCGAAATACACCGAAATCCGCAGAGCAGACGCATCCATTTGCAGTCGCCCGCGGTACCCCACAATTCAATTCCCGCGGTGCCCCACAATTCCTCCACCTGCGGTGCCCCACAATTCCGCCTACACACAACAACGTGCGCTCTCCTGTATTTCTTCCTACAAGCGGCGCCTGTATTTTCTTCCTACAAGGTTGGCCTCCTACAAGCGGCTGCTCTATTTCTTCACCGATCCAATCATGAGAAAATGGTAATATTCGTTATAACTATCGCAGTTTGATCTGTATACTCCAGGAACTTGGCCGCGTAGGGTGTCGTTCAAAGTGGGCGCATGGGGTGTCGTTCAAAGTGGGCGGTCGCGTAAATTGGGCGCGTTGGTTTCGCGGGAAGTAGACCAGAAGTCGGCACGATTCTCCCGAAAGTTCGACTTGCGAATTCTGGCGGCACATGAGTGTGTTGCTTCCGTCTCGCGACACGGAGGAGCAGCAGACGTGCGGGCGGGTAGGCGGGCACCCCTGAAAAGACGGCCCCACAGGCCGCGAACTCATAGCTTACTGCATTTGGCGTGACTGCAGGAACGTATTCGATGCGTCTCTGGTGATTCTCATGATAGTGGATCTCACGGTGTCGATGATTCTATCCGGCGGGGGCGTCGGAGCGTTGTCGGCGTTGCGGTTGCTAAGGTTTGCGGCTATCTTGCGCGAACTAGGTGTCGGCGGTCCCCCGGGGATTTCGTCGTTTTTGGCGTTTTTAGGTGCGGTTTGGCTCCTTTTGCGGGCTATTTCTGGTTGTGATTGTTGGCGATTTTAGGTGCGTTTTGGTCTCTTTGGCGGGCTATTTCTGGTGGCTTTAGTGATTTGTGACGATGTTAGGTGCGTTTTGGTCTGTTTGGAGGGCTATTTCTGGTCGTTTTGTGAGTTTTGTTGGATTCTCGTGGGTAAATGGGGGGTTTTCTGGATGTAAGTAATCAGTTAGAAATAAATTGGATTGAGCGATATGCCGTTTTTAACCTGCGGAATTGAACTGAGTTAGTCGAGATACTGCAAGCTGGGCGATTAAGGTCCGTCCGCGCGTCGTCAGCTGAAATAGAGTGTCTCTTTTCGAAGACCTCCGCAGCTACTCGGGTGGTCTCTGTCACCGACAGCCAATTCGGTAATTGTCGCGAAAAAAAATATCAGGTTGCTCCGTATAAGTCGCATCTTTCGCATGGTGCCAGAGCTGGGAATGATGGTAAAGTCAATGGCGGCGGCAGCACGCAGTGTCACCAGCACAATGGTGTTGGCTGTTGGCTTGATGTAACAATACACTATGAATATTGCGTGTTCGCGGGCGATTTCGGCGTTTCTGGCGATTTTTGGGGGGCGTTTTGGGGTTTTTTGGCCCATTTTGGAGGCGTTTTGACGGGTTGTGGATGCGTGGGGGGGGCTCTGAGGAGGCGAACACGAGGGGCACGCGCAAAGCGCGTGCGTGAAGTCGGCGTCCCAGACCCTCGAAGCGCCAGAAATAGCTCGTCGAAGTGGCCGTTGGAACGGCGAAACACCAGCCTACGGAGACTTCTGATGGCGCCGTTTGGAGGTCGCGGAGGGGGATTTCAAAAGTGCCGCAATTTCGCGCCCCAAACACCATCTAAATGTGCCGATTTAGAGGTCGAAAAACGCGCCCCAAAAAAACGCGGTCAAAGCAGGTGTGCGGTCGGGCCGGGCCGTCTCCGTTTAAGATTTCCAAGCCCGGGGACTTGATAAACGCGCGCGTTTCGCGCGTTGAACTATTTAATAGTGCGTGACTGTGGTAAATATTAGGGGCCGGCGCTGAGAAGGTCGGATCTGGACTGAGTATCGGCGAGGTGAAAAAGAAAAACAGTGCCCAGATCCCGAACCCGTGGGGAGGGGGCGCCGTTTAACAAAGAACACCCCCTTCTATCTCGGGGGGATGCACTATCCCGAGTCCGCATGAATATCTGACCGCAATTTTCTTCCCCGAACGAATTCCCCGTGGATTTTGAGACTCCCGTTTTGGGCGCGGCTACGGGCGGATGCGGGTCACTTAGCAAATCCACCGTAGTGCAGTCGAGGATCCTCCACAGGCCCGCACCCGCCCACACCCAGGCCACAAGATTGAATAATATCTCAAGGTACGTGTTTGCGATCATCTTTACCCAGTGGGGAAAGAATAAGAAAAGCGACGACCCGGACAAAGACTTCCAGGAGGAGTGGGGAAACTTGGGGCACAGTTTCTTGAGTTTGATGCAGATTCTGGTATTGTTGCTCAAACGCATTGGCAATTGCAAAAAGCGCAAGGGAATCGATCAAGCTACCTTGACCCTCGAGTCAAAAACCGTTTTTTGGGGGCGGGTTTTGGGCGGTTTCACGATCGTGTTTTCGCTTATTTTAGGCGGGAAACGCCACTAAAATCGGGGAAAACTCGACTAGAGTCGCAAAGAACCGTCCAAAAGCCGCCCCCAAAAAACGGTTTTTTATCCGCTAATTAGTACCCATGCTGCAAGACGGGATATTCCCAATATTGCTGTCGATTCCGCATCCACAAACGCTTCACAGCTCCTGTTATCGCCGTGAACGCAGGTGTACGATGACACGTTTTCTTTGATCCGGAAGACCATGAAATCGAATCTTTTCATGGGGCTGTTGTTAATCGTCTTCATGATAGTGGGGTCCTTCACGCTGCTTAACATGTTGATCGGAGTTATCTGCGAAAATGTGAGTGAAACCAAAAAGAGCGAGGAAGAAAAGTTGCTGATGCAGAAAGTCGAAGATCTCTTCGAGGAAATGGGTAATAATGGAGGATTTTCTGCTTGGTGTGCAAAACCGAGCAAATACAGCTTTCGGGTTTTTGTTTTCGACGGTTTACTTTGGCGACATTTTATGGTTTTCGCGCTAGCTTTGGTTCGGTTTCCTGTGAAATTTCGAAAAATTATGCCGTCTGGCAATGAAGGCAAAAGCGGCCTCGCATCGATACCCACGCCCGATACAATTTTCTCAGATCAAGACGACTCGGGGACCATCTCAAGAGAGGAGTTTGAGGCGAAGCAGGTACCAGTAATTGTACTTAGTGTCTCTCGTGTTGTATGCGACTATTTTAGTCAGTCGTCAATAGACGCGCCTTTTAAATTATATTAGAGCGGATATAATCTTTGCAGCGTTGTTTAACGTGAGCCTCCGAGATTGGGCCAATTAATTAATAAATTCCCAGCTCAGTGTAAATTCTGCGTGGTCCCACCAGTCGTCGTAGTTTGCGATAATATATGTCCAAATTAATAATTCCCAAGTTCGCGGTTAGGCACTGCTTAAATTTACGTAGGACCTGCTGGAAAAGTTGGGACTGGACCACAGCACAATACGGCTGGCGTTCGAACTGATAGACGACGACAGGAGTGGTTCACTCGAAATGCAGGAGTTCATTCACATGGTCTTCCGGCTATTGCATCCTCCCTCCTCACAAGACCTCCTCGTCGTAAAGCGCAATCTGGCAAAGATGTGTGACGCTTTAGGTACTATATACTGGGCCAGTTGTTACAGTGCTACTGGGTCAATTTTACAGACACAGTGATACTGCCACGCGTTTTTACAGTAATGTAACTGAGAGCCGGCAAAGACGGGTAAATTTTACAGTGATACTCTCGTCAGATAAAGATATCCGCGACACTTTTTGAGTGGTAACCCGTCCCCGGGGGAATCTCGCCACCGACTACATACTGGGTCATTGTTGCTATTTGGGTCAGTCGTGTTTTGGCAGTCGGGGCGATATTTGCGGAGCCGGTTGCTCTATATACAGACCGGCGCCAAAACGCGAGTTCCTGGAGCTCCCCCTTGGAGCTGAAATTTCTGGCTCTGGGCCTTTTCTGTCAGGGCGGGCTTCGTTCAAAATCGGCACAAATACGACTAAAATCGCCCAAAAACTGACACACACAGTCCAAACTTTGCCAGCTCATGGCAGGCCTCCAAAATTACTACCCGTCTAGTTTCGGTCGCCCCGGTCTGACTCACACTATTACATCGCAGGTTGCGACGTGTTCGATGCCCCCCCACCAATCAAGAAGGGGAAAAAGCCTCCGTCGAACCAGACAATCAAGCAGTCGAAGTCCTCGCCAGTCTTCAGCGGGGCTGATCTTTCCGGCGGAGATAACGAAAACGGTGCGGACAGAGGCAAGTCAGAAGGTTAGGAACGTTATGAGGTTGAGGCATAGTAGGTGCTACCGGGAATTACCCCACACCTGTGGAGTATTATTTCAGGAAATGTGCTGGGCAACTTACACCCTCAGTGTAAGTAATATATTGGGCAACTTACCCCCTCAAAATCGCCCCCACGCCAGTACCATTGGAAAATCGCCCCGAGGACTCCTAACACCCGGCACGGGCCCGCATTCACTGGCGCATCGTCAAATCTATCATTGCACAGGTCAGACTCCAAGCAACCTCGCGGCGCCAGCCGCCGCAGGCGCAGTCGCTGGCGGGGGCTACACAAGGGAGCACTTCTTTAAAAAGCCTGGCTCAAATCAGTACTAGACTAGTAATTATTGTTCTTAGGAACTTAATCTTGCACTGGAAGAACGATTCTTGCTCTTATGCTTTTGGCGGAAGATTGTTCTCCAAGTGCAAGATTACAATCTTTGGGTTTGGGTGGGGGTTCTTGAACAACAGAAAAAGATCCGCCGGGGGATTTTGCTTCGATGCCATTCAGGGCGTAACCTGAGAGGGTTGCCGAAACTCTCAGTGAATTTCCCTTCGGGGATCGGGCTTCGAAGAGCCCGGTGGAGCTCCAGTTGAGTGCTCCGCCGAGGCCTCAGTTCTTAGTGCCGAGTGGGTTGGGGACGGGCGTCTCAGTTGCATTCTTTTTGGTCGCCGCCCGCTGAAAATCGTTAAAGAACGACGGTGTCAAAAGTCTAAGTTTGTTCGGAGCGGGCCCGGCGAAATAGGGTCGGAACCGTTACTAGACATCGGCGTCGCCTTGGAATTTCTAACTACCTATACTCAGAAAACCCCCACGCACCCGCTAGAATCCAACAAAACTCACAAACGGCCAGAAATATCCATCCAAACGAACCAAAATCGACCTACAATGGTCAAAAATCGCGAAATCCGCCAGAAATAGCCCCTTAAACAAGCCAAAAGTACGGAGCTAAAATCGCCACCAACCACAAAATCAACCAGAAACTGCCCACAAAACGCCCAAAAACGCACCTAAAATCCTTAAAATCGCCGGGGAACTTCCGCCACCTAGTAGTTTATATTGCAAAAATCCTATTACAACTCTGAGGACCATGGCGCAGACGGGGCCGCGTAACAGCAGCGGCGCGGCCGTATACTCAATTGACGACGTGGAGGCCACGATAAGGGAAACGATTATGACAGCCTTTTCGAGCGGAATGAACGACGTAAGAATACAGATTGAAGCAAGCGACTGTGCGTCTGGAATGTGTGAAAAGTTGCAGCGAGTCCTGGGGAAATTTTCGGCAGTGCAACCAGAGTTCTTGCAATATTGTCAAAATTTGTAATATTAGATGCAGTTTGTCGCGAGTTATGCCCATAATATCATTCGCGGATTCTTTAGTTACGGCGGGACATGCGTTCCAGCAGCAACGGATTGCCTCCAGCCGGCGCTTTCGGCGGCGATAGCGGCGACAGAATTGCAGCATTGGAAGAGGCCATGGTATTATTACGAGCACACGGTTGATTTTGGCCCGTAAATGCTAATAGCATCTATGCTTGCGTGGTCATCGCATGCGGGGTTCGGGAGTGACAGAAGTGTGGATACTATTTGCAGGGGGGCTCATTCTCGCAAAGAGCTCGCACAAATGGGTGGTGTCCTGAATATCGGACCGTCCTTCGCGAGTTGATTGGAGCCCCCCTGGCAGACCGTGAATGTCGGCCACCTTTCATCTAAACGCGGTTCAAGAACGCGACCAGTTTAAAAACATCGGTGGCAAAAAACCAGGGCCAAAACCGGCACTACGAATATTGTTGCCCGTGGGAGGGAGGGCAACAGTCTCAAACCAGTCCCATCTGCAGTTTTAGGGAATCCGGTTCCTGTTTCCACAGTCGTTGTGTCATTACGGCGCGAGAAATTTTGCAGCTACCGCCAGTTGTGATAACTCTGTGTTGATATTTTCCAGGTGCGCGTGGAGCAAACTCTCCAAGGATTACGCGACAAATTGACCGTCAAGCGGAAATCGACGAGCGGACTGGAGGGGTCGAGAGGCAGCGTGGTCGAACCTAACCAAGCCTGATGCGAGAAGGGTCCGCGTGATTAGCAAGGGTCCCCCCAGGCACGTGTATGCTGTCCCCCGGCTGTGCGTGCTTCCCGCCGGTCGGAACGTTCCTTACTGACCCGGTGGTGACAGCAGACCCGCGTCTGCGAGCGGCGGCCGATGCGACGGATCATATTATGTCCTGGGGGGTCGTCTTGCGCCTTCCAATGGTCAATATTAATCTGCGGGGTTATTGGTGTCACGACTAGCAGTTCCATTGATGCCAAAGGGGACCCCACAGAAGCTTGGGCAAAATTTTTTTCACCCGCTCCGAGCCGGGTATTTGTTCAGCCGGCGATTATTGGGGGGCCGAAGTTGACAGAGCACAAGTTGAGCAGCACTGGAATCCGTGGCAACGAGACGACACGTCACGCGATTGTCCCGTGGTCTTGGCCCTCCTTTTTTCCCCGCTGCCAACATTGGGTGCCAGTGCATGTAGTTTAACCTCGGTTGTCGATATTCTTCCTCGGCAGACGTCGGCCTCTATGAATAGTTTTATACTAATTGCCGTATAGGGTCGATCAGGCCAATTTACCCCCCGCGGTGGCGAATCGGAAGTCTGGGCACTGCTATAGATCGGCCTACACGCCGCAAATTTGTTCAACGGTCGTCAGATTGGAAACGTTTCGCTCGCTGGGAGAAACACCTCGAATATACCCCTCAAATTAATCCAAATCAATTTCCGAAATTTAACGATGGGCGGAACGACCACAGTTCTTTAACCTAGCCGTATAATTAATTACTCGCGCAGTTAGTATAAATTGGGCCGCAGAAAAATTATTTCGCTCGCGCAGTGCCAGATCGCAATTGCAGAACTGGCAATGCAATAGTTTAACGACACAATTTCAAATCTCTCTCAGTGCTATTAAGATGTCTCAACGATATTTAATTAAGTATTACTTATCAGAGGGGGGGTGCGCGCAAGCAAATTGGGTCCGTCGTGCGATCGCGCCTGTTTAATATAGGCACTAACGGATGATGAGCTCTGGGCGGTCAAGAACTTGGATCGCGCGCTGGACCCACAATTATTTGGGATGCGGAGGCAGGAAGGGTCGTAGGGACCCGCGGATGGCAAGTTTGGGGCGATCCCTTTTGAGCGAGTCTGGTGGCGTTTTTAGGGCCGAAATCTGACGGCCCTAAAACGCGACGATCCTGGAAATCGCATGCTCAAAAAACAGCTCAAACGATTCGCAACCCGGTATTTGCCCTGCGGTTCCCCGCGACCGGTCCAAAATCTCCGCCGCACTAGGCCTGAAAATGTCGCGGCCCCTCGATCAGCGTATAAAGTTTATCGTGAAAATTAAACAGATATTACCAGCAGAGATTGCGCGCTCAAACTATACCCAAAATTTATTGGGGCACAAGCTTAAATTATACCCAGCAGAGTGTATTTACCCGTTAAAATAGAATATTTAGCATGGTAGTTACCTTACAAATTAGCGATTGTCGAAATTACGATCGGCCACTTGGGTGGGGGGAACGTTCCCCCCTGTGAATGCTGTCAATTCCCCTTGCAGTCCAAGACTTGTGGGACACGCGTCTTGCGTTGTGTCCGTCTGTACAAAGGCGATCAGGGCCCGAAAATGGCGGGATTTGTTGCGGGGGGCCGAATTACTCCACTGAGAAAATTCACAGCCACCGAGAAAATATTTACTGTAGGCGATCCCGTCGCCCTCCACAGTACCGCCTGAATTGAAGGTTTCCCGCGTCCGGCTCCTGGGCGTTATTTTCCTCCGGGGGTTGCGCAATATCAAGTGGTCGATTCCCGGTTTCTTCATCCTCCCCGGTAGATCGCAGTTGTTATAGACACTAACTACTATATGATGAGCTGATCCGGAAGAAATAGATGCGTGTTTTTTGATGAGTATAGATGAATATCAGCTGTGTGAATGATTTAGCCCGAGGCACGTAGCAGCTTTTTGGGCGGTTTTAGTCGCGTTTTCGTCGATTTTACTCGTGCCTTTCGCCAGCAATCGGCGAAAACGCGACTAAGATGGCCAAAAAAATGGCCGTGAAAGACAACACGCAGATCCCGCACTGCGTTGTTGCAGCCCTTGGGGGATTCCAGGAGTCAGCCCTCGGGGGACTCCAGGCGTCCTGCATTTTTCATCAGCCTGACTATTCTGCGGCCGCTGGAAAAATTGGCATTGTCGCATTTAAGAGGTTGGTCCATAAAGGAGCGGTTTAGGGGCGCCCTGGATCACGTTGCCCCCCGAAACTTCGCGGATGAAGGGGGGGCGTCTATCAACTGTGAAAAGTGGCGTGCGGCGCACTCGTTTGGGCAGTTGCCCCCCTCAAAAACAAGTTGTCTTGGATTTTGGAGGGTTGCGACGCGGGGGTTGGACGCCCTCCGACGCGGCAGATGTCGAGTCTTGGATCGGCTCGAGGCGCCCCAGGACGCCATTATGGACCGGTCTCTTACTAGTTTCCTTGTAGCTGCCGAGCAGTGTCTAAATTAAATGGTCCACGTAGTTGCAATTATCTGGCTCTGGTGGGCATTGAGGAGACTGGTGGTCGGCATTTTTGGATCTTCCCGCGGTGTTGCCCGACGCGTTTTTGATTGGTTTTCGGTCGGTTTTGCGACTAAAAGGGCGTCTATAATATTTGGTCGGCGAGAGTTACCTTACGTCTTGGCCAAAATTTACCGAAATTTCCGACCGTCACGGTCATCACCGTTTCGGCGGGGAAGGCCGATGTGTCTTTGTCGTCTCTGGGCCCTCGCTATACCTATATGAATATTACAAAAATTGGGACTCAGCGTGCCCAAATTTGAGCGTTTAAAATGATCAAAACTTAACTGTAAGAGTCTAATATTTTTTAAGGCTGAACAAAAGTTCCCATCACGTCAGATCTCGCGACACTATTATTAAAGGAAAGTACGCGGCGCTCTCTCCATGAGCATTTTCGAGGCATTTTGGCCGTTTTTAGGGGCGGATTTTGGGGGTTGATTTTCGGGCCGATTTCAGGAGCTTTCTGATGTTAGGTTTGATTTTTGGGGCGGTCTGGCACGTCTCGGAGCCCGAAATGTCGCGTGGAGGTGGTTTTTGTTCAATCTTACTATGCTACTTAGTTTCAGACGTATTCTGTGTATGATTTAGCCGGGTCAGTGGTATTGTAATGTCCCGAATGCAGCGTCCTCCCGGGTTGTGTCGCGATTTTTTGTTTCAACCCGAGAATTCTTTATCGAAAGACGTCCATTGAAATCCGTTAGATCCAAAAATCTATCTCTCGATATTACCCGCCAAAAAATCTTCATCCCCCATGAATATCTCTGACTCATGTGAAGGGGGTGGATCCGTCGTGCTATCGGCGCCGGCATAGAGTCGTGGCGGTAGCGCCATCGAGCAGGACAAGAATTGGCATACGGCCCCATTCTTGGCAAGCTCCAGGGATCACTTTTGGGGAGGATTTCTTCAGTGGATATCAATATCCGCAGGGTGATTGAACACATTCATTGGGGCGTAAATTCGTGGGGAAGATTTCGAAAGGTTTCAGGACGCACCCATCCGTGCCCGCATCCGCCCCGCGATTGAATCAGTGGCCCCGACGATCAGTTCTTCCCGTGGTGCGTGCGTGAATTGCATGTATAGTATTCTCTGTCAGATGGCACCACCGGGATTGGGCACCATCGGGCCACCACCAGCACGGCAACTCAGCGGTACCCATGGCGCCAAAGTATCACCACAACGTCGGTGGCTGTCTCCAAACCGTCCGGCGGCCGTTGGATGCTGCTGCGCGGCCGTTGGATGTTGCTGCGTGCCGTTGGGGTAGGGGTTCCAAAGGCAGAGCGCTTTCCGCCAGCCTTCATTATGGCCCGTTGAGCTGCTACAGTTTCAGCGATAGCATCAGGTGCAGCGTCGTGGTGCTACTGCAGTGCCCAAGCTACCCTCCTTAGATTTTTCCCGGCGTCGCGGGACACAGATGCCATTTAGTCGGTTATAGGTAGGTATGCTAGGAATTGCAAAACTAGCTAAATATAATTAGAGCGGGCTAAAGTCGATGTAGACGCCACATTTTTCGTCCCAGGGATTTGGGGGGCCCGAAATCTTTTTCGGTCGTCGCGGTTGTGTGGCGTTTTTTCGGGTGTGTTTCTGGTTTGTCGTGTGATCACGCGCGGGAGGAATATTTTCTTGAGCAGATTTTGGACGTTCCAGCGGGGTTTTGCCGCGTTGTCGATCGTCTTAAATTTCGGCGTGCGGAAAGTTCGGAGAGAGGGTGCTGCCCCTTCGTTTTTTGGGGGGGGTGCCCCTAGCTTCTTGGCAGGGGGTTTGCCGATTTTAGATGCGGTCTGTTGCCGATTACGATGACAGAACCAAAAATCGCAAAAAAACGCCAAAATCCCCCGAGTACGAACTCATTCCCTATTTTCTGCACCCCGAAAATTACGTGGGCCTATTGGTAATTCAAGAGTTGTCCGCGAGAGAATATTTGGTAGCTGACGATCGTCAAGTGCTCGAATGATTAAGCCTCACCGACGACGCAGTGGTTGGATCACGGGTGAAGTACGGGGAGTCTCTTTACAGCGTCCAACATCTAAGACCCTGTTGTATCAACGATTATACAATGGACATCTGTTGCAATGCTTCGGAGCGATGAGT